>SESF01006483.1_pt1 | contig 10758 bp, 8 predicted proteins | sample 3171521 | NCBI WGS metagenome assembly SESF01 (sample SAMN10866945, study PRJNA518727) | freshwater metagenome | biome: subpolar coniferous forest; feature: holomictic lake; material: water; isolation source: holomictic Lake 227, 6 m and 8 m depth | place: Canada: near Kenora, Ontario | collected...
GGGCGGCGCGCAGATGGACGGCTTCATCAACCTCCTGACCAGGCTCGTCACCGAGGCGGGCATTGATAGCAGCCACGTCTTCTGCAACGAATCCCTCGAACTTCCAGGCTACTTTCGCCCGACCAGGCAATGGGACTTCCTCGTCGTGGTGAAGGGCCAACTCGTCGCGGCGCTCGCGGTCAGGTCCCAAGCCGGCCCGTCCTTCGAGAACAGCTTCAATATCCGCACCGACGAGGCAGTTGGCAGCGCCCTCGACCTCTGGGGCGCCTTCCGCGAATACGCCTTCGGCACCGCAGTGCGCCCCTGGCTCGGCCACCTGTTCCTGCTGGAGGATTGTGCCGCGTCTCGCGCTCCCGTCAGCATCAAAGAGCCCCATTTCAAGGTCTCCAAGGAGTTTAGGAACTCCTCCTACGCCGAGCGCTACGAAATCTTCTGCCGCCGCCTGGTGCTCGAGCGGCGCTACGATTCCGCCGCCTTTCTCCTCTCCGAATCCCAAGGCAGTCTCAAAGGCGACTACACCGAACCCGCTGCAGACCTGGCGTTTCAGAAGCTCGCCCAATCACTGGCCGCCCAGGCCGCCGCCTTCTCGGGCCGAATCAGAGAGCTATGAAGGCCGCGAAAACCAAGGTGGTCACAAATTGTGACCACCTCCACTGGCTCAAGTTCCTCGCCAGGCATATCCCGCAGCCGAAGACCGGCCTTGAGTGACCACAAATCCCACTGATTTGTGATCAGCCAAACTAAACTAACGGTTGCCCCCGACATCGCAAGCCTGATTCATTCCGTCGGCGACCAGCGTGTCATCCTTGACGCTGACCTCGTTCGTGTTCCTCAGGACGGCTTTACAGTCCGCTTGAGCATTAGCAAAAAAGGGCCTTGACATCGTGGCTCTGGTCCGAAAGCATGAAACCAAGATGAGTGCGCTGCCAAAAGCAGCTCTACCTTGCCCGCGCAGCGCTGAGTACACGCGGAAGCGCCTAACCAAATTCCTGGTCACTATGAAACCCAAACTCAATCTTCTTCGAGCTGTCACCAGTCGCTTATGCCGAGCCGGGGCTGGAACCCCCGGCCTAACTTGCGGGTTATTTCCAGCCTGGCTGCTTTGCGGCGTGGCGTTGGGAATTGGCTTGCCTTTCAGTCTGGCCGCCGCGGCGGCGAATTCGGCTGGGCCCGCGCCCGCAAAAACCTCCGCGGCCATCCCATGGTCGCAGATCGGCGCGAAGGCCGGCGCGGATTTCCAGGGCGACGGGCTGGCCGTCAGTCCCACCGCTGCGGGTGCGCGGTTGCGTTGCGTCTTCCAAAGGCTTGAAGGCCAGGCCACGCGAGAGGGCCTGTGGCTAACCTCCACCGTTCCCAACGCCGCGAACGACCGTTTCCGGGTGGTCGCTTCATCGGTAGGGCGCGTCACTCCGTGCGCGCCGGGAGCGAACATCCAGCATCCAATATCGAACGTCCAATTGGAAGACACTGGCACGGTGGAAATGGCGGGCCAACGCGTGCGCTTCATCCGGCCCGGTTTGGTGGAGGAATACAGCGTGAGCATTGACGGCGTGCGGCAGGATTTTTTGGTGCTGGAGAAACCGAAGGGTGAGTCCTTCGCCTCGTCCCTGCTCCCATCGGATGGGGAGAATTCGAGTGAAGGGCAATTGCGCGTGGATTTGGAAGTAACCGGTGCGAGAGTCGAACCGCTGGTGAACGGCGCGCGGCTGCTGCTGGAAGGTTCGGGTCGCAAGATTGCGTACAATCGCCTTCGCGCGACCGACGCCACGGGCAGGGAACTCCCTGCGCGGATGGAAGTTGTAGCGGCGGCTCGGCAGAGCGCCCCTGTTGCGGAGAATGAAAATGGCGGCGGTCTGCCGACGCGCCGCTACGCCTGCTTGGCCATGGTGGTGGACGATGCGGACGCCGTCTATCCAGTCAGAATTGACCCCACTTTCAGCGACGCCAATTGGGTCAGTATAGGCGGCCTTCCTGGTGCTGATGACGTGGTGCTCGCGGCGGCGGTGGATGGATCCGGCAATCTCTACATCGGTGGCGCGTTTACGGTGGTTGGCGATGTCACCGCCCATGGCATCGCCAAATGGGACGGGAACAATTGGAGCCCGCTCGGTTCGGGAGTGGACGAGCTTGTGTTCGCGCTGGCGATTTCTGGCAGCGACCTGTATGCAGGCGGCGACTTCACGACGGCGGGCGGCACCGCGGCCAACGGGATCGCCAAATGGAATGGGAGTAGTTGGTCAGCACTGGGCTCAGGAGTGAACGGTCGTGTGCGAGCGCTGACGGTATCGGACAGCGACCTCTATGCAGCCGGCGAATTCACCACAGCGGGCGGCGACGATGCGGCTGCCTACCTTGCCAAATGGGACGGAACCAATTGGTTGGCGCTCGGCTCGGGGTTGAGCGGTGGTGTCTATGCGCTTGCAGCGTCAGGGAGCGACCTGTACGCCGGGGGTGTGTTTACGCAAGCAACCAACAGCGGTGGAGTGACGGTCACCGTCAACGGAATTGCCAAATGGAACGGGACTAATTGGTCGGCGCTCGGCTCGGGGATGGCCGGGCTGGACATCACGGTGTTTGCGCTGGCGGTGTCGGGCACCAACGTGTACGCGGGAGGCGCGTTCTCGGTAGCGGGCGGAACCGCGATGAGACACATTGCCAAATGGAATGGGAGCAGTTGGTCGTCGCTGCAGTCGGGGATGCCATCCTATGGCTATGTATTCGCGCTAGCGGTGTCGGGCAACGACCTTTATGCGGGGGGTCGGTTCTCGGCAACGGCGGACGGTACCCAGGCCAAGTACGTCGCCAAATGGAACGGGAGCAGTTGGAGCGCGCTCAGTTCGGGGATGGGCGGCGGAACTACTCCGTATGTGTATGCTCTGGCGGTTTCAGGCAACACTGTGTATGCAGGTGGCGTGTTCACGACTACAGGTGGCACTGCTGCCACTTATATCGCCCAATGGAACGGGGGCAGTTGGGGCAGGCTCCGTTCAGGCTTGAACGGCCTCGTGTATGCGTTAGCGGTGTCGGACAGCGACCTGTATGCGGGGGGCCACTTCACAACAACGGGCGAGAGCGCGGCCAATAACATTGCCAAATGGAACGGGAGCAGTTGGAGCGCGCTCGGTTCGGGGATTGACGGCGACTATGTCTATGCGCTGGCGGTGTCGGGCCGCGACCTGTATGCGGGGGGCAACCTCACGGCGGCGGGCGGGAGCAGGGCCAATCGGATCGCGAAATGGAACGGGAGCAGTTGGAGTGCGCTCGGTTTGGGAATGGACAGTGACGTGCAGGCGTTGGCGGTGTCGGGCAGCAATGTGTATGCGGGGGGATACTTCACGACGGCGGGCGGGAGCCCCGCCCAGTACATCGCCAAATGGAACGGAAGCAGTTGGAGCGCGCTCGGTTCGGGGATGAACGGCAGCGTGTGGGCGCTGGCGGTGTCGGGCAGCAACCTGTATGCGGGAGGGTTCTTCACGACGGCGGGCGGGAGCCCGGCCAATTACATCGCCAAATGGGACGGGAGCAGTTGGGCCGCTCTCGGTTCGGGGATGGGCGGTGGCAGTTCTTTTTATTACCCCCCTGTAGGGGCGCTGGCGGTGTCGGGCAGTGACCTGTATGCGGGGGGCGCTTTTACCACAGCGGGCGGCAGCACGGCCATGTACATCGCCAAATGGAACGGAAGCAGTTGGAGTGCGCTCAGTTCGGGGATGAACGTTTCGGTGTTTGCACTGGCGGTGACGGGCAGTGACCTGTATGCGGGGGGCGCTTTCACCACAGCGGGCGGCAGCGCGGCCAAGTACATCGCCAAATGGAACGGAAGCAGTTGGAGCGCGCTCGGTTCGGGGATGAACAACTATGTGAATGCGCTCGCTGTGTCGGGCAGCGACCTGTATGCAGGGGGCAGTTTCACAACGGCGGGCGGAAAGTTCTCGGCTTACCTGGCGCGGGCCTACATGGACCGGCCTTACCTCTCCATGCTTCGCTCGGGCGGCGATGTGACACTTTCCTGGCCGACATTCTACGCGGGCTTCGTGCTTCAACAAAACCCGGATGCGGCGAACACCAACGGTTGGGCCGATGCCAACTACCCCCCCACGACCAACGGCGCAATCAAAAGCGCCACCATGCCCCTCACCCCCACGAATCAGTTCTTCCGGCTGATTGGCAACTGAAGGATTGGCTACGGATTCCCCAGCGCGACAGAGCCGAGGCCTTCATGAAGGCGCGGGTGCTCTTGCCATCCAGAAAGCCATAGCCGGAAGGCACGTCAATCTGCGATGTTGCCCAACTGCGCCTTGGCGGGGCCCTTCAGGAGGTTGAGCTTGTCCCGGTGTCAGTCCTCATTGGCCAAGTGCCAGGGAGAGCGATGAATATCACTTCCCCTGGCGCAACAGGGCCGGTGTCGGTGTCTCACCTTTTGCACTCGCGGGCGCTTTGCGGGGGGCGCGTTGCCCGGTCTGCGGCTCTTCTTTTCCGGGGGCCCGGCGGAGCGGCCGCCTCAGGTTGCGCACGCCGATTGAAACAGTGACACCCCGGAAGGGAGGGCGTGAAGGGGTCAGTTCGTGAGAATGTCATGTTCTCTGCGCGCACGGGCCAGTGGTGTTAGGTGGTGAGGGATTGGCGCCAGGCCAAGCGTGCTTTGGGACGCACCTTGGAGCGCATCAAACCACGCGTTGTGGCGGCAGCCTGAGCGGTTACGGATTTACTGAGGAGTCCGCAGCATACACTACACTCAAAGCTGCCGAGGCTGCTTCCGCTCCCCTGATCACTGATTACTGATCACTGATGAACGGCGCAATTAGCGCAGCAGTTTCACGGCTTGGTTAGCCGCTTCCAGGAGCCCATTGGGGAACAGGCCGAGGTAAAGCATCCCGCCGATGCAGCCGTAGAGGGTGATGCGAATGGGCTTGGAGACCACGATGGGCGAGAGATCCGCTGCCTCACCGGGCCAGTACATCGCGCGCACAACGCCGAAGTAGTAGTAGAGCGAAATCACCACGCCTGCCAACGCGGTAAAGGTGAGGCAATAATATCCGGGATGCGCTGGGCCTTGTTCGACGACGGCCTTAAGCAGCAGGAACTTCCCGAAGAACCCGGCCAGCGGCGGGATGCCGGCCAGCGAGGCCATCGCCAGGGTCATCGTAGCCGCCAATAGCGGCGAGCGCCGGTGCAGGCCGGCCAGGCCGCCCACGTCTTCGCCCTCCACCCCTCGCAGCGCGAGGCAAATCACGGTGAACGCGCTCAGCACCGTGAACAAGTAGCCGCTCAGGTAGTAAAGCACCGCCGACCGGCCCGCCGCGCTCAGGGCCGCAACGCCCAGCAGCAGGTAGCCGGCGTGGGCAATGCTCGAATAGCCCAATAGCCGCTTGAGGTTGCGCTGCGGAATAGCACACAGGTTGCCGTAGAGAATGGAGACGCCGGAAATAATAATCAGCAGGTTGGACCAGCGAGCCGTAATGTCCGGCACGGCAATGAACAGCACGCGCAGGAGCAGGGCAAAGCCGGCGGCTTTCGAGCCGATGGCCAAGAACGCGGTCACCGGCGTGGGCGCGCCCTGGTAAACATCCGGAGCCCAGATTTGGAAGGGAAAGGCGGCGATCTTGAATCCCAGCCCCACGAGCACCAGCGCGAGGCCGAAGAGGAAGATCTTGTTGTCGCCGTACTGCGCGGCCACGCCCGACAGCAGGCCGAAATTGAGCGTGTGCGAGATCCCATAGACCAGGGCGATGCCGTACACGGTAAAGGCGGTGGAGAGGGCGCCGATGATCAGATACTTCACACCGGCCTCGAGCGAGGTGACCCGGGCGCGTTGGAAGCTCGTCAGCACGTAGAAGGTGACTGTGATGAGTTCCAGCGACACGAACAGCAGGGCGAAGTCATTGGCCGACGAGGCAAAGAGCATCCCCGACAGCGCAAACAGCATCAGCGCATAAAACTCCGCGATGCCGCTAGCGATGCGGTCGGCGAACTCGACTGACATGAGCAGGACAATCAGGGCGGCCAGCAGGAAGAAGCGCTTGAAGAAGAGCGCCAGGCCGTCGAGCGCGTACATCTGGCCGAAGGCGTATTGCACGGGCGAACTGGCCGGCAGTTGTACGCAAAACAAGCTGTAGAGCAGAATCAGCCCCACGCCAGCAGCGGCGACGTATCCGAGCTTCCGTTTGGCAGGCACCGGGAGCCACAAATCCACCAACAGCAGCCCTAGCCCCAGGGCCAGCACCAGCAATTCATGACTGAGCAATAGGAGGTTCATCGGCTTGGCAGGGTGGCGACAACCTTCTCACTAACGCTCGGCTCGATCTTGTCCGTGAGCAGCTTGGGGAAGCAGCCGAACACCAGGAGGCTGGCCAGCAGCAGGAGGAAGGGCGCCTTGCGCCAGAGATGGGGCGCGTCGGCCACGTTGGCCCATTGCTTCGGCAGCGGCCCGTGCAACATCGCGCGAACCGCTCGCAGCATGTAAACCGCACCAATAATCAGGGCCCCCCAGCAGGCAAGAATGGTCACCAGGCGGAAGGCCTTCCAGGCGCCGAAGAAGACGGTGATCTCGCCCGCGAAGTTGGCAAAGCCCGGCAGGCCGCAACCGGCGAACGCCGCCATCATCAGCGCCGCGCCGATAAATGGCAGCCGGCGAAGCAGGCCGCCGAGCCGGTCCATCTCCAGCGTGCCGGTTTGCTGGTAAAGGTAGCCGCTCAGGCCAAATGTCAGCGCCGCCAGAAAGCCGTGCGCAATCATGACCAGCACCGCCCCCGTCACTCCGATGAGATTCAGGGAGGCAATGCCGAGGAAGATGAAGCCCATGTGCGCGACGCTGGAATAGCCGATCATCCGGTTGAAGTCCTTCTGGCGCATGGCCACCCAACCGCAATAGAGCAGATTCCCCAGGCACAGCCAGGCGACAATCGGCATCCAGTCCCGCGCCGCATCCGGCAGTAGCGGCAGGGCGATGCGGATCAGGCCGTAAACACCAAACTTCTTCAGCACGCCGGCGTGGAGCATCGCGGTGGCCGTCGGTGCCGAGCCGTAGCCCAGCGGTGCCCAGGTGTGGAAGGGCCAGAGCGAGACGAGGATGCCAAAGCCAAACAACAGCAAGGGGAAGATGAAGTTCTGGGCGCTGGCCGAAAGCCGGTGTTCCGGGGAGCGCAAATATTCGGCAAGCTTCGGAATGTCGAAGGTGCCCGCGCCGGCTTGCAGGTAGAGCGCGATCAGCCCCACCAGCGCGAGCAATGCCCCGATGCTGAGATAAAGCGTGATCTGGAACGTGGCATAGTTCTTCTGCTCGCCGCGGCCCCAGACGCCGATCATGATGAACGTCGGCACCAGCGCCAGTTCGTGGAAGAAGTAGAAGAAGAACAGATCGAGCGAAGCAAAGGCGCCGAGGATACCGCCCGTCATCACCAGCAGCAGTATGTAGAACTCCTTTTCCCGCTCCTTGATCTCCCAGGAGACACACGCCGCCGCAAACGCCACGAAGGCACCCATCAGGATCAGGCCGACGTTGATGCCGTCCACGCCAACGTGGTAACTGATACCCAGGCTGGTCACCCACAGAACCTGCTGCTCGAACTGGTAGCCCAGACGACCAGCGTTGAACTGGAGAAACAACTTCAACGCCAACAGCGCCGAAATCGAGGTCGCCAGGATGGCCACTGCGCGCACCACGGGCCGGAAAGTGCGCGGCACCAGCAGCAGGAAAATCGCAGCGCAGAGCGGCCAGCCGATGATGTAGGTGAGTGGCGACATGCTATTTCAGCGCAAGGTAAAGGACCAGCGCCACGCCGAGGGCGAAGATGAATGCGTAGGTTTGCAGGTTGCCGGTTTGCAGCAAGCGCAAGGCGCGGCCCGCCAGTTCCGTGGTGCCGTGCGTCCCGCGCACGCCCACTCCGGCAATCACCCAGCGGTCGAACCAGTCAGCCGCCGCAGCCAGGAAATCGTGAAACCGAATGACGGTGGCCTGGTAAAGCTCGTCGAAGTAGAAGCGGTTCCGCATGGCGCGGGACAGCGCACCCAGCTTCTCCGGCAACGGGTCTTTGGCCGCCTTGGCATACAGTGCGTAGGCCGCGGCGTATCCAATTACTACCGCCAGCAGGCCGACGCCGACTGCCAAGGGCGCGTGTATAAACGGCCCAATCAACTGCTGCCCGAACGAAACGGCATGTTCCGTGTGCTCGGTGGCCAATTGTGTGCCATAGAGTTCCTCAATGCCGATCAGCCCGCCGACCACACTAAAGAAGGCCAGGATGCGCAACGGCCAGACCATGACGGGCGGCGACTCCTGCGCGTGGCCAGCGGCCTCGGATCTCGACTTGCCCAGAAACGCGACGAAGACCAGCCGGAACATATAAAAGGTCGTCAGCGCGGCCACGACGGCCCCCACCACGAATAGCGGGAGACTATGCTGCGCGGCCTGCGCAAGAATGCCGTCCTTGCTGTAGAATCCGCTAAACGGCGGCACGCCCGCCAGCGCCAGCGTGCCCACCATAAAGGTCCAGAAGGTGACGGGCATCTTCGTTCGCAGCCCGCCCATCTTCCAGATGTCCTGCTCGTGATGAACCGCGAGGATCACAGAGCCGGCGCCCAGGAACAGCAGCGCCTTAAAGAACGCGTGCGTGGTCAGGTGAAACATGGCCTGGGTAGGGCCGTGCAGGCCGACCGCCATCACCATGTAGCCCAGTTGCGACAGCGTGGAGTAGGCCAGGATGCGCTTGATGTCGTCCTGCTGAACCGCGATGACCGCGGACAACAAAGCGGTGAACCCGCCGATCCACGCGATCACGGTCAGCGCGTCGGGTGTGAAGATGAAGAACACCCGGCAAAGCATGTACACGCCCGCGGCCACCATCGTCGCGGCATGAATCAGGGCGCTGACGGGCGTGGGGCCTTCCATGGCGTCGGGCAGCCAGACGTGCAGCGGGAATTGCGCGCTCTTGCCCATCGCGCCGCAGAAGATCAGGAGACCAGCGACGGTCAGCAACCAGTGTTCTCCCTTCCAGTCGGCCATCCCTTTGTTGACCTCAGCAAAGTTAAGCGAGCCAAACCATGCCCAAGCAGTCAGAATACCGAGCAGGAACCCGAAGTCCCCCAAACGATTGGTAATGAATGCCTTCTTGCCGGCATCCGCCGCCGCCGGCCGCTCGAACCAAAAGCCGATGAGCAGGTAGCTGGATACCCCGACGAGCTCCCAGAAGATGAAGAGCTGCAGGAAGTTGTTGGCGAGCACGATGCCCAGCATCGAGAAGGTGAACAGGCTCAAGCAGGCAAAATAGCGAGGCAAGCTGCGGTCTTCGCTCATGTAGCCCCAGGAATAGATGTGAATGGCGCTGGCGACACCCGTGACGACGAGCATCATCAGCAGGCTCAGCGGATCGAAATGCAGCCCGAAGTCCGCCTGCAGGTCGCCGATCGTCAGCCAGGCCACCGAGACCTCATGGGCCGGCGCCCAGCCGTTCAGTTTGATGAAGACCAGGCTCAGGACGAACCCAGCCACCACTGCCCCCACGGAAAGCCCCGCGCTGAGCTTGCGGTCGTGCTGCGTGAACAGCGCGATGACCACCGCCGCCAGCAGCGGAAGGAACAGGATTATCCAGGGTATGAAGTCCGGGTTCATCAGCTAGAGTTTCAGCGTGGTCAAATCCTCCACGTGGGCTGTCTGCCGCTTGCGGTAGAGCGCCACGATCAGCGCCAAGCCGACGGAGACCTCCGCCGCCGCGACGGTGATAGTGAAGAACACGAACACCTGGCCATCGAGGTTATTGGTAAACCGCGAGAAGGCCACCAGCGCGAGATTGGCCGCATTCAGCATCAATTCGAGCGACATATAGATCACGAGCAGGTTGCGACGCACAATGACCCCGAGCAGGCCGAGGCAGAACAACAGCGCGCTGACCACCAGATAATGTTCGAGGCCAACGGTCATGGTTTCACAGGTGTCATGGTTACATGGGTTACATGGGTTACATGGTTACATCGGGATTGCGGGCAGGCCCTGTAACCTATGTAACCATGCAAACTAGGCACCTTATGTAACGCTTTCACTTTAAGTCCTTCTTGCTGAGCAACACCACGCCGACTATCGCCACGAGCAGCAGCAGCGACACGATCTCAAACGGCAGCAGATACTGGGTGAAGAGCAATTTGGCGAGCGCGACCGTTCCCCCTTCAACTACGGGAGATTGGGTGGCCCCGAGCGGAGCCTTCAGCAGGCTGCTGAGGAAAATGGCCAGGATAGCCCCGGTCGAAATCAGCCCGCCGACAACGCCCAGCGTCTTGATCTTTCGCCGCTCCTCGGCTTTCAAATCCAGCAACATGATGACGAACAGGAAGAGGACCATCACCGCGCCCGCGTAAACCAGCACCTGCACCGCCGCGAGGAAGAACGCGTGCAGCAGCACGAACAGCCCAGCCAGTGAGATAATCGTCAGCACCAGAAACATGGCGCTGGTGACCGGATTGCGGCTAAACGGGTTGGCGATGACGAGAAAGCCAAACATCAACGTCAGGAACGCAAAAGTATAGAATAGCGCGTCCTGCATTTGCTAATATGCCACTTTGCAACTCATGTATCTGACTTAACTTTCTTAACCCATTTAACCTTCGCAACTCTTGCGGCCCCATCGGGGCCAGATGCCGGGCCGATTCTTCGGCCCACGAAACGCAGACGTTAACCTGGTTTCCCAGGTTCTGCCGGGACTTCGTCTGGTCCCGTCACAACTCTGCGTTCGCCCTATTACACCCGTCCCAGGGGCCGATGTCTAGTTTGTA
>SESF01005731.1_pt1 | contig 10756 bp, 9 predicted proteins | sample 3171521 | NCBI WGS metagenome assembly SESF01 (sample SAMN10866945, study PRJNA518727) | freshwater metagenome | biome: subpolar coniferous forest; feature: holomictic lake; material: water; isolation source: holomictic Lake 227, 6 m and 8 m depth | place: Canada: near Kenora, Ontario | collected...
TGATCGACGAAATTGCCCGCGCGACCCAACAGGACCCGGTGGCCTACCGGTTGCAACTGCTGGGCGACAAGCACCCGCGGCACAAAGCGGCGTTGATGCTGGCGGTCGAACAATCCGGCTATGGCAAGCGCAAGCTGCCCGCTGGTCAAGCCTGGGGCGTGGCAGTGCATGAATCGTTTGATACCGTCGTGGCCTATGTGGCTGAGGCCTCGGTCACCCAAGGTGTGCCCAAGTTGCACGCGGTCACAGCCGGCGTGCACTGTAACCTGGCGGTCAATCCCAAAACCATTGAGGCCCAGGTTCAGGGCGCGGCGCTGATGGGGCTGGGCACCTGCCTGCCCGGTGCCGCCATCACTTTCAAGGATGGCGTGGTCGAGCAAAGTAATTTCGGCGACTATGTGGTGGCGCGTATGCCCGATATGCCCCGTATGGCGGTGCACATTGTCCCCAGCGCGGAGGCGCCCACCGGCATGGGCGAGCCGGGGCTGCCACCGTTGGCACCGGCCTTCGCCAACGCCATCGCCAAACTGACCGGCAAGACGCCACGCGGTTTGCCCTTCAAGCTGGCTTGACCCATGGAAAGCCTCGACCTGCGCGTGTTGGCTGACGCCTTGCAATGGCGCCGCGACGGCCATGCGGTCACGCTGGTCACTGTGGTCGAAACTTGGGGCAGCGCACCCCGCCCGCCCGGCGCGCTACTGGCCGTGCGCGACGATGGCGTCGTGAGTGGTTCGGTGTCCGGGGGGTGTGTCGAGGACGACCTGATTGCACAAACCCAGACTGCCATGCAAGACCGCTCTGTCGCAAAGCCCCCAGCGCTTGATCGGCCTTCCATGCTGGCTTATGGCGTCAGTCAGGAGGAAGCAGCGCGCTTTGGTTTGCCCTGTGGCGGCAGCCTGCGCCTGGTGCGCGAACCGCTGGTGGACACGACCTGGGTCGAATCGCTACTGGACCGCACCGCCCGGCACGAACTGGTTGCGCGGCAGCTGACCCTGGCCACCGGGGAGGTGCGTTTGCTGTCGGCCGTGCGGGGGCAGGCCATGCACTTTGATGGCAGCGTGCTCACCTGCGTGTTCGGCCCCACTTGGCGACTGCTGTTGATCGGTGCGGGCCAGTTGTCGCAGGCGGTAGCGCAAATCGCGTTAATGCTGGATTTCGAGGTGCTGGTATGTGATCCACGGGAAGAATTTGCCGCGACGCTGCGTCTGGACGGCGTGAAACGGGTGATGGGCATGCCCGACGATGTGGTGCGCTCGCTGGTGCCTGATGCACACACCGCCATCGTGGCGCTCACGCATGACCCCAAGCTGGACGACATGGCGTTGCTGGAAGCGCTGGTATCTGAGGCGTTTTACGTCGGTGCGTTGGGTTCCCGGCGCAATCAGGCATCGCGAAAGAAGCGTCTCGCCGAGCACTTTGGCCTGACGCCTGAGGAGTTGGCCCGTCTGCACGGCCCTGTAGGTTTGTTCATTGGGGCCAAGACACCGGCGGAAATCGCGGTTTCGGTAATGGCTCACATTGTCCAAGTCAAAAACGCGGCGCTCTGTGTTCAGTCAGTTACGGAGCTTAGCGCTTGCTAGCTCAACAACCCACGGTCCTGATACTGGCCAGTGGGCGCGGAGAGCGCTTCAAGGCTTCCGGTGGCCAGGGCAGCAAGTTGGAGGCTCAACTGCAAAGTAAAACTGTGCTACAGCACACACTGGATGCAGTGCGGGCCAGCGGTTTACCCTATCACCTGGAATCTGGACTTCACCTTGGCATGGGCGACTCCATTGCAGCGGCAGTGCGCGCGACCCAGGAGGCCGCCGGCTGGCTGATCCTGCCCGGTGATTTGCCGCTGATTCAGCCTGACACACTGTGGGCCGTCGCACGCGCTTTGGCGTTCCATGCCGTGGTGCTTCCTGTGTTCGAAGGTCAACGCGGACACCCGGTCGGGTTTTCCGGGGCGTGCCGTGACGATCTCATGAGGTTGAAAGGAAATCAGGGTGCTGCCCCCGTGGTTCTTGCGTATGCTGCTATTAAATTAGTAGTATCAGACGCAGGCACCGTGATCGACATTGATACGCTAGATGATTTGAATCTGGTGGCGAAACTGCTGGCCCTCAAAACGACTTTGGGGTTTGGGGCGCAATGTGCATAAATTGGGACTTGGTTGCTGCCGAGCATTTTTACGGTTTCTCGCACCGGCATGGATGAAAGGACTATTTTTTTTCCTCGATCAGTTGCTCGGGTTTCAGTGCAGGCGGTCTACCTCCTGCACTGCCCTTGGCCCTCGCGATGGCGAAAGACGACTGTGCCCTCTGCTACGTGCCTGTGCGCGAGCCCAAGGGAAAGCTATTGCGCCCGCAGACGGCTACATTGTTGCTACGCGAGACACTGGCCCTTTTGAAGCCGCCGGCCTGACTGTCATCAACCCTTGGAATACGCAGTACCCCTAAGCCCAGATCACTTAAACGACCAGTTCGCCACCACGGCAAAGGCGATGGCCATGTGGTTGGACGGAAAACCCGACTGCGTGGCGCTGCTGTTAAGCCGTTGAAGCTGCTGTTGCCTTGCTCGTCAATTGGTTGGCCGCCGATCCTTGACCTGCAAGTCGCGCCAACCGGTATCCCAATACAGCGTGGAGCCAGGACGTGCTCGACAAGATCATTGCCACCGTGCCCGTCAAGCGTCTGGGTGAGCCTAGCGAAATTGCTTCCATCATTGCCTGGGTGGCATCGGACGAAGGTGGTTACTCCACCGGTGCCGACTTCTCGGTCAATGGCGGCCTGCACATGGGCTGATGCTTTTTAAAAGCTTTTAAAAAACCCGCTTCGGCGGGTTTTTTCTTGTCAAATATTTCGTTTGGATGTGGTTTCCCACAATAGTCATCCGGATTTATCTTGATTAAAGTCAGGTCCAGCGTAGATTCATCAACCTAACCGGACTTGAACATGAACACATCTCTCGCGGCAAAAAAGAAGCCGCTATACAAATCCCTGTATGTCCAGGTGCTGACAGCCGTGACCATCGGCGTCTTGCTGGGCCACTTTTACCCCCAAGTGGGCGCCGACATGAAGCCCCTGGGCGACGGCTTTATCAAGCTGATCAAGATGATCATTGCCCCGATCATTTTCTGTACCGTGGTGATCGGCATAGCCGGCATGGAAGATATGAAAAAGGTCGGTAAAACCGGCGGCTTGGCCCTGCTGTATTTTGAGGTGGTGAGCACGCTGGCCCTGATTGTGGGCTTGGTCATCGTCAACCTGTTTGAGCCCGGTGCGGGCATGAACATCAACGCCGCCACGCTCGACACCAAGGGCATTGCGGCCTACACCGGTCCCGGCAAGATGGTGGGTACGGTCGATTTCCTGCTGAACATCATTCCGACCTCGGTGGTGGATGCCTTCGCCAAGGGCGAAATCTTGCAGGTGCTGCTGTTCTCGGTGTTGTTTGGTTTTGCCTTGCACCGGTTTGGCGGGCGCGGCACCATGGTGTTTGATTTCGTCGAGAAGTTGTCGCATGTGCTGTTTGAAATCGTCGGCATCATCATGAAGGTGGCCCCGGTCGGTGCCTTTGGTGCGATGGCGTTCACCATTGGCAAGTACGGCGTGGGCTCTTTGTTCTCGTTGGGCAAGCTGATGGCGGTGTTTTACCTGACCTGCTTCATCTTCGTGTTTGTGGTGCTGGGCACTATCTCGAAGTTGCACGGATTCAGCATCTGGAAGTTTGTGAAATACATCCGCGAAGAGTTGCTGATTGTGCTGGGCACGTCGTCCTCAGAGTCGGTGTTGCCCCGCATGATGGAGAAGATGGAAAAACTGGGCGCCAAGAAGACCTGCGTCGGTTTGGTGATACCCACCGGTTACTCGTTTAACCTGGATGGCACCTCAATTTACCTGACGATGGCGGCGGTGTTTATTGCGCAGGCCACCAACACGCCGATGACCCTGATGCAAGAGATCACGCTGCTCGGCGTGCTGCTGCTCACCTCCAAGGGTGCCGCGGGTATTACCGGCAGTGGCTTTATTGTGCTGGCGGCCACGCTGTCGGCCGTGGGCACGGTGCCCGTCGCTGGTTTGGCGCTGATTTTGGGCATTGACCGCTTTATGTCTGAAGCGCGGGCCCTGACTAATCTGGTGGGCAATGGCGTTGCGACCCTGGTGGTGGCCAAGTGGACCGGTGAATTGGATACCAACCGCATGACCGCTGTTTTGAACAACAACAACCATGTTCACATTGATGTGCTGGAAGTGATGCAGGAAGAGGTGCCCGACCACCGCGACCGCTCTTTCCGCCCCCTGGAGAATGCGCCAGCGGCGGTGTAACTGACTCTTTTGACCCGTTAAAAAGCCCGCTGCTGCGGGCTTTTTAACGACTGGACAAGTTTTTATTCAAACTTTTTATCTATGGCCGCAAGTGCCTTCTGAATTAGCGAAGCTGATTTTGCTGTGACGTCCCACTTCTTCGCCAATGTGGGCCATTGTGAGACCGCGCATCGAACCTCACTGACGATCGACACAGCCGTTTTGATGTGATGCTTGCGGCCGATTTTCAAGATGTGTTCGAGAGCGGGGTTTCCTTGTCCATGGATAGCCGTTGTGTGCTCCCCACCCATGCCGGTGCTAAAGGTGAGGTCGAAAGCGGGCGATAAGCGCCAACCCGCTTGATTGTCTTGGAGAAAGGCGAAATTTTTAACATGATCGTCTTTGTTGTGGGCCAGTACGTTAAAAACCATCAAACGGTAGGCTCGTTCAACTTCGGTTTGGTCTTGCGTGATGCCTCTGACGGTCGCCAGAACCGCGTCGTAGTCCATGCAGGGGAGCCGAAAGTTGGCATAGAGCAGCCCCGCCAATGACAGCGTATGGCGTTTGCCGCTGCGGCCAAATCGGTCAAACCGCTCAACCGCAAAGTAGTCTTCACGCTCGTGGTTTTGTTCCACCGTAATCAGGTCAGTTCGCGGCATCAGAACACCCGCCAAGCCAGCCATTTCAGCGTAGGCACGCTCGATTCGCCCCATGTCCTTGGGGTCTTCCCGGGATCGAAACTTGACAATCCAGTGTGAGTAGCCTTCGGGCAAGGTTTGAAATCCTGACAGGTATTTTGACGATGCATCACTGCGAGCAACTGTCACCTTGGGCCTGGCGCCACCCGGTGAGCCGCCCTGGATTTTCAGTTGTTGAAGGACGTCGTCGACGTTGCCCTGAAGGACCGCTTCAGCCGACTTGGCCAGTGCACCCAAGTCAAGCTCATCGGTGATCGGTTCTTGCCCATAGATGGGCGCGTATTCAAGCGCGCCCATGGCCCTTGAACCGATGTAGGCCAGTCGATCCAGAGGGGTGATTTGATGAGGTTCCCAATCGAATCGGCGTTTGAATTCGCGATCCATCAGCAGCAAGCCCCAGCCATCCGGCAAAGAGTCAGAAAAGGCGCCGTGCAGGCCACCGAACTCATCCCCTTTTGCTAGCTGCGCTTTGGCTTCGAACGCCATGGTCTTGGGGGCCAGATTGAAGCCTGAGGCCATCCAGCCTGGGTCGTATTCAAACCAGATTTTTTTATCACTACTTTGGGCCAGCACCCCCACGCGAAGCCCGCCCAGTTCGACCTTGAGTTGCGTTGTATGTGGCGCGGTTGACTTGCTCACAGGTGGCCCCGTTTTCTCGTTTTGGCGGTGACTTCAGCCATTGAGTTAAGCGGTTTGGGTGCAAACAGCGATTCCAAACCCTCCACCATGTCGAGAGCCAGAGCAATATGGAGCAAGGCTGCAGTGCCGATTTGGCCGGTCAGCTCGAATCGCTTGATGGTTGGTTCAGGGATGCCTGATTTCATGGCGAGCGTCTTTCTGGTCCAGCCAAGCACCAGCCGCGCTGTTTTCGCCCGCTCCCCTAGTTCTTCCAGAATATCCGACGGCGACTTGAATAGTATGGATAGCATGTTGTCCATTATATGGACGATATGCAACTAACGGATATTGGGATATCTGTAAATAAAATTCTGTATTGAATCAGTTCCGCTTAAGCCGCTTCCATCTTGCCCGACACCGTGAGCCACTGCTCTTCCAGCGTTTGCAGTTCGTCGTTGACGAGTTTCAGGCCCTTGCCAAACTCGGCAATGTCGTGCGCATGCACGGCCTTGTTCAGGTGGCCCTCTAACGCTGCGCCTTCGCCGTTGAGCACGGTCATGCGGGCCTCAATCACTTCGAGCTCTCGCTTGAGGCCGGTGGAATTGACCTTGACTTTGACTTTGGGGGCGGCAGCCGCCTCCAGTTGGGCTTTGCGTTCGGCCTTGGCGGCGGCGTTGTTGGCTTCCTTGATGGCTTCGCGCTGGCGCTTGGCTTCATCCAGCAGGTAGCGCTGGTAGTCGTCCAGATCGCCGTCAAACGGCTCGACGCCACCGCGCGACACCATCCAGAATTCGTCGCACACGGCGCGAAGCAGTGCCCGGTCGTGGCTGACCAGCATGACGGTGCCTTCAAACTCGTTGAGGGCCATGGCCAGCGCTTCTCGGGTGGCCAAATCGAGGTGATTGGTAGGCTCATCGAGCAGCAGCAGGTTGGGGCGCTGCCAGACGATCATGCACAGCACCAGACGGGCTTTTTCACCGCCGCTCATGCTGCCCACGGCCTGCTTGACCATGTCGCCGCCAAAGTTGAAGGTGCCCAAAAAGCTGCGCAGGTCTTGCTCGCGGGTCTGCTGACCGGCGATTTTTCCGGCAGCAGTCATTTCACGCACCAGGCGGATCATGTGCTCCAGCGGGGAGTCGGCGGGGCGCAACACGTCGAGTTCTTGCTGGGCAAAGTAGCCGATGTTGAGGCCCTTGCCTTCGGTGACTTCGCCGCCAATGGCCTGCAAATCACGCGCGATGGTTTTGACCAGTGTGGATTTACCCTGGCCGTTGGCGCCCAAAATGCCGATACGCTGACCCGCCAACACCGACTTGCTGACGTTGTTGACAATGATGGTGGGCGGCGTGCCTTCGGGTGAGCCTTCCGGCGCGGGGTAGCCAAAGCTGACGCCGGACATGGACAGCATCGGGTTGGGCAGGTTGGCGGGTTCCTTGAACTCGAAGGTGAAGTCGGCTTCGGCCAGCAGCGGGGCCACTTTTTCCATGCGGTCGAGTGCCTTGACCCGGCTTTGCGCCTGCTTGGCTTTGCTGGCCTGGGCCTTGAAGCGGGCAATGAACTTTTGCAGGTGGGCGATTTTGTCTTGCTGTTTGGAGAAGGCGTTTTGTTGCAGCGTCATCTGCTCGGCGCGCATGTCTTCAAACTTGCTGTAATTGCCGCCGTAGCGCACCAGCTTGCCCATATCAATGTGCATCGTGACGTTGGTCACCGCGTCCAAAAACTCCCGGTCATGGCTGATGACGACCATGGTGCCTTCGTATTTTTTGAGCCAGGCTTCCAACCACACCAACGCGTCCAAGTCCAAGTGATTGGTGGGCTCATCGAGCAGCAGCAGGTCAGACGGGCACATCAGCGCGCGCGCCAGTTGCAAGCGCATGCGCCAGCCGCCCGAGAAGCTGTTGACCGGGTTGGTGAGTTCGGTGGTTTTGAAACCCAAGCCCAAAATCAGCGCCTGGGCGCGGGCCGGGGCGTCGTGGGCGCCGGCATCTTGCAGCGCCATGTAGGCGTGGGCCATGCGGTCGTAGTCGTCGGTGGCCTCGGAGGCGGTCACTTCGTTTTGCGCAGCCAGCAGGTTGACGTCGCCGTCGACTACAAAGTCGGTGGCCGATTGATCGGTCTCAGGCATGTCCTGCGCGACCTGGCCCATGCGCCATTGGCTGGGGATGAAGTACTCGCCACCATCTTCATGCAGCGTGCCATTGAGCAGGGCAAACAAGGACGATTTGCCGGCGCCATTGCGGCCGACCAGACCGACTTTTTCACCCGGGTTGATGGTGACAGTGGCACCGTCAAGCAGCACTTTGGCGCCACGGCGCAGGATGACATTTTTAAGAGTAATCACGGGAATCGTTTCAGTTGGGATGACATGTCGCAATGACATGCCGGATCGGATCTGGCAGTCATTGTGGGGCGCAGGTTGGTCTGGGTAGCGGAGTTAATCCGCCATGACCGACCCGGGAATACCCTGATTTTAGGCTATCAGGGCGGCACGGGTCAGCAGCAAGACTTGTTCCTCGCCGGCACTGGTCTCCAACCAGATGGGTTGCAAGGTGGGGAAGGCCGCTTCGAAGTGGGCTTGCTCGTTGCCAATCTCCAGCACCAGCACGGCTTTTTCGGTCATGTACTGTGGGGCATCCTTCAGTAATTGGCGGATGAAGTCCATGCCGTCGCTGCCACCGAGGGCGTTGCCGCTGAGCGCCAGTGCCGGTTCGGCGTGGTACTCGGCGGGCAGGGCGGCCATGCTTTGGGCGTTGACGTAAGGCGGGTTGCACACGATCAGGTCGTAGGGGCCGTTGACGCCGGTCAGTCCATTGGCGGTCAGCAGCGTGATTCGATCCTGCAATCCGTGTTTGTCCACGTTGATGCGCGCGACGGCCAGCGCCTCGGGTGAGATGTCCGAGGCATCCACCGTCACATCCGGGTAGGCCATGGCGGCGAGCACGGCCAGGCTGCCGTTGCCGGTGCAGAGGTCGAGCACACGCTGGGTAGAGGCGCTGAGCCAGTAATCAATGCCACCGCTCACGAGCAGTTCGGCGATCAGCGAGCGTGGCACGATGCTGCGTTCATCGATATAAAACGGCACGCCTTGCAACCAGGCTTCTTGGGTGAGGTAAGCGGCGGGTTTGCGGGATGTGATGCGCGCTATTAAAAGAGTAGCTACTTGTGCTTGCTGCTCGGGGGTTACAGGCTGATTGGCTATAAGGTTTAGGTCGTCGGTGGCGTCGTCCAGCGGGGTGTCGAGTGGCAGGCCGAGTTGCCATAACACCAGCCAGGCGGCTTCGTCGAAGGCGTTGGTGGTGCCGTGGCCAAACGCAACTTTCGCATCGGTGAGTTGCTGGGCGCTGGCTTCAATAAGTTCAAGAAGGGTCATGGGGTCAGGCGCGCGTTCAGGTTTTCCAGCACACGCCGGTAGATGTTTTTGAGGGGTTCGATGTCGGCCACGTTCAGGTGTTCGTCGATCTTGTGGATGGTGGCGTTGGGGGGGCCGAGCTCGATCACCTGAGGGCAAATCTTGGCAATGAAGCGGCCGTCGCTGGTGCCGCCAGTGGTGGAAAGCACGGTGTCAAGGCCGGTCTCGGTCTTGATGGCGGCCACCACGGCATCGACCAGCGTGCCCGGGGTGGTGAGAAAGGGCAGGCCGCCGATGGTCCAGCTCAGGTCAAAGTCCAGACCGTGCTTGAGCAAGACCGCTTGCAGGCGGTTTTGCAGCGCTTCGGGCGTGGACTCTGTGCAAAAGCGGAAGTTGAAATCAACCACGACCTCGCCCGGGATGACATTGCTGGCGCCAGTGCCGCCGTGGATGTTGCTGACCTGCCACGAGGTCGGAGGGAAGAAGGCGTTGCCCTGGTCCCACTCAATAGCGACGAGTTCAGCCAAGGCGGGCGCCAACTGGTGAATCGGGTTTTTGGCCAGGTGCGGATAAGCGATGTGGCCTTGCACGCCTTTGACCGTGAGCTTGCCGCTCATGGTGCCGCGACGGCCGTTTTTGATCATGTCGCCGGTGCGCTCCAGCGAGGTGGGTTCGCCGACGATGCAGTAATCGAGCCGTTCGCCGCGCTGTTTTAGCAGGTCGCAGACGATGACGGTGCCGTCATTGGCCGGGCCTTCTTCGTCGCTGGTGATCAGGAAGCCGATCGACAAGGCGGTGTCGGGCTGCGCTGCCACAAACTCTTCGACCGCCACCACAAACGCGGCCAATGAGGCCTTCATGTCACTCACACCGCGGCCATACAACTTGCCGTCTTTGTGGGTGGGCGTGAAGGGGTCGCTCTGCCACTGGTCAAGCGGGCCGGTCGGCACGACATCGGTGTGGCCGGCAAATACTATTAATTCAGTAGCGGCTTGGGCAGACAATGCGGGGGCTGCAGCCCGTTTAGCCCATAAATTGGTGACGCGGAAGTGGTCTGGGCCGCTGACGAGGGTCTCGATCACAAAGCCGAGCGGGGCGAGGTGGGCGGCCAGAATGGCCTGGCAACCGGCGTCGTCCGGGGTGTTGGAGGGGCGTGAGATCAGTTGCTCGGTCAGGTGCAGGGTGCGGTTCATCAGTGGGTGACGTCCAGCGTGATTTCGGTGAACGAGGGGGTGTCATCCGGGTCTTCGGCCAGCTCGACTGGTTTGGCGCGGGCGTTGAAGTCGTTTTGCAGGCGCCACATCAGGTTGGTGGGCGAGTCGGAGTTGGCGAGGCCTTCCTTGCGGTCGACCGTGCCTTCAAGCACCAGCCGGGCAATGTCTTGCTCGAAGGTCTGGCCGCCTTCGGCCATGGATTTTTCCATGGCTTCTTTGACGCCAATGAAGTCGCCTTTGGTGATCATCTCGGACACCAGGGTGGTGTTGAGCATGATCTCCACCGCGGGGGTGCGCCCGCCGGTGGTGGTGCGCAGCAGGCGCTGCGACACGATGGCCTTGGTGGCAGCGGCCAGGTCACCCAGCATGGTGGGGCGGACCTCAACCGGGTAAAAACTCAAAATGCGGTTGAGCGCGTGGTAGCTGTTGTTGGCGTGCAGCGTGGCCAGGCACAGGTGGCCGGACTGGGCGTAGGAGATGGCGGCTGACATGGTTTCGCGGTCGCGGATTTCGCCAATCATGATCACATCCGGGGCTTGGCGCAGGGCGTTTTTGAGGGCCACCTGGGTTGATTGCGTGTCGCTGCCGACT
>SESF01017630.1_pt1 | contig 10755 bp, 7 predicted proteins | sample 3171521 | NCBI WGS metagenome assembly SESF01 (sample SAMN10866945, study PRJNA518727) | freshwater metagenome | biome: subpolar coniferous forest; feature: holomictic lake; material: water; isolation source: holomictic Lake 227, 6 m and 8 m depth | place: Canada: near Kenora, Ontario | collected...
GGGAAGAAGCCAAGGCTCGCGAGAATAAAGTGATGATCCGCGCCCGACAGATCGCCAATGAACTGAACCTGAATATGAAAATCGGCGATGTGGAATTTCGTGGCGATAATAACAAGGCAATTTTCTACTACATTGCCGACGACCGGGTTGATTTCAGGGACCTCATCAAGCTTTATGCCCGTGATTTTTCGATTAAAATTGAGATGAAACAGATTGGTGTTCGTCAGGAAGCCGGCCGTATTGGCGGAATTGGTTCCTGCGGTCGGGCCTTGTGTTGCTCAACCTGGCGAACCGATTTTTCGAGTGTTACTTCGGATGCTGCAGTCAAGCAAGGCTTGTCGCCCAATGCCGAAAAGATGGCCGGACGATGCGGAAAACTTAAATGTTGCCTCACCTACGAACTGGATCATTACCTCGAAGCACTGGAAGATTTCCCCAATGAGTTGCTGACAATTGAAACAGACAAAGGAATTGCAAGACATTTCAAAACCGATATTCTCCAGAAAAAGATCTGGTATATGTACGAAAAGTCTGCAGGGTCAAGTTTTGTCCTCGATCTTGAAGATGTAAAGAAATTCCTGAACCTGAACAAGCGCGGACAAAAGCCATCGATTGACGGTTATGGAACCGATTCGGAGCCAAAGAAGGAAAACATGATGAATGTGGGCGAGCTGGATCAGAAATTCTTCACCAAACCGGTGGTAAAGAAAAATCGCAACAACAGATCGCGCAGGCCACAGGTAAATTCAAAACCAAAAGAATAACATTCTTAACACATCAAATTATTGAACTAAACGTAGTTGTCGCCTTTATTTAGCCTGACGTCGTTTACAAACTGCCTGATTTGTTGTTCATCATCTTTTCGGCAAACCAGAAGGGTTTCTTCCGATTCAACAACAATATATCCGTCCAGACCCTGAAGCACAACAAGCTTTCCGGTTGGCATATTAACGATGCAATCTTTTGATCCGTAAAGCATTACGCCTTCTCCTGAAACAACATTTCCAAGTTCATCCTTATTCGAATTTTCGTACAGTGAACCCCAGGTTCCCAAATCGCTCCATCCAAAATCGGAACACAATACAAATACATTGTGAGCCTTTTCCATAATTCCGTAATCGATGGATATGTTCTGGCATTCGGAATAGGTTTTATTCAGAAACGGAACTTCATCGGCAGTGCCATAAAGTTTTTGTCCTTTCTGAAATAAATCGGAAACCGAACTCAGATGAGTTTTAAATGCTTTCAGAATTGATTTGAGCGACCAGATAAAAATTCCGGAATTCCAGAAGAACTCACCACTATCGACAAAAAGCCTGGCCAGTTCCAAATTGGGCTTTTCGGTAAACGTTTTGACCTTGTGCAGGTTGTCGATCGATGCGATGGATTTGGAACTTTCGATCTGGATGTATCCATACGTTGTTTCGGGTCGGTTAGGTTGAATTCCAAGAGTAAGTAAAGCGTCGTTTTTACTCACAAAGTCCAATCCTTTGGTGATTTGCTCCAGAAATACATCCAACTGCTGAATATGATGATCGGATGGAGCTACAATGATATTTGCCTCGGGATTGACCAGCTGAATCTTATAACAGGCATAGGCTACACAGGGAGCGGTACTTCGGCGTAATGGCTCAAGCAATACCTGACTTTCTTTCAGCTCAGGCAATTGTTCCAGCACAAACTTCTTGTAATCGACGCTGGTAACGACATAAAAATTTTCGTCAGGACAAATTGTTTTAAACCGGTCGTAGGTTTGCTGAATAAAAGTGCGGCCTGTTCCCAGGATATCCAGGAATTGTTTCGGCATCGTACTCTTACTCAGAGGCCAAAACCGGCTACCAATTCCGCCAGCCATTATAACACAATAGGTGTTGTTCATAGTTCAACTATTTTATTGTAAGCCATTTATAGATTTAGTCACGAGCTCGGTCCAGTTGTTTTAAGAGTGCAAAAAGGTCCTGAAATCCTTTATCAAGATAATGAGTTTAAAATTAAAACCGCTGAAAAAATGCCTGTTTTTGGAATATTTGTACCTTTATAAAATCTAAGCAGGTGTAAATTGATTCACAATTAGCTGATTATCACATTGATTTATAGTCACTTATTCAAATAATTAATCAAATAATATATTTACAGGGAGGTATAAAATCCGTATGCAGATGAACATTTTTAATGTAACAGGAAGATATTTTGCTTTAATGCTCAGGGTTTTCAGCAGACCTGAGCGGCACAGCGTATATCTGCGGCAGATATTTAACGAGATTGAAAACCTCGGTTTAAAGTCGGTCGGAATTGTGGCTGTTATTTCCCTGTTTATGGGTGGAATTATGACCTTGCAGGTTGCTTACAATTTGACAAATCCTCTTTTGCCAAGAACTCTGATTGGTTTGGGTAACCGCGATTCCCTGATTTTGGAATTCTCCTCGACCATTATGGGATTGATCATGGCCGGTAAGATTGGATCCAACATCACTTCTGAAATTGGAAGTATGAAGGTGACCGAACAAATCGATTCGCTTGAGATTATGGGCGTTAATTCGGCCAGTTACCTCATTCTGCCTAAAATAATCGCAGTGGTACTCATGTTTCCATTGCTTTATATTTTGAGCGTATTTTTTGGAATAATTGGCGGAATGATTGTTGGCCCTGCAGTTGGAGCCGTTACTTTAACCGATTACATCAGTGGAATTCAGTACGCATTTACTCCGTATTATATCACCTTCTCGCTTATGAAATGTCTGGTTTTTGGTTTCCTAATCGCATCCATTGCTGCATTTTTCGGATACACCGTCGAAGGCGGTGCATTTGATGTCGGTGCGGCAAGTACCCGGGCTGTGGTAAATACAAACATCATGATTCTGGTGTGGGATTTAATTTTAACTCAATTACTTCTTTAGATGATCGAAATTAAAAACGTATTTAAATCGTTCGAAAATAAAGATGTTCTCCGGAATATCTCCAAGGTTTTCAATCAGGGCGAAACAAACCTGATCATCGGACGAAGCGGATCGGGAAAAACCGTTTTGTTAAAGTCGATTGTTGGATTGTTCGAGGTGGAAAGTGGGCAAATTCTCTACGATAACCGTGATTTTACCTCGATGAATACTAAGTTCAGGAAGGAACTCAGGCAGGAAATGGGAATGGTTTTTCAGGGAGGTGCTTTGTTTGATTCCTTAACTGTAGAAGAAAATGTCCGTTTCCCACTTGATATGTTTTCTAACCTTTCGCCCATGGAGAAACAGAAACAGGTGGACTATTGCCTTGAACGGGTAAACATAACCGATGCCAATAAATTAAGTCCCTCTGAAATTTCAGGAGGAATGAAAAAAAGGGTAGCAATTGCCCGGGCCATTGTGATGAACCCCAAGTATTTGTTTTGCGACGAACCCAATTCAGGGCTCGACCCCGAAACTTCGCTGGTGATTGACGCACTCATTCATTCAATTACTGTCGACCTGCAAATTACCACCATCATCAATACCCACGATATGAACTCGGTGATGGAAATCGGGGACAATATTCTGTTTATTTCTGAAGGAGAAAAGTGCTGGGAAGGTAACCGAAACGAGATTCTCTATTCCGACAATCAAAAACTTCAGGAATTTGTTTTTGCCAACAAGCAGTATCAGAAAATACGTGACGAAAAGCTGAACGATCAATAATTATCCTTTGGGTGTGAGAGTCACTACCGGAATAATCATTTCTTCCAGCGAAATTCCCCCGTGCTGAAACGTGTTCCGGTAATACTGAGCGTAATAGTTGTAATTGTTTGGATAAGCAAAGAAATCGGTATTGGTCGCAAAAATATACGATGTACTCACATTCCTCGATGGAAGATTAATTGATGCCGGATTCTTTACATCGTAAATAGTTTTCGATTTGTAATTGAGGTTTCGCCCCAGTTTGTAACGAAGATTGGTATTGGTTTCACGGTCACCGATTACCTTCAGTGGATTATCAACACGAATGCTGCCATGATCGGTTGTCAACACTACTTTCACTTTATTTTCAGCGAGCAGTTTCAGTAAATCGAGCAGCGAAGAGTGATTAAACCAGCTCAGCGTAAGTGATCGGTAAGCTGCTTCGTCGCTGGCCAGTTCTTTGATCATGTCCATTTCGGTGCGGGCATGCGAAATCATATCCACAAAATTGAAAACCATGACCGACAAGTCGCTCTGGAGAATACTCCCCAGATAATCGCTCATTTTTTTGTCGCCTTTTACGTTGGTAATTTTCTCGAAAAACAGTTTGTAATTCTTTCCCAACCTGGATAGTTGCTTCATTAAAAGCTCTTTCTCAAAGCGATTCTTATGACCTTCGTTGTCGTCATCGTCCCAGAATTCAGGATATAAACGTTCGATTTCTGTAGGCATTAAACCAGCAAACATGGCATTTCGTGCATACATGGTAGCAGTAGGAAGAATGCTGCAATACAGATCTTCATCTTCAATATGGTAATAATTATTCAAAACCGTGGCCAAAACCCGGTACTGGTCGTACCTCAAATTGTCGATGACCAGAACGAAAACTTTATTGCCATCTTCGACCTGAGGAAATATTTTGTTTCTGAAGATATCCGGAGAAAGCAGAGGACGATCAACTGAATTAGCCCCAAACCAGGACTGATAGTTACCACGGATGTATCGTGCAAAAGAATGATTGGCTTCTGATTTTTGCATTTTCAGGACCTCATCCATGGCCGAATCTCCGGAGGTACTTAGCTCAAGTTCCCAGAACACCAGTTTCCGGTAAACGTCGACCCATTCTGCAAATGAAAGGCGGTCGCTGATTTGCAGTCCGATTTTCCCGAACTCGCTTTGGTAAGCCGATGTGGTGCGTTGGGTAACCAGCCGACGCTGGTCGACATTCTTTTTTATAGTCAGAAGAATTTGATTCGGATTTACAGGTTTTATCAGGTAATCAGCCATTTTCGAGCCAATCGCCTCGTCCATAATATCCTCCTCCTCGCTTTTGGTAATCATCACCACCGGAACATTCGGATCGATCGATTTTATCTCATTCAGGGTTTGCAAACCGCTTAATCCGGGCATATTTTCATCCAGGAAAATGATATCGAAAAAATCTTTCCGAACCAGCTCAATGGCATCGGAACCATTGTTGGCCGTAACAACTTCAAATCCCTTTTCCTGAAGGAAAATAATGTGAGCACGTAAAAGATCGATTTCGTCGTCGGTCCAGAGTATTTTAGTTTTCTTCATCCGGTAATTTACTTTTAATAACTTTTAGTTGCCTCTCCTGACATACTTTGAAACCAAAGCTGCATCAGAAGCTGACATTTGAGTCCTTGGAATCATGTTTCCCAGGATAATATTCCAGTTAGAAGCCGAATAGCTATCGGGTGATGGTAATCCGTGACATCTTCCGCAATTATTCACATACAGGGAACGTCCCTGCGACAATTGAGCCAGTGTGGCCGTTTTCGTGACATCCGAAGATGTAGGAACATAGGCTGAAGTATCTGGAACCGTGATGTTTTTTTGACATGAGGTAATTAAGAACAAGCTAACAAACATCACTGGAAGTAATTTTAATCTCTTCATAAAAAAATAAATAAGTAAATAAAGTAGTCAAGCTACACTTTGATTAAAATGTATTATTGCAATAAACAATTGAAAATTGAAAATAGTATTGACTTAACATACTTTAACCTTCGAACAATCTATTGTTTGAGATAAAACTGTTTGTAGAATTCCATATACGTAAGGATGTTCTTGTCCTTTTTGAAAACTGTTTCATTTTCAGGAGTAATGATGAAGTTCCGGTAGTTTGCATTTTGAATAGGACCATATACCTGCTGATCTTTTACGATGGCACGCAAATAGGCCAAACCGGATTTCAAGTCAGGAAGTCCTTCCACTTTAACGAGTATCCTGAAATCATCCAGCATGGCCGAAGTCACACTTAGCGCTGGTTTCGGATAATTCAGCTCATTGAATTTCCGGATCGCCTCAACAAGCTGATCTGCATTGACTTCTTCCTTTGGAATGATCAGGAAGTAGGATTGAGCAGCATCAACAGACGGACTGTACGGACCTTTATAAGCGGCATCTGCAGCATTCTGGGTATTGGCAACAGCATCAATGTATTTGGTGTTGAAGAAGTTCAGGTAATCAGAAATCCGTTTGGTCTCAGTAAGTTTTTTCAGGTTGGCATCAGTAATTATAAAGTTACGATAGCTCAATGTATCGAGGCTGCGGAACAATTTCCGGTTTGTAACCGATTTGGTAAAGTAGGCAATGGCCTCAGTCTTGGTTTTAAATGAACCAATAACCATCAGCTGATAATCAGCAACCTGACTTTGGCTGATCGTGAGATTTGAAGAACGGAACTGATCGCGGTTATGCGTAGTGAAAGCTGAGGTAACCGGTTTCAGGTTTGCTCCCGGTGAATTGACCGCTATTACAAAATTCTGCTTACCACTTTCTTCGTTCAAATAGATATCAGATCCCGAACTAACCGGATTGATCGACACAAATGAACCCTTTTCCTTCGGCAGATCCTCATCATGCTGAGCCTTTGCCAACAGCTCTTCAGGCTCGGGAAGCAACTCGTCGGAGAAATCGCCGGTAATAAAATGACTGTAGTTCTTGACAAAGAATTTCAGGTATTCTGTATAATCCTTGTCAGTAGTTATTTCCCTGAAATTAGTTGAAGAAGCAATAAAATTGACGTATTTGATCTTTTTAAGCGATTCAAAAACATTCCTTCTTTTGATAATCGACCGGAAATAAATCAGCCCTTGTTCCTTGTCGTTAAGCGAACGGACCAGTAACAACGAACTATTGGCGTTCAGCGATTGTGTCTCAATGTCAAAATCGACTTTCGTATAATGGTCAATGTTGTAATTGGCCAGATCAAATTTCAGCTGGTTAAGATCAAGGTTTGCTCCTTTAGGATAAGCAATCACAAAATAGTGCTGTAAATCTTCATCGTATGAAAATTTTCCTCCAAATTCATCGGCACCTTTATTGTTCCCCGGCTGCAACTCGCTATTCTGAATCTGGTCGTTCAGGTATCCTGAAGCAACCATTTTTTGATAATCAAGCAGAGTGCTATCCTGAATGAGCTTCAGTATCTCACCGGCATAAGTTACAGGCTCTGCCTTTGGATAAGTTGAAATATAATCGGTAAGCAGTTTACTGAAATTTTCGCGTGTTGATGAGGTTCCATCAGCAATGATCCGGAAGAATTTAATTTTGGGGATCAATAAGCTGTCAGGCTTCATCTGCATAATCTGATCAGCTACTTTTCCGGATTGGGCATAGTTGCCATTCTTAAATTCCATGAATACTTTCTGATACAGACGGTTCACACTATCGGCCCGGGCTTCAAGTTCAATGAAATAATTTGGATTCTGCAAATATTTGGCATATTTCGAATCAGGATATTTGCCTATAATCAGGTTTTTATAGAAATCGGCCTTTTCCGTATTTTTTTGCTTGGTATACAAATCGTACAATTCGAACCACGAAGACAATGCGAAAAGATTTTCCGGATAACGCTTATTCAGATCCTCAAAAGATCCGATTGCACGAGGGAAATCGTTAAAATCAGTTTTAAAGATACGACCCGCATTAAACAAGGCATTCCGGATTTTTCCGTGGGAAACAGCCATTAACGAATCGTTTACAGGCAAATCCTGGGTATAGAATTCGCGGTTTTTGGGATCTTTCACCTTGACAACTTTTCCCTTGACATTCATCAGAGAATCTTCCGCAAGCTCTGTATCGCCTTCAACGTTGGCGCTTTTATTCGCCCTGCGCCAGTTATCTTCCAGTTTTCGTTTACCCCAAAGCCGCTCAAATTCCACTTTTCCGTAGGCTACCGTGGTTGGATTGTAAAAATACCATCCGGCTCCGTCTTGCTTCTGACTCAACCCAAAACGACTTTGATTCTGCCTGAAATAATTTTGATTCAGCATCTGTTCCGATTCGGCTAATTTGGCTTTTGCTTCTTTAGCCAAAACATCGGCGATCCATTTGTCAATCAAAGCATTTCTTGACTTTTCATCCAAATGGGCAATCCGTTGGAGGCTGTCTTCCCGTTCTACCGCGTAAATGTTGTCGGTTAATCGGGTCAGACTTTTATGGCGATCATAAATTTGCTGGTAATTCGGGTATTTATTGTCGATAACCACCATGGCGCTGTCATAGTAACTCTGAGCTTTTTTGTATTCAGGTTCCTCAAAATAGATCTGAGCAAGTGTCAGACACGAAAGTGCCCGTTGATAAAGGTTGGTTGAGCTCAAAAAAGCCGATTTGGAAAATTCTTCCAACGCCTGTTTTTTGCTGCCTTCCTTCAGTGAGATCTTACCCATAGCAAAATAAATCTGATCCCTGAATTCCAGATTCTTCTTATCGCGAAGCATTTTATGCAATTCTTTTTTCAGCTTTTCCGCATCGCCGGTCCCGGTAAAAGTTCCGGCAGCACTTATACGTGCGTTAAAAGCCATTTTATAAGGCGGATCCATACGGACAATTTCTCTGAAAGTCTGGGAAGCTTTTTCAGGATTATCAGTTTGCTGGTACCATTGTGCCAAAACGTATTTATAACGCAGCTTATCTTCCTTTTTGCCGGTTTGTTTCACAGCAATTGACAGAAAAGGAATTCCTTCCTTGTAGTACAATTGCCGTGCATAGTAGTCCGCCGTTGCTGCGGCAAATTCACCTTCCAGACTATGCGGAAAATTTTCATCGGTCTGCATCTGCTGGATAATTTCATAGGCCTCAACATACCTTTCAGTTTCAGTATAACACCGAATTAACCAGACGTATGCAGTATAGCGCGACGGATCAGTACCGAACTTCCGGATTACATAGGAGAAATTCTCGACAGCCGAAGCATAGCTGTGTTTGTAATAATAGGCCTTACCCATCAGGATATAGGCATCGTCAACCCAATTATTAAACTCTTCGCGACTGGCAAACTTGATGTACGATTTGGTTCGGTTCTTTTTGCGTTTTGGCTTTTTGGTAATTGAATGTGACTGGATAAGCTTTGAGCCTTTAAGTATGCTAATATCCATATCGGAATTTGCGGCTGTGGCTGTGGATTGGATACTTGATTTGAATAGCGGCAAAACCTTCGAATAATCATCATCTACCGATTTATCTATTTTTTCCTTTCCCTTCCGGAGGCTTTCCTTGCCATTAAAATACACGTTGTAATGTGCAGTAACATTATTGTATGCACGGGAAAAAGATGTATTCTTTTCAGTCGAACAGGCCGAGAGAAAAAACAATACTGAAATAAATAAAATGCGATATGAATAGTGTCTGCCCAATATCTGAAATTTGTTGCTCTAAGCTAAACTGCCAATTTGGAAATATATTGTATAAATCTTACTCGAAAATACTGGTTTATAGTATTTATTCCGGCAATTTTAGAGCGTACAATATTACAAACTTTCAAGTTTAATTCCGAAAGAAAACCCTAAATTGGAAAACTAAAATGTTACACCATAACCAGCCATGATACGTCAAAAAATCCGATCGGTCTTTCATCCTGAACAATTTCAGGGTTGGACCCAAAAACAAAGTTATTTTGAAGGCTGGTATTTCAAAGTGGTGAACCAGGATGAAACCAAAGCATTTGCAATTATTCCCGGAATTGCCATGGACGAAAAGGGTAACCGGCATGCATTCGTACAGGTTCTCGACGGGAAAAAGCTTACCGCACGATATCACACATTCGACGTAAATTCTTTCATACCGGAAGTCAACCGGTTTGATCTGAAAATTGGCAGTAATCATTTTTCGGAACAAATCCTAAAAATAGACCTTCCGGAAATCAAAGGTGAACTTGAATTTTCGGGGAATATCCGATGGCCGAATCATTGGTATTCACCTGGAATTATGGGTCCATATACCTTTTTACCCTGGATGGAATGCTATCATGGAATTGTTAGTATGGATCATTCGATCAAAGGAAATTTCGAAGTTGACGGCCAAATTCTGAACTTTGATGATGGTCGCGGATATATTGAGAAAGACTGGGGCCGGTCGTTTCCGAGTGCATACATCTGGTTGCAATCCAATCATTTTAGTAAAAGTGGATTTTCACTGAAAACATCGGTTGCCAAAATTCCCTACCTCGGTTATTCGTTTGTGGGATTTATTACCGGCATCTGGCTGGGCGACAAGCTCATCCAATTCACAACATACAACGGGAGTGTTTTACGAAAATCGGTTATCGATGCCGAAAAGGTTGAGCTGGTGATGCAAAACAAGAATTACATTCTTGAGATTCTGGTTCAGCGCGAGGCCTCCACCTCTTTGGCATCGCCAATTCTGGGGTTGATGGATGGCCGGATCGAAGAAAGCATGAATGCCCGGGTTGAAGTAAATCTGACGGAACGGAAATCCGGAAAATCCATATTCTCTGATGTGGGCCGAAATGCCGGATTGGAAGTCGCTGGTAAAATTGAGGAAATTAGGATTCCTATTTTATAAATTGTAAATGAAAAGTGCCATTTTTCGATTTATTTTTACATTTTCTTTCTATTTGTTCTTATCTTTATACAAAGGCTTTTAAACGAAAAGCATGATTTTGCTTTTGCATCTGATGAAGTTTGAATCTAATCATTAAAGCAAAAAATAGATGTTACTTAATCCTAAACCCTATAAAATCGGTTTGGCGCTGAGCGGTGGCGGAGCAAGGGGAATCGTACACATCGGTGTAATTGAGGCACTTCATAAATATGGCATCCGTCCCGAAATCATTTCAGGAGCAAGT
>SESF01027315.1_pt1 | contig 10755 bp, 9 predicted proteins | sample 3171521 | NCBI WGS metagenome assembly SESF01 (sample SAMN10866945, study PRJNA518727) | freshwater metagenome | biome: subpolar coniferous forest; feature: holomictic lake; material: water; isolation source: holomictic Lake 227, 6 m and 8 m depth | place: Canada: near Kenora, Ontario | collected...
ACTTGGAAATTTTATTCATGGACTTTCCCCTATATCGCATAGGTCTATAAGTTTTGGCATCTCCAGCTCGGATATGTCTAACCATCTGAAAGCAAAAGATAATTTCAATTTTTTCTGGTTTTTAAATAAAAGCCTCAAATTCAATAGGTTACGATAAAATGCCAACACTTATGGACCTATGCGCGAATATCTGGTTACCTGTACCCTTTTCTTCTTAGAAAACCTCTCCGGCCAGAAGAGCCTTTACAAATTCCTCCAAGGGCAATACGGTGAGCACATCAAACTGATAACGCCTTGATCCGCAATAAACTCCGATCAGACGATCAACTTTCAGACTGGGGTTATCCAGCAAGGAGCGCAAAGGCTTCTCCCAAGCCCGGGCCACCCGCGGATCAAACCAATAGAACTTGGGATGAGTCGCTTCCCTTACCTTCAATCCCGGACGCCAGGCCGGCAAAAAATGACCGAGTAACGTATCCTGCAGTATGGAAAAATAGGTATCCACTGTGCTGCGGGATACGGCCGCCTCCCTGGCAATATTTTGCATGTTGACCACCTGTCCATTAAGCTGCCCCGCCAGACCCAGAAAACGGACAAGTGGCGGTACCCGTCGCACCAGCCCTTCCTCCCGGACTTCTTCCTTGAGACAGGTGTTCATATAGGCGGCAAGAATCTCAATGGCCGCCTCTGGATCCTCCTGAACAAAGGGCAGCATCCCCCAGTCCAGGGCGTGGGATAAATTAAATTCCTTTCCCAATTCGCCTGCGGAAAACCCCTCTATATTTAAGGTGATTGCACGACCAGCCAGCAGATTAGCCCCACCCCGGCGCAATTTACGGGCCGAAGAATCACAAAAGGCAAACCGCCAGCGACGGGATTCCATCAACCGATGCACTTCATCCAACAAGGCAGGCACCTTCTGGATTTCATCAAGCACTATCCAGGCTCCCTTTGGCCTGTCGCCGATAATGGCCTTGAGTCTATGAGGATCTCGGGAAAGCTCCAGATACAAAGAAGCATTAAGAAGGTCCAGGTGAAGCACTTCTGGGAGGACATGCCGGAGCATGTTACTCTTGCTGGTTCCGCGCGGTCCGAACAAAAAGAAAGATCGTTCGGGACGGGTCAATAGCCTCTGTATGTAATTGTTTGGTTCGGTAATGTTATTTTGCATTGTAATTCTTCATTAATAATATCATTTTACAAGCCAACATTCAAGGATATTTCCCGGCCTGTCTGGTTGATTCACCCCGGAATCATCAGAAAAAACCGAATATTTTCAGATTCATGCACAGCAAGAATGAACGCCTTGACAAATTTCACAGGTTATGGTTAGTGTGCCCTGTGTAACGAATAAAGGATACAAGACGTTTTTCATCCTGAAACAGGAATATTATGAGCATCGAAAAGATTTTACGCCGGATTTCCCTCTTTGACTCGGTTGAAGTAAATGCTCTGCCGGAACTGGCCCTAAGCCTGGAATCCATCCGGCTTGACGCAGGCCGGATTCTGTTTTACGAAAATGATCCCGGTGACTGCTTTTATATCGTAGTTGAAGGAAATTTGGAAATCATCAAAGCTTTCGGATCAACGGAAGAGAGATTGCTGCAAAATTGGGGACCAGGCAATTTTCTGGGGGAAATGAGCATGTTTGACCTCGAAGGACGCCGCTCAGCAACCGTTCGCGCAAGAACACCGGCCACCCTGCTGAAGATGAACCACGCCTCCTTTCGCTCCCTGCTTTACCGCCAACCGGATCTGGCCTTTGAAGTCACCCGTCAATTAAGCCTGCGCCTTCGTAACAACGACAATGCGATCATTCATGACCTGCATGAAAAGAATCAACAGTTAGCCGCAGCATATACAGAGCTGGCTGAAGCATATAAAGAGCTTCAGGCAGCGCAGGTACAGATTGTTGAAAAGGAAAGGCTGGAGCGCGAACTTCAGGTGGCCCGTGAGATACAAGAGAGCATTCTGCCACAGACCCTTCCGGTGATTTTCGGTATCGACCTGGGTGTGATGATGCGCCCAGCCCGCGCCGTAGGCGGCGATCTCTACGACCTGATCGCACTGAAGGAGAATTGTCTGGGCGTTGTGATCGGCGATGTTTCCGACAAGGGCGTACCGGCAGCGATCTTCATGGCTCTTGCGCGCAGCCTGCTGCGTGCCGAAGCCTCGCGCATGGCCCCGCCGGCCGAAGTGCTACGCGAGGTCAACCGCCACCTGCTGGACATGAACACTGCCGGGTTGTTTATCACCGTCATCTATGGTGTGCTGGAATGCGAACATCGCCGGTTCACCTTTGTACGTGCCGGACACGAAATCCCCTTTTTCTTTCGAAAGGACGGAACAGAGATTTCTCCGGGCAATGGTCACGGTCAGGCGCTGGGACTCTTTGATGATGTTGTTCTGGAAGAGCTGAGCGTGACCCTGCCACCTGGAAGCAGGATCGTGCTTTACACGGACGGAGCGACAGACACCGAAAATCCAGATAACGAAAGGTTCGGCCGGGAACGTTTACGGGAATCCATGCGCCGTCACTGCCTGTCTTCTGCACAGGAATTCTGCGAAGCGATTTTTGAGACCATTGCACAATTCCAGGACGGCGCACCCCAGGCCGACGATATGGCCATGGTGGCCATAGACATGCATTAAAAAATATATCGCAGAGCAGACCGTGACCTGTCCTTTCTCACCCTCTGTTCGATCTTTCTGAGCTAAAATTTTCTCGGCCAGACCCGCGGGTGACAGCGCCTCAGCTTGGCGATGAGATCAAGGCAGAGATTTACCATCCACTTCGAAACACAGAAACTTGGGTTCCTCGCCCAGTTTTTTTTGAAAAACGAATGTTTCATGTGAAACAAAAATCTCTTTTTGGGGATACAACCGAGTTCCATACCACCGGAGAACCATACATCCTGGTTCCCATACAGGTGGCTTTTGCACTATTGTCTTTTTCTGGTTAATCAATAATACTCTTGATCTTAATGATTTGCATGATATGATAATCTGTAAGTAGTCAATTGGGATGACGGTGGGCTGATGAAAATGAGCGGCAAATCGCCTCTGGGATCGCCGCACCCTAGTACGGCAATTATGACGACGCTCTTGTGGCGGCTAAAAGTGAAGTGGGCCACACTGGGGTGCGGCGATCCCAGGAGGATAAGCGAAACAAATTTTGAACCTTGATTTTGAGGAGGGAGATATGCAATCATTAAATGAGATGGCCAAGAAGCTACTGCCAGAACGTCATGCGGAAGTCATAGATTTTGTCGAGTTCCTGCTTGTCAAAGAGAGCCGAAAGCCTCGTCCCAAGATGATATGTGATTGGGCGGATGGACTTGAATATCTGCGCGAGGAGTACTGGTTTTGATAACATAAAATTGACCAGCAAAATGGGGTTTTGATAACCGAAAATTGACCACCCTGAGCAGCTTATCTCCTGGTAAAATGGTAAGGAAATATCAACCATTTATCTCTTTTCCTTTCTCAATGTCTGGCATGAAATAAACTATCTGTGAATCCTCAGTAATAAAGACAGTTCCGCCTAAAGTTTTTGCATAATACCTCACAGTTTCATTTTCTATTTGACCTTTATTCTCTATAAATGGGACCTGAAGTTTACCAGTCTTGTTTAGAATATCTCTGTTTTGTTCAGTTGGATTTTGACTTGTAGTATAAGGAAATCCATCCTTATTGCCGACTATATCGTTATTTCCTTGCCAACAGTGAACATTTTCTACCGAAATAAATATAAACTCCGTCAAGAACATGCCAAATATTAATACCAAAAATGCCGTTTTTCTCATGATTTTCCCCTGAATCCGTTATAAAAGGCACGATTTAGCTAATCAATAAGAGTTACTTTTATATCATCGAAATATTGCTTGACCAACCTGCCTGGTATCATGTTAAAAAATGTTTCAAAAGCAAAACCACCCGGGGTAAGTATTGCATGATCCGTATTGTCGGTATAATCGATTATAAGCTTGTTGTCTCGATAGATTTGAATATGGGCGCCATTCAATATGATTTTCACAGAATACCATTTCGATAGCTCCCAAATTTCTTGGGAAAAGATGATTTGTTGATTCCAGGGAGACCCATTATCATTTCTGCCGATAGCCAGATAACAGCCCCCGCCTTCAGGAATCCCCAACCAGTATTTGGCACCAGGATTACTCCTGAAATCTATATGGAGATTGCCTTTCATGATTTTCAGTTTTAACTCAAGTGTAAAATTTACCCATCCACTCACGTTGGGATAGGCACTGCCGCGCATTTCAAATTCAGGAAAACCAGAGTAACATAACACTCGGTTACCATCGTCAAGAGCAATATTCCACCCTGGTGAAAGTACCCACCCAGCCGCCGCTCCATCTTCAAAATCATCTTGAAAGAGGATGGTGTCATTCTGCGCCCATGAGGCTTGAGTCAAAACAATTTGGTAGCCTATTATGAATAATAATGCAAATATCCACAAGTGTATGACTGGGAGCATTAAGGTTTGGTGATGGTTCTTCTCATTGATCAAGGACATTTTTACACCTCTCTTTTGACAATGTTTTCAAACAAGAGATTCCTGTCTGTTTATGATTTGTATTTCCCTCACAGAAAAACTCACGAGACCCGGTATTTTAATTCTGCCCCATCTCTTTCAGTTTTTTTCTGATATTTGGGCAAACTCATCCGTTCCCAGATTATAATCCTGAAAATGTTATCAATTAGAAACAGCGCCATAGTTTGAAACAACAAAGTAGGCATTTCTATCTGTGGAAAAAGCCTGGTTGTATTCTAAATTCATCCATAAATGAGTGATTCCATCCGGTAACAGAACATCAGGAACATAGATTTTCAAGTCGCTGGATAGTGTTGATGCCGCACATGAAAAAGCCGGACTGGTTATAATCGCATAATTTGTCAATTTGAAAGGAATTAACGCGGGATATGATGGATTGGAGTCATAAACAAGGTCCGCCCAAAGAGATAGGGTTCCAGATGCCGGATCGACATAGGAAAGATATGGTATATGGAGCGATAAACTTCCGTTTAAAGTTGCAGTACAGGGAATGCCGCCCAGGTAAAGCCCTTATCCAGCGGCCGATAGACGCCGGAATAGAGATCGCCTGCAAAAACAGTATTCGGACTAACTGGATCTACAACCAGCGAAGAAATATATGGGTTGGGGGAATTAAAGCCGGTATTCAAAGGCCCTGTCCAATTTGCTCCGCCATTTGTACTCATCCAGATTCCACCAAATATCTCACCGGCAATAATATACCCAGGTTGCAGCGGATCGATTGCCAGGGCTTCAATATTATTGCTGCCGAGACTGCCGATCCTGGTCCAGCTTGCAGCACCATTACTGCTTTTATATACACCATCGGTGGTAGCAGCATACACTGCGTCCGCATTAACCGGATCGACAACCAGTCTCCTTACATTAATGCCGTCCAGAGCGGAAGGCATCGGGGAGAATGTCATGCCGCCATCCAGTGATTTGTAGACCACTGTCCCAAGTGGTGAAGATGAAAGAAATGTCCCCCTGTCCTTAGATAGGCCCGCATACACAATGTTTGGATTGGAAGGGGCAAATGCCAATCCCCGAAACCCTTGGCTCTTGTTTGGATCGCTTGCATTGGCATCAGGCTGTCTGAGCACTTCACTGAAATTATTTCCGACGTCACTACTAATAAAGATGACTCCTTGATGTTCATCAGAAATTAACACGATATTGGAGTTTGTCGGCTTGGTAACAATGGTATTCCATTCAGCAAACGTTGCGTCACCGTTAGCAATGCCGCCCCAGTCTTTCCCATAATTTAAGCTTACAAAAGGGCCGCTTCTCCCTATCGCATAAACATACGAAGGGGTATCGACAGGAATATGGACGATATGGATGTCGGCCCCTGAATATCCCTTACTCCATACTTCCCAGGTTTCTGCTCCGTCAAGCGACCGAAAAACACCGCCACCATAATTGTTGGCATATAAGACTGTGGGATTGCCAGGTTCAATGGTAACATCAATCGGAACCCCTGCCCTGATGCCTGGCGGCCCCCAAACAGGACCGTTAGGGCCTGGTATAAAAAAGCGGGACCACGTAGTTCCCCCATTTTCGCTCCGATAAAAGGCGAAACTGCTTCCAGCATAAATGATATCTGGATTGGAAGGGCTGAAATTTATAGTGGTCATAATATCTTTCGAGATTACCTTCGTCCATGATAATCCCCCGTTTATTGTTTTGAATAACCCGCCGATGGGATTGCCGGTAGACAGTTCGGAACATGCGTTATTGCCTGCAGCTGCAAAGAGAATTTGCGGGTTGGTGGGATGCATGCGCAAACTCCCCACATAGAGATCGTCGATGCCATTATTTACCGCTGCCCAGGATTTCCCCCCGTCAATGCTCTTTAATACGCCCAAACCTCCGCGTGTGCCATTACCGCAGTCCGAGTTAAACGCCTCCCTGTCGAAAATACCGGTGGACAGATAGAGAACATCCGAATGGTCCGGATCAATGATCAGATAGCGGGCCAGGCTGTCTCCCTGCCAGATAAGCCCCCAGGTTGCACCGCCATCCGTTGTTTTATAGACACGGCCCTTTACGCGGTTGAATGCCCTGCCTTGTATGGTTGTCGTTATCTCCGCCTGGGCATAGACAATATTTGAATTGCCCTGCTGAATGGTAAAACCCCGGAAGACCATTCCGATTTCACCGTTCAGGGCCATACCATTTGTTTTTGAAGTCCAGGTGGCACCTCCATCCGTGCTTTTATAAACCCCGAACGAGGATCCCTGCCCGTTCGTTCCGGCCCAGATGATATCCGGGTTATTCGGGTCCACAGTCAGGCTGAAGATATTGACGGCATCGCCTGTGGTTCCAGATATGACCGTAATACCGGCATTGGTCTGAGACCAAGTCTGCCCGCCATTATCACTTCGTAGCACCCCAGCATTATTGTCGGTAACATACATGATACTCTTGTTTCCCGGATGAATACGCACATCGTAGCCAAGTCCTCCAAGAGGGCCGCCAGTGCTTTGCCACGGGGTCTCGGAAAGGGGCTCATCGGTCACCACCATTACAGCGTCAAAATAGACAGAGGAATTATCTAATCCCTCAAAGGCAATTTTCCCTCCAAGCAGAGGACTATTGTCCGTAAAGTCAATTTTCAGGAGATCATCAACATACACCTTTATATTCCCAGCATTACCGACTATCTTCACGGTATACCATTGATTGATATTATGCGCACCGGAATCGTTTGCCAATGGCGTATGTGTAATGCAGGGATACGTTTTGGACAGATACACCCCTCCCGTATTGAAGGCGATAAAATAGCGGTCACACCCCTGACTCCGGTAGTTAAGATGGGTAGCAGAACTGGCGGTCATCAGCTTCACCCTGGTTGTCAGGCTGTAGTTTGTCCAGAGAGTGCTTCCGGTACTTGCAAAGGAGTGCTGAGAGCTGCTCAAAACAAAATTTCCATTATCAGATACAACCTGCCATCCTTCCTGCAACTGCCAGCGGTCGGCATTGCCGCTGCCGAAATCATCCTGGAAAAGGATGGTCTCGGCAAAACTGTTGGAAGCGACGAACAGTACAAAAAACAATGATAACATCAACAGCTTGGTCATTAAATTATTTTGCCTTGCCTTATTCGACATGATTACCTCCCGACCGTTAGGCTCTTTCGAGCAAGTTCCAAGTCATTTATCTCAAAACCCTTGGTATCCATCCAGTTTTTATAGGACTTACGAAAAATCAATTTGGCAACAACACGGATTGATCCGCGCATATCTGCGGGGATACCAAATCCATATCGTGAAATATCGGCGCCGTAGGCGGGAATCCGATTGTCTGATTCGATAAATACAGGACGCCAATGCGGGGCCGGATACTCGGGCTGGAAATGTCTCTGCACCCGGCCATCGGGATAAGAAATGGTATCTCTCAAGACCTTGGCGAACCCCTTGCCTGGCAAACCTGCATAATTACCCTTTTCAACTGATCCAATTCCACCCCAAACCGGCACCCTATCACCAGAGACCAAGGACAGCTCGCGGCCGTTTTCCCCGCTGACTTCCACCAGCAGGATCATATTACGCATGGGATTCCCTGTGGGATAATGATGCCCTGCTTTGACGTTCTTAACCGTGGCTACCACAATCAAATCACTCTCTTTCAATTCAACGCTGACATCAAGGTCAATTGACTCCGTCATCAAAGCCCGGTCTCCGATACCGTTAAAAACATGTGATGGGATTGTCTCCGGTCTGCGCTCAATGCTTCCTTCCTTTTCAGGAGCAAAGCGAGTCGTGATGCCATCAGAGGGCATAGGCAGTCTTGACAATGGACATTCTTCGCGGCATAAGCGCTCTGTGCCCATTCCTCAAATTCGGAATACATCAGCACATTCCAAAACTTGCCGTGGTGACAAGGTGCGCAGTAGCGGCTTTCTTTGTAGAGCGGGTGATAACTATCGTCGCCGGGGAATACGTCGTCATATTGTCCGTAAAAGAGCTGATGACCTTCAGCAGGTCTGTTGAATCGGAGCGACAATGTCCCCGGATATCCGCCGCTGCTGTCAATGCCGGCCTCATCTATCTTGTGGCAGAGATCGCAAAACACTCCTTCTCTTTCAACCCCCCGTGCTTCTCGGGGGTCGGAATTGAAAGGATTATTCAGAGCCATGGCGGGCACATGACAGGTGGAGCAATTTCCGTTGGAATTTTGGAAGTCCACCTTATAGCCCGGCCCGGAACTCTTTTTCCCGTTAATGTCGGTCCCGCTGAAAAAGGCTAAAAACAGGGGATTAACAGCAGAACTTCCATGAGTGCTGTTTTTCCATTGCTCGGTAAGTTCCGCATGGCATTGCTGACAAGGCTTGATTTCCGCTTTGCCGTCAGTCAATGATTCGTATAAAGAGGGAATCCATGCATACTTTCTTTTGTCACCCTTATGGATGGAGTTTAATATTATGGAGTATTTTGTGCCTTCGGCTAAAACAGATTGTCCACCGTTGTAACAACCATCTTTCCAGGCTGTAATATATTTTGAACTGACAACCTTATCGATATTTATTCTGAAAATGCCGGCTGGATCGGTCAAAACTGAAAAAGAAGTCCCTTGAAGACGCACAGTCGCTTTATTGATCGGATGCCCTTTTGAATCAACTACGACACCTGAAAACTGTATCGCAATGGCAGCATCGGTGAGTAGAATCCACTCGAAAAAGAACATACACAAAAGGCCCATGAAAAGTACACGGGCAAATAAATTATGCACTGCAAAGGGGCCCGAATCCGCATACTTTCTCATCGAATAAATTCCCTTAAACTTCTTACATGTATGTGATAACAAGCTCCTTTTTCATAAGGATTTTGCGTAACACACTATCGTTCATGCAGTCAATGACAATTTGTCTGGTGTAGTTCTGTCGTGTCATCTATATGAAAGCTGCCGACTTGTCGCCGCTATTCAAGCTTTTTTGAAAAACGAATGTTTCACGTGGAACAAAAATCTCTTTTTGGGGATACTCCAGCGTTCCATGCCGCTGGAGTACCATACATCCGGGTTCCCATGCAGATGACTTTTGCATTGTTACCTTTTTCTGGTTCATCAATAATACTCTTGATCTTAATAATTTGCATGATATGATAATCCGTGAGTAGTCAATTGGGATTACAGGGTTAACGGCTGCCAACAGCAGAGACAGATCATGGAAATGCACCTCATTGGCTGGATAACACGAAGGTTAGGAAACTCACATGAAAAAATCTCCCAGATCGTGATGTTTTTTCATTTACATGGATGGACATGATATACAGGATAAAGAAAATAAAGAAGAATATACTGCGAACGTGCATAATCTGCGCTTTTCATAAACTCCCTCTCCCAGCGGGGATGGTTGGGGTGGGGGATCAAAAACGTAAAATTATGCCCGTTAGCAGTATATATTCCTATCCTGTATTTTTCATTATCCTGTCCATCCTGGCCAAAAGATAAGACTGGCCATGTTAAATTTTTTAAGTGAACTATGGTAGATTATATGTTTTGAGTTGCCTATGCTCCGCATCTGTTTCGGGCTTTTATAATGCCGGAACCGGGATGTGAATTGATGTTTCGAGAAGAAAGGAAATTATGCAATCATTAAATGAGATGGTCAATAAGCTACCGCCGGAACGTCATGCGGAAGTCATCGATTTTGTCGAGTTCCTGCTTGTCAAAGAGAGCCGGAAGCCTCGTCCCAAGATGATATGTGATTGGGCGGATGGACTTGAATATCTGCGCGGGGAGTACACTTCGGTCGAGCTTCAGCACAAAACGAGCGAATGGCGGGCTGAAAATGAAATTTCTAATTGACGCCAATATCTTTCTCGAAGTCATGCTGAATCAGCAACATGCTCAGGAAGCCAAATTGTTTCTACAGAAGTCGGATATCCATGAGTACTTCATATCTGACTTCTCTTTGCATTCAATTGCTTTAATTCTGTTGCGGCGCAGAGCCTTTAACCTTTTGGAACGTTTCATCGCAGACACTGTACGGTCGGGCAGTATCCGTGTGCGTGGTGTCCCACCGGACGATTTGATGCAAGTTGTTGATGCAGCTCAGCAACACGGTCTCGATTTCGATGACGCCTATCAGTATGTCCTTGCCTTGCAACACGAACTGCCAATCATCAGCTTTGATTCTGATTTTGACAGAACGCCCCGTGGCCGTCAACGCCCAGATGAAATATAGCAGGCGAAGA
>SESF01005540.1_pt1 | contig 10754 bp, 17 predicted proteins | sample 3171521 | NCBI WGS metagenome assembly SESF01 (sample SAMN10866945, study PRJNA518727) | freshwater metagenome | biome: subpolar coniferous forest; feature: holomictic lake; material: water; isolation source: holomictic Lake 227, 6 m and 8 m depth | place: Canada: near Kenora, Ontario | collected...
CAGAAGAACAATAAGGGGGTGCAGCCGAAAGACGCCTGGTGGGTAGACCCAGCAACAGGTCTCGTGAACGTCGGCGGCAACTTCATTATAAAAGATAAATGGACAGAAGGTCTGCTTGGAATTAATTTTGGGAAGGTTGGCGGATACTTTAATGTCAACGGAGCAGGGCTGGAATCCGCATCTGAACTTCCTAGAGAGATTGGAACACACCTTAACGCAGGGGGAAATAAATTTAGAACCCTAGAGGGGATCGGCTACGTGGGGAAGTCTATTTCTGTAGAGAATAATCTCCTGGTTTCTTTGGAAGGACTGACGAAAGATCTGATGGGATCATCTACTCAACTATTACATCAGAAAATCACGATGGTCGACAGAAACCCGGTAAGATCTGGATTTTTAAGGGACGACCTAGAAGATGTTCTCAGCGGAAAGGAGACCTGGACTGGAATCTACCTGTCGATCATAGCAGGCGACTATGCGATCAAGAAAGATCCGGATGGGTCCATCGAGTGGATCCTCCAGAACAAACTCAGCCCAGAAGTGCTCGGAGCAGAGATTAAAAAAGATCCTGCGAAGTTGGCGATCGAACTTGCGAAGGTTCCTCAGAAGCACAGAAAAGCGTTGAACGACATTTTAGATCAAATTAAAGATCTTCCCTCTGGATTTAGAGACGACACCGAATTGGTTGCAGACCTGTCCGACATTGGTCTCTAACCTGGATATATAGGGGAATGAAGAATCTCCTCCCATTTGCACTTTTTGAAGCATCGTCTAGTAGAGACCATTTGATGGTTTCTCCCGACAAGGAGATGGTAAATCCGATAGACTCCGATTTGGACGGCCTTCCCTGGTGGGATGCATTGATTGATGCCTATCCCGGAACTGAAGTTACCACAACTCCAACTCAGAAGAAGAACGGAACATTTGGTCTCACAATAGAAGGCAAAAGGTACGGGATCCCCAGCTGGAAGAGAAACAAATTGCCGTCAAATAAAACCATCGTCTTCCTGTATCCCAGCAACGGTAAATTTTACCTTAAAGGAGAAGGGTCTAAGAGACTCCAGTTTCCTAGCCCGGTTAAAACCGCTTCCGACTGGAATAGAGTCATGCAGGGCATATTCTTCTGGATGGAAAATTCAGATGTTCCTGAGCACCACGACAGAATGGGCTACAAGACCCAGCAGATCAACAGATGGCTGGACGGTCTGATGGACAGAGGAGAACTAGACATTTTGAGGCTGAAGCCGGAAGAAATCAGTTCGTTTCCTCCTCAGTATAGGGAGAGATCGAAAGAGGAACTGAAGAAGTTAATCCTTGCTAGCTCACCAAAGATTCCATTCATGATGAACGGGTCTCACCCCGGAGCAGAAGATCTCATCGACGAGCTGAAAGAAGAAGGTGTTGAGCCTTCAGAAGAGACCAGAGGAGATGCAGAACTAGTTGGAGCACTAAAGGGGATTGGCCTAGATTAAAAATGAAACACGTTAAGATTTACGAGGAATTTTACAATGCAGAAGATCTTCAAGATCTAGTTGATACCCTATCTGGTGTCGGTCTGGTTGATAAATTCAAGGTTGAGTGCAATGTCTTCATTATGGTACCCGATAAAGAGAAGAATCCCTTCGAATGGCCAGAGTGGGCATTCAGAAATATTGAAGTTGAAGTCAATTGTCAAGAAGATAGAAGCATCATTCTGCAAAAAGCTTTTGAAAAAGTTCTAAAAGGGGAATTCACCCAGGAATCCAACACCTATCTGGATCAGATGTTTGAATCTGCACCAGAATTAGTTCAAGTTCTAAGCAAAGAGAACATGATTCAGCTGGCGAAGAAGGCAAATCAAATGGTCCAACAGCGGGAAGATGGAAAACTACACACCCTTCAAGCAGAACTATTAATTAAAGAAATCGAAGATTTAATGTACAATAGACTTAAGGACCTTCAAGATCTAGGTGCAATCAAACACCTAGACGAGAACATCGGATATAACATTAGGATCACCAAGCTCTAAAATATATAGGAGATGAAGCACCTTAAGATCTACGAAGACTACAGCGACGAAGAACTGGATGATCTACTAGGTGATTTGGCTTCTGTTGGACAAGCTAAAGAGGTAAAAGTTGCCTGCCGGGTAGAAGGAAGTTCGCCTCAACAATTGACGCACCCTTCCTGGTGGACAGAATATATGGAGGTTTTTGCCATCACGGTTTTTCCGGATAGGGGATCAGAGAATGCCAACAAGGAGTTTGCCCTGCAGAAGATCCGAAGAGGAGAATTTGATCAGACTTTAGACACTGAGGATCCAAGGATCTCTAAAAAAGCAGGTCCAGAAGTTCCCGAGATTGTGAGCAAAGAGAACATCCAAAGGATTGCATCTCGGGTTCCAACCCTATATGCACTTCTGCAGGAAGTAAAGAAGGAGATAGTTCAGGTCATAATTAAAAAGTGGGAGGATAGCCAAAGTAAACCTTTGTCTGTGATGGGAGATTCTGAGCTTCAGGAATACTATAAAACAGAATGGAGATCCAGTCCGAAAAAAGTGAGGGAGACTATAGACAAAAGTCTAGATGCAGGAATTAGAATTAGAGAGATAGAATAATGAAAAAGGTTTTAAATTTTGACGAGTTTGTCAACGAGTCTAATGACTACAGAAAAATGTCTAAGGAATATCTCTTGAACAACTTCTATGAGGTTCCGTCCAACGATCAGCTGTACGACGCAAAAGAGTCCGACTTTCAAGATCTTCCCTGGTATAAATCCATCAAGCAGGCATTTCCCGATTTCAAATTAGATAGAGTTAGAAAGGATTCTAAAGGTGGGTATAACTGGGTTTTTATGGTCCCTGTTTCTGGAAGAAGGGGAACTTTCGATCGAATCTTCAAAGTCTATAGACCTTTGAGCAGATATCAATTCTCTAACGATCTTTCTCAGATTTACGTGAACGACGCCAACCTAACTTATCTAAACGAATTTAGGGTCTATCTGAACGACAAAGAGTCGTGGAATCAGATTTTCAAGATCATCTATTTTGCCATGTTCTCCGGATCTTCAGATCTCAATTCGAGATCTTTAGATCACATCATGAATCTATTTTCTGCAGACCTGGAAGCACTTTATAAAAATGGGGACCTAGGAATTATCGGGGTAAAGAAAGACTGCAATCCATACGGTGGACACTACGATTCGACCATGGATCTTATTCTAAGTCTTCCCTATGGGATTTACGACGAGATCAAGAAGAGATTTATAGAAAAAGTGGAAAAGGACCCTGTGGTAGTTCAGTATGCTCTTTCTCAATGTCAACTTTCAACGGATTCAACAACAAAGGGATTCGGTAATTCTAGACTGTACCCGAAAGACGAAGTTCTGGACTTTTATAATCATCTGAAGTCAGAGGGATATGTTCCTCCGAAGGAATTTGAAGAGGGAACAAAGGAGGTTTCAGACCTTCAAGGAAGCCTATCTGATATTGGTCTTTAACCTTTTAACGAGGTCTGCAGGGGCTTTAACTAAGAAGAGAGCCGCCACGTATAGTCCAACGAATCCGTAAACTAAAATATTTTTCATCCACCTTATGTATCTGTCCGTATATTTAGTTATATGGAAGATTTTGAAATTGTAGATTTAATGGAAACCCTGGAGGACATTGGGCTAGAAAACCAGGAAGCATTCAAGGTTGAGGGGCATAAAGTTCCGGACGAACATCAGTCAGCGTATACAGTAATTCCGAAAGGTCATTACATCTATGCGGAAGTTCCTGCGGGAGAAGCAGATTACATTAACTATAATGACGTCGTAGTTTCTTCCGAAGATGGAACCAAATCCTATAGATCAAGTTACGAATACACCAGCCACGAAACGGAGGAATACACATATACAGTAAACTTCAGAAGCCAATTTGTGAATTATTTCGGGGAGAGAATCAAATCTATGGGGAATTCCTACTTTTATCTGGACACCTCAGAAAATGGAATCCCGTCTTTTACCATCTGGGGAAACTCTTCGGGAATAATTAAGTTGAAGAAGGCAATTAAAATGAAATTTCCTGAAGCTGAAATACTAGAAGTACCGAATGGAAAACAATAAGAATATCAACTGGGGATGGATCCTAACTGCAGTGTTTGGGATTTTTGGATTTTGGGTTATGACGGACTTAATCCAATCCGAGAGAGAAGTCAAAGAGAAGCAAAGAATTATCGACTCTTTAAGCAACGAGGTTCTTCTGCTAGAGGAGGAGGTCGAAATGAGGGAACGGGAAGTTGATCTCATGATGAGCGACTTTGATAAAGGGGAAGAATCCGATAAGATAGAAAGAATTAAAAGTAATTTTTAAGACATGGCAAAAGCAATTTTAGAATTTAATCTTCCCGAAGAAAACGGGGAATTTACAAATGCAGTCAATGGGGTAAAGTACCTGCTTGCTCTGTGGAAGCTGGACAATCACCTGAGATCGGAACTGAAGCACAATGGAGAAAGCTACACAGAAGGTGAATATAAGGTGCTGGAAAATTTAAGGGAAAAACTCTACGAGACCATGAGTGAGAATGGCGTATCTTTAGATGAACTAGAATGATGAAAGAATATAACGAGTGGTATTGGAAGCTGTACAGGTGGTTTAGATGGGATGCTAAGCATGCTCACCGGGACATTGCACAGGGATTTAGAAACCTATGGAAGTGGTTACCGATAATTTGGAAGGACAGGGATTGGGACGATCACTTCATCTTCGAAGTTCTAAAGTTCAAAATTAAAAACACCGCCAATTACACAGAAAAGAAGCAAAGGTTTGTTGGCTGGGAGAACGAGGTTCGCTATATGAGGATATGTGAAAAATTAATGGGTAGAATTCAAAGTGAGTATTATCAGATGGAGTATCAAGATTATCATGATTTTGATATGAGTACAGTACCAACAGAGGATGGTATGTATGAAGTTGTCTTTGATGTTAAACGTGATAACACTGATGAATTTGTCAAAAAATACCCACACGCTTTAAGAAGAGCAAAAAAAGACCCAAGATTTAAAAGTTATTTTGAAGGTGATAGAAATGGTAGTCTTGCAGTTGGTATTATTAGACACGAAAAAGCGAGAAAATTATTATTCAAAATTTTGGAACAAAGAATTGAGCGTTGGTGGGATTGATAATCAAGAATATGAAAGAAAATAAATTATATCAGTTATTTAAAACTTTAGGGATCATTCTGCTTTCTGGGGCGTTTGCTTTGTTAGGAATTAAAACGTTCGGCTGGGTCTACGGAAGGTACCAGAACTACAGAAATCCAATTGAGCCTGGACGAGAAATGATTCTTGTTAGCCACGACGGAAATCCATTTGAGAAGCATGACACCCTCTTTGTAAAAGTACTCGAGGTAAAGGGAGGCTATGTCCTTTATGAGGAGTCCATCAGGAAACGGAAGGACACAACTTCTTCTCACATTGGATACTTAAGGGATTTTACCCCTGTAGGGAAATAAGTTCGTATATTTAAGGACATGGAAATAGATGATATTGATAAATTCTTCGACTCAGACCAGGGTCGCAAGTCAATTGAGGAATATGTCGAAAAGTTGGCAAAAAAATTAGCACATACAGATCGATGGGTTGATCGAATGTGGGGGAGGATTCAACCAGACATCGACGGGTCCATTGGTCATATGCTCAAGTGGTATAATTCAGACACTTACAGGGACAGAGAATACGGCAAGGGCTATCAACCCAGAGAAGAACTCCTTTGGGTTCTCTTCGGAGTAGCAGAGGTCCATGGAGAAGAGTGCACCGACGAGGAAGTTGATCTCTATGCAAACACTTTCACCCGATCAATTTATAAACTAGGGTCCTATGCCATTCAGATTATGGACGGACAGGGATCTATCATTGCAATCGATAAAATTAAATGAAGGTCATCTTTCTAGACATAGACGGTGTTCTAAACTGTGAGGAGGCTTATCGGTCTGGCGCGTGCGAATACACAGAGTGGATCTGGGAAGATGGCAGAAAAGATCACTACCAAAGATTCTGCTCCTGGTCTAAGGATCTTCTAAATAAGCTGATCGACGAGACCGGAGCCAAAATAGTAATTTCTTCTACTTGGAGACACAGCGGAATTGAGTTTATGAGAAAGGTTTGGGAAATGGAAGAGATGAGTGGAGAGATTATAGGAATTACTCCCTCCATGAGGACTAAGGGAATTCATATCCCTAGAGGAATAGAAATTAAATACTTTCTAGAAGAAGACTTAAAATTCACCCACATTAACTGGGATCGAGACCAGCAAAGAGAATCTATGAAGAGGTCTGGGGTGGACAACTATATCATCATCGACGATGACTCTGACATGTTGTATAATCAACGCAATCACTTCGTTCATGTGTTACCCTCCCCTAGGAACAAACGAGGATTTAACGAGAAGTATTACGCCCAGGCGCTGGATAAATTATCCAAAGATGTCATTGATTTAAACTACGAAGACTAATGCAGATATTTCATCCGGAAATAAAGAGAAACTTGAAACCAAAAAAACTGAAGATATTCTTTAAATGGGGGATAACTATCTGCAGCTTTAAACACAAGTACAATGTTTGGATTGCGGATGCTTTAAAAGTGAACTCCCTCTCCGTCGAGCTAACTTCTTCTTTTGGATTTAGAAGAACCCATTTTCTATATGGGGAAATTCACAATAAAATGAAGGTTGGATTCCTTCTCTTTAAATGGGGAGCTTATAGCAGAATTTACACTAAATTCAAATACATCAGAAAAAATGAAGGATCAAATAACAATAGAAGAGGCAAAAAGTAAGTTCTCGAGGTGCCGAGAAATCTACAAGATTTTAATTGGAGATACTGAACATCAGGTTTGGGATATCGATGGCTATGAACACGACTATGGAAAGTGGAACAACGAACCTACTACTTACTGGATAGAGATGGAGGGAGGAATACTGGATCCATTTATTCGTAATGGGGTCCATAGAATCTGCTGGGAGATAAACTTCAAACAGTCTAATTACACCAAACACAAGTGGGGATCAACTGATATTAGAAGTAGCGGAAAATGTGTCATCAAAGCAAACGGAAGGGAAATCTACTCTTTTGGTGCTTCTGAAATGGGATTCGCAATGTCTAAAGCCCAGTATTTTGTCACACTAATTTCCGAGCATCCGTATAACTTTTTTGAATCAGAGAAAGAGAAGGGAAGAAGAATTTGGTACTACAATCTTCCAGCAACGATAGAACCCTCCTATCACCCAGGAGAAATTAGAATTCGTCCTGACTACATTGGGGAATTCAAAGGGAAGAAAAATCAGTGGAAGTGGTGGAAAGAATACTACGAAAGATCTAAATACAAAGGTTTTGCGGATACGGAAACCCACGACGAAGAACACCTAGAAGAATCAAGGGAAATCGGATGGATCAATCACGGAGATGCCCTTTGGGATGGAAATGTCAGGTGGTTCAGGGATTCAGAAGAAAATAAAGAAGAATCCAAATCCTTACCTGTGGCTGGGTAAATCCGATATTTTCAACACCGAAAAGGAACTTTTTAGATGAATAACACTATAAACTTAAAATCAAAAATGGCAAAAAAACCAACAACCGTTTACCAGAACGAAATTTCACCAACCGACGTCTTAACTACTAGACCAGAGATCCCAGCAGATTATCACACAGAAGACTTCACTGAAAATTTCCTGGGTGAGATCTTTGACGTAAGTACAGGAAAGTACTACAGTCAGAATGCGAGATATAAGTACTATCCTAGGTTGGCGGATAAACACCTTTGTCCAGGTCACTGGCAGGGATACCGTTGGGCAATCCAAAACCTAACCGAGCCTGGAGATTGGGTCTTCGATCCAACTTGTGGAACTGGAACAACCCTAGTTGAATCTTATAACCACGGGAGAAACTCGATCGGGGTTGAGCTTGAGTTTCCTACTATCGCTCAGAGAAACATTCAGTCTCAGGTTTTAAATCCAGGAATAGTTACTAATATGGTTCAGGGTGATGCAAGAGAAACTGCTAAACACTTAGAACAAGCGGGAATCAAAAAAGGTCAATTAAGTTTGGTCATCAACGGAACACCATACCCTAAGATCAGCGGAAAATCTTCGGATGCTCCGGAAAGAAAGAAGCTTGCTAAAGTTGAAGAGGGTGAAGATAAAGGGGATGTCCAGGACTTTACCTTCGACTATGAGAACCCAAATAATATTGGACTAACTAAAGGAAGTGAGTATTGGGGTTTGGTTAATTCGATGTACAGTCAGGCAATAGAATTTTTAAAGCCGGGTGGATACTTCGTCATCTTGATCAAAGATATGATCCAGAACAAGAAGCCATACCTTCTGAGCAGCATGATTGCAAACGAAGTTCTTGCTAACAATCCGGACGTTGAGTACCACGGTCTATATCTACACAGGCACATCCCAGAGACTATGTTCATGAGAACTTACCCTAAGATGTACCCCGGCGTTCCGGTTCCTTCTTATCAGGCGGGGATTGTTCTAAGAAAGAAATAATGCCGACCATCTTTTCTTTCGTCTCCCAGTTCGGCGAAAGGTACCTCCTGTTCATTAGAACTGAAACCTATAACGACGGGAAGATTAGAATTCAACTCTACGACTCTAAGGACGGAACCCCTTATGCAACGGCAACCTCCAGCATAAAGGAGAATCTAGAACAGGGAGAGGTAGCAATCAAAGATTGGTCGGAGAACCAGGGAATTCTAGATTTCCTGGTTCAGAATAAAATAGTCAAGGAACCACACAGGTTCGTGGAATCCGGGTATGTTAAAATACCCATCTGCGAACTAATTTAATTTAGAAGCTCAGATCTAGCAGGTCTGGGCTTTTCATTGGCAGTAAAAAATGAAAATCAAAGATCACATTATCAAAGCAAAGGAAAAAGGGAAGACCCTATTTTCCTTCGAAATTCTTCCCCCAATGAAGGGACAGCAGATTGGATCTATCTATCAGACGATTGACGATCTCTTAGAATTCAATCCTTCTTTTATTGATGTCACATACCACAGGGAGGACTATGTCTTTAAAGAGACTGCGGAGGGAACCCTCAAAAAATACAGCACTAGAAAGAGACCCGGAACGGTTGCAATCTGTTCTGCAATCCAAAACAAATATGGAATTGACGCAGTCCCTCATTTAGTGTGTGGTGGATTTACTAAAGAGGACACAGAGAATGCTTTGATCGACCTTAATTTTCTTGGGATCGATAACATTCTGGCCCTGAGAGGTGACCCGAGAAAAGGAGAATCCTCTTTCGTTCCTGAACCCACCGGAAATAGAAATTCGACAGATCTGATGTCTCAAATTAGAAAAATGAACCAGGGAATTTATCTGGACGAAGATCTACAGGGGGGAGCGTCCGACTTCTGCTACGGCGGAGCATGCTACCCAGAAAAATATCTAGAATCCCCCAATATGGACACGGATCTAGAATGGATGAAATCCAAAAGAAACCTCGGGGCTGATTTCTTTGTCACCCAGATGTTCTTCGATAATGGTGCATACTGGTCTTTTGTTGATAAATGCAGAAAGAATGGGATTGATGTTCCGATCATTCCGGGGCTAAAACCTATCACCACCAAGAGTCAACTCTGGACTCTTCCTAGAGTCTTCGGTCTAGACATTCCAAGTGATCTTGCTAAAGAGATAGAGGGGTGTGAGAATAACCAAGAAGTTGCTGAGGTAGGTATCAGATGGTCGATTGAACAATGCAAAGATCTAATCAGGGGTGGGGCACCCGTTCTGCACTTCTACACGATGTCTAGATCCAAGGCAACCGCAGAGATCTGTAAAGCAATATTCTAGAGATATATACAGGACAGAAATAAAAATAGTCCTGGAATGAACAAGAAATTTAAAACTTTATTGCCCTTTGCTCTCTATGAGGAGCTGCAAAATATAGATCAATTAAATTCAAAGGAGATGAAGGACTTCCTTCTTACCCTTAGAAGATATTGTGACTCTTCCGGAAAAGATTATGGAAAGATCTGCAAAGAGTTAGAGATAGAAGAGCCAAGCTGGTCTGGGAAATTAAATCCGAGACAAATTAAAGCCTTGGATAAAGCGTTGGAAGGCAGATGGGCAAGCGATCCAACTAGTGTATGGAAAATAAACCCAGAGACCGGGTTAGTTGATATTGAAGGAAAATTCAATGGACCTGCATCACAGGATTTTAAAGATGGAAGTCTTCTAGGGATTAAATTCGGTATAGTAGATGGGGATTTTTCGATTAATGCCTGTGGTCTAACCTCTCTAGAGGGATGCCCAGAAGAAGTAACGGGAATTTTTAGTGCTGCAAATAATAAGATAGAGAATTTAATTGGGGGTCCGAAGAAAGTAGGAAGATCTTACACCGTTAATGATAACAATAAACTAGTTAGTTTGGAAGGATCTCCAGAAGAAATTGGCGGAACGTTTAATGTTAATGATTGTAACATGCTTGCTTCTCTAGAAGGAGGACCAAAGAAAGCTGGAGCGTATGAGTGTAATTTAACTTCAATAAGAAGCTTGAAAGGAGCCCCGGTAGAATTGAAGGGGGAATATGTTGGATTTTCTGCAATGAGATGTTATAATCTTAGGTCCCTAGAAGGAGCCCCAATTTTGACTCCGGGCAATGCTAGCAGAACTCCAAGATACTCATTCGATCTGTGTGAGAATCTTTACACTCTTGAAGGACTTCCTCTAGATACAGAATACTACGTTAATCTGGAGAAAAATGGTCTCAAGCCTGTTGTATTAAGGA
>SESF01017190.1_pt1 | contig 10752 bp, 10 predicted proteins | sample 3171521 | NCBI WGS metagenome assembly SESF01 (sample SAMN10866945, study PRJNA518727) | freshwater metagenome | biome: subpolar coniferous forest; feature: holomictic lake; material: water; isolation source: holomictic Lake 227, 6 m and 8 m depth | place: Canada: near Kenora, Ontario | collected...
AAACCGAAACCGCTCTAAGGCGCTAAGCGAGTCAATACGCCGAAAATTACAAAGCCGCCGGAGAAATTCGGCGGCCTTTTTCTATTGTCCATCCCAGCCACGTCCAGACGTCTCCGAACGCTTCGCGTGCCCGCGCTTCCAGGGCCGGGCCGTCCGTCTCCGCGCGTAAGACCGCGAAACACGTCGAGCCGGAGCCGCTCATCAGCGCGCCCGCCGCTTCCGGTTGCTGGAGCAGCCAGCGTTTAAGCACGGCCAGAAAGAGGTATTTCTCGAACACGGGCCGCTCCAGATCGTTGACGAGCCGCCCCCACGGGAAGGGCTGAGGCGCGTAGGAGATGCCGGGAAGCTCGCGGGAATCGCGCCACTGTTTGTAAGCCCACGGGGTCGGGACGCCAAAGGGGGGCTTCACCAAGAGCAAGGGGAGAGGCGTGGGGAAGGGGTGCGGTTCGATGATCTCGCCCCGGCCTTTGCAGATAGCGGAGCCCCCGGCGAGAAAGAACGGGACGTCGGAGCCGAGTTCCGCCGCCAGCGTGTGGAGCGTCTCGGGCGCAAGCGGCGTGCCGTGGAGTTGGTTCAAGCCGCGCAGGGTCGCCGCTGCGTCGCTGCTGCCGCCGCCCAGGCCCGCGCCGTGGGGAATCGCTTTTTCGAGGTGGATGCGCACGGCGGGGGGGAGATGCGCCGTCTCAAAGAACCGCCGGGCGGCCCGCACGACGAGGTTGGAATCGTCGCAAGGCAGCGTGGCGTCGCTGCACGTAAAGGCGATGCCGGAATCGGAGGCCGGCTCCAGGGTGAGCGTATCGGCAAGGGTGATCGCCACGAAGTGGGACTCGATGGCGTGGAATCCGTCGGGGCGTTTTCCCAAGACCGAGAGCGACAAATTGATTTTAGCCGGGGCGGTGAGAAGCATCGGGCGCAGACGATAACACGAGAAGCGGCGACCAGTCCATTTTTTGCGCGTTGCCCGAAACCTCGGCGTGGGGATGTGGCAAACGAGGCGGGGGGAGTGGATTGCGGGAAGTCTGATTGGCGGGGCGCTGGCGGTTTTTCTCGTGGCTACGGGATTCCAGACGCCGCCCCCGCCGCCGCCCGCTCCCCCCGGTGGGCTTTCGCCGCAAGCCGTTCCGGATGCAACGCCTCCGGCGGCTCCCGCATCGACGCCCGTGCCGGACCGGAACGAGATCCGCTTGCCGCTGCCGCCTCCCCGGCACAAAGCCGCGACGCTCGTGGCGGCGGACCCGGATCCGTATCAAACGGACGCCCATGGCGCGACGGCGCTCATGCAGGCGGCGGGACGCGGGGATGTGGCGGCCTTGGAACGTTGGGTGGCGCTCGGGGCGGACGTCAACCAGCCCGACCGCCTCTCGCACACGGCGCTTTCTTACGCGATCATGGCGCACTCGGCTCCGGCGGTGGAATGGCTGGTTGCGCACGGGGCGGAGGTGGACTGGAATTGCTGTGACGGGGCGTGTTCGCCGCTGCTCCACGCGCTGGAGACGCGCCAGTTCACCGTGATCGAACCGATCCTGCGGACCGAGCGCCCGGTGTGGTGGTGCCGCCCGGCGCGGGAGGCGCTTTTCGCGGCGTTGCGGATGGGGGACAAGCCGATGATCTGGGCGCTGCTGGTGAACCACCGGACGCCGCCGACGCTGGAAGGAGCCCGGCAGCCGCTGCTCGGCTACGCGATTGCCTGGGGGGACGAGGATCTGGTTTCGCTGCTCCTGGAATGCGGCGCGGACCCGAACACGGCCCTGGAGAGTCCGGTTGAACGCCAATTTGCCGCCTGCGTTGCCGACGCGCGGGTGCGCGAGGATCTGGAGACGGAGCCGGGGATGACGGTGCTGATGCTGGCGGCGGCGTTGGGGCAGGTGGACTGCGCCCAGCTCTTGCTCGATTACGGCGCAAAGCGGGGGGCCGTTACCCGGCGCAACCGGATGACGGCGCTCGACTTCGCCGCGCGGCGCGACGCCCGGCCGCAGATGTTGCAGGTGCTGCTGGGCAAGAGCCCGCGCCCGGAGGATCAGCGGATGCGCATCCATGTTTCCATCGGCGATCAGCGCGCGGTGCTTTACAAGGATGGGCAAGTCGCGCTGGTGACGCCCGTCTCAACCGGCAGGCCCGGCTTTCCGACTCCCACCGGGCAGTTCGTTGTCACCGACAAGGACCGGATGCACCGCTCCACGCTTTACCCTGCCTATATGCCGTTCTTTTTGCGGATGAGCTGCCGCGATTTTGGGATGCACGCGGGAGTTCTGCCGGGCTACCCGGACTCGCACGGCTGTATCCGGCTTCCGTCTGGAACAGCCGAGCGGCTGTTTCATGAAGTGGACGTCGGGACGCTCGTCTCGATCACACGGTAGCTACCCCATCCGCGCGGCCGCCGCTTCCCACTCGGCGTTGGCTTTTTCGAGGTCTTCCGCGACGGACATCAGCTCCCGGTTGAGTGCCATGGCGTTGCCGCCGGGGGCGTAGCTTTCCGGCTTTTCGAGTTCGGCGGTCAGTTCCTTTTGGCGGCATTCCAGGGCGAGAATCCGCGCTTCCAGGGTGTGCACGCGCTTTTCCAGCTCGCGGCGTTCTGCCGCCTGCGCCTTGCGCGCCTCGGCTTCGGCCCGTTTTTTTTCGCGCTGTTCGCGCATCCCGGGGCCGGCCGGGGCGCGTTCCGCTTCCGCCGCCTCCGCGGGCTGGTCGTTGTGGAGTTTCTCCCCGGCGGTGAGGGCGGCCCTCGCCGACTCGGCCCGGCTTTTGTCGAGGTAATAGTCGTAGTTGCCGGGGTAGGCGGTCAGTTTTCCCGCGCCGATGTGCAGGACGGATGTGGCGATGGATTTGATGAAATAGACGTCGTGGCTGATAAAAAGCAGCGTTCCCTCATACTGCTGGAGCGCGCCGATGAGCGCGTCGATGGATCCGACGTCCAGGTGCGTGGTCGGTTCGTCCATGAGGAGCAGGTTCGGCGGATTGAGCAAAATCTTGACCAGGGCGAGGCGCGTTTTCTCGCCGCCGCTCAAGACGGCCACCGGCTTGAACACGTCGTCGCCCCGGAAGAGGAACGAGCCGAGCACGGTCCGCGCCTCCTGCTCCGAAGGGGGCTTGTCCATCTCCTGCACGCTTTCCAGAACGGTGTGCCGGGGGTTGAGCATTTCCACGCGGTATTGGGAGAAATAGCCCACCTTGACGTTGTGGCCCAGTTCCCGTTCGCCGCTCTGGATGGGCAGGTTCCCGGAGAGCAGCTTGATGAGGGTCGATTTGCCCGCGCCGTTCGGGCCGACGAGCACGGTGCGCTGGCCCCGCTCGGCCTGGAAGTCGAGCCCCCGGTAGACGACGAGGTTGCCGTAGGCGAAATCGACGGCTTTGAGCGTCACGGCGCGCACGCCGCTGCGGGGCGGCTGGGGGAAGCGGAAGTGGACGGTTTTCTGCGCGGCGAGCGGGGCCTCGATTTTCTCCATCCGCTCGATCTGCTTCAATTTGCTTTGCGCCTGCGCGGCCTTGGTCGCCTTGGCGCGGAAGCGGTCGGCGAACTCCTGCAACGCAGCGATTTCCCGTTGCTGGTTTTTGTAGGCGGCCAGTTGCTGCGCCTCGCGGGCGGCTTTTTCGGCGACGTATTTGTCCCAGTTGCCCCGGTACCGGTGGAGGCGCGCGTGGGCGATCTCGACGATGGAGCCGACGAGCGCGTTCAGGAATTCGCGGTCGTGCGAAATCATCAAAATCGCGCCGGGATAGCCCGATAGATACTGCTGGAACCAGCCAAGCGATTCGAGGTCGAGGTGGTTGGTGGGTTCGTCGAGCAGGAGGAGGTCGGGCTCCATGACGAGCAGCCGGGCCAGGTGGGCGCGCATTACCCAGCCGCCGCTGAGCGTTCGGGCCGGGCGCTCGAAGTCGGACGCGCGGAACGCCAGGCCCGCCAGAATCCGCTTCGCCTTCGGCTCCAACTGCCAGCCGCTGGCTTCGTCGAAGACGCGCAGCGCCTCGTGGTATTCAGGCGAGTCCTCCGGCGTTGTGCTCATGATGCGCTGGGCCCGGGCCAGCTCCGGGGTGACGGCGCAGGCGAGTTCCAGCACCGTTTCGTCGCCCGCCGGAGCGCTCTCCTGGGGCAGGTAACCGATGGTGGCCGAGCGTTCCAGGTTCACCGAGCCTTCGTCGGCGCCCGCCTCTCCCAGGATCAGCGAAAAGAGGGTGGACTTCCCCGCGCCGTTCGGGCCCACCAGCCCCACGCGGTCGCCGCGGTTCACCTGGAGCGAGGCGTTTTCAAAAAGGACGCGGCCGCCGAAACTTTTGCTTAAGCTGGAAATCGTGAGCATGAAAGAGCCGAAGACTTTCGCGGGCTTCGCCGTTTGGTGCAAGCCTGCGATTTTTTCCGCTTTCCTGCCGGGGCGATTCGGCTCATCCTCCTGCGGTATGAGCTTGCAGCAACAGATTGACAACGATTTGAAGGAATCCATGAAGGCCAGGCAGGCCGAGCGCCTCGGGGTGCTTCGGATGCTCAAGGCGGCGCTGAAGAATGCGGCGATTGAAAAAGGGGGGCCGGCCGTGGCGCTGGAGGATGCCGACGTTATCGCGGTCATCCGCAAACAGGTCAAACAACGCCAGGATTCCATCGAAAGCTTTACCAAGGGGGGCCGCCCCGAACTGGCGGCCAAGGAGCAGGTCGAAATGGAGGTCTTGAACGCCTACCTGCCCCAGGCGCTTTCCCCGGAGGCCCTCGCCGCGCTGGTGAAAGAGGCCATTGCCGAAAGCGGCGCCACGTCCAAAGCCCAGATGGGCCTTGTGATGAAGCTCGCCAAGGAAAAGGCCGCCGGGCAGGCCGACGGCAAAGCGTTGAGCCTGGAAGTTCAGCGGCAGTTGGCGTAAGGTAACGCATGATCGCGATCATGGTGGCGGCCGGCAGCAGCCGGCGCATGGGATTCGACAAACTGACCGCCGACCTGGCGGGCAAGCCCGTCGCGGTCCATTCCCTGCTCGCCTTTGAGGCGTGCGCCAGCGTGGAGCGGATCGTGCTCGTAACGCGCGAGGAGCGGGTGGCCGAGTTCGAGGCGCTGGGGCGGGAGCACGGTGTGTCGAAGCTTGAGAGCGTTGTCCCCGGTGGCGCCGAGCGCCATCTCTCGGTCTGGAACGGCCTGCAAGCCGCCCGGGCGAAGGAGTCCGATTTTGTCGCGGTGCACGACGCCGCGCGGCCGTTGGTGACGCCCGCCGTCATCGAAGCCTGCCTGCAAACCGCGCGCCACCACGGGGCGTCCGCTTGCGCCGCGCCGGTGAGCGACACGCTGAAACGGGCCACCGTGGACGGCGCGGTGACGGGCAGCGTGGAACGGGACCATCTTTGGGCCATGCAGACGCCGCAAATCTTCCTCGTGGAACTGCTGGAGCGGGCCTACCGGCAGATCCTGCGGCGCGGGGAGGTGGTGACGGACGAAGTCTCCGCTCTCCAAGCCCTTGGCATCTCGGTGATGCTGACCCGCGTGGACGCCCCGAATTTCAAAATCACGCTTCCCGGCGATCTTGACCTCGCCCGGCTCATCTTGGAACACCGATGATCCACGTCACCAAGCTGCCCAACGGCGTCCGCATCGCTTCGGCCGAGATGCCTCACATGAAAACGGTGAGCGTCGGCATCTGGGCGGCCGTGGGCGGGCGGCACGAACCCGCTGAACTTTGCGGCGTCTCCCATTTCCTGGAACACCTCATGTTCAAGGGGACAAAGCGCCGCAGCGCCCGGCAGATCACAGAGGCCGTGGAGGGGCTCGGCGGGTATTTGAACGCGTTCACCGCCGAGGACCACACCTGTTTTTACGCCAAGGCGGGCGCGGCGCATCTGCCGGTGCTTTGCGACGTGCTGGGCGACATGATCCTCCACTCGCAGTTCGCTCCGGCGGAGATTGAGCGGGAACGGGAGGTGATCCGCGAGGAAATCCTGATGGTTCGCGACAACCCCGGCCAATACATCGAGGAACTCCTCTCCGAAGCCCTCTGGCCGGGCCACCCGCTGGGGCGTCCGCTTACCGGCACGGCGGAGTCGATCGCCGAGCTCACGCGCAAGAAATTCTTCGCCTTCAAGGAAAGCCATTACACCGGCAAAACGACGCTCGTCACCGTGGCCGGAGCGGCGGCGCACGAGCGCGTGGTGGAACTGATGCGCCCGGCCATGGAAACGCTCCCCGCGGGCAGGCTGCCCCGGTTTGAGAAGTCCAACCACGACCGGCTTCCCGGCAAGGGGGGCGTGCGGCGGCCGTGGATCAAGGCCGTCAAAGAAGAGATCGAGCAGACGCATCTGGCGCTTGGCTTCCACACGTTCGGGCGGGCGGACGAACGGCGCTATGCCCTGCGGCTCCTGAGTGTGATTTTGGGCGAAAACATGAGTTCGCGCCTGTTCCAAAAACTGCGGGAGCGCCACGGCATTTGCTATTCGGTCCAAAGCAGCGTGGTTTCGCTGGCGGACGCCGGGGCGCTGACGTTCTTCGCCGCGCTGGAGCCATCCAAGCTGGAAAAAGCGCTGAAGCTGACCATGCGGGAGCTGGAGCGGATCGCCACCCATGCCCCCCGGGCCGCCGAATTGCGCAAGGCGCAGGACTATACCATCGGCCAGACGTTAATGGGCCTGGAAAGCACGTCCAACCAGATGACCTGGATGGGCGAGTCGCTCCTGAGCTTCGGCAAAGTGATCGACCCTCTCGAAGTGGAAAAACGGCTCCTCGCCGTGACCGCGGAGGAAGTCCGCTCCGTGGCAGAATTCTGCCTGCAACGCCGCCGGTTGGGCGTGGCGGTGGCGGGACCCGCGCCGGACGCGGAGAAAATCCAAACGTGGCTGGAAAAATGAATTGCGCGCAAAGAACGCCAAGGATGCAAAGCCGCAAAGAAGAGGAAGTTTTGTTTTTGCTTTGCGCCTTTGCGCCTTTGCGTGAGGTAACATGAAAGCATGAACCCGAAACCGAAAAAAGAGCGCCTGGATGTGCTGCTGGCCGCGCGCGGGCTTTTTGAAAGCCGCGAGAAGGCCCAGCGGGCCATCATGGCCGGAGCCGTGAGGGTGGGGGACGCCCTCGCGGACAAGCCGGGGGCGCGCGTGCCGGAGGACGCGCTTCTTTCCGTGAAGGAACAATGCCGCTATGTCGGGCGAGGCGGGCTCAAGCTGGAAGCGGCGCTGAAGCATTTCCCAGTGGACCCCACCGGGAAGATTTGCCTGGACATCGGGGCTTCCACGGGCGGGTTCACCGACTGCCTCTTGCAGCATGGCGCGGCCAAGGTGCACGCCATCGATGTCGGCCACAGCCAGCTCGATTGGAAAATCCGCAGCGACGCCCGCGTGGTCGTGCGCGAAAAACTCAACGCCCGCCACCTCACGCGCGAGGATATTCCCGATCCCATCGACCTTTGCGTGGTCGACGTTTCCTTCATTTCGCTGACGCTGATCCTCCCCGCCGCCTTCCCGTTGCTGGCCCCCGGGGGGCTCCTCATCGCGCTCATCAAACCGCAGTTTGAACTGAGCAAGGAGGAGGTGGATGCCGGGCGCGGGGTTGTCCGCGACCGGGCCGCCCAGCAGCGCGCGGTGGAGAAAATCGAGCGTTTTGTGCGCGAAAACGGGTCTGGCATGAGGTGGGCGGGTGTGATCGAATCGCCGATTCTCGGCGGCGAGGGGAATCGGGAATTTCTGGCATGTTTGCGCGGGATCTGATTATTAGAAAGTGAATATGTCGCCTCAATCCAAAGGCCCGGAGGGGTCCGTCGGTCTGGTTGCCCACTGCGCGAAGCCGAATGCGGCGCAGTTGCTCCGGCAACTCGCTGATAAATTGCGCTCCTGCGGCGCGGAAGTCCTGATGGAAGCGGAAAGCGCCACGCTGGCCCGGGAGCCCGGCGGCGTCTCCTATGCCGAGTTGGGCCGCCGCTGTTCCCTCCTGCTCGTTTTGGGGGGCGACGGGACGATTTTGAAGGTGGTTCATGAGCTGGGCGAACAGCTTCGCCCGATCCTGGGCATCAACCTCGGCTCCTTGGGGTTCCTCACCTGCATCAGCTCCGGCAACGCGCTGGATGCCGTGGAAGCGGTCTGCACCGGCAGCTATGTACTGAGCCGCCGGTCGCTTCTGGACGTGATCCTGGAGCGCCGGGGGGAGATCATTTTCCGGCGCAATGGCCTGAACGAGGCCGTCATCAGCCGAGGCGGGCTCTCCCGGCTCATCAAGCTCGACACGTGGGTCAACGGCATCAATCTGACGCAATTCAACGCCGACGGCCTGCTGGTGGCCACCCCCACCGGCTCCACGGCCTATTCCCTTTCCGCGGGCGGGCCGGTGATTTCCCCCGATGCGCGCGTGTTTGTCATCACGCCCGTCTGCCCCCATGTGCTGACCAACCGGAGCCTGGTGGTCGGCGACGGCTCGGAGATCGTCGTGCGCCCGGTGGGGGACCAAACCGACGTGCTCCTGACGGTGGACGGCCACGGGGTGGAGAAGGTTTGCGAGGGCGACCTCATTCGGATTCGGAAAAGCACCCTGCAATTTTCCCTGGCGATGCTCCCGGAGCTGTCGTTCTGCCAAGTGCTGCGGGAGAAACTAAAATGGAGCGGCAGCGCAGTATGATCACGATCGGCGATATTCTTTCCCCCAAACACATTCTGCTCGACCTGGAGAGCCGAACGCGGGGGGCTGCCATTGCCAAGGTTGCCGAACTGCTGGAATCCGACAGCCGGGTGAAGGATTGGGAGCGCTTTGACGCGGGGCTGCTGCCGGGAAGCTCCTGCATGGCCAACGACAGCGGCTCGGGGATTTGCATCGCCCACGTGCGGACCAACGCCGTCAGCGCCATGATCATGGCGGTGGGGCGTTCGGTGGAGGGGATTCCGGTGGAGGACGGCACGCGCGTCCGGCTCGTGTTCGTGATCGGCGTTCCCGTGGCGCTCGCCTCGGATTACCTCCGCATCATCGGCGCGCTGGCGCGTATTTTTCGCACCGCGAAGGGGGAAGCCGCCTTGCTGGATGCCCAGATCCCCGAGGAGTTCCTGGAGACTCTCTGCACGTTGGAAATGGAGATGTAGCTCACCCCACGCGGAAGAGCGCGCCGAGTTTCTTCCCCAGCACGCGGCTGGCTCCATAGAGGGCGATCCCTAGGAACACCATCGCCCAGACCCCGAGGGCCGAGGCGAGGTAGCGGCCTTCGCCCAGCAGGTTGAAGAGTTCGTAAATCGCTTTCGTGATCGGGAAATCCGTCTGCCGCTGCGCGAGGATCAGCGAATCGGATACCTCCAGCATGGCGAAGGCGAAAGCCAGGAGCCCGCCCGCCAGCAGGTTGGCGGAAAGCAGGGGGAGCGTGATCTTCCGCAGCGCGCGCAGCGGCGGCGCGCCGAGGTTCTGCGCCGCCTCCTCCAGGGTCACGCTCGTTTGTTCCAACCCGGCGGCGACGGAGCGGACGACATACGGGAGCCGCCGCACGGAGTAGGCGATGATGAGGAGCGCGGCCGGGTCCCTGGCCGGGTTCAGGAACGCAAAAAGCCGCCCTTCCTGCGTCATGGCCAGGTAGCCGAAGGCAAGGACTAACCCCGGGACGGCCAGGGGTAGCATGGCAAAGGCGTCCAGGAGCCCCCGGCCGGGGAACGTCGTGCGGACCACGACATACGCGATCCCGATGCCGAGAAGAAGGTCCGCCATCGTGGCGAGCCCCGCGTATTTGACGCTGTTGAGGATGGAGGGGACCGTCAGGTCATGCCCCAGCGCGGCCTGGTAGTGGGCCAGCGTCCATTCGGAGGGGAGGATGGAGGCATACCAGTCGCGCGCCACGGAGAGGAGGACGACCCCGGCGTGCGGCAGCAGGGCAAGGGCGATCACGCCGCCAAACGCCAGTGTGCAGAGGCTTCCCGGCCAGAGGCCGAGCGGGCGCGTCTGGGCCGCGCGTGTCGCCTTGGGGAGCATGGCGAAGGCTTTTCCTCCGACGGCCCATTTGCCCAGCGCGTAGAAAAGCAGGGAGGCGAGCAACGTGACGACGACCAGCGCGTAGGGGAGCGGGTTGCCGGAGAGTTCCTTCAACCCGTGGAAAATCTGGACCGGCGTGACCCGGTTGTAGTCGAACATGAGCGGCACGCCGAGTTCCGTGAACGCCCAGATGAAGACGATCGCGCCGCCAGCGAAAAGGCCGGGCATTACCAGCGGAAGCGTGATGCGGCGGGCCTTGCGCCAGCCGGTGCAGCCGAGGTTTTCGGCCGCCTCGTCGAGGGCCGGATCAAGATTGGCTAGGGCGGCGGCGACGTTCAGGAAGAGGATCGGGTACAGGTGCAGGGTGTTCAGGAGGGCGACCCCCCAGAAGCGTCCGCGCGGGCTGCCGCCCAGCCAGTCGATGGGCGCGCCGGGGTTCGAGAGCCCCAGGTGCGAGAGCAGGGCGTTGAAGGCACCGTATTGCCCCAGGATTTGCTTCAGCCCGATGGCTCCCACAAAGGGAGGCAGCACCATCGGCACCAGGAGGAGCGCAAGGAGCGTCTTTTTGGCGGGAAAATCGAAGCGGTCCGCCGTCCATGCGAGCGGCAGCGCCAGCGCGCACGTGAGCGCCGTGCTCGTCAGCGCGAGCAGGAAGGCGTTCTGTAGGCCTTCCAGGTAGACCCGGTTTTGCACAATCTCCCGGACGTAATCGAGCGTCCACTTTCCCCCGGCGTCCACGAACGCTCCGCGCACGCTCTGCACGATCGGCCAGACGAAGAAGCAGCCGCAGAGAAGGGCGGCGGCCAACGCGACAAAGAGGGCGCAAGCGCGGGACATGGGGCTTTCTTTTTAGAGCAATTCTCAAAAA
>SESF01017231.1_pt1 | contig 10750 bp, 8 predicted proteins | sample 3171521 | NCBI WGS metagenome assembly SESF01 (sample SAMN10866945, study PRJNA518727) | freshwater metagenome | biome: subpolar coniferous forest; feature: holomictic lake; material: water; isolation source: holomictic Lake 227, 6 m and 8 m depth | place: Canada: near Kenora, Ontario | collected...
GCGGGTGCGCACCAGCCTGCGCCAGGTAATAGCTGAGCGCGGCCCCGGCGCGGCCCTGGTCTTCCAGGGCCTGCCCTTTCTCAAGCATGGCCGTAATTTCGGCAAGGGACAGGCCGGCCCGGCGCGGGTCGCGCGGGGACAGGCGCTCGCCGGTGAACAGGCCCGGATCGATATCGGCCGTGTTGGAGACCAGCGTGGAAAGTACCGGGACCAGGCCGCTCTTCAGGCTCATTTTCACGATACGCCGCAGATGCCGCTCGTAAGTGCGCGGTGTTCTTACGCGGAGGAAGGGCAGAAGTTTCTCGGCCTGGAAGGACAGGTCCGAGAGCAGCATGGAGCGGTCCAGCACGTTTTCCCTGAACCATTCCAGCGGCAGCGGCCCGTGCGGCCGCATCGCGTCGTTATGGCCGGCGTAGACCAGCACCGCGCCCGGCGCGGAGCCGCCGCGCAGGCGCAGCGCCTGCTCCAGCGCCACGGACTGGGGATACACCGACTCGCCGCTTCTGGACAGGTCGAATACCCTGAGCTCCCTGCCCTGGAACCGGTCGCCGAGCAGGCTGCTGACCAGGGCCGCCAGCGTGATCGGCCTGCCCGGCACGTTGGGCTGCCCGTTGTACGGTTCGCCCGCGGCGGTGGATTCCCCGACGATATACAGCGAAAAGTAGCCGTCCCCGGCGCCGCCCGCAAGCCTGCCGGCCCTCAGGGCCCAGGAGGCCCGGTACAGCATTTCTGCCGCGCAGGCCAGCGCCAGCACGGCGGCCGCCGCGGCGCCCGCAAGCCGCCAGCGCCGCGCCCGCGCAGCGCCGGAAGTCTTTAGAGCGTTCCTGCCGGGAGCAAAGTCGTTCATATGGAGCTATTTAGTGTCCGCCGTGCCGCCGCCGGGCCCGGAAGGCCCGTGCGTAAAACCGTCCGGGCGGGTCAGTTCGTCCCTTATCCGCCGCCTTAAGTCCGCATCGGGCGCGCCGCCGGCGCGGACCCCCCTGAGCAGGGCGGCTGCCCGGGCCAGGCGCGGGGTGAGCGCAACGCTGCGCGAAACCTCCGAAAGTATTTTTTCCATCCTTTCCGGGGGCCACAGCAGCAGCGCGCGCGCCGCGGCGCCGTTCCAGTACCAGTCGGTGTCCTCCTTGAAAAGCTCGCGCAGCTCCCTGTCGCCGCTGTACGGCCGCATGTTCTGCCAGTCGCCGGAGCCGGCGGCCCGCGGCGGATTCAGTTCGGCGTAAGCCCGGTTCAGGGAGGCGAGGGCCGCGGCCCGGTCCCCCAGCTCGAACTCGCGCAGCATCCTGACCGTATAATAGTAAACGCTCTCGCCGTGCGTCTCCTCGCGCGGGGGAACGGGGATAGCGGCCGGCGCGCGCGAAGCCGTCACCGCCAGGAAATAGTTCTTGGCTTCGTCGCGGAACTTCACGCCGCATTCGGCCAGGCAGCCGCGGTAAGCCGCGTCCGCGCCGTTCAGCCAGAGCTCGCCGCACTTAAGCTCGTAGAGCTTCTTGTCGCCGGGAAAGCGCGCCGACGCGCGCGCGTAAGTATCGGCCGCGGGCTTCTGGCGCGCGGCGCGCCAGGGATAAGCCAGCACCAGCGCTTCCACGCACAGCACGGCGGCGAAGGCAGGCCAGAACGCCGCCATCACCGCTTTTTTCGCGGCGGCGTACGTTCCGGGAAGACCGGCCGGCCGCCGCGGGAGCAAGGTGCCGGCCAGCAGCGGCGGCAGCAGGTAGCTCAAAGGATAGAAGTAGCGCTTCTCTACGGCCAGCGCCGCGTGGACCAGCACGAAATAGACCGGCAGGCAGAAGATAAAACGCTTCTCTTTCTCCCGGCTCAGCGCCAGGGCCGCCAGGAAAAGAACGAACAGCGCCGGATAGAACAGGAAGACGCGCCACAGCCGCCTCAGCACCGTGAGCGCGTAGAAGAACGGCCGCCTGGCGGCCTCCCGGAAATAGAACGCCGCGGCGCTGTCCTGCCAGGTAAGCCCGGCCGCCTTGCGTGTATCGCCGAAAGCGGTGTAGACGCCGCCCATGGCGGCGGTGAGAACGTTGTTGGAGCCCCGCTGCTCGTCGAGCACGCTGAATTTCCCGGTCATGGAATAGTTCAGGTAGCCCCAGGGCAGCAGCAGCGCGTAGGCGGCCGCCGCGAAGAGCAGACAGCGGCGCGCGAAGACCGCCCGGCTTTCGCCGGCGCCGGGCCGGGCGCACAGCACCAGCAGCGGCGCGAACAGGAACAGCGGCGTGCGCACCAGCAGCGAAGAGCCCACGGCCAGGCCGCACAGCAGGCTGTTCTTCAGGCTTTTTTCCTCCAGCTGCAGCAGCAGCAGCGCGAAGACCAGCAGGATGAAATAACTGTAGATCGCCTGCTCATAGACCAGGTCGTGCCCGCCCCCGAACAGGCCCGCCCACAGCAGGGCCAGGATGCCCGCCCAGTAGCCGCGCAGCAGGCAGCCGGTAAGGAACACCAGCCCGTAAACGCCCATATGCAGCAGAATGAAAAGCGGGTCGGGACCTATCCCGGCGTTAAGCGCCGCCGATACGAGGATCTCGGCGAAAGGCATGTTCAGGCTTATCCCGATATTGGGCAGGCCGGCCAGGAAAAAACCGCCCAGGTCCATCTGGCAGAGCTCGGTGTATAGACTTTCGAATTTAGGGAACCCCCACAGGTTCAGGCAGCAGAGCGCGAAGGCCAGCAGTGCCGGCAGGGCGGCCCTGCGCGCGTTCGAAGCGGCGAACCATGCGTTCAGCCTGAAAAAGGCGCTGCCGGGTTTCGGATCGTCCATAATCAGCTCACCTTGCTATGACCATCGCGAACGACCGCCTTGCTGATATTCATGAAATGGCCGCCTTCGGCCTCCTAATTATAGCAAGGAAAAGCGGCCAATGCCCGTAAGCCCGCGCGGCGGCACCAAAAGCAAAAGCCCTCGAAATTATTTCAAGGGCTTTTGGTTGCGGGGGCAGGATTTGAACCTGCGACCTCAAGGTTATGGGCCTTGCGAGCTACCAGGCTGCTCTACCCCGCGGAATTAGTATAGCAAAACTCCGCGGGAAATGCAAACAGTTACTGCGGGGCGCTCAGCCCGGCGTAAATGAACGCCCCGCCCTGCAGCGCTTCTATCACGCGGTCGAGGGCGGCCTCGCTCACGGCCAGGCAGCCCCAGGAGCGCCCGGGCTGCACGTTGCTGTCCGCCACGTACTTCGCCGAGTGCACCACCACGGCGCGCTGGAAAGCGTTGGAATTAGTTTCCGACAAGCCGTGCAGACGCATGGAACGCCCGTGCTTGCCGGTATAGATCTCCCCGGTTAGGTAAGCCCCCAGCGAAGAGGCGTTGGAATTGGCCCTGTTGCTGAAGATGGTGGCGAACCCGTCACCGTCGGGGTCGGAGCCGGAGCCGTGCGCCACGTGTATCACCTTCACCTTCCCCGCCGCCGTATCCGCGATATAGAACCGCGCCAGGCTGGAATGCTTCGAAAAATCCACTATGCCGAGGTACCTGACGTTGGAGAACTTCGCGGCGTTGGCCCGCAGGTACGCCAGCGCCTCCGCCTTCAGGCCGGCCGGGATCAGGTGCTGCGGGTCGATAGCGTCCGCGCCCGGTATCGCAGCGGCGGGGCCGGGGGCCGGCACAGGCAGCACCTCGGGCGTGCCGGGCGGGTCCTCGCGCACGGTGTCGTCGGGCAGCGCCGCGGCGGTGCTCAGCGCAGGCGCCGCCGCCGAAGCCCGCCAGCCCGAGGCGGCAGGCTCCCCCGCCAGCTCCGCGAAGGCGCCGGCCCGCGCGGCGGCCGCCGGCGCTAGAAAGGCGAGGCAGAAAACGGGAATTACGAGGAGACACTTGTTCATGGCGCTATTTCTGCACTTCGAATTCGTCCAGCACACTGCCGTCGGCGCCGTAGACCGTCATGTCCAGGTCCTTGCCCTTAACTTCCACCACGGCGAAATGATACACCGGCAGGAACTTGTCCGACCATTCCTCGTTGCGGCGCTGCATCTCGGGCGCCATGCCCCCGCCGCCCAGCGTAACGTACACTATCCCGTTCTCTTCGTCAGAGACGCCCTGCTTGACGGGCTTGGTGCGCTCGTAATTATTGTTCCCGCCCTGCAGCACCAGGTCCACCTTGTACTTCAGGAACAGCGGCTCCAGCGCGGCCAGCCGCTCGGCGGGATCGCCGCGCGAGCCCGTGGAATAAAGCGGCTGCGCCAGAACGGCTATCTTCCACTCCCGGTTGGTCTTGCCCAGAAAATACTCCAGCCACTTGTACTGCTTCGAGCCCGGCGTCAGCGGCGGCGCGAATTTCGCCCCGTCGAAAGCGTTGCCGTCCAGCACGAAGATGCGCGCGTTGCCGGCGTCGAAGAAATAATAATGCGGCGGCAGGCCGGTGAGCGGCACGCTGTGGAACGGCGTAAAATTGGCTTTAAGGAAGCCCCTGCCGGCCTCTTTGCGGAAATCCCGGCCGTAGTCGCGGTTGCCCAGCGCTATGAAGAAAGGCGTCCGGGCCAGCAGCCCGGCATAAGGCTTGAAATACTGCTCGTCGGCGTCGGCATCCAGGCCGGAGTCCACTATGCCGCCGGTATGCAGCACGAAATCCGGCCTGAACGCGTCCATCCGCGCCGCCAGCTCCAGCTGTTCCTCGGAACCGGAACCGGACTCGCCGAAAGCCAGGAAGGAAAAGTAAGGTTTATCCTCTTCGCGGAAAGTGGTAAAGGTGCCCTCGAAAGCTTTGTACGCGCCCGTGCTCTGGCCGGCCGGCAGGTAAAGCCGGTAGCAGTGCGTGGTATCCGGCGTAAGCCCGAACAGCGGCAGCCGCTGCTCTTTGGCCGCCGCCAGCATGGTCTGAAAGCGTTCGCAGTCCGGCGCGGCCCCGTAGGTGAGCCAGGCCGGGGTGGCGGCGTCCACCCTGAAGCGCACCGTGGCCATCTTCGAGGTCATGCTTTCCAGGTACGGCCCGCGTTCCAGCCGCGCGGCGCCGGCCGGCGCCGCCGCGAACAGGAACAGGGCCGCGGCAAGCAGCTGCCTCATTTCCCGTCCGCGGTCTTGCAGAACAGGTCCGTGACCTCGAACTTCACGGCGTCTATGACGCCGCGGTCGGTTATCCTTATTTCCGGGATGGGCGGCAGCGTAAGGAAAGCCATGGCCATGAACGGGTCGGTCAGTTTGGAGCCCAGCATCTTAGTGGTCTCGGCCAGGCGCTCCAGCTTCCCGCGCACGAACTCGGAGCTGCGGTCGCTCATCAGCCCGGCCACCGGCAGCGGCAGCGCCTCCAGCACCTGGCTGTTGAGCGCGGCGGCTATGCCGCCCTGCATCTTCACCACCTGCACGGCCGCGGTATACATATCACCGTCGTGCGTGCCTATCACCACTATATTGTGAGAATCGTGCGAGACCGAGGAGGCGATGGCCCCCTTCTTCAGGCCGAAGCCCTTTACCAGGCCCAGCGCCACGCGGCCCGAGGCCATGTGCCGCTCTATCACCGCTATTTTCAGGATGTCGCGCTCGGGGTCGGACGAGACGAAGCCGCCGTCCTGCTTCACGGGCTCGATGCTCATTTTGGTCACTATCTGGTCGCGGATGACGTTTATCACCTTGGCGTATTTCCCCCCCGCCTTAAGGGCGAAATCCTCGTGCTCTATCCATTTCACGTTCACGGTGCCGCGGACCTTGCCCTCGTAATCCTTTATCACGCCCGGGACGATCTTGCGGTCGGCCGCCACCAGGCGCCCCTGCTTGAACACCTTGGAAACCTTCATGCCCTTCAGGTCGTCGAGCACCACCAGGTCGGCCTGGTAGCCCGGGGCGATGGCGCCCAGGTTCTTCAGCCCGAAATATTCGGCGGTGTTGATGGTGGCCATCTGTATGGCGCGGATGGGGTCCACGCCCAGCTTTATAGCCGTGCGCACCAGGTAGTCTATGTGGCCCTGCTTCTCTATGTCCTCCAGGTGGCGGTCGTCGGTAACGAAGATGAACTTGCGGGAATTCTCGGAGTTCACCAGCGGCAGCAGGCCCCGGAGGTTCTTGGCGGCGGTGCCCTCGCGGATCATTATGTACATGCCGGCGCGCAGCTTCTCGCGGGCCTCGTCCACGTCGGTGCATTCGTGGTCGGACTTTATGCCGGCCGACACGTAGGCGTAAAGCTGCTTGCCCTTCAGCATCGGCGCGTGGCCGTCTATCACCTTGTTCCTCGCGATGGCGATCTTCGCCAGCACTTCGGGGTCGCGGTAGATCACGCCGGGGTAGTTCATCATCTCGGCCAGGCCCAGCACGCGCTCGTCGTTCAGGAGCAGGCTGAGGTCGTGGGCGGTCAGCTCGGCGCCGGCGGTCTCCAGCTTCGTGGACGGCACGCAGGAGGGCAGCATCACGTACACGCCCAGCACGGCGTTAAGGCTGGAGGACAGCATGTATTTTATGCCGTCCAGGCCCAGGACGTTGGCTATCTCGTGGGGGTCGATGACCGCGGAGGTGGTGCCGCAGGGCAGCACCACGCGGGCGAATTCGGGGACCTTCACCATCGAGCTCTCTATATGCACGTGCCCGTCGATGAAGCCGGGCGAGAGGTACTTGCCTTTCAGGTCGATGGTAGTCTTGGCCTTATAATCGCCGAAGCCCACTACTTTGCCGCCGTGCACCGCCACGTGCGTGCGGTGGACGTCGCCGGAGAAAGTATTGATCACGCGCGCGTTCTTAAGCAGGAGGTCCACCCGCTTGCCGCCGCCGGAAATTTCTATGGTATCGCTTAATTTCTTAAGGTTGTAATAGCTTTCCATAATTATATATACCTCGCGCTTATAATGTCCTAGATTCTACATTTTAGGTGGCCGCGCAGTAAAATTATACAATTAACGCATGCCTTTGCTTCACGCGCTTCAAGCCTGCCTGCCCCTGGCGCTGCTGGTCTTCCTGGCCGGTTTCGTGGACGCTATCGCCGGCGGCGGCGGGCTGATAACCCTGCCGGCCTACCTGGCCCACGGCCTCAGTCCGCTCATGCTGCTGGGCACCAACAAGCTTTCCTCCTCCATGGGCACGCTGGTAGCGGCGGCTAAATTTCTTAAAGAAGCCAGGTTCAAGGCCGGCTTCCTGTTCATCATGATCGTCCTGGCGGCGGCCGGCGCGCTGCTGGGCGCCCGCGCCATTACGCTGGTCCGCCCGGAAACTATCCGCTGGCTGCTGGTGGTAACGCTGCCGCCGGTGGCGGTCTTCCTGGTCGCCCGGCGCAATTTCGGCCTGGCGGACACCAGCGCGGCGTACGCCGAGGACGCGCTGCTGCTGCGCGCGGGCCTGGCGGCCTTCTGCATCAGCTTTTACGACGGGCTGCTGGGCCCCGGCACCGGCACTTTCTTCGCGCTGGTCTTCGCGCGGTTCTGCGGGTTCGACCTGCTGCGCTCCACGGCGCTGGCCAAAGTGCTGAACCTCACCTCCAACCTGGCGGCGCTGGCGGCTTTCCTTTATTTCGGCAGGGTGAATATCGCGCTGGGCCTGGCCATGGGGCTGGCGGGCATGGCCGGCAATTACGCCGGCTCGCACGTAGCGCTGAAAAAAGGCGCCTGGATAATACGCCCGATGCTGCTCGTGATCTGCGCCTCGCTGCTGGTAAAAATAGCCTGGGACATGCTGAAATAGATCGAGGGCCGGGGATCGATCCGGAAATAATTCCCCGGTCCCCGACCCTCGGCTCTCGATTCCCGATCCTCGATTTCCGTTCTTATTTAAGCGCCGCTACCAGCCCGAAGTGGCCGGTGGCCGCGCCGTCGCGCCGGTAGGAGAACAGCAGGTCTTTCTGCTCGTAAGTGCACAGGTGCATGAATTCGTGCTTTTTCACGCCCAGCTGGTCCAGCTGGAAGCGCAGCAGCTCGCGCAGGCTGAAGCAGTGCGCTCCGTCCTTCACGATAAGCCACTTGCGGTGTTCCGGGCCGGGGTAGAAGGCGGACAGCTTCTCCAGGAAATCTCCCTTCACAGGGTAATTGGCCGGCGAGATCATGGGCGAAACGCCCGCGATAAGGTTCTCGGGCCGGGTGCCGAAGCGCATGCGCATGGCGCCCAGCACGGCGCCGTAAACGTTCAGCAGCGCGCCGCGCCAGCCGCTGTGCGCCACGGCCAGAGCCTTATGCTCCTCGTCGTAAAAAACGGTAAGGGCGCAGTCGGCCGACAGCGTCAGCAGCGGTAGCCCTGGCGTGCCGGTAACCAGCGCGTCGGTATTCTCGGCGCGCTGCCCGCCTTCTTCCACTACCGCCACGTTGGCGGTATGCCGTTGGCGCATGAAAGCCATTTTAGCGGCGTCCACGCCCAGCGCTCCGCAGAACAAAGCCAGGTTCTGTTTCGCCGCCGCGGGGTCGTCCCCGGAGCCCGTGCCCAGGTTCAGCCCGGCGTAAGGTCCCTCGCTCACCCCGCCCGGGCGGGTGGAAACGGCGCAGCTCACGCCCGCCAGCCCCTTGAAACTATCGAACCTTAAAAGTTTAAGCCCGTTCTTCTCTTCAATGAACATAGTTCCTCCCGGTTGCCGCCGCAGTTTACCCGGAACGCCAAGATTGATATTATAACCTTATATGCAGCCACGCCTTGTTCTCAGGTTCATAAAGACCGCGGACGCCCCTTTGCTTAAGCGAATTATAACACTTTACCGCGCGCACGGCTGGTGGGATGCCTCCGGCAAGCCCGCCCTGCTCGGGCGCATAATAAAAGGCAGCCATTGCTTCGTGCTGGCCGAAAAAGACGGCAAGCTGGTGGGCATGGGCCGCGCCATCAGCGACGGCGCCAGCGACGCCTACATACAGGACGTGGCCGTGCTTAAGTCCGAGCGGGGCGCCGGCACCGGCTCCGCCATAATAAAAACCCTGCAGCGGCGGCTGAAAGCCGACGGCATCAAATGGCTGGGCCTGATAGCGCAGGACGGCTCCTCCCCTTTCTACGCCCGGCTGGGCTTCAGGGAGCTCAAGCGCGCCAAACCCATGCTTTCCAAAGGCAGCCATGTTTAACCGCCTCAGGCCCGAAGACTATCCTGCCCTCGTAAAATACTTCGAGGCGCACCGCTACCCGCTGTGCGAATATTCGCTGGCCTCCATTATTGTCTGGAACCGCTGCCTTTACGAGGTTTCCTGGAAGCTGGACGGCGACCTGCTGCTGCTGGCGGAGACCGACCTTGAGCCGCCCGCGGCCCGCAGGCTGCTGATGCCCGTGCCGCTGCCGTTCCGCGAGCTGACCCCGCAGGAACTGGCCGAGACGGCCCGCCGCAACCGCCACGCCCGGTATTACTACGTGCCGCAGGACTATTTCGAGCGGCACAGGCCCGCGCTGGAGGCGCTGTTCACCGCCGCCGAGCAGCCCGGCTTCGCCGACTACATCTACCGCACGCCCGATATGGCGGAGCTCGCCGGCCGCAATTACGCGAAAAAGCGCAACCTCATAGCCCAGTTCAGCAAGCAGACCGCCGCCCTGAAGGCCGTGACGGTGGAAGAGCTGACCGAAGCCAACTGCGCCGCCTGCCTGGCCCTGCTGGACCGCTGGGCGCATTCCCCCGAGACCGGCGAGCACCTGGACATGCTCAACTGCGAGCGCAAGGCCATCGCCAGCGCGCTGAAACATTTCGCCCTGCTGGAAATGCGCGGCGTGCTGGTCACGATAGACGGCGAGATCCACGGCTTCGCCTTCGGCTCCCGCCTGTCGGGCGATACTTTCGTGCTGAATTTCGAGAAGGCGCTGGACAACGTGAAAGGGCTGTACCAGGTGCTGGACAACGAACTGGCCAAACGCCTGCCGCCGCAATACGCGTTCATTAATAAGGAAAGCGACCTCGGCAAGCCGGGCCTGGCCAAAGCCAAGGAATCCTATTACCCGGCCTGTACAGTAAGATCGTACACCCTCACCCTGAAAGAATAGCCCCGGCCCGCCATAAATAAAAAAGCCCGGCGCCGCCGGGCTTCTTTATTTGACGTCCGCGCTTTATTTGTACGGGTCGGCCGTCATGCTCAGCAGGTAGACCGCGGCCTTGATGTTGCTGTTGACGGTCTTGGTAATTATCGACGCGCCGGGATAGAAGCTGTTGCCTTCCAGCTCGAACGTGAAAGCCAGTATCTTGCCCTCGGCGTAGGCCCAGTCGCAGCTGTCGCCGGTGGCGATGTACATCTCGCTGGACTTGATCGGGGAATAACCGGTCAGCTTGCCCATCTCGCCGGCCAGCTTTATGAACGCGGCCTTGTCCTTCTGGTCGGGCACGTCCTCGTCGCTGCCGCCCCAGGGGTAAAGGATCTCGCTGGCGTAGGAGTGGTAGCTGATGTGCGTCTTCAGGTTCTTGCGGGCTTCCATGAAAGCCTTCAGGGCCTTGCTCTCGGGCTCCGAGAAAGCGCTGGGCCCGCAGTAGGTGTCGGCCCAGGCGGAATGCGACGCGCCCTGCTGGCACCACCAGGAATCGAAATTGCGGTTCAGGTCCACGCCCACCGATTTGTCGGGGTTGATCCGGGTGTTCTTACGGTGGCTCTGGTATTTGCCGGTCTTTATGTCGTATTCCACGCCGTCCGGGTTGCCCATCGGCACGATGTAGATATCCAGCGTGTCTATATATTTCTTTATGTCCGCGTCTTTCCTGTGGTCCATCAGCCAGGCCGCCAGCAGCAGCGGCACTTCATCGGCCAGGTGCTCGCGGGCGTGGACATTGCCCAGGAAGAAAGCGCCCGGCTTCTCGCTCTTCACGGCGGCGCCCTTGGCGCTGGAGTTGATGCGCAGACACCAGATATCGCGGCCTTCAGTGGTCTTTCCTATGGAGAAAACGGAAGCTATATCGGA
>SESF01032679.1_pt1 | contig 10748 bp, 10 predicted proteins | sample 3171521 | NCBI WGS metagenome assembly SESF01 (sample SAMN10866945, study PRJNA518727) | freshwater metagenome | biome: subpolar coniferous forest; feature: holomictic lake; material: water; isolation source: holomictic Lake 227, 6 m and 8 m depth | place: Canada: near Kenora, Ontario | collected...
GGCTTTCCTGATCCTGCGCCATCGTCGAAATTCCAAACCCTGCTATCAGAATGGCAGCATATATCTTGTTCACTTTGTCCCTCCTTGATGGGCACGATCCGTCATTGGCCGACGTAGAATCGAAGTCCGGCCGTAAAAAACGGGGCAGAGGTGTAACTGATTTGACTCGGATTTTTGCTCGCACCGAAGTAGTACTGGTGGCTGACTGGCCCACCCGCCTCCGCAAATAGCGCCAACCATTTCGACACATAGACTTCCAGGCCTGCCAAGGCTTTCCCGCCCAGACTGAATTGCGCGCCATTGAAACTGGTAATTGTATTCGTCGCAGTGAAGTATCCTTCGAGTCCTGCGTATGCCCGCATGAAATTAAAGAGCATAGGGGTCCAGGCAGCTACTCGTGGAGCGAACAACAAGCCATAATCGGTTACCGGTGGCTCTCCAGAGGTGAAAAGCAATGCAGCGCCAAGCCCAGCCCTAAGGTCAACGCTGATCATGTTCATGAATTTCGGCGATGCGAATCCCAGGGTGCCGATAGGTGAGTTACTTGGCGCTCCGACACTCAAATCCAGAGCCCAGCCCTTACCCCATTGGAGGGCCTCGGCAAGCTTGACTGGATCATTGGCGACCCGCTTCCTTTGAAGCTCATCGATAGCTGCTTTTATCCGCTCGTCTTCCTGCTCGAGGGCCACAATCCGACTTTCCAGATCCTGCGCGGCTATCGAAGCAGCCAGGAGCAGGAGCATCCCAACTACTACAACTTTGTTCATGAAGCACCTCCACAGAACCACATTGCAGGTATCATGCCAAGACCACAATCATTTCAGTCAAAACGAACAATGTGTTAATTGACGCCCAGGTATGGAATAGCAGGAAGCTCCACCTTTGCAGGGCATGGCTATATTGAGGGACTCGTCTCCACAGAATCACAGCTGACACTCACCAGTGTCAATTCTGACAATCCAGGCTCGGCAGGATCATGGGAAGGCCACGATGCTGAAGCCTTGGCTGGAGAGTTCATCAACCATGGATCCACCAGCCTCGGCCACCCAGATCCGATCCGCTGCGGAAGCGGGATTCACATAGTCGGTACTGCTTGGCACGGGGAAAAGCTCAGATCCATTGTGGAGTACTATGGCGGCACGACCCTGCGCTTCAATCTGATCGGTCATGTTCCTGATGTATCGTACTCCACCCCTCGAGTTCACAAAAGGCAAAATGAAGCCTTGATATTCCTTTCCTTCGGGACATCAAGCAGCTGCATGTCGTAGAGAGATACCTCACAGGGTCCATCATCAAAAGAAAGAGCCACGGTCTTTTCCGGAACGCCCAAGTCCCGCGCTGAGCTCAGAACTGTCGCACAGGAACCAGGACTCAAGGTCACGAACAAGCAGAGGATGCAGGTTCCAAGATTCATCACTGTGCCCAGGCTCGTGCCTGCGCCCTCTCCCCTTGCCATTGTCCACCTCCGCACGTCGCCCACAGGAAGTATGATCGTATGCGCAGCTCGCTTTGACTAGTCATGGGAAAGCCAGCTATAATACCGCGAACGATGCAACACATGATCCCTTTGCCAGCCTCGATCATCATAGGTAGGGAGGCATAGCCAGCCGCATGTCGCTCAGCACCCGCGCCATCGAATTCCGCCGCCTCCGCGAAAGCCCGGCCTGGAGGCTGCTCGCGGCAACCAACGGGCCGCAGACCCTGGCCATACTGGCCGAGCGATTCGGGGAGGGCGGGCGTGTCGCGGCCTCGGCACTCCGCGAGTTCGTGCGCCGCGACCTCGAGGATCTGCGCTCCCAGGGCGAGGCCCTCATCAATCAGGCGCCTCAATACATCGCGCAGTGGGTTTCCGCGGGCTTGCTCGAGCGCCGCTTTCTCCCCGGCGAAAGCGAGGAGAGCTACGAGCTCTCGCTCGATGCGGCGCAAGCAATACGCCTCGTGGAAGGACTCTCCCGCCCGCGCCAGGCTGCCACCGAAAGCCGCCTCGCCACAGTGGTAACCCTCGTCGAGCGCCTCGAGGAGGAGACCGATCCGAATCCAGCATCGCGCATCGCCACACTCGAAGCCGAAATGACACGCATAGAAAAGCGTATCGAAGAGCTGCGCTCGGATGCCCTCGCCTCCCTCGATACGCAGCGGGCCCTGGAACGTGCCCGCGAGATCGTCGCGCTCGCGGGGGAGCTATCCGACGATTTCATCAGAGTTGGTGCTGAATTCGAAAAGCTCAACCGCGAGCTCAGGCATTCCCTCGTCGAGGGAGAGATGAATCGTGGCTCCGGGCTCGGCCAGGTCTTCGCGGGCATCGACCTCATCGCCCAGACCGAGGCGGGACGGGCCTTCGAGGGATTCTTCAGACTACTGATGAACCCGGGCAGCCGCGAATCCCTCGAGACTTCCCTTGAGTCGATACTCGCCCGCGATTTTTCAGGCAGGCTTTCCATGGAGGAGCGCGAGTTCCTTGCGGGCTTTACGGACATCCTCCTCGACCGGGGCGGCCGCGTGCGGGAGACGCAGGTCAGGCTCGCACGAAGCCTGCGGGACTTCCTTCAGAGTCGTGAGTATCTGGAAAAACGCCGCATAGCCGGACTTCTCGCGGAGGCGGAACGGGCTGCCCTCTCGCTGCATGAGGACATCAAGCCCTTCGCAGAGCTCGGCCTCAGGCTCGACCGTACGAGCGCGAGGCTGCGTTCCATCGGGCAGTGGCGGCTCTATGACCCCGCCATGGCCTGGAGCCCCTCGCCCATGCTGGAGGCGCAGGACAGCGAGGTCGATCCCGGAGAGCTTGCGGCGCGCTTCCTCGCGGCCGAGATCGACTATCGCGCGCTCAAGGAGGCTATCCTGGAACTCCTCAAGACAGGGGACCAGGTGAGTGTCGGAGAGGTCATGCGCGCCTTCCCTGCGGAGCAGGGCCTCGGGAGCCTCGTCGGCCTGATCGACCTGGCATTCCGCTATGGTCATGTCGCTGATTCCACCGAAACGGCAAGCTGGCATACCAAGGGCAGGGAGCGCAACGCTACCATCCCCCTCGCCTACTTCCTGAAGGAAAGCATCGATGAACTTGAATGAGCTGCCCGAGCCCGACGAGGGCGAACAGGAACTAGTACGCAGAGCTTTGTTTGAGGGAGACAGCGGGCGCCTAGCCCTCGAAACGCGCCGTGTCCTTGTCCAGCTCCTCCAGGGCCCCTTCATCGACGAGCGGCGGCACTCCATCCTCTGGCGCAGCCTCCTCCGGGACGAAGAGCTCGTGCGCGAGCGCCTCGGGGACATCTTCCTCGAACTCGTCATCGACTCCGAGCTGAAGGTCGCCTTTACGCGGCAGGCCGAACCCGCCGGGCTCGAGATCCCTCGGCTCCTCCGGACCATGAGCCTCAGCTTCATCGACTCGGTCCTCCTCCTCCATCTGCGGCGGCTTCTCGCCGACTCGGCTGCCCGGGGCGAGCGTGCGGTCGTCGAGCCTGCCGAACTCCTCGACCACATGGCGATCTACGAGCGCAGCGGAGACACCGACCATGCCCTCTTCGCAAAGCGCGCATCCTCGGCTGTGGAAAAACTCAAGAAGAACGCATTGTTATCAAAGCTGCCCGGAACGGAGGAGCGCTACGAGGTCTCGCCCGCCCTCGCCATCCTCTTTCCCGCCGAGGAGATCGCCGCCCTCGCCAGGCGCTACGAGGCGATCAAGGCGGGAGCTTCGCTCGGGGACTCCGATGATGGCGGCGATCAATCGGGTGATGCCGGAGCCGGAGCCGACGGCCGGGAGGACGAGGAATGAGCGAATCCGAACTCGGCCTCGAGAATGCCCAGCAGTTCCGCGCGCGCAGCCTCCAGGTGCACAACTGGGGCACTTTCCAGGGCCTCCACCGCATGGACATCTCCCGCGACGGATTCCTCATAGTTGGTGCTTCTGGCGCAGGAAAGTCGAGCCTCCTCGACGCGATCGCCGCCCTCCTCGTGCCGCCCCGCTGGCACGACTTCAACGCGGCCGCCCGCGACCAGGAGCGGAAAGGCCGCGACCGCAGCCTCGTTTCCTATGTGCGCGGCGCGTGGAGCCAGAACCGTGACGAGGAATCGGGCGAGTTCGCAACGCGCTACCTCAGGGCCGAGACCACCTGGTCGGCCCTCGCCCTCGAGTTCGACGATGGCTACGGCGGCCTTTTGTCCCTCGTGCAGCTCCTATGGATACGCGGCCGAGCCAACCGCAACGAAGACGTCAAGCGGCTCTTTCTCATCCTGCCCCGCGCCGTATCCTTGAAGGAGTTTGAGGCTTTCGACCTCGACGTGCGCAAAATCAAAAAGCAGTATGCTGAAGACTTTTGCGAACAGGAGTTCTCCGCCTACCAGGAGCGTTTCACCCGCCTCCTGGGCATCGAGCGCGAGGAGGCACTGCGCCTCGTCCACAAGACCCAGTCGGCCAAGAACCTCGGCGACCTCAACGCTTTTTTCCGTGACTTCATGCTTGACCGCCCCGACACCTTCGAGGCCGCCGAATCCATGGTCGAGGAGTTCGGCAAGCTCGACGAAGCCCACAAGGCCCTCATCGACGCGCGGCGCCAGATCGAGACCCTGAGGCCCGCCCGCGAGGCGCGTTCGGAACGCGAAGCCTGCCTCACCGCCCTCGTCGAGGCGGGTGGAATTCAGGATCACTTCGAAGCTTGGATCAATGCCCGCAAGATCGAGCTGTTCGGACACAGGCTCCATGAACTCGGACGCGAGGCTGAGGGGCTGGCGGAAATCCACACGGTGGATCAAGCCGCCCTCGACGAAGAGGAGCGGAGGCTCAGCGAACTCGAGTCCCGGTATCGCGCCGAGGGCGGGGCAGAGCTCGAGCGCCTCGAGGACGAACTCGGGCGCAACGGAGATGAACGCGCTTCAAGGAAAAAGAAGCGGGACAGCCTCGCGGGCAGCCTTCACAGCCTGGGCCGCGAAGTGCCTGAAACTGCAGAGGCCTTTGTCGAACTGGTCGGCGAGGGGCGCGACTTCCTGGAGTCCTGGGCCGATCCCCAGGGCGCCTCCATGGCACGCCAGAAGGAGCGCGACGGGCTGGTCGCCGGGAGCAACGAAACCAAGGCAGAGTTACGCTCACTTGAGGCCGAACTCTCCGCCATGGAGCGTCAGCCATCCAATATTCCTGCTGACTTCCTTGCCCGTCGCCGCGAGCTTGCCCGTGAGTCGGGCATCCAGGAATCCCGCCTCCCCTTTGTCGGCGAGCTCCTCGAGGTCCTGCCGGGAGAGGAACCCTGGCGCGGGGCGATTGAAAGAGTACTACGCTCCTTTTCCCTTTCCCTCCTCGTATCGGAGGCAGACTGGTCCAGCCTCGCACGGGTCGTGGACCAGCGCTTCCTCGGCTACCGCCTTGTGTATTTCCGCGTGCCGGACGCGTTGGGCGATTCGAAACGCGGGGCATCGGTTACCGCAGCGCCCGTGGGCGCTGGGGGAAGGCGCGACCGCATTCCGGGCAAGCTTGAGCTGCGGGAGGGACCTTGGCAGAGCTGGCTTGCCGCCGAACTGGCCGCCCGCTTTGACCTGCGATGCGTGGAAAACCTCAGGGAGCTCGGAGCAAACGAGCGTGCGGTGACACGGGCCGGCCAGGTCAGGCTGGGCCGCGACCGCTTCGAAAAGGACGACCGTTCGCGGGTGGACGACCCCGCTTCGTGGACCCTCGGTTTCGACAACGGGCCACGGCGGGCAGCCTTTGCGGCCAAGGCCGAGGCGACCGGCCGAAGACTGGCCGCCCTCGAGGCTACATTGGCGGAACTCGAAGGAGCCAGCGCCAGGGAAGCCGCCCTGGCTGCGGCCTTCCAGCGCCTCTCAGCCCTCGAGTGGCGCGACATCGACGTGGAAAGCCTCGTCTCCCGCGCCGTCTTCCTCGAAAAGTCCCTGGCCGAGGCCCGGCGCAAGGACGGGGACCTCGCCCGCCTGGCAGCCTCGGTGGCCGGGCAACGGCACCAGCGCGACGAGGCCGGGAAGATCCTCCGCGCCTCGGAACTCGCGCGCGCCAAGAACGATGATTTGATCATAACTATGAACAAGCAGCTCTCCGGCCTGCGGGAGATCGCTACAAGCCCAGCCATCCCCGCCCGAATTTCAGCAGCCATCGAGGCGCTTTTTTCAGAGGACCCGCGCCCCTTTGCCCTCGAAGGTGCGGGCAGCCTCGACGAGCGGGCCAGGCGCGCCGAGCGCCAGATTGGAAACCGCGCCAGGACCCTCACCGAGCGACTTGCTGCGCTCGAAGCATCCATGCTCCAGGCCTTCCGCGACTTCATCCGCGAGTGGAGGGCAGAGTCGGGGGGCCTCGACGCCAGCGTCGAAAGCGTCCCCGATTTCATGGCCCGCCTCGACAGACTCGAAACCGAGGACCTCCCCGCCCACGAAGCGCGTTTCCGTGAGTATCTCCAGGACCAGGGTTACAAACACCTCTCCGATCTCCTCGCACGCATGGACAGGGCTCGAAAAGAGATTCGCCTTCGCATGGACCTCGTCAACGCAAGCCTCGCCAAGGCGCCCTTCGGTCCCGAAACCCACCTCGCCATCGAGACCCTCGACCGCCAGCTCGCCGACGTCATGGAGTTCCGTGCCTCGCTGCGCTCGAGCCTCGACGAGGTTCCTGCGGGGGACGATGCGCGAGCGGAGCGCCGTTTCGAGGAGGTCCGCCGCCTCGTCAAGCGCCTCGAATCGAAGGAGGCCGCGGACGAGCGCTGGAAGTCCCTCGTGCTCGATGTCCGCAACCACGTGGAGTTCGTCGCCGACGAGGTCGACGGGAACGGAAAGATCGTACAGATCTACCGAAGCGGGGCGGGCAAATCGGGCGGACAGCGGCAACGCCTTGCAACCACCTGCCTCGCGGCCGCCCTTCGCTACCAATTAGGTGGAATCCACCACGGCCTCCCCCGCTTTGCGATGATCAGCATGGACGAAGCCTTCGACAAGGCCGACAGTGAATTCACCGCGCGGGTGATGGAAGTCTTCCGCGAGTTCGGCTTCCAGATGATCATGGCCACGCCCAACAAGGCCGTGATGAGCCTCGAGCCCTACATTGGCGGAGCCTGCTACGTGGGCATCCTGGACGAGCGTGACTCGCGCCTCCTCCCCATAGCCCTCGACCCGGCCACGGGCCGCCTCGAGATCTTCTCGAAACCTGGAGGAATTGCAAGCAATGCTGAAAAAGCCTGATGACCTCAGGCAGGCCCTGGCAAAGCGCCTCGACGCAGAATGGGCGGCTTGGGCCTGCGGTCGCGGGGAGTGGCCGCTTCGGGTGACACTCGGAAAGCCCGCGCCAGTCGAATGGCAGGATGCCGCAGCAGGGCTCCGTGCCTGGGTCGAGGCCTGGCGGGCAGAGGAAGGGGCCTGCGAGCTTGAATGGGAAGAAGTGCAGTCGCGCGCGCATGGGCGGCAGACCCTTCCCAAGGCCGCTCTCTTCCGCGACGCGGAGAGCCTCGCAGCCTGGCTCGGGCGCCCCTCCGCCCTTCGCCGCGCCCTGGCAGTCAGGGACCGCATCCTGGCGCGATGGCCCGGTTCTGGCGCAGCCATCGAAGGCAATCTAGCACAACTCGTCGCCGAGGATGATGCCGATATTGAGCGCCTCGAAGCTGTTGTCGAGTGGCTGCATGCCTACCCCGCATCCGGCCTTTTCAGGCGTGCCGTACCCGTCCGAGGCATTCATTCCAAGTGGCTCGAAGCCCGGGTTTCCATGGTGGCAGAGTTCGTTTCAGCCCTGTCTGGCAGAGCCGGCTTCGGCGGTAACTCAGCAGGCACAGCAGTCCCAGCGGAAGCTGCCCGCGGCATCGAGGGGCTGGGCCTGCACGCGCCGCCCCGCCTCATCCGCTGGCGCCTCCTCGACCAGGCCCTCCGCGACGCCTTAGGCGGCATCGATTCGGCGGCAACCTCGGTGGCTGAGCTCGCGGGCCTGTGCCTGCACTTCGACCGCGCCCTCATCATCGAAAACCTCGAGACCGGACTGGCCCTCCCGGATGTTCCGGGCTGCATCGCCATCCTCCACCTGGGCTACGCGGTGGAAGCCCTCTCTGCCATCCCCTGGTTGGCCTCCATCCCCGTCGGCTACTGGGGCGACCTCGACACGCACGGACTCGCCATCCTCGGGCGGGCGCGGGGACAGGCCAGCGCCTGCGGACAGGCCAGCGCCCGCGTCCCCCACATACAGTCAATTATGATGAATAGGCCTACCCTCCTCGAACACCGCGACCTCTGGTCCTTTGAGGAGACAGCCCGCTCGGGCGAAGTCCCATCCGGACTAGACGCCGCAGAGTCAGAGCTCTTCTCAGAGCTGCGGGACAATGTCCACGGCGTCGGCGTGCGCCTTGAGCAGGAACGCATCCCCCTCGACTGGGCTGCCGACAGGATCAGGGCCTGGTACAACCAGGCCTGAGCCAGGCGCTTACTACCGAGTCTTGAAACAAGGCTACACAAGAGCGCATTTCGCATTGCTGTACTTGGGCGAAATGCGTTTTTGTGTATCCAATGCACCGGACTCGGTAGTAAAGGCGATCAGCCCACCTTGAATCTCAGTACTGTGCGCATCTTTTCTGCTGCGGTCTTCCTCGGGTCAGAGAGATAGATTTCCCGGTGCACCATGGAGAGCCGCCGGAGGCCCTTTTCCGTGGCAAAGGCCTCCATGCGCGCAAAACTTGCAGGTTCTTCGGCGTAGGGACCGAGGTGCATCATCTGCACGCAGCTGCCGTCAGCGATGGACTCAAAGCGCACTCCATCGAGGAGGGGATCCTTCTCCTTTTTCCGCAGTTCCTCGATGACGCCAGCAGCATAGTCCGCAGTCACGAAGGATGGCTGACGAATCATGAGGTCGAAAACCAGGGCATCCCGGTCGACAGGCGCCCCGGAAACCTTCGGCCGCCGTTTCGCATCCTCGCTGATATCCCATATTCCCTCGAGGGGAAAAACCGTGTATTCGACATAGTTCGCAGGAGCCCGGTTTTTTTTCGGCGACATCCTGATCGCATAACTGAGCGCGTAAAGAAGCCCGACATGTCGGGTGAAGTCCTCGCTGTCCGGATTGGCCTGCCCCTTTACCGCAAAATACTGGAAGGCCGGAACCTCGATGAGGCACGGATCGGCCGCAGGCTGATAGAAACGCTTGTCATCCTTTTTCCAGTCCAGTTTCATTCCTGCCTCCTCCGCAGTGTCCTGTCAGATACAGATGGCCGAAGTCATTGCACGCCCCCGGCTACGCGGCTACCCACTCGCTCATTGCGCGCATCGCGTCTGTCTCTTCGATAAAGTGATGAACCGCAAAGCCGAGGGAGGCGGCAGCCTCGATGTTCACCTTAAGGTCATCGACAAAGAGCGTGGACGCAGCCTCCCAGCCACTACGCTCCAGGAAATGGAAATAGAAGGCTGGGTTCGGTTTTTCAAGGCCGATATCGCCCGAAAAGAGGCGGTGGGGAATCCTTTGGATCCAGGGCCAGGCAGCCTCGAAGCGGGCGCCGATACCGGGTGGCATGTTGGACAGGATGGCCAGATCGACGCCAGCGTCGAGGAAGCCTTGCAGCAATGCGTGGACATCCTTCCTCGGGAGCATCCAGGCGGCCAAGTCAGTTTCGATCAACTCGGCAAGCCGCGCATCCACAAAGCCCTCTGCCCCCTCGACCCCACAGGAAGCCAGGACCGTTTTCCAGTACGCGGCAGGCGTAAGGCTGCCCCGGTCCAGTTCGAGGCGATACCGGGCCCAGGCCGCCATGAAGGGGCCTCGTTCGAGGCCGAGCTCCTGGAGCAAGGCATCGAAGACGCTGGGGTCCTGGGCCTGGGTGAAGACAAAACCGAAGTCGAGGAGGATGCGTTTGGGTCGTGCGTGCATGGAGGGAAGTGAATCCCGGACGGCGCCTTCGGAACAAGGGGGCATACGAGGCAAAACTTGCCCGCCAGGTGATCCGGAGGCTACACCGCCTCACCGTTTTCGAAGTAGTCACCGTCCACGAGGTCGAAAAACACCGTCGTCAGGTAATCGGCGTCGCCCCGGAGTTCCTCCGACAGGATCGTCGCGACAAGCTTCCGGATCTCGATGGGACGCCGAAACCACAGTACCTCGGCAAAGGGACGGGCCTCATCGCCCAGACCCGTGTCGATAGGGGTAGTTACGAGTATCTCGACCGTAAACCAGGATCGTTGACAGCCCACCGCCTCCGTGAGTCGGTCGATGAGGGTGGAGGCCCGCGATCGGACGAGGTCTGAATCAACATTGCGGAGTCTGATGTGCGGCATGACACCAGAGTAGGGCCTGAGGTCGATCTCCGCAAGGTGGAAGCCCCGTCCGGGCCCTATATCCCGAGCCTTTCGCGCGTAGCCTTCGTCGGAACGCCCTCCTGAGTCCAGCCCCGGAGGGCATAGTACTCATCCAGCATGTCAGACAGGTCCTTCCTCGAAATGATCGGGCCCGAGGCGGCCTCGCCTTCCATGGGCTCAAAACAGCGATCGGGGAGATTGTCGTCGCTCCGTGTAAAGCCCGCCCCCTGATTGAAAAGCCGCTCGAGGTTCCAGATGCGCTCGCCCAAGCGCTTGAATTCCTCGAGGCTCATCGTCTGGCCGGTGGCGGCTTCGAGAAGCTCCACATACGTTGAGTGGGGAGAAACGAACTCGTGGAAGCGGCAGGCGACCAGGGTAAAGGAGGCGTTCACGAGATCCTGTATGTCTTTGACCATTGCGGCCTTGCCCTCGTTCGAGTCCATGTCGACCTGCCCGGTGATTTCCGCGCCGATCGGTGCCCGCTTGTGGCAGGCTCCCCG
>SESF01001995.1_pt1 | contig 10747 bp, 18 predicted proteins | sample 3171521 | NCBI WGS metagenome assembly SESF01 (sample SAMN10866945, study PRJNA518727) | freshwater metagenome | biome: subpolar coniferous forest; feature: holomictic lake; material: water; isolation source: holomictic Lake 227, 6 m and 8 m depth | place: Canada: near Kenora, Ontario | collected...
TAACAAACCCACCAAGCGATGCAGTGAAATTGGGAACTATCCAATACGGCGGAATGCTTTACCGTCAACGTGGTGCTATCGACGTGTTCGCCTCATTCAATGAAATGGGTACGGCACCAGTAACAGGGCTATCGCCAATCATTAAGCAACTCTGTGGGCTTGACCGTCCTCAAGCTGTATGACCGTCGCTGCCTATACCGATCTTTTTAATGAGGCCATAGACGACCTCTCAACGACCCTCAACGCTGTTACAGGGCTCACAGTGGTCACAGACCCTAGAAATATCTTGCCGGGCACTAACGCCGCTTTGCTTGGCGCTCCGTCGTTTACAGCGTGGAATGCGAACATCGCGAAAATGACATTCCCTGTACAACTGATCTCACTTGGGCCATCAAACCTTGACGCGCTCCGCTCGCTACTTTCCACCGCAGCTCTACTACTTGGCGCTAATGTCGCAGTAACGGAAGGGCACCCGATTTCACTCGAGATTGGTGGCGCAATGTATCCGGCTTACGAATTATCCATCTCACTACAGGCGCAAACATCATGACCAAATATGTAATCGAATCAGACAAGATCGGCACCGTCGGCGATGAGTTCATTCCAGCCGAAGGAATTAACGTGGACGCTTTGCTTGAGGGCGGTTTCATATCCACCGCTGATGAAGTTAAATCGCATAAAGTCAAATCAGAACCTAAGGAGTAACCCATATGGCAACCAGCACCTACCTCGCTAATCCGCTCGTTACGATCAACGCTGTTGATTTAACTGACCAATGCACCGCGGCAACTCTCACCAAAAAAGTCGAAGCCCTTGAATCAACAGCCTTTGGTGCAGTTGCTCGCGTCTACGTTGGCGGTCTTCAAGCAAACGAAGTCACGCTCACGATGTATAATTCGTTTGCAACAACCGAAACCTACGCAACGCTTTCAAGCCTCATTGGTACCTCGACCAACATCACGGTAAAACCGACATCGGCTGCAACATCAGCAACCAACCCGATTTTCACCATCACTGGCGCATATCTGGAATCGTTGCCAATTGTCAACGCAAAATTAGGAAATCTTGACACCATCGATTTAACTTTCAAGGGTGGAACGTACTCCGTAGCCATAGTCTGATTTAAGGCCAACCTCGGCCCGACACGAAAGGCAATAAATGAAACTCAAACTCGCCATCGATCTAAACGATGGGAATGGCATTCGAGAGATGAACACAAATTTGTTTATTATCGCCGAATGGGAACGCACCGAAAACCGTAAAGTTACAGACGGAAAAGGCATTGGCGTATCTGACATGGCTTGCTGGGCTTACATGCTTTGCAAAATTGCTGGCGATCCTGTACCAGCAACATGGCAAGAATGGTTAAAACAACATCCAGACGTTGAAATTTCAATTGAGGATCAAACAAACCCAAACCCTACACAAGGGGTTACTACCGTTTCCAACTAGCACAATTGCTCGTTGCAACCGGATGGTGGCCCCAAGAAATATCGTTTGACACGCGCGACCTACAAACCGTCATTAGTCTTATTAATAAGCAAAACAAAGGCAATTAATATGACGACAGTGGGCATTGAGGTTTATGGAGTTAAGGATGCGATAAAAGAACTTCGCACCATTGACCCGGAATACCGAAAACAATTGACCCGTGATGTGAAAATTGTTGCCGAACCAGTTACCTCGGAAGCCAAATCCAATTACCCGAGCAATTACCTATCTGGCATGAAATTTCGTTGGGCGCCAAAAGGCAGCATCAAATTCCCATACGACCAAGGCAAAGCCCAAAAAGGCGTCAGCGTCAAAATTGATACACGTCGAGGTAGCGAAGGCACAATCGTCATCACTCAAAAAGACCCGGCAGCTGCAATTATTGATATGGCTGGAAAACGCGGTGGAAGCGGTAAACGTGGCGAAAGTTTCACAAGCAATCTGTCAAGGTTTGGGCCGCCGTCTCGGGTGATGTGGCCTGCATACGAGCATCATGCAGACGAAGTTGAAAAGAATATGGCCAAAATTGTTGAAGGCGTGATGGATCAAGTAAACCGTAATATGGTGACAGCATGAGTATTCGCATCCCCATCGTTTCGGACTTTGATTCCAAAGGCATCGATAAAGCCGTAAACGAATTTAAATCCCTTGAAGGCGCAGGAGCCAAAGCACACTTCGCTATCAAAAAAGCAGCTATTCCGGCAGCAGCCGCGCTGACCGCTGTCACTGGGGCGCTAGGTGCAGCTGCATATGCGGCAATGGAAGATCAAAAAGAGCAAGCCGCATTAGCCCTTACTTTGTCAAACGTGACTGGGGCAACGGCTAAACAAACCGCTGGCGTTGAAGATCAAATCACCGCAATGAGCAAAGCATCAGGCATTACCGATACCGAATATCGTAAAAGCCTCGAGAACCTAGTGCGCGGAACCAAAGACGTGAGCGTTGCCATGAAAGACATGACATTGGTCATGGACATTTCAACAGCAACAGGAATGGATTCAGCAAGCGTCGCTGATGCCCTCGCAAAAGCGTACCAAGGCAACTTCAAAGCGCTTAGAACTTTGTCGCCAGAGATGGCTTCAATGATTAAAGATGGTGCATCCCTCGATGATGTGATGAAAGTTTTGGGAGACACTTTTGGTGGGGCAACAGCAGATTCCGCTAAAACTGCAGCTGGACAAATGAAAATACTTAAAAACTCTTTAAGCGAAACCAGTGAATCGATTGGCTATTCATTGATGCCTGTAATACAAGCGATTTTGCCAATAGTGAACCGTTTTGCTTCCTGGGCTCAAGACAATCCAAAAGCGTTTTTGGCAATCGCCGCAGCCATCGGAGTTGTAGCAGCCGCAATTATTGCTACAAACATTGCTATGGCACTCAACCCATTCAGCCTTATTGCTGCTGGAATCGCTTTGCTTATAGTTGCGTTAGGCGCTGCATATGCCAAATTCGAATGGTTTAGAACTGGCGTGGATTTTATTATCAACGGAATACTTGGCGCATTTGAAAACATGGTAAACGGAGCGATCATGGCAGTTAATGCGATCATCAGGGCATATAACGCCATACCAGTATTGGGCAATGTTTCAACGATCGGTCACGTTGACATTCCAACAGTTGGCGGAGCAGGAAAACCAGTTGACAAAGGTGTTCAAATCCCTAAATTTGCTCAAGGTGGCATAGTCACTGGCCCAACATTGGCAATGATCGGCGATGGCGGTGGCCCAGAAGCAGTGATCCCTTTATCAAAACTTGGCAACATGGGTGGCGGAATAACCGTCAACGTCAACGGTGGTTTCTCAACATCAGCCGAAATAGGTCAAGCCGTAGTCAACGCACTTCGAGCATTCAACCGCGCAGCAGGCCCAGCATCCCTTAGCACTTCCGCGTACCTCTAATGGCTGGCGCAGCTGTTGTAGGTTCAGGCACATGGCTACTTGAAGTACAACGCTCAACCTCATTCATCCTTGACAATGTTTATGCAGGTGTTCTCAATAACACCACATATGTTTTGGATGGTTCAGGGGCTTATGCCGATGTGACCAGCACCGTCACAAGCCTCAACGTCAAACGAGGTCGGCGCGACGTCGGAGATCAATTCGCATCGGGAACAATGTCATGGACAATGTTTGACCCAAATGGCGATTGGAACCCATTTAATACTTCGTCACCGTATTACGCACCAAACGGTCAACCGGGTCTTGCCCCAATGCGTTATGTCCGTCTAAGTCGATACAACGGCACAACATGGGACTATGTGTTCATTGGGGTGATAGTCAATTTTGCTTACGATTTTGGCAACCCGGGCGACCTCAACACCATTACCGTTTATTGCGCTGACGATTTCTATTTATTAAGCCAAGCCCAAATACCCGACACAACCCCATCACAAGAACTATCTAGTGCACGGTTAAACACGGTTTTGGATTATCCGTCAATTGCTTACCCAACTGGTGCTGCCGCTAGAAACATTGCTACAGGCACACAAACCCTTGGCGGGGGTGGAAACTTCAAAATCAGCAACGGTACAAACTTTATGCAATACACCAACGCAATCACATTTGCGGAACAAGGCCGCACCTACATGAGCCGATCTGGTGTTTTGACGTTCTTAAGCCGTGTCTATGCCAACCAATTTGGTACAGCAACCGCCGACTTCCACGACGACGGAACAAATATCCCTTACAACGAACTAGGAGTGTCATTTGAGGCCGACCGTGTAATCAACCGTTGCACCGTCACCATCCAAGGCAGCACAACCCACAACGTGGCTGAAAATTTGACTAGCCAAAATCAATACTTTGTGCAGGCATTAACTGTGGACAACTCACTTTTGAGCGATGACACGGCAGCTGCAAACCTTGCCTCATATTTGCTATACCCGTACCCAACGGCCCGGTACACCGAACTATCAACCGATTACACCATGCTTGTAAACGCCCAGCAAACCACAATGAGCAAAATGGAAATTGGCGACACGGTGAACATCCAAAAAACCATTCAGACTGGCCCAACTACAAGCGTTCAATTTGCCCAAGTTTGCATTGTCGAGGGCGTAGAGCATTACATCAATTTCCATTCTGGGGCAACCACCAAGTTGTACACCACCCCATACCCAGTTATTGCCCAGTTTGTGCTGAACTCCAGCACTTACGGATTACTCGATGGAACGTCTTTGCTGGGGTAAGGTAGAAGCACTATGGCTACACCAACCAACCTGCCAGCCACATTTGTTGCAGGCAATGTTTTAACAGCTGCACAACTAAATGATTTGCGCGGCGCATTCCGCATTACTCAAACGATTGTTGGAACATACTCCACTCAAGTAAATAGTTCAGTTACCGCTTATGCCGATACAGGTTTAACAGCAACGATTACGCCTCAATCAACTTCAAGTAAAATACTGGTGTTGTTGACTCAAAATGGTATTGCAAAAACTGCAACTTCTGCAACTAACGGAACAAATTTGCAATTAAACCGTGCAGGATCAGCCATTTGGCAAGCAACAACAAATTTCGGTGGAACTGCATCTGCCTTACTTTTGGATGGGATGGTGTTTTCTGGAACATTTTTGGATGCTCCAGCAACAACTTCTGCCGTAACTTACAAAACCCAATTTGCTAATGCTGTGGCTGGGGCTTTGGTTGCGGTACAAACCAACTCTGCAACTTCGACCATTATTCTTATGGAGATTTCATTATGACAACTGACGAATTGTCTCAAATTCTAATTGACGCTGGTTATATGACTGGTTGGGCTATTCACGGGGATCAACTTGTTATTTGGGAACATGACGAGAAGCCACCAGCACCATTAAAACGCCCCGAATAATGAGATGGATTCTCAAATTGTGGTGGCTCTCATCGGTGGTGGTTTCCTTGTATTGGTGGCGCTCATTGGCAAAATCGGCAGCGATAACAAAAAAGACCACGGGCAAGTACACCAAACCTTGGGTCGAATAGAACAGAAAATTGACGGACATTTGGAGAACCATGAAGCCTAAAGACAAAGCAATGCTTGCAAGTTATGCACGTTCAGCCGTTGGCGCACTTGTCGCGGTTTACTCGACTGGAACAATGGATCCGATGAACTATGTCAAAGGCGCTGTCGCCGGCATCATCCCACCACTTATGCGCTGGGTAAACCCAAACGACAAAGGTTTCGGGCGTGACAGTACCCCACAAGCATAAAGTCATTTTGCCGCGCATCGTTGCGCATTGTCAGGCAGGCGAACTACCAAACAACATGCTCGTCGAGGTAAAGCCTTACGGCAAATTGTTGTATGCAGCTGCGGACTGTTGGATGGCTTGGCGCGATCGGGCTTTTGCCGAAGGGATAAACACATTCAAGCCGACCAGCGCAAACGACTGTTACCGATCACTAGCTACACAAACCATCGCATGGAATGACCGCATGACCACCGCACCAATCGCAGGGGTTAAGCCTCGCGTCTATAAGGGCCAAAATTGGTATCTGAAACCCGGCAAAGCACCTATCGCACAGCCCGGCTCAAGTCACCATAACTGGGGTATTTCGGTAGACGTATCCGAGGCATCGGGTGCGCGTTTTGAGTTTATGGCAGCGACCGCACTCGAATACGGGTTCAGCTGGGAACTCGACAGCGAACCGTGGCACGTGAATGTTTACAACGCTGACGTCATCCCAGACGCAGTGCAGGCTTGGAAAAAAGCGAAATCCTTGCAATAGCCGACCAGGCTGTCTAGGGTCGATGTACCCGACGAAAGGATATTCATTATGCAACTAACCGCACCTAAACTCATCGCAGGCTTCATCACTGCTATCTGGGGATTTGCGTCGCTCCTAGGGGCTCCTAGCGCCTTCTCCGAGCAACCTAACCCCGTCCCAGTAGCCCGTGATTACATCATTGAGCCGACCACGACGACTACCGAGCCGATCATGGTTATTGATCCGTATGCAACCCAAGCCGTCCAGTTCACGCAGCTCGCAATAAACCTCGGTTGGCCTGTCAGCGAATATAACCAACTGGCAAAGATCATCGAGCGCGAATCTCACGGGAACCCTGCCTCATGGAATCACACCGACCCGATGGGTGGCTCATACGGCCTGTTACAAATCAACGGATTTTGGTGCCGCGGCAAAGCCTCATACCTCCAAGGCTTGGGCGTAGTCACAAACTGCAAATCATTGTTAGACCCCGAAACTAATTTACGTGCAGGCCTAGTGATCTGGAACCGTTCCGGATGGAATCCGTGGAGCACAAAATGAGCGAAGGCGTTGCATGGAACCAAGGCGAACTATCCGAGGAAACTCGAGCAATGATCGGAAACATGAATCACCAAATGGCTGTATTTAGTTTGCTTGACGAAATAGCGCGACCTAAACACGTCGCACCGAAATTCCGTGACGATCACCTAATCCGTGGCCTACGAAATATGGCAACCGACTTCGCACTAAGTGGCAATGACGACTACTACGAATGTGTTATCTTGGCGATAGAGCAACTTGGTGGAAAAGTTCAACCCGACTAGAAAAGGAAATCCCGACATGAGTGACCAGTACGAAATGTTTCATCCATCCATCGGCTTAGGTGGCTACAAAGAGTCGATCAAACCGCCTGAAAAATTGCATCGTGCAACCGACTTTGACACAGCACGTAAAGCAGCTCGAAGCGCATCAAAGCGTGGGCCATCACAGCGCGACAAAGTGCTACTTGCTTTACATGATCTCAAGAGCGCGACAGATTACGAGATCGGCGAGCATTGCGGAATACTTCGCTCAAGTGCTGCAAAGCGTCGACAAGAGCTACAAGAGATGGGCTTAGTGATCGACTCAAATCAACGTCGAAAAACTGATACAGGCACACTTGCTATCGTCTGGACGGTTGTTTAATGGGCTTTGACCTATCTAGTTACGAACCAGTTGCCCATCGAATTGCGCGTTTCTGGGAAGATCATCCAGAAGGTGCAATCTATTCAGAACTCATATTTGACGATGGTGAACGATGCGTAGTCAAAGCAACCGTGCACTTTATTAAAGGCGAACAGGCCGTCTCTTCGGATTATGCAGAAGAAATGAAAACAGATCGCGGCGTGAACTCGACGTCAAGAATAGAAAATTGCTGTACCAGTGCTCAAGGCAGAGCGTTAAGTGCAGCTGGCTACCTCGGAAGCGATTGGACAAAGAAACCATCGCGCGAGGAAATGTCGAAGGTGTCCCGGGCGGAGTTTATTCCCAACGCAGGTCACGCGTCTCCAGCTCCGTCTGGGGCTTTAGAACACACACCACGTGGAGCGTTCGCTACACCCAAGCAAATTGGTTATATCAAGAAATTGGCTAAGGATGCAGGGTTGGACGATTTGAGGCTTTTAGAGCTCATTCAGCGCACTCTAAACAGCGATGAGGCAGTGCTCGAGCTGCTTAAGTCACATGAAGCAAGCGCAGTGATCGCGGTATTGAAATGAGTCAAACGACAAACATTCAAGAAATCAAAGAACAGATCTTTGCAATGATCGTGCAGCTCAAGAATTTGTCCGCCAAATGCGAATTACTAGCAGAAGGACATATCGGCGAATCTAAAAAACCACAATTTAAGTGTTTGACATGTCACGACACCAAACAGCGTCACATTGAAGGGTCAGGATGGGTTGACGCACCTTGCTTGGCTTGCGGATGACTTACGCAGCAATGAATATCATCGGTATTTGCATTGGAGCATGGTTGACCGCAATCATCATCATGGGAATGAAGGATCAGTGAAAGCCGACAAGACGATGAGCGAAACCGAATTTAAGGACATTCTGATTAGCGTCGCTAAACGCTTTGGATGGCTTGTTCATCATGACCTACCAGCGCAAAACAGTCGAGGACGCTGGGCAACACACGTACAAGGAGACGCAGGTTTCCCTGATCTGATCTTGCTGCACCCGAACTCGGGCAAATTGTTCGCCATTGAACTAAAGAGCGATAAAGGCAAGTTGTCACCGGGCCAAAAGCGTTGGCTGATGGCTTTCGAAAAATCTGGTATATATAACGCGGTACTCAAGCCCAGTGACATGGAATATGCGCTGTACTTGCTTACCAATCATCAAATAACTGGCTGATATGAGTACACCGGAACAACGCGCACGATGGAGAGCCTATTCGGCTCAAAGATATGCTCGAAAACGCGTTTCTATAAGTCGCATGGTTGGAGATGGTATTCACGCGGTCGTTGGCGGTACAGATGGAAAACGAAAAAGAAACGTTAATTATGTAAAAAGGCGCAAAATAGAAATCGGAGAATGCGCCGATTGCGGATTGAAATGTGACGAATTTACGTGGCCTGCATTTCAATGGGATCATTTGCTACAAAACACAAAAGTGGAAGCATTGTCAAAAATGTGCAAATGGGCTTCTCTTGAAGAATTAAACGAAGAAATTGCCAAATGTGAATTAGTTTGCGCAGCTTGTCACGCTTTAAGAACACATTATTGGGGTCATCACAGGAATGTGGTAGAAAAGAAAACTCACCAAGAGCCAAATCTCTTTACAATCGGCTAGTTCCACGACCTACACCGTCGCAAGGTGATCGGGTAACACACGGAAAGCGTGGGTAGACGGTCGCGCCTCGAATCATGCAAGACGAAATGCTTTGGGCAATGCGACTGGGCGATCAGTAAACAGACTGATGAAAAGTGAATAGGGATCTGGGATGGGCAATCCAGAGGGTGGAGCATTCACACATCTATAGACCTACAGATGACATACAGTTAACAAACAACGAAAGAGACAACATGAACCCGACAACCGACACCACCAACCACAACCAAGGGCAAGGCGCCTGCGCCGCGCCAGCACAAGCGAAGCGCGTGAGATGAGCAGCGAACACAACAACCCCGACTACCAACGCAACAGACGCCTCGTACTACAAGGCAACCCACCCTGCACCTACTGTGGTAAAGAAAACGCAGACACAGTCGACCACATCATCGAGATAGACCGAGGAGGTGGACACGAACTAGAGAACCTCACACCATGCTGCGCACAATGCAACAACAACAAAGGCCATCGCTATGTCAGTGCGCGTAACGCACACAGACGACAGAGCAGACATGAAGGAATGCGCGACGCAGGCATAACACACATACCAAACAAGTCTTTTTTATCAGGAAAAGTAGAAACCCCGACCCAAATCAATTCCTTATCCGTGGGGTCGAACTGGCGCGAACTGGCCGAGATTAGCCATGACCAGCCAAGACTGGAAACGATGAGCCCTGAATCAGCCGGAACGTGGCTGAACGATATTAGGGATTTTGCTAGGGATGCTTTGGATGTGGAGCTGATGCCTTGGCAGCTGCATGTTGCGGAAAAGATTTTTGCCCATAAGGAAAATGGTGATTTGGTGCATCGTAATGCGCTTATTTCTACGGCGCGACAAAATGGGAAAACGGTTTTGCTTTCTTGCGTAATAGGCACTTGGCTAACAAAGGTTGCGGAGCGTCGAGGCAAGAAACAGAACGTGCTTTCAACTGCTAACCGTTTAGATTTGGCGATCAGTTTGTTTGATGTTTTGGCTCCCGTGCTTGAGGTCAAATATGGGGCAAAAGTAACTAAGGCTTATGGGCGTAATCGCGTCCTAATGCGGGACGGTTCTCAATGGGATATTCGAGCTGCAAAGCCCTCAACAGGTCACGGAACTAGTAATGACCTGATCGTGGCCGACGAAATTTGGGACATCTCCCCGATTTGTGTTGACGGTGGTTTGGTGCCGTCGCAACGTGCAAAACATTCACCGATGATGCTGATGGTAAGTACCGCTGGCGATGAATCGAGTCGGGCGATGCTTCGCTGGCGCGAGCAGGGCCTTCGAGCAATAGATAAGCAACAGCCGTCGACGTTTTATTTTGCTGAATGGTCTCCTCCACCGGATCTTGACCCGTTGACCGAGGCCGCATGGTCTTGGGGTAACCCGGCTTTAGGGCACACTCTCGAGATGGAGACGATCCGGGCCGAAGCCGAAAACCCTGATCGCTCACAATTTCTACGCGCATCCTGCAACCTTTGGGTCGCCTCCGATCGCGGTTGGTTACCTCCGGGGCTATGGCCTTCGCTACTTCATGAGGGCGCTATCCCAGATGGTGGGGTCGTCGGCATAGAAACCAGTATCGATGACGCTCGATATTTTGCTTTGCGCGTCGCTTCGCTACCAGATAAAAAACTTGTCGCTACCGTCGCTTTTGTCGTGGACTCATATCAGGCCATGCTCGACGAAGTAGACAAACTCGCCGCGCAA
>SESF01016052.1_pt1 | contig 10740 bp, 7 predicted proteins | sample 3171521 | NCBI WGS metagenome assembly SESF01 (sample SAMN10866945, study PRJNA518727) | freshwater metagenome | biome: subpolar coniferous forest; feature: holomictic lake; material: water; isolation source: holomictic Lake 227, 6 m and 8 m depth | place: Canada: near Kenora, Ontario | collected...
TTTCAGCTTTTAAGTCGGGGATGGAATTCACGGCGCCGTGGATTCGGTCAAAAGCATCACTTCGTTGCGGCGCAGGAATGCGGGCGTCCACGGCGGATCGAAGTAGCCAAAGACCGGTGGCGGCTTCGGACGCAGCCGCTCGGCCTCCATCCAGGATCTCAGCCGGCGCTCCACTTCGGCCTCATTTCCCGCGTTCCGCCCGCCGCTGTAGCGGAGGACGGCGAACCGGCCCGGCTCGAGTCGGCGCACCGCCACCAGCGCGTCGGTCGGCTTGGGCACTTGAGCCGCCTTTTCCCCCGCGGGCATGACGAACGCCATCATCCTATTCGTGCCGTTCTCGGACATGAAAACCGGCGTGGTCATGGCGATCTTCTGGCTGGCCTCGTTGCCGCCGGTGATGAAGCGGAACAACCGGCTGAAGCCTCCATTCGCCCCGTTGTTGCCGCTTTCTCCCGTGGGCGTTTCCACCAGGGTTAGCGCCGGGTAATCGCGCAGCTCGAACTTCCCGTCGCGGCGCACCACCTTGTAAGGCGCCGACTCGTAGCCGGCCCGCGTGGCTTTGCAGCCCGCCAGGACCAGAGCCACTGCCACCAGCAGAATTCCACCAAACACAGCCATTGTCTTCACCGGTCAATTCTAGCCTACTACCGGCTTTTTGCGAGTGCCACCATGCGACGCATGGCCCGGCTCCGCCGGAACTAACAGCACTTGGGATCAACCGCAAAGAACGCATAGAAAGGAACTGGTGATGATTCCAAGCCAAAGAACGGATTCACCGCCGGGTGAAGGGCAGACTTATGAATCCATTCATGACTATCTTTCTTTGTGCTCTTTGCGTTCTTTGCGGTTAAATCAACTGCCGAATTCAGGGTAATGGTGATGCGTACCCGGTGATGCCTTGCCAGCCAGGTGGCACTCGCGCATCTTTCCACCATGAGCATTACTGGGGATAGATTCGACTACGACCTGGCCGTGATCGGTGGCGGCAGCGGCGGCTACGCCGCGGCGCGGACGGCTGCGTCGGCGGGGCTCAAGGCGGTGGTCCTGGAGGGCGGTGAAGAAGTCGGCGGACTTTGCATCCTGCGCGGTTGCATGCCGACCAAGGCCCTCCTCTATGCCGCCGAAATCATGCACCTGGCCAGCCACACCGAGCCCTGGGGCATCCGCACGGAGAACGTCCGCTTCGACTTTGCGCGGGTCATGGCGCGAAAGAATGCTCTCATCAAGGACTTCGCGGATTACCGCGTGCAGCAGCTCGCTCACGGCAAGTTCAAGTTCCTTCGTGCCCTCGCCCGCTTCACCGACCCGCACACCCTTGAGCTGAGCACGGGTGCCAGCCTCACCGCCGCGAATTTCGTGATTGCCACCGGGTCGGTGGTCGCCCCTCCGCCACTGCCGCAGCTTCAGGACGCGGGCTATCTCACCAGTGATACGGCTCTGAGCCTGACACGCCTCCCCAAGTCGCTTATCGTGCTGGGCGGCGGCGCGGTCGCGGTCGAATTGGCGCAGTTCTTCGCCCGCTTCGGCGTCCGCGTGACTCTGATTCAGCGCAGCACCCACGTGCTGAGGGCGTTTGATGATGATGCCACTGCGGAACTGGAGAAGGTGTTTCGCCGTGAAGGCATTGACCTTTACACCGGCTCCAAACTCCTTGATGCCCGCCGCGTCGAGGGCGGGAAGGAGATTGCCTTCGAGCACGGGGGCCAAACCGTGCGCGTGCGCGCGGAGGAGATTCTCTTCGCGCTGGGCCGGGTTCCGAATATCGCGTCGCTCGGCCTCGCCGGCATCGGGGTGCGCGTCGAAGACGGTCGCATCGCCACCAATGCGCAGATGCAGACCAGCCTGCCGCACATCTACGCGGCGGGCGATTGCACCGGCCGGCACGAGATTGTCCACATCGCCATCCAGCAAGGCGAAGTGGCCGCCCACAACGTGACGCACCCTGACCAGATGCGGCAGGTGTACTATCGCCTGCTCACCGAGGTCGTTTTCACCGAGCCGCAAATAGCCGTTGTTGGCCTGACGGAGAAAGGTGCGCGCGCGGCGAATCGCCCCTATCTGGCGGCCAGCTACCCGTTCAACGACCACGGCAAATCGCTCATCATGGAAGCCAAGGACGGCTTTGTTAAGCTGCTGGCCGACCCGGCGACCGGCGAGATTATTGGCGGCTGTTGTGTTGGCCCGATCGGCGGCGAACTCATCCACGAGATCGTCGCCGCCATGCACAAGCGCATGACCGTGCATGAGCTGGCCGCGATGCCGCACTATCATCCCACGCTGGCGGAGATCTGGACTTACCCGGCGGAGGAGCTGGCCGAGAAATGCGGGCGATGAAGGGCTTGGGTCAGTGCGGCCTTAGAATCACTGTAAGTGTCCGGGCTAGGACGCATCCCACTGCGTATTCGGTGGAGGTGCGTGGCGATGAACCGCAGAGGCGCGAAGAGCCTAGCGCGGCGGAGCCGCAACCAAATGGAAGACCGACAGAATCATGGCCGGACAGAATCATGGGGAACCAAAACCGAATCCGGGCTGGCGGTCCACAATAGGCGTCGCCGTATGAATCTTCTATTTATGATCCTGTCTCGCCATGATTCTGTCTTTCGGAGTGGCGCAAGGATTCCTCGCAGCTTCCGAACAACTATAGCAGTGCAGAGAAAAGATGCTGGGAAAGGTTTCCTTACTCCGCGCTCTTCGCGTCTCTGCGGTTCCTTTGCGCTCGCCACCGTTGAATAGATGCTAATCAGGGACGGCGGAAGACCGCCGCCTCAGCCGTCGCTTCGGGACCGGGGCTGAATCGCGCCTTGCCACTGGAACATATCGCTCAAATCCTGGCAGCGGCATGGCTGGGCGTTTGCTCGGCGACGGTAGGCAGTCGATGGGGACCAGAATCGCTCCTCCTGCCGCTCCTAGCGGAGCTGGGCTGAGCCTCCGGGGTGGGGTTGGCCATAGACATGGCCTGCTAGCGGAGCTTGGCCCAACCGCGTCGCGGAAGCGACGTGTCGGGGGGCGGGCGGCTGTGAATCGGCCGCGCTGCGAAGTGTTTGGGCGAGAGCCTGCAGGGATCGGGTCAGTTGGCCGGTGTCAAACGGCTGCCGATCATCGCGCGCCACCATGAAAGGGCGTGCAAAGATTGGTATTGCCAGGAGAGTTCCTCAAGCGCGGGGAGAATGCGCGGCAAAGCTTGGCCGGGAACGGCCTCGACGCTGTTCGGATCACCCACCGGAAGAAGAAATTCCGGGGTGATGACCGTCCGTGCTCCAAAGCCCACCGGCTCAGCGTCGGGCTTGAAGAGATCTCTGCCAAAGGCAGCGTATTCAAAACCGGCATCGGCGCATAGCTCGACCAGGGTCGGAACGAGATCCGTATGCGAGCCCGCCATGCGCAGGGGTGGTTTTACGCCCGCAAGCACAGCCGGGCCCCAAAAAATGCACGGGACGGCTTTGGTCTCGAAGAGCGAGGGATGGGCGTTCAGGAAGCGGCGTGAGTTGTGATCGCCGGTGACGACAAACAACGACCCCGGGAAGCGCTGGTCGGCAGCGTTGATGAAATCGCTGGCGCACTTCGCCGTGTACCACTTATGACCGAACACCTTCATGGCATTGCCGTGGTCGTAGAGTGGTTCAAACCGTTCGGGCATGGTGTGGTGAGGAAACCCATGCGCAAACACATCGAGGTCGAACGGGGGATGATTCACCGTGGTCAGGAGCAAGTTGAAACTCGGGACATCCGGGCTTATTTCGCGCAGGATGTGCTCATAGAGGAACTCATCGGGCAGGCCCCAGGTGCCGGCGCCAGACGGCAGGTGCTTAAAGTCGGGAATGCCGAGGACTTCATCAAATCCCTGGGCAAAGCAAAACGCATCGGCCCGCTGCCAGCTTGGCACACCGGCGTAAATGAAACGGCTGCGGTAGCCGAGCCGTTTGAAGATCGGAGCGCTGGCGGTAGGAAAGGGCTGGCGGCTGGAAGGTTGATAGTGGATGTCCACTCCGACTTCCGGCAAGCCGCTGGCGAGGGTGCCGGTGGCATGGCTGGTGGCGCTTCCGGACGAGACAAAAGCTCGGCAGCAGATGCCATTGGCAGCCAATTGGACCAACCCATCGGCCCACCCCAGCCCTTCGTAGGCCGGTAACATTGGCCACGTGTCCAAACTCTCGCAGACGATCAGGAAAATGTGCCGGGGCTTCCGGTTGGGGTGGCCGGCTGCCTTACGCTGGCACAGCACATCGAGGTCCCGCCACGACCCGGCGTTCGGGAAAATGGTTTGCGCCGCGCGGATAATGCTGCGGTCGCCCAGGAAGGTTGAAAGCCCTTGGGCGCTGGTGACGTGCCGATAATCAATGAGCGCGTACCGCAGCGCCACATACGGATTGGCGACCAGCTTGTTTAGAAACGCATCCTTCGTCACGGAAAGATCGTGTTGCTTAATCGGGCGCCGGATGCCCCAGCCGCGCGCGGCCAGAAACAGAAGTCCTCCCAGGAGCAGGACCGTCAAGACGCGGGCGGCAGGAGGCCACCGGCCCACCCGTTCCGGTTTCAGGAACTGAAAACGCCGCAGAATCTTGGGCGCCGCCCAGGCGGAAGCCGCTACGAAACTGCCATAGGCCAAAGCATACCAGAGCACGGGGTAGCTGCGCCAGATGGTGAGCCAGATTGCGTTCAAGTCGTCGGTCACAAGTCCGATTATCCACTGGTTGAACTGGTCGTGATATTCCTGGAAGTAACCGACGGTGATACCGCAGAGGGCCAAGTGTGCCGCTAACGCGAGCGTCACCGCGGCGGCCCGCACTGGTTGCCCGACGCGCCGCAAATCCTTGAACAGGGAGCCGACGCTAAACAACAAGCCCGGCAGCACAGCGTACGTCGCCACCATGGAATCGAACCGCGCGCCTTGCAGCAGTGCCTGGAGGATATCGCTTGCTCCATGTCCGGCCTGGAGCTGGCTCCGAAAGGCGAGGATCATTATGAGGCGGAAGCTGCCGAGGAAGCCGAAAGAGAGAACCCAGACCAGGAGGTCTCGCTGGGCTTCGCTGGCGAAGACCGCCCAGCCGCTAGCAGCGGCAAAGGGCGGCCCAGGATTGCCGCTTGTTTTGCTTTGATCCATGCTTGAGTTTAGAAAGACTACTAAGCCTCGGCAAGTGGAAAGGGTCAGTCCCAGAAACTAGCAATCAGGGTTGACCGGTGGGTGGGTTGGGGGCAGGATTACCGCCGATGGCACGCAAGATACGCATCGAGTATGCAGGGGCCGCTTACCATGTGATGGCGCGGGGCAACCAAGGACGGGACATCTATGCCGACAACCGCGACCGCACGCTGTGGCTGGAAACACTGGGCGAAGCGTGTGAGAAGACCGGTTGGCGCATCCATGCCTGGGTGATGCTGAACAACCATTATCACCTGCTACTGGAGACGCCGGAAGCCAACCTGGTGGCGGGGATGAAATGGCTGCAGAGCACCTACACCCAGCGCTATAATTCGCGGCACGAGATTTTTGGTCATCTGTTCCAGGGCCGCTACAAGGCGGTGGTGGTGGAGCCGGAGGCGGGCAATTACTTTGCGGTCGTGAGCACTTATGTCCACCTGAATCCAGCGCGGGCCGGATTGATCCGGGTGGGGAAGGAGCGTTTGGGCCGCTACCGCTGGAGCAGTTATCCCTGGTATGTGAGAGCCGGGGCAGCGCGGCCCGGGTGGTTTGTGACCGAGCGCGTGTTGGGCAACCTGGGGCTGCCACCCGAAGCGCGCAAGGGCTACGAAGCTTACATTGAGGGGCGGGTGCTGGAGTTGGGGCGCAAGCGGGGCCGGAAAGAGCTGGCGGAGGAGTGGCAAGCGATTCGGCGGGGATGGTATGTGGGCGGGACAGAATTCAAGGAGCGGATGTTAGCGTTGGTGGAGCAGCCGCTGCGGCAGGGGCGAAGCGGCTCGTATAGCGGGGAGGCCAAACGGGCGCACGGAGAGGCGGCAGCCGAGCGATTGCTGGCGCGCGGGTTGGCGGCGCTGGACCTGGCCGAAGGCCAACTGGCAGAGACGAGGAAGGGAGCTTGGGAAAAGGAAGTGTTGGCGTGGTGGTTGTGCCGGCACACCACGGCGCGTCGGCGCTGGGTGAGCGAGCGGTTGGGGATGGGAGACGAATCCCGAGTGACGCAGGCCATTGGCCGGCTGAAGCGGAAAGGGCAGCCGAAATTGGAGCGGCTGAAAAGGCAACTGGAGCAGGTTTATGAAAACCATAATGCCGAAGTGGAGGCCTGAAGAGGCACATTCCGGGACTAACCCTTTTACTTTTACGGCCAGGTGATCTGGATTTGGTAGAACCGCGCCGTGTTGGTCCCTTGCCGGTCGGTGATCGTCCGTTCCAGGAGGTTGTCATTGGTGGTCGTGCCGCTGAGGGCGGCAAAGGAGCCGCTAGCCACATTGGTCCGCCACAGCGCGGTGTAGGTTCGGCTGGCATAGCGCGGACTGAAGCTGACGGCTTGCCAATCCGGCTGGCCAGGCACGCTCTCGATCCGCAAGCGGAATTTGGAGTCCGCATCGGTTGGAATGGTTCCCGCCACGTACTCAAAGCCATTGGTCTGGCCGTCATGATCGTAGTCCACCCCAGCCAGGGCGAAGGGGTTGTTGATGCCAAAGTACAGAACCTGCCAGGCGTCGTCGATGCCGTCGCCGGCGTAAAGGCCGTAGTTGTCGGTGTTGGAATTGATGATTTGCAGGCCCAGGAGACCGGTCATGCCCTGGTAGATGCCCCGGACGGTGACCGGAGTGTCCTGATAGACAATGTCGGCGGTGGCGAGTCCGCTGGCATCGATGGCGGACACCGGGCCGCTGGCCACGCTCCAACTCACCGCGGAGCCGACCAGGGGCAGCAGCGTGGCGTCGTCGAAAACGGCGCAGGCGTTCAACTGGCGGGTGGCGGCTTCGTTGACGTTGGTGCTGGGGGCGGTCACGTTCAGGCTGGCCAGGTCGTAGAGTTGGCCGATGTAGCCGTGCTTGGCGATTTCCGGCGGCACCACCACGGAGCCGAGGCCGCCGATACCGCCAATGCTACCGTCGCTGACGTAGCTGGCGCTGCTGGCGCGGAGGCCCCCAGCGTCGCCGGTTTCGGTGGTGAGGGAGTAGTTGGCGCTGGTGCGCGTGGCCCCGAAAGCCACCGGGGCCAGGAGAGCCAGGCCCATCGCCACAAGAATCAGGCCGGGTGTTTTCATGGCGTCAGTTTCCAATGGTGGCAGTGCCGTAGAGCGAACGCAGGGTGACAACTTTGGTGGTGCCCACACCCAGGGTGGTGGCGTTGCCCGCGGTCGTCTTGGGATAGCTTCCCGGCACGACGTAGAGGGTACCGCCGGTGGGGGTGAAGGAGTAGCCTTCGGCCAGGTTGTTGGCCGGGCGGAAAATACTGCCCGTGCGGGTGATCACGCCCGGGTAGGAGACGAAGTCCATATAGCGGGCGCTGCTGCCCTGCCAGGTATTGAGCGCGGTGGCCAGCGTGCTCTTGTTGAACGAGGTGCCGCTGTTGGCCCCAGTTCCATCCGCGCTGCAGCCGCCCAGCGTGTGGATGCCGAGGGAGAAGTAATACCCGCCGATCAAATACATCATGGGGCTGCCGGAGTTGGCCGCTTCGGTGTCCGTGGTGTAGGAGTGGTAAACCCGGGTGCCGTCGTCGGTTTGCCCCCGATAGGGACCAGTCGAGGTTTGCTCGGTTTCGTTGTTGCTGTTGCGTCCACCGCCAGTGCCGACGGGCGAGTCGTCCAACCCATAACCGGTGATGCGGAGCGTGGAGGTGTTTGCCACGGGCACGTACTGTGTTACGCGAAGAAATCCGCGTTCGTGGGCGTATTCGCCCGTGTTGCTGTTGGGGAAAAGCCCGCAGACGGTGTATTCCTGGCCGCGATTGGCGGCGTCCGAAATGGTTGAATCGAAGAACTGACGAATGTTGCTGTCATCCATCGGGAACTGATCCTCGGGCGCCGACGGTGTGGGGGTGCCGCTGCTGGAGGAACTCGGCACGTTCACTTCAAAGAAACCATTGATGGTTCCATACCCGCAATGGCCGGCCGTGCAGCACGCGCCGTTGGGAGTGAGCCACGCCGTGCAGCCGCCACCAAAGAGCCGGCCAACCCGGTCGTCGCGGGTGCGGGTCCGGCTATCCGCACCGCAGAGGGTCTCAATCCGTCCGCCAGACACTTCCTCACCCGCCATCAAACGCGTGAAGCTGGCAAAGACACCTTCGTCGTCCGCTCCCACCCAAAGTTCCACGCGGACTTCCGTGCCACGCAAAGCGCCGCTGAGATAGCGCCACTGTTGCAGGGAGACGCTGTCAAGCCGCTGCGTTTGCTGAGTGCTGGTGGACACCACCGCCAGCCAGCTCCGCGCGCCGAGCGCCACGGTGCCGAACTCCAGGCGAACCCACGGCGAGTTGGTGGCGCGGACGGTTTCCGCCCACGCGAGGACCGGAGCGGCGCTGGGATTGGAATACAGGCCGGAGGCCCGCAGACAATCTTCGTAGTGCCAGGGAAACTGCTCCGCCTGAGCGACACCACTCGCCCAGACCGCACCCAATAAGAGTAGGCTGAAGGTTTTCATCGTGAACCTCACAGGAATTTGGGTGGCCGGCGGATTACTGGAGTGACACCAGCACAAGGACGAGGCCTTTGCCGCTGGTCAGCGAGCTCATGGCCTTGCCGATGATCGCGCCCTGAGCTTGAACGTGGTCTGTGACTTTCATGCCGTGGCCAGGGCTGGAGGAAGGGGTGATCAGGTCACCCGGTGCCACGGACCCACCGGCATCCGCATCGACATAGCAATACACACGACCGGTGAGGGCCACCGGGTGTTTGCCGGCAGCCTTGGTGCCGGTCTGGCCCATCAACATGCCCGACTTGACGCCGCCAGCGCCGCTGACGACGCCCGCCACGGTGCGGTCGAAGGCCTTCGTGCTAAGAACGAGTTCGCCGGGGTTCTTGGTGTCGATGCTCACAATCATGCCGGGCTTGATCTCGTCCGTGCCCGCGTTGATGTCGAACTGTTCGGAAAGGTCGGCGCCGCCATTGATCTGGAGGACGTCGCAGGTGATGCGCCCGTCGCCGGAGGAATTTCCGTTGAGGGTGATTTTAGCGGTGCCATTGGTGCCATAGACGGAAATATAGCCGGCGCCGCCGTAGTCGCCGTCAACCGACACCCCGAGTTGACCATCACCCTGATACCAGTAGCCATAGCCACCCGTGGTACCGCTCGAGGAAATGACGACCGTATGCCCCCCAGCTTCATCTCTTAGCGTCAAGCTACCGCCGTAAGTGTTTCCCACCAGTTCCGCTACCTCAGTGCTACTGGAGTTCATGACTGAAACTTCCCCGCCCCCGCCGGAACTGCTGTTCCCGTAAAGCTTGAGGGAGGAACTGCCATCGTTGGCGTAAAGCGCAATCTCCCCGCCGCCGCCGGTGCCGAGCCCATCCATGTATGCGCGCATGGAGCTGTTGGTGTTGTAGAGGTAAAGCAGACCGGCGCCGCCGGAATCGCCGTAGAGATTGGCACCGTAGCCGCCACTCCCGGTGTAAACCGTCACCTGTCCGCCCCCACTGAGCCCCTGGCCGTCGATATAGACACGGTTCGATCCATTGGTGTTGCGGACGCCAATCGAACCGCCGCCGCCATCCTCGCCATCCAGATACAAACCGCTGGTGCCATCGGCCGCGTATAGATTCAAGTAGCTGCCGTCCGCCCCGCCGTGGAGCTGGCTCCGGGTGAAGCCGTTGGTGCTGTAGAGGCGCAGGTCGCCGGAGGTGGCCGAGGCGGAGAGGTAGGCGCGGGGGGCACTGTTGGAATGTGAAAGAGTGAGACTGCCACCGTTATTGGCGTTAGCTGACAAGGTGACGGTGGTGTCGTTGCCGGTAGAATCATGCAACAGGATTTCCCCATAGCTCACTCCCCACAGCCGGATCTGTTCCAAGCCATCCGAGCCAAAGGTGCTGATGGTGCTGGTTGATCCGTCCAAGCTGATGGCCGGGGTGCCGGCGGCTGTGCGATAGACGTTGAGCAACCCGTTCACCGAATTGAACGTGCCCAGGGCGATGCTGTTGCTCATCTGCAGGGAGGTTACGGAGTTGCTCCCCAGCTTGGCGGCGGTGATGGCACCATCGGCAAGTTTGCTGGGAATCACCGCCCCGTCCAGCAGCTTGTTCGAGGTGACGCTCCCGTCCGGGATGCTGGCCGCCATCATGGCGTAGCCGACGGCGGCAATGCGCTGGTCGGGAGCAAGAAGCTGGGATCCGCTCACCCCGTCATTGAACCAGACGCGCAATCGCACGTCTGAGTTGGTGAAGACCGTGTTGGGCACTGCGGTCATGTTCGGCAGATCGGTGTTGCCGAGCAGAACCGCGTACAGGCCATTGCTGACCCCGAGCGAGACGGCCGCTGTGGGCTGGCTGCCGCCAGCGCTCGTGCCGTCGTTGCTCCAGAAAGTGACACTGCCGCCGGCGTTGACGAGGGCATACCTGAACTGCCCCGTGCCGTTGAAGTTGGTTCCACCGGTCACAACGCGCCCCTGGTAATTGATCAATTGGGGTACTTGCGCATGGAGGCCGCTAAAGGCTGATCCCAGGATCAGGGCGGTCAAACAATAAACTCGTTGCATAGCTGGTTGCTCAGGTTTCTGATGTCGATCTATCTATCAGTGATTTGCTTAACCTCTTTCATTAGCTCGTGCAAGATCAAATGCGAAGCCACCGCTCGGACGGGCGCATTCGCGAGTTGCTGGTA
>SESF01004734.1_pt1 | contig 10734 bp, 10 predicted proteins | sample 3171521 | NCBI WGS metagenome assembly SESF01 (sample SAMN10866945, study PRJNA518727) | freshwater metagenome | biome: subpolar coniferous forest; feature: holomictic lake; material: water; isolation source: holomictic Lake 227, 6 m and 8 m depth | place: Canada: near Kenora, Ontario | collected...
GCTCAACGAGTCGCCCTCCCGAATACCCCCACCGAACCGCTGTCTCATTTTGTTCCCACAACAAGTCTCATTTTGAACTCCCGCCGACACTCGCAGATTTACCTGTTGACGGCTTGCTGAGGGTTGGGTAATCTCGTCGGCGGTTGAAGTGAAAGGTTTGGATGAGTTGAAGGTCGGGTGCTACTTGACGGGTGGTTAAGTGGGATTTGGCAGTGAACCGCAGCGGACGAACGTTGACTTTAACGCTAAACATCTGTGGATCTAAAAGATATCAAAGCTATAATCGACCTGATGAAAAAGAACTCCGTAACGGAGTTCGAACTTGAGAAGCAGGACTTCAAGATCAGGCTCAAGCGTGGTCCAAACGGAGGCGGGGCTATGATTTCCAACGATGATCAGCCTGCCTTGGCAATCGGGCAGCAGGGTCAGGCAATTGCCCTCACGACCTTGGCATCCCTGTCGGCGGCGCCCGCAAGCAATGAAGTGGATATCAAGTCGCCCATGATTGGCACCTTCTACCGGGCTCCTTCCCCCGAATCAGCCCCATACGTCGAAGTAGGCACCGAGGTCAGCCCGGAAACAGTGGTGTGCATCATCGAGGCGATGAAGGTGATGAACGAGATCAAGGCCGAGGCCAAAGGCGTCATTACCCAAGTGATGCTCGAGAACGCCAAGCCGGTCGAGTTCGGCCAGCCTTTGTTCAAAATCCGCCCGTCCTGAACTGGCTCGTGTATGTCACGCCACGGGGGCTCGGCTCTGCGCTTTAACGTCCTAACGCTGCAAGATCTTTAGGCATGTTCGAGAAAATTCTGGTCGCTAATCGCGGAGAAATTGCTGTTCGCGTAATCCGCGCCTGCAAAGAACTGAACATCCGCACGGTGGCGATCTATTCGGAGGCGGATGCCAACTCGATGCACGTCCAATTGGCTGATGAAGCCATTTGCATCGGCAAAGCAGCCGCCAGCGAGAGCTATTTGCGGATCGACCGGATTGTCAGTGCCGCCGAGATCACCGACGTGGATGCCATTCACCCCGGCTACGGATTTCTGGCGGAGAATGCTCACTTCGCCGACGTCTGCGAGAGCTGCAACATCCGGTTCATCGGCCCGAACTCGCGCGCTATGAGTGCGCTGGAGGACAAGGCGGTCAGCCGGGCCTTGGCTAAGAAGGCCGACGTGCCCACGCCGCCTGGTTCCGAGGGAGCCGTGGACAACGAGCAGGACGCGCTGATGGTGGCCAAGCGCATTGGCTACCCGGTCATAATCAAGGCCATCGCCGGCGGCGGCGGGAAGGGAATGCGCGTAGCCCACAACGACATTTCACTGGTAAAAGGCTATCATACCGCGCGCGGCGAAGCGGAGAAGGCCTTTGGAAACTCCGGGGTTTACGTCGAGAAATTCATCGAGAACCCGCACCACGTCGAGTTCCAGATTCTGGGCGACAACCGGGGCCACATCATCCACCTGGGCGAGCGGGATTGCTCGATCCAGCGCCGCAATCAGAAGATGGTGGAAGAGTCCCCCTCCCCGCTGCTGGACAACCCGAAGTTCAAGAAGCTGCGGGAGAAGATGGGTAAAGCAGCCATCAAGATCGCCGAAGCCGCCAACTATACCAACGCGGGCACGGTCGAGTTCATCGTGGATCCCCAGGGCCGGTATTACTTCCTGGAAATGAACAAGCGCATCCAGGTCGAGCACCCGGTCACCGAGGAGGTCACCGGCATCGATCTGGTGCGCTACCAGATCATGATCGCAATGGGCGAACCTCTGCGTCATTCCCAAAGCGACATCCAGCTCAAGGGCCACGCCATCGAATGTCGCATCAACGCGGAAGACCCGTTTGATGATTTCCGGCCCAGTCCCGGGCGGATCGAGATGTATTACCAACCCGGGGGCCGCGGCGTGCGCGTCGATACCCACGCCTACGCCGGCTATACTATCCCGTCGGCTTACGACTCGATGATCGGCAAGCTCATCACCTTCGGCCGGGACCGCCGCGAGGCGATGGACAAGATGAGTCGCGCGTTGGGCGAGTACATGATCACCGGCGTGAAGACGACCATCTCCTTCCAGCAGGCAATCCTGCAGGACCCTAATTTCCGCCGCGGCGTTTATTCCACTTCCTTTATCGAACAGCTCCTCAGCGGCGCCCGCCGGGAGCTGATCGAAGAGAAGGCCTAACCAGGAAAGGCAGGATGAAAGTCACTTACTACGGTCATTCGTGCTTCGCGGCGCAAGTCGCGAACAAGACGCTGCTGTTTGATCCGTTCATCACCGGCAACGAGCTGGCAAAAGCCATTGACGTGAACACCGTGCCGGCGGATTACATCCTCATCTCGCACGGGCACGAGGACCACATGGCCGACGCGGCGGCGATTGCCAGGCGGACCGGCGCGACCATCGTTTCCAATTATGAAGTAACCGTGTGGTTCAACAAACAAGGTTTACAGAAGACCCATCCGTTGAACCATGGCGGCGGCTGGCGGTTCGAGTTCGGCCGCGTGAAGTTCGTAAACGCGATTCATTCCAGCAGCTTGCCGGACGGCACCTACGGAGGGAACCCCGGCGGGTTTGTGGTCGAAAGCGGTGACGGCAATTTCTACTATTCGGGGGATACGGCCCTGACGCTGGACATGAAATTGATTGGCGAATCCACCCGCCTGACGTTCGCCGCGCTGTGCGTTGGGGATAACTTCACCATGGGTATCGACGACGCCATTCGGGCGGCGGAATTCGTTCGCTGTCAGGAGATTCTGGGGCTGCATTACAATACATTTCCGCCGATTCAGATTGACCCGTCCGCCGCCATTGAGAAATTCAAGGCGGCACAACAACACCTGCACCTGTTGTTGCCGGGCGAAACTCACGTTTTCTAGCAGCCCGGAGGCTGCGCACGAATTCAGCGGCGGCCTGGCTAGGGGTGTGGGGAAGAGAGGCCGTGGGCTCTACTCGTGACTGGATCTGCTCAATCGCCCACCGGGCGTGCTCGGACACCAAAGGCTCAGGATCAATCGCTGCTTTTTGCAGGGCCGGCAAGGCCCGCACGTCGCCAATATTCCCCAGGACCACGCACACGTTACGCAGCAGCCCTCGGCGCCGGGTGCGCAGCATTGGCGTGCCTGCAAAACGGCGTTTGAAGTCCGTCTCCTCCAAGGCCAACAGCTCCACTAAATCCGGCTGCCCCAGATCCGAACGCGCGTGCGCCTGCATTATTTGCCCTTCGCGGGCGAAACGGTTCCACGGGCAAGCCACCAGGCAATCGTCGCAGCCGTAGATGCGGTTCCCAAGCGCGGGGCGCAGCTCAGGCGGAATGCTGCCTTTCAGTTCGATGGTCAGGTAGGAGATGCAGAGCCTCGCATCGAGTTGGAAAGGGGCGGTGATCGCCGCAGTTGGGCAGGCGGCGATGCAGCGCGTGCAGGAACCGCAGCGGTTCTGTTCCGGCGCATCGGGCTCCAGATCGACCGTAGTGATAATCTCGGCGAGGAAGAACCAGTTGCCGAGCCGGCGGCTGATGAGGTTGGTGTGCTTGCCGATGAACCCCAGCCCGGCGCGTTGGGCCAGGTCGCGTTCGAGCAGCGGCCCGGTATCCACATACCAAAGCGAGCGCGTGCCATCGCCGCCCAGTTCGTTGACGTAAGCCGAGAGTTGCGTCAACCGCTCTCCCAGGATGGTGTGGTAGTCCGTATAACGCGCGTAACGGGCGATGGTACCGGTCGGACAACTGCGGGGCGTGAGTGACGGCGTGTTGTGGCTACTCTCCCCATTAAGTGCATAACTGGCGGCGAGGGTAATGATGCTCCGGGCTCCGGGGAGAACTTGCGGCGGGTCCACGCGCTTCGTCGCATTGCGTTCGAGCCAGGCCATTTGGCCATGACGCCCTTCGCCCAGCCATTGTTGGAACCGCGCGGCGGACTCCGGCGCCTGGGCCGTCGTGACGCGGCAGTCGTCGAACCCCAATTCCAGGGCCCGTTGCCGAAGGGCTGGCCTCATCGGTGGGCCGATTGCGCCAAGTGAAACTGATGCGCCACATGCTGGGCAACTTCGCGAAGCGACCGCATCCCGGTATTCACGAGCACATCGGCCTGGCGGTAGCAAGGCTCGCGGGCTGCCAGAAGCTCCCGGATCCTGGCCAGCGGATCCGCCTCGTTCAACAGCGGCCGGTGATCATGACCGCGCACGCGCTCCCAGATGGTCTCCGGCGACGCCCAAAGGCAAATCACCAGCGCGTGCGTCTTGAGGCTCGCCAGGTTGGCTGGGTCCGCCGGCAATCCGCCTCCGGTGGCAATGACCGTCTTTTCCCGCCGGGTCAACTCCTCCACAATCCGCCGTTCCCACTGCCGAAAGGCCGGTTCGCCGTCCTGAGCAAAGATGTCGCGGATGGACTTGCCGGCGCGGGCCTCGATGACGTGGTCCGTATCCAAGAAAGTGAAATGGAGCCCCTCCGCCACGAGCCGGCCTACGGAAGACTTGCCGGTGCCCATGAACCCAGTGAGGGCAAGGTTATGGATTGAGCGCGCGCCGGTCATATTATTGAAGTGGCCGCCCGACAGCTCGGGTGCCAGCGTAATCCATCGTGGTTCAGCCCGGCTTCGCCACCCCGGTGAGTGCGTGAGCAACGATGCTCTGGGCCTCGGCGAGAATGGCTTCCAAGTGCGGCTCGTCGCGGAAACTCTCCGCGTAAATCTTGTAGAGGTTTTCCGTTCCGGAGGGCCGGGCGGCGAACCAGCCGTTGGCAGTCACGACCTTCAGGCCGCCGATGGGCTCGTTGTTACCCGGAGCGCGGGTCAGCTTGGCCGTGATCGTTTCCCCGGCCAGGGACAATTCCTTGACCGCCTCCGGCGAAAGCTCCTCTAGACGCGCTTTCTGCTCGGGAGTGGCGGGCGCATCAATGCGCGTGTAATGCGGACTCCCGAATTCGGCGACCAGAGCCTTAAAGTGCTCGCCCGGGTCTTTGCCAGTGCATGCAGTGATCTCCGCCGCCAGCAGGTCCATCAGGATGCCGTCTTTGTCCGTCGTCCAAACCGTGCCGTCCTGCCGCAGGAAACTTGCCCCGGCGCTCTCCTCGCCGCCGAAGCAGTAAGCGCCGTCAAAAAGCCGCGGCGCGAAGTATTTAAACCCCACTGGCACCTCCGCCAGCCGCCGACCCAGCTTGTTCACCACGCGATCGATCATGCTGCTGCTGACCAGGGTCTTGCCTACTGCAGCTGCCGCACCCCATCGAGGTCGATGGGTCAGCAGGTAGTTAATCGCCACCGCCAAATAATGATTGGGGTTCAATAGACCCGCCGACGGCGTCACAATGCCGTGCCGATCGGAATCGGGATCGTTCCCAAAGGCAACACGATACTGATCCTTCAGTCCCACCAACCCCGCCATCGCGAAAGGGCTGGAGCAGTCCATGCGGATCTTGCCATCGTGATCGACGGGCATGAATGAAAACGCCGGATCGAGCTTCGGGTTGACCACCGTGATGTCCAAACCGTAGATGGAGTTGATGGGTTCCCAGTACGGCAACGAGGCGCCACCCAGCGGGTCCACACCCAGCTTGAGCCTGGCACCCCGAATGGCCTCCATGTCAATGACGTGGCGCAGATCCTCCACGTAGGACAGGACGAGGTCCTCCTCGTGCGTGGTTGCCGCTTCGAGTGCCGTGGCGAAGGGCACGCGCTTCACCTCGACATTCTCCTCGCGCAACAACTCGTTGGCGCGGTGCTGCACCCAGGCCGTGACACTGGTTTCAGCCGGACCACCGTGGGGCGGGTTGTATTTAAATCCGCCGTCCTCGGGCGGGTTATGCGAAGGCGTGATGACGACGCCGTCAGCCAGGTGCTCCTTGCGACCCCGGTTATGCACCAAAATGGCCCGGGAGATCACGGGCGTCGGCGTCACCCCTTTGTCGCGCTGGATGATGGTTTCGATGTTATTAGCGGCCAGCACCTCCAGCGCGGTGCGCTGCGCCGGCTCCGATAGCGCGTGGGTGTCCTGGCCCAGGTAGAGCGGGCCATTGATGCCGTGGCTGCGCCGGTAATCGCAGATGGCCTGCGTAATTGCCAGGATATGCGCCTCGGTGAAGGTGCCGCGCAAGGAGCTGCCCCGGTGTCCTGATGTGCCGAAACTGACCATCTGGCTGCGGTTGCCGGGGTCAGGCTGGCGCTGGTAATACTCGCGTTCGAGCCGCGCAAGGTCCACCAGTATCTCCTTCGGCGCCGGCTTGCCGGCCAGGGGAGAAATCGTCACAGGCTTCTTCGTCTTAGTTAGCATCACCAGTTCTTCTAGCGGGAAACCGGCGCCAGTTCAACACTTCTCGGACAGATAGTCCAGGGCTGGACAACGCTGCGATGCTGGACGCAGCGGCCGAAGGCCGCCAGGACCCAGGCGGCTTAACGCGGATACGGACCAGACCGCAGGATAGGCAACCCTGAGCAACCCCTCTCCCCTGCCCTCTCGCCTTCTGAAGGGGCGAGGGAGAAGTCTCCGCGGCTTTTGGTGTAGTGCCGGCTGGGGACTCCTCCGTAAGTCCTTAATCTCCTCGAAAAGGGGGACTCCCAAACCCAACGGTTCGAGCGCGCGCTCAGAAACAGACCAATGATGTTCCGCGCGGCAGCTTGACTACGACCGTGCCGGCGATTCGGTCGTGCCATCCTTGTTTCTCCCCATCCCAGGCAATCCATAGGAACCCAAGGAACAGGATGATGATGGAAAAGGCCGCTCCGAGAGCGCGAACCAGGGCGACCGCGAAAGTCACGGGTCGGCCATCCAGACGCACGACCTTGAGACCGAGAATAATCCCCCCCACGGTCGTGCCTTTCCAGGCCCACATGCCCGCGAAATACGCCAGCGCAATCAGGAAACTGAAGGGCGGGCCGCTGACCCAATAACCGACAATACTGACCAGCACCACATCCAGGAAGCCCGCGCCCATCCGCTCCCAGAAACCGGAGCGCGGGAAGGCGGTTGACTCAGGCTGCACATGGGGTGGCGGCTGGGGTGATACCGCCAAGCCTGGTGTAACTTCGATTGGGGGCGCCATAAACGTCGCAGCATCGCCTGGCGTGCTGCCAGAACCTGGGCCGGCGGTTGCCATTGCGGCAACCCCGATGGGCGTCATCGGCATTGCCGGAACGCCCATTGCGGGCGGGGCCGGGGACCGATCCGTCTCCCTGCGGAAACCACTGAAGGCGGCCATCACACCGGTCCCAAGTCCCCAAAGGCTGGTGAGCATGAGGGTGAGGAGCCCAAGAATTGGAACCATGTATAACAGAATGACGATGATGAACCCTGCCAGAAGTGCTGGAATAGGTCGCTGCAGCGCAGGAATATGCGCGGTCTTCCCGACCGCAAACCCGAGCGCTTCGAAGATCGCCACTTTGCCGACGATGACCCCGAGAAATAGCGCTGCCAGAACAAAGGGAATCACAAACACTCCGAGACCCGTCGCCGTCAGAATTAACAGCACCAAAGGGAGCAGCAGCTTGGTCAGCAAGCCCATGAGGAACGTCGTCGCTGGGCGGCGAGTCAACTCCTCGACACATGCCTGAACCGGGCGTGGAAACACGGCGGCGATCAGGAGGTAAATCAAAAGGCTCACCCCGACAAAGGCCCAGAGCCAAGCGACTTGCGGCGCAAGCGGTCTGAGTTTCAAAACACATTGCGTGAACCAGAGCCTCAGCCACGCCGGCAAGCTGATCCCTTTCCGGGTGCCGCCTACGGTCGCGCCATTCGCAACCTCCACTCCTCCGCCCACAGCCACAGCGTCTCCCTTGATGTTCGCTCCTTTCGCGGCTGTCAAGCCGCCCAGCACCACCACGGCATCTCCGCCAATTTCACCACTCGTAGTGATGCTGCCACCGACCGCCACGGCATCTCCAGCAATCTCGCCATCCATCGCGATACTGCCACCCACCACCACGACATCACCGGTCACCTTGCCATGAATGGTGGCCGCCCCGCCGATCACCACGACCTCTTGGGCAGTTTCGCCGGCTTTCAAAACGTAGCTGCTGCCAATGACAACAGTCGGTTCGCCTCCGGCGGATCTGCCAGCGCGATTGAGCTTTAGCCGAAAACGGCCAGCCTGAGCGGTGGCGTTGGTGCGGGCGGATTCCTCATTTGCTTCCGCCGTCTCCGCGTCCATGGACTCCGCAGCACCGACCGATTCGTTGCTTTGTCCCGGAGTGGCCTCCTGGGCGGTTCCGAGGAGCGGCAGCGAGGTTGAGCCAGCGAGAATTAGAGCGAGCAGCCAAGGGGTTACAATTTTCATAGGATTAAGAGTCAACGTCGGATCATTGCCAGGCGCACGTAAACCGTGCCGAGGCCCACACACATGAGATAACCGAGAACCGCGGCGGCAACGCAGCCGAGCAACAGTCCAGTGCTCAAATTGCGCACCACCAGAAAAGCAGCATTCAGAATCGCCGACGCGGCTTGCCATGAGGCACTAGCCGCCGAGAACCAAGCCGAGGCCTGGTGTTTAAGAGCGGCGACGGCAGCGACTTCGGGCAGCACATGCACACCCAGGCAAACGCCGGCGAAGAGGCTGGCCAGCAGGAACAGAGCGACGGCTCGCGCCAAGGCCGGCCACGTGCTCCAGGCATGCCGATGCCAGGGGAGAGACTCGCGCGCGTGGATGGCGGCCATCACCCGCCGGGAGAGATCGGCTGGCGCCTGCAACTCCGGCAGAGCCTTCAGCGCACGGTCAATCTGCAGAACAAGATCCTGGTCACGGTCCGGATTCATAGTTTCTTCAGGTGAATGTCGCCGCCACCGCTGCGTAGTTGCACAGTCTTGCCGCCGCCGTTCACCGGCCCCTGGAGACAGTCAGGCTCGATCTTGCCTGCGACGGCCACCGGCAGCTCGGTGCTGACGCCTCCTCCCGAGGTCCTGGCATCGAGGTTAAACGCAACGGTCGGGGGCACGCTTATGCTTATGCCGCCGCCCCCAGTCGAGAGCTTTACCGTGTCGGCCACCTCCGAAGGCAACACAGAACTGATGGCCCCCCCGCCGGTCGAAGCGTCAACCGCTCCCTGAACTCTATCGATCGAAAGACCGCCGCCGCCGCTGCTGACACACACCGGCCCTTGAAATTCCCTGACGCTCACCGACCCGCCTCCAGTTTTACCATCGAGGGAACCGGAACTGCCGCTGACCTCTATGCCACCGCCACCTGTGCGCAAGGTCAGCGCGCTCGCGCAGGCGACCACTTGGACACCCCCGCCCCCAGTCTGTCCCTGGAGGGGACCGTGGAGCCGCGCAAAACTCAGCCCACCGCCCCCGGTGTCAGCCCACACCTCGCCGCCAAGATCCACCACGGCGATGTCGCCCCCGCCCGTCTTGAGTCTCGCACTGAACTGCGCTGGCACGCTGATCGTGTATTTCGCCTCGTTGGAGATTCGCCCGCTCCACGGCCATGACCACGACGAAGACGACCGTGCTTTGCCTTGGGACCGGATGGTCACGGTGTTGCCATCCTGAGTGATCGTGATGGGGGTGTCGCGCAGGAATGCCTCCTCGTCCGCCTTCTTCTTCCGGCCGATCTTGCGCCAAGCGTCCACGACGACTTCGCTGGTCGCGTTGGTGCTGAGCTTGATCGACCCGAAGTCCACCTCAACCACCACCGTGCCGCCCGAATGGACAGAGAAGCGTTGGTTGAGCTTATCGTCAGTCGTGGCCGAGGCAACGATCGAGCTGAGTAAGAGGAGGGCCAGGACGGGTCTAACCGCAGTTGGTTTCATAGGAGAACATCAGGGTTTGTTTCTGACATTAGGGGCGCCAACACTTTACGGAGAGCATCGCGTCCGCGGAATATATCCGTTTTGACTTTTCCCAGCGAGACCCCGAGTTTGGCGGCAATTTCCTCGTAGCCAAGTCCTTCCATGTGGAACAGGACGAGCGGCACGCGATGTGCCTGCGAAAGCTCTTGTAAAGCCCGTTCAACCAGGGCTCGGCGGTCGGCGCGATCAATATCCGCCTCGACGTTGGCATCGGCCGCAAACTCAACTTCGTGTTCCGCCTCGGGATCGGACCCAGTGACCAATTCCGAAAAGAAACTCCAGCGCGATCGGTAGCGGGAGAGGTGGTTAAGGCTGAGGTTCCGGGCGACCGTTCTAAGCCATCCACCCGCTTTGGGATTTCCATCCAGTTGATCAAAGTGCTCATAGGCTTTCAGGAAGACCTCCTGGGCGATGTCCTGGGCCTCCGTGGCATCGGCCACCAATCGCATGGCAATGCTGAACACCATATTCTGGTAATTCTGCATAAAGGCCTCGAACTGTTGCGGATCTCTCATCAACTCGCTCGTGTGCGGGGCTGATCATAAGGTGAAAGTGCCATCGAACGCAAAGGTCTTGCATTACCAATCGTGCCGCCAAAAAGCGGCTCATTTGAGCAGGTCTTGAATCCCGGCTCGCGTGACAACTTGGGCCGGCCCGTGATCCATTACTCGTCGCTTTGCTGAAATCGAATTCATATCGTCTGAGGGTATAACCCGGGAGGCACTGGAATTGTTTCAGAAAATGTGCAATCGGAGCGTGTGGCGACCGCAGGGGGCGCGTGCTGTGGAGCACCCAGCCCGCCCCCTGCTAGTTTTAGCCAGTGCTGACGCATGAGTTGCCGGAGGCAACAATAGCGGGGGTTTGGCGCGGAAGACGGAAAAACTTTGTCGCAAAAGTGCTAAACATGGAAAATCGGTTCTGCGACGCTAGCGTGGACTCCAGGTGAATGGCACGTAAATAAGGTG
>SESF01015545.1_pt1 | contig 10728 bp, 3 predicted proteins | sample 3171521 | NCBI WGS metagenome assembly SESF01 (sample SAMN10866945, study PRJNA518727) | freshwater metagenome | biome: subpolar coniferous forest; feature: holomictic lake; material: water; isolation source: holomictic Lake 227, 6 m and 8 m depth | place: Canada: near Kenora, Ontario | collected...
GCCCCTATGGGATGCTAGTGCTTATTATCCATTGTCCAGAGGGGCAGCTCAGCTTGAAAAAAGAAGCCCAGTTCATCTGCGGCTTCAAATGCCGCCTCAGGGGGACACCAGGAATGGAACCGCATGAAGTTGAACCCATACGATTTGCAAATGTTCAGCACGCGCCGCCAGGCGACCTTGTCCATCGGCGGATACCCGGTCAGCGGATAAACACACTCATCGACAGCACCTCGCATCATCACAGGACGACCGTTGAGAACGAATTGTTTATCCTTGATTCCAAGCTGACGCAGACCGTAGGGAACGATTTTTGTATCGCTGTAATTTCCGGCCTCGAGCTTCACGTTGATCTCGCGCATCTTCGGAGAAAATTCATCCCACAACGCCTGCTCATCCGCGAACGGAACCGTCACCTCGGCGCAGCCGTCAGCAATCGTGAATGTGCTACCCTGGATGATGGCTTCAACAGACTTTCCTGTACAGTTGCCGACCTTAACCAGCAGTTTGTCCTGGTAAACCTGCACGCTCCTGATCCAGACCGGATCCGTAGCGCGCAGTTCGATTCTTCCGATGATGCCGTTCCAATTGCCCTGGGTATCCTCGGTCAGCGCATGCACCCAGCGGCCGATATTGATTTTGTAGGTGTTATCGACACAGATCGTGAGCCTGTGTTTGCCAGGCGACAACATACCAAGATCATGAATATGGGGCACACACAGGCTGTTCTGCATACCGATTTTTTGCCCGTCGACCCACGTCGTTGTCTCCCAGTGACACCGCTCGAAAAACAACTCGACTCGCTTTCCCTTCCATGCGGCCGGTACGGTGATCTCGCGCTGATACCACGCAGGTCCTTCATAGCTGATCACACGTGTCAGTTTCCCAATCGTCGGCTGGGTCGCCTTCACGCCGAACCCGCGCTGCTCGGTTGAGCCTGGCAACTCGATGGACTCGGGCAGGGATGTCTTGAACCATTCGCTCGCGACACCTTCTGCCTTCGAATCGAGCCTGAACTGCCATTGTCCCGCAAGCGAGACTGGTCTCGGTGCTTGCAACCCCAATGCCTTGGCGATGGGTTCATCAACAACGGAACGACCATTCTGCTGACAGAGAAAACCAAACGAGCCATCCCAGACAGTCCAGCCGATACCGAGTTTTTCAAGCGCTTCGCGCACATCACGTGTCCAGTTGACACGCGTGGTGAGAGGCGCTGTCCCGCCAAATACACCGAATTCATTGCAGGTAACCAATACGCCGCGTTTCTTGGCCCACTCGCTGACAACCGTCAGTTCAGCATCAATCTTTTTACGATCCCACCCTTCATCCCGATAGACCTCCAATAGGCGTTTTGCCTGCGGATCGACCGTCCTGGCAATCAGCGGATTCAGAACAGCCGGATCAGCCGGATAAGGGACATCCCTTAATCCGGCAATGACTAGATCTACCCAGGGCGCCCCCTGGTGAGTTAAGGTCATCGGATTATAATAATGAAAATTATAAACAATATTTTTGTCCTCAATTTCTGGAAAACGGACGAGAGCTTTAATGCCATTCCAGTCTGTTTCCGTCCGCATGTTATAACCGGCAATGAACGTATGCTTCGGCGCACTCACCCGCATCGCCTTCAGAATTCGAATCTCGACGGCATACCAGTCAAGCGGATTGACCAGGGCGGGTTCATTGGCAACCTCTAAGAAAACACGCTCAGGATCAAATGTGGCAAGATGTGCCGCCAGAGCTGTCCAGAACTTCACCATCACCTCAGCCTCCGGATCATCAGGGCCGGGAAATTTCAATAAGTCGTTTTTGCCATAATGAAACGGATCAACAATCACCGCCATATCCTGCTTCAGGACGATCTCGATGGCCGCGTCAAGTTCAGGCAATTTCTGAACATCCGGCTTTTCTCTTGCCGCAGCGTCCCTCATTCCATCCACGTTTAAATACAGCCTGACATGGCGACAGCCAGTGGCTTTTATGAGTTGCGCATCGCCTTCGGCTGCCGATCTGTTCAATTTAAACCGCTCGCTATTAAGCCAGCCCACGTTGATGCCGGATGTCAATCGGACCAGGCGCGCTTGAGGTACTCCTGATATAGCCGCATCACAAAAACACGTTTTCACACCAAATATGATCAATAAAACAAACGCAATTTTAATTTTGTTCATTTACCAAAAACCTTCTCTTCCCGTATTCTGATCATTCACCTCACTTGACAACGGAACAGTCAACCGTGCGCAGCATGACCGGACCGAACAAACCAGACGGCAACAGGTCGTCCTCCTTAGTCCAGTGATGCCAGGTTGTGAAGGTGAACCGTCCCGTCGGACTCGGCTTGCCTTCAAGCACCCACGCGGGCCACGCCTTCAACTGCATGCCGTTCCACTCCCGATCTGCAGGCAGAAACTCGTCTCCGATCAGTCGGTTCGGCCACAAGTTAGTAATCTTCACCACCAAATCGTTCTTGCCGGTCCTGAGCGTGTCCGTGACTTCAACCCGGAATGGCGGTTTCCAGAGAATACCCAGCTCTTTTCCGTTCAACGTCACTTCCGCTATATTCTTCAGGTCTCCCAGATCGAGATAGGTTTTTGCTTTTTGCTTGTTACGCGCCACCTGCTGAACATCAAAGGTCTTCCGGTACGTCGCCGTCCCCGAGAAATAGTTCACCCCTTTGTCGTTATGCGCAGTCCAGGAGATGAGCTTGTCCAGCACCAGCTTCTCTGGCGCGCCCCAGTTCGGAGGGAAGCTCAACTCCCAGGCACCGGTAATTTCCTGCGGTTTCGGAACCTCGTGTACCGCGACCTTCAGGACCTTCCCGGACGCGGTCTGAACCTCGAACACGCCTGGCTTCCAAGTATACACTTCCAGCCCGCCGCCCGGATGGACTGCAAGTTCGTACGTCGAAAACGCCGCCCCACCCTCGTCAGGCAGAACAAGTATCTGATTTTCTGGAAGTTTAGTTACCTTTACTTTACCCTTGTATCGGTATTCGACACGCAACTCCTTTGGCGTCAGGTACGCAGGATCACGGCCTGCTAGTCCGTTGTCGACCTGAACCTCCAGCGCCCCGTCTTTCATCAGGCTCACAAGCTTCGCGGTGACATCTACGACTTTGCCCGCTGCTTCAGGCGAGTTGCCAAGGACGCCATATTCCGCCTTCAGGATGGTCAGATCTGAACTGGGTTTAGTCTGCTCAACCGCTGGCGCATAACGAACAGACACCGCGTGATCCGCTGCCGGCTTTCGCCGGAACACCACAAACACCGCTTCCGCCGGCTCGAACCTCAGCAAAACGGACGTGCGTCCGTCCTGCTCGGAATAGACCGGCGCGGTCTCGATCTTTCCGGTCTCGGGATACCAGAACTCGGGGGTCTTGCCGGACACGCGGAAGAGGCACTCGGCCTGATCAAACGCATACTTCTGGTTTGAAACAAAATAGATATCGGCATCCTCCTTGACCCGGTGAATGTAGGCAAGCTGCGCCCGGGTGTTGGTGCATTCAAAATCAGGCTTCACCCCAGCAGCCTTGAGAACATCCGCCGGTGCTTTGCCGGAAAGTATTTTTGGCCAGACCTCATCCGCCAGCCTCTTCACATCCGCATCACACTGCGGATAGCCCACGAGTCCAGGGGCTTTCACAGGTTTTGGGCCGACGACGATCGCGCCCGCATCCACCCATTTCTTGATCTTACGCAGGACGGGCAACGACATGGTCTTATCATCCGGCAGCACCAGCAGACGGTAGCTCATCCCCGCCCCGGCTTTCCCTGCGCCATCGGCCAGCACAATGCGACCGTTCCGTACCGACATGCGGTTCATCAGCGCATCCGCGCTACACCCGTCGTAGTCGTACCCCTTGGGCATCCAGACGTCAGGCATGCTGTTCGGTGCACCCTCGCCGCAGTAGAACAACACATCAGCGACAAAGGTACCCTCTTGCAAGAGGTACTGGCAGCGCGCCTGATACTTCAGCCAGGCGCGGCTTTGCTCCCACCACGTCACCGTGCGTTCGAAATGCGTGCCCCACTGTCCCATGGTCATGCCCGGATAACGGTCTGGCTTCGTCCAAGGCTGGTGCGCATAACGATGGTAGATAATGCGGTTGACGCCAGCACAGTACACAGAGTCGCCTTGAATCTTGAGAGAGTAGGGATCTTTCAGCCACTTGCCCATATTCGGCGGCGCAGTAAAGGACTCTGCGCCCACAAATTTGCGGCCATACACATGAGCCACCGAGGCCGCCAGTTTAGCATTGCCGGCGCTAGTGTCGTTGCCGGGCCAGAACTCGCTCATCGGGATGTCGGCAGAACTGCCGTATTGAAGGTCGTCCGACGGGCAGTTGCCATAAGGCTCCACCGAGTACAGCAGTCCCGCACGATGCGCCATCTTTGCGAACTGGCCGGAATAGTTCTCCGCGAACAGATCAGCGATCGTGCGCCGCAGATCCCATGTGAACCGATCCGTGATCTCTGGGGAATCAACCACCCGCCCTGTAAAGACCGGCAGGAAATGAATGAGGTCATAGCCTCGGCGCTTCTTAAACTCCTCCCTGAACTTCTGGGTCCAGTTCTGAGGGCCGACCTCATAACTGTCGATCAGCACATTGTTCAGTCCATCCTTGATGTTGCCTGCCAGCGGCCCGAGTTCTTCAATCAGCTTTCCCATCATTCCATCCCAGTGCGCCTGCGCAGCCTCGCTGCTCAGTTTGTCGCACTCAAGTCCCGTGCCCTCTGCTGGCGCAGGATGATTACTGCGGTCGTTGGATGTGTAGCCTACACGCAGGATCGTCCACTCGCCGTCCGGGACCCCCCAGGCCAAGCGGCCGTCGGGTGTCATCTTCGCGGTCAGGTCGATTATCTGATCCGTCTGAACGGGGTCGCAGGCTGCCCCTGCGTCTCCGGACGCAGGCTTGATCTTTCCGTCACGTTTAAAGAAGACCTTGTTCTCAAGGTCTTCGACAACGATTCTCGGTGAGTGTGCGGTCATCGACACCCGTTCCCCTACAGGCGTCGGGAAGGCCAGCAGAGCGATGTCCCTGTAGAAATCCCGTTTGACCTTAGGATGAGGAAGCACGGCATCGAACCGCGCCGGACCTTTGACCAGCTGTTCGCAGGTGACGACGATCTTCATGCTGTGCTCGGGCGTGTTCCACGGACCGCCGCTGCTCGACCAGCCAGCGCAATTATGGATGCAGAGTTCGAGTCCGAGCCGGCGCGCCTCGCTGGCGGCGAACTGCACCATCTCTCGCCACGCCTTGCTATTGAAGTCGACAGAGCCGTGCGGGATACCCTCTGCGGCGTTGAAGATCTGGGCGCCGCCGAGGCCGACCCGCTGCATGGCCTCCAGATCCGCAGTGATGCCCTCTTTCGTGATATTACCATTCATCCAATGCCACCACGTGTGCGGCTTCGCAGCGTCCGGCGGCTGCATGAACCCCTGCTGCAACTCATCCGTTGCACCTGCACTTCCGCACGTGACAAGTGCCAAGGCTCCGCACAAAAATACAGATAATGGAATCGTTTTTGTTCTCATGGTGTCTCTCCCCCGTGTTGTTGCCGCTGATTCGGCTCCTATGATCAATACACGTTTTAGAATTATGGCATAAAGACGAAGTATCACGCTATTGTTAATTTAGAAATCGGATTGTCATTTTTGAAAGCACACGCTGACCTGTAAAAGAAACCGGAGATTCCTTTCAGAATCCCCGGCTTCCGTTTTTAAAATCCCGCGCTAACACGCGCGTATCAATAAAACCTGATCAGTGTGCCGTCGGGCGGCTTCGGACCGGCGAGAACCGTCAGCACGCCAGCCCCGGTGAACAACTCACTTTTATTTCTGACGCCCGTTTTGTTAAGGGCACCCCACGTGCCTCTGAATTGCACGTTAGTCCCGAAGTAGAGAGCGTTGACCGTCGTATCGGCTGACAACATAACAAACGCATTCGTGGCGATCATCAGCCGCGTACCGATGCCCAGCGCGTTCGCACTGCCGACCTCCAGTGTGCCCTCGCTGACCGTAGTGGCGTTCGTGTAGGTGTTCACGCCGGAGAGCTTCAGCGTACCCGCGCCAATCTTAGTGATCGCGCCAGAGTTGGTGATCGTTCCGGACAGGGTCATATAATAACCCGCCGTATTGAGGGTGGCGTTCCCGGCGAGGTTGATGACGTTCGAGAGCGAACACGACGCGCTGGCCGCCAGGCTGCCGCCCGAGAGCGTTACCAAGCCCGAACCTAATGCTGTGTTGTTGCCGACAGCGATCACCCCGCCTCCGACCGTTGTGCCACCACCATAGCTGCTCGCGGCCGAAAGGGTCACAGTGCCCAGACCGGTCTTGACCAACACGCCTCCTGTAGTCGTACTACTCAATATAGGCGCGAGGACAGAGAGGGCGTCTGATGCCAGGGGTGTGTTCAGCGTTAGGGGGTAAGACGAATCTATTTTGATACAGCCGGGCGCGTTGCCGCCGACACCACCATTCGTGCAGGTAAGCATGTTCGCCGCACCGTTGGCGGTAATCGTGGGCGCGCCAAGATAACTCGTTGTAAAGGGAGGATTCGCAAAGGCGCCAGGCCCGGTCAAAGTTCCGTTGGTAAGCGTTACACTACTGGCACCACCGGCCAACGAATTCGGCCAGATGCAGGACATTGTTCCAGAAACGACCAAGACCGGCAGATTACCATTCCCGGCGCTGACCGTCGCTCCGCTGGCTATGCTCATCCTGGAACTTGACAAACCTTGAACCGACAGGGTGCCTTGGTTCACCGTTGTGGGACCGGTATAGGTCGCGTTGACGCTAAGCGTCATTGTTCCAGCACCTGTTTTCGTGAGGCCACCGCCCGTGCCGCTGACCGTTCCCGAAATCGTCAGGGCGTTGGCGCCCGTGTCAAACACATTGGTGCCGGCCAGCACGACGTTGCGCTTGTTTGCGCCGGCATTGTCAAGGGCCAACGTGGCGGTAGTCTGCAGGGTCGCATTGCTCATGTTGAGCGTTGCCCCTGTGGTAATCGCGCCGAGAGCGCTGTTGGTACTGATGACCATCGTGCCGTTGTTTAAATAGGTCTGACCGGTGAAGGTATTGTTGGCGCTCAACATCAGCATGCCGGGGCTGGTCTTGGTCAGGCTGCTCGCGCCAGAGACCACACCGGCGAGGGTAATCAGTCCGCCACCGCTGCCCCCCAGAGTGAGGTTGTTATTCAAGGCCAGGCTGTTCGAAACCGTCACGGAGACCGAACTGTTCTGGTTGATCATCGGCCCCACGACGCCACCGTTGGTGAAGGTCAGGCTGTTGCCCGTAAGCGTCACGCTGGCGCCGCCGAAGTTGATCCGATTCAGCAGCAACGTACCGAAGTCGTTGTTGGCGGTGTAAGTGTCGGCTTGGTTAAAATTGAGCCAGTAGTTCGTTCGACCCCCTGCGGCCGGCCCTGCGGTGGCGCCGAGATTATCGAGCCAGTTCGCGCCGCTCCAGTCGCCGGACGCGCTGTTGATCCAGGAGAAGCTGTAAGCCGGGACACTGACGATCATGTTCAGGTTCCCTCCGCTCACCGAAAGGGTCGCGGTGCCCATGGGATCCATCCCCTGCCCGCCAATCACGGCATTCAGCGTCGGGGTACCGCTGATGCTACCGCTCGCCTGAGAGAGCAGCGTGTACGTCCCCGCGCCCAGCGGCGAGGCCCCGTTGTTGATGACGGTGACCTGGCCGTTCAGCGTCAGGCCGCCCTGCGCGACGACCAGCGCCGGATGCGTGCTGTCGCCGGTGAACGTGGTCGGCGTGAAAGCCAAGCTGACGGGACGCGTTCCGAGATCGACGGTCGTTCCCCCCTTGAGGACGGCAGCCGCCGCGCTCGTACCGCTAGCGCTCAAAGCAGTGTTGCCGCTCAAGGTATATGCGGCTATGGCCGACACATCGTTGGTCGCCCCGGCGGCGATGCTGATCGAAGGGGTGTTGCTAATCGAACCGTTCGCACCCAGGGCCAGCGTGCCGGCGCTGATGACTGTCGCGCCGGAGTAGGTGTTCGTGTTGCTGAGCGTCACCGTACCGCCCGTGGACTTGGTCAGGGTAACCGTGGCGCCGCCCGCGAGCTTGACCGACACGGTGCCGTCCTGCATGTTGTAGGAGGAGCCGGTGAGTATGCCGGACGTACCGGTGATGCTGCCGCCGCCAGCGAGCGTGACTGCGGCGACCGTGGTGTTGTTACTGGTGATATCCAGCGTACCACCGTTCACGATAACCGCGCTCGAGTTGGGTATGCCTTGGTTGCCGCCGAGCACGCCGAGCTGCAAAATCCCTCCGTTGATATAGGTGCTGCCCAGCCAACCGTTATTCTGGGAGTTGGAATGCAACACCAAAGTTCCCGCCCCTGTCTTGGTCAGCGAGCCGGTTCCCTGAATGTTGTGGGAATAAGAGTTGTTTGCCTGGTACGAGGTTGTGCCGCTGGTCACATTGAAGGTGCCGCTCGTGCCGGAGAGCATGATATTCATTGAACCGGAAACGGGACTGAGATTAACGGTCCCGCTGGTTTGCAGGGTTCCATTGCTGAGTGTGAGCACAGGCTGGGAGCCGCTGTAGCCCTGTCCAAGCGCCGTACTGTTGGTGACAATTATCGTGGCCCCATTATTAATGTAAATACCACCCCCCGTGGCTGCGGAAACATTGGGGAGTTGCCCAGCACCCGCAAACTGAACAATGCCCCCGTTAACATTTAGGCCGCCCGTGAAAGTGTTCACCCCACCGAGCGTCAGCGTGCCGGTATCGGCTTTCGTAAGGCTGCCGCTACCGCTGATCACGCCGCTGACGGTCAGGTTGTTGGCGGAGGTGACGCCTATGGTGTTGGCATTGGCCAGGACGATGGCACGTATTTTGGAGCCGGCATTGTCAAGCGCGAAGCTGGCCGTGGCCTGTAAGGTGGCGCCATTCATATTGAGTTGCGCACCGGTGGCCACCGCGCCCAGGTTGTTGTTGGCGCTGATGCTCAACGTGCCATTGTTAATAAAGGTCTGACCGGTGTAGGTGTTGGAGCCTGAGAGCGTCAGCGTGCCGACACCGGATTTTGTCAGGGTGTTGGCGCCGTTGGCCAGAATCGGGGTGCTGATGGTCAGGGTGTCCCCGGCCTGGTCGGTGCGGATGACCAGTCCGGCGTTGCTGGCTGGCTGGAGTCCCGTTCCGCCACTGATCGTGCCCCCCGCGGCGTTGCCGGTCTTTAAAATGCCGTTGACACCCAGCGTGGCGCCGCCAGCAAGCGTCAGGCTGTTGGCGTTGTCGAGATTCAGGGTGGTGATGGCCTGCGAACCCTGGCTGGTGATCTCGCCGCTGCCGGTGATCTGTTCGTACTGCTTGCCAGCGGTAAAGGCAGCCTGGGAAGATGTGATGATTTCCGCTCCAGCATCCGTGTTGTAATTGAACGCGCGCACAAAGCCACCAGCATCGTACGCCGCGTAAGTGGTGCCGTTAAAAAAGGTGCCCGAGTTAATAAAGCCGGCCGCCTGACCAGTGATCGCAATCTTACTGTCCACGCCGATGGTACCGGGCGTTCCGCCATAAACGAAAGTGAGCGCGCCGCCTGCGGGCAGGGCGGCCAGCGAACCGAGCGTCAGCGAGAACGTCTTCAACGCCGTGCGCGTGAGCTGCAGCGTGCCCTCGCCCGCAACCGCCACCGAGCTGTTCATGGCCGCGTTCTGGGCGCCGCTGGAGGTTGTATTGTCGTAGTTCAACGTGCCGGTGCTGTTGATCGTCACCGGCGTGGCGCCCAGCGCGCCCCCCGCGCCAACATCTACCTTCAGCGTACTTGCAGGGTTTATCGCGGTTGCACCCGTGTAAGTGTTGGCGCCGGAAAGGGTGAGGACTCCGCTCTTGACCGTCAACAAGGTTTTCCGGGTACCCGAACCAAGCACATTCTGGATGACGCCGCCGAAGGTGGATATCCCCGCGAAGGTCAAGGTACTATCGGCGGTCGTCGAGGAGTTACCGATGAGGTCGCCGCTGGTCCAGGCGGCGTGGCCGGAGCCCAAACCAAAACCGGCCAGTTGCTGGTTATATCCGCCCAGATCAAGAATGCCACTGGTCGCCACCGCACCAAAATTCACGATACTCGCCATCGGCAAGACATTATTCTTGCCGCTCTGAAGCGTGCCGTTGGCAATCGTCAGCGTGCCGCTGTAGGTGGCCACGCCGGCCGCGCCTGAAAGATTCAACACGCCTGTACCGGCCTTGATGATGTCGACACCCGTGAGGACGGTACCGATGCCGTCAGAGGCATTGTCGACCTGGATGGTCCCGCCATTGGCGATGTTGATGGTTTGCGAATTGGCGGAACCAGTGCCAATCGTGATGGCCCCCGAGGTCGATGCAAAGGTGATACTACCGACGTTCTTAGTTGAGTACGTTGCCTGGGCGACGTTGCCTGCCGCGAGACCGACAGTGGCGGAGCCAAAATTGATGCTGTCGCTGGTGGTGGTGATGGGATTGGCGGTGGCGGACGCTCCGGTCGAATCGGTACCCCAATAAGCGTCAGTGCCCCACGTGCCGCTGGCCGTGCCAAAACCAGGAGTCGTACCGTCGGTGTCCCAGTAGTAGGTGGCTGCTCCAGCGGAACGGCTGACGAACAGTGTCAGCAACGCGCTGCACAGGAATACAGATAGTGGAATCGCTTTTGTTCTCATGTTTCTCCTTTGTGTCATTGTCACTCTAAATTCGATTATTTCTAGAAATTTAGGCTCTTCGAACAATTTAGTG
>SESF01011253.1_pt1 | contig 10726 bp, 7 predicted proteins | sample 3171521 | NCBI WGS metagenome assembly SESF01 (sample SAMN10866945, study PRJNA518727) | freshwater metagenome | biome: subpolar coniferous forest; feature: holomictic lake; material: water; isolation source: holomictic Lake 227, 6 m and 8 m depth | place: Canada: near Kenora, Ontario | collected...
CCCTTGCGTTTGGCGCAAGGTGTGCGAGGTTGCTCCGTCGTTAGACTACCTGCCGTAGTTTTCACCGGCTCGGTAAATCTTCAGTTGAAGGACTTCATTGATGATTTGAAACCCGATGCTCGGGAACGGTCCGGAAAAGCAGCTCGTCTATGCGATTGACATCATGGTGAATGATTTAGCTTCAGCCAGAACGGAACAAAGCGCCAATTATCCGTCCTGGAAGGACGTGGTGGTTCGGTACCAGAAGTCCGAGGTGTGGTCCGGCGTCTGGCAGGTGGTCAACACGCTGGTTCCTTACGCCGCGCTCTGGTGTCTGATGTACGCCACCCTCCAGGTCTCCTGGTGGCTGACGCTGCCGCTGGCGGTGCTGGCGGGAGGGTTTCTGGTCCGGCTGTTCATCATCTCCCATGACTGCGGTCATGGCTCCTTTCTTCCCTCCCGGCAAGCGAACGACATTCTAGGCTTCATCACGGGCGTGCTGACCTTCGTGCCCTATCACCATTGGCGCTGGGAACACGCCCTGCACCACGCCACCTCGGGCGATCTGGACCGGCGCGGCACGGGAGATGTGTGGACCTTGACGGTGCAGGAATACCTGGAGGCCTCGCGCTGGAAACGCTTCTCTTATCGCCTGGCCCGGAACCCCGCAGTTCTGTTCGGCCTGGCGCCCCTGTTCTTGTTTCTCATCAAAATGCGGTTTCCCTCGGCCAAAGCGCCGCGGCGGGAACGGCACTCCGTGGCGTGGACCAACCTTGCGATTGTTGCCCTGGCTGCCGGGATGAGTGGGGTTTTCGGCCTGCAGACGTATTTGCTGCTGCAGGTGTTTGTCATGCTGGTTGCCGGCACGGCCGGTGTGTGGCTGTTCTACGTGCAGCACCAGTTTGAAGGTGTGTATTGGGAGCGCGGTGCGGGCTGGGATTACGCCACCGCGGCCTTGAAGGGCAGTTCCTTCTATAAGCTGCCGAAGGTGCTGCAGTGGTTTTCGGGCAATATCGGCTTCCATCACATCCACCACCTGAGCCCGCGCATTCCCAATTATCACCTGGAGCAGTGTCATCGGGCGGAGCCGCTTTTCCAGACCGTTAAGCCGGTAACCTTGTGCGGCAGCCTCAAGTCACTGACATTCCGTCTGTGGGACGAGCGACACCATAGACTGGTCGGCTACCGCGCCTTGAGAGGGATTCAAAAGCAGCAGCAAAGCGTGCTCTGACTTGCCTCAATCCCTGGAACCGGCCAGCAGGCTTCCCTCGAGTTCCAGCCGCAGCTCCTCGGTTTTGGCCTCGGACGCGTCGCGAGGGACGAGCATGGGCGCGTGGAGGACCAGCTCGCAGCGGGAGAAGGGAAGCGGGATTTGGAAGCCATCCCAGCTCTTGATGCAAATCTTTCGTCGCGTGTTGCAGGTCACCGCAATAATCGGCAGCCCCGTGAATTGCGCCAGGTCAATCACGCCCTTTTGCACCACATAACGTGGGCCCCTCGGCCCATCGGGCGTCACGGCCAGATCGTATCCCAGCTCCGCGCAGCTTGCCAGTTCACGCATAGCCTGGGGGCCTCGCCGGCTGCTGGACCCGCGCACCTGTTCGACACCGAATGTCCCCATCACCGCGGCGAGTAAAGCGCCGTCCTTGCTCGCGCTGATCAGCGCGGCGAGCTTCCGGGGATACCTCCGATGTACCAGCATCGAGATGGCGAGCCGGTTGTGCCACAAGCAGAAGATGACCGGTTGGCCGTTCGGCGCCTCTGCCAATCCCGAACGGTCACGCCATGCGCAACGCAGGGAAGCGGTCACGAACCTTTCCACCGCGAAGACCAGCCAACCCACAAGATGCTGGATAGGCTTGGGGCGGTGCGGAACAACCAGACCTCTGGAGCCGGACAGCACAGCGCCCGATCTAGCGGGCGCATTCATGGAGGAAACTGCAAGTCAAGGGCCACCATACCCTACTTTGCGCTTGCCCGCGAACAATATGTCGCGCCCGGAGCAAATTTGGAGTATGGTAGTGGCAAGCGCAACACGACGATCAGCAACCAACTTTATGCCATTTCGCACTCTGGGCCTTCATGCCCAAATCCTTAAAGCCGTGCAGGAAGCCGGTTACACGGAGCCCACGCCCATTCAAGCCGCGGCGATCCCGCAGATTCTCGCGGGTCACGACCTCATCGGCATCGCGCAGACCGGCACCGGGAAGACCGCTGCTTTTGTGTTGCCGATTCTCACCAAGTTGGCCGCCGGGATCGACGGCGCCAACCGCCGGCGTCCCCGCGCCCTGGTCGTGGCCCCAACCCGCGAGCTGGCGGCGCAAATCGAGGAGAATGTCCGCATCTACGGCAAGCATCTTCCGTTGCGGGCCGCCACGATCTTCGGCGGCGTGAATGAGCGGCCGCAAATCGATGCGCTGCGCGCCGGTGTGGACCTGCTGGTCGCCACCCCCGGGCGGCTGCTGGATTTGATGGGGCGGCGGTTGGCCGATCTGTCCGGGCTGAACTTCCTCGTGCTCGATGAAGCGGAGCGGATGCTGGACATGGGCTTCCTGCCGGATATCCGGCGCATCGTGAAGTCCTTGCCGCCGAAGCGTCAGACGCTGCTCTTTACCGCCACGCTGTCGCCGGAAATCGAAGGGGTCACGCGCGAGTTCCTGCACGCGCCGAAAACTGTGCAAATTGGCCGTCGCTCTAACCCCGCCGAGACCGTCACGCAGTTGGTTTACGAAGTGCCGCGGCATCTCAAGAGCGCGCTCCTGGTGCATTTGCTGCGCGACCCGGGGTACGACATGGTGCTGGTGTTCTCGCGCATGAAACACGGGGCGGATCGTCTCGCTCGGCATCTGGAGAGCGCGGGGGTGAAGACCGCGACGCTGCATTCCAATCGTTCGCAAAATCAGCGGTTGCGCGCCTTGAAAGACTTCAAGTCCGGCGCGGTGCGCGTGCTGGTGGCCACGGACATCGCCGCCCGCGGCATTGACGTGGATGACATTTCGCACGTCGTGAATTATGACTTTCCCATGCACCCGGAGGATTATGTCCACCGGATCGGTCGAACCGGGCGCGCGCATGCGGTCGGTGACGCGGTCAGTTTCGTGACCCCGGAAGATCATGGCGAGTTGCGCTCTCTCGAGCGCTTCATTGGCCGGGGCTTGGTCCGCAAACGCGCCGAAGGATTCAACTATGCGGCCGCTTCGACTCCGGGCGATCGAGCGGGCGGCAGACCCGGTAGTCCGAGGCCGGCTGGCCCGCAGGGCAAGGCGTCCGCGAAGCCCATGCCCAGCGGCAATGCCGACCGGCGCCAAGGGCTTCCGGCTGGCCGAGCAAAGCCGCAGAATCGTTGGCGGCGCCGTGGGTGAGGGCTTCGGACCTCCAGTGGACGGGGGGAACTGTTCTGCGCCGAGGGGTCTGGGTCAGCGAATATGCTGGCGCAGGAGCTTAGATTCAGTTAATACTGTGATCGAGATGAAACCAGCGATCCAGAAGGCCGCCGATGAATCGGCCGCGACCCCAACTATCCAATCGGAGGTGCCTGCAAGTCCCGGGAAGCCGCCGTTCCGGTTGCCCACCGGGTTCCCCCGGATGAAGAGCCACCCGGCGAGGAATGCCCGGGCGGAACACCGGCAGGCGCAACGGCTACGGGTGGACGAGTCTGCTCGGTTGGCGGAGAAGTACCCGCACTTGAAAACTTTGAAGGGAAGTCTGGAATTTGTCGATCGAGAGGGCATGACCAAGACCACGGCGATCAAGTACAGCGCGAACCCGGAATATGCCAAGTCGGTGCTGGTATTTACTTGCCCCATCCCCGAGTGCATCGGAGGAGATTTTGATCTGACTGTGGAATTGGCAGAAGCCGCGACGAAACAGCAGGCGAAGGTGACGGGAGAAGTGCCCTGCCTGGGCAGCCACAAGAAAGCTTCCGGAATCGTCGCTCCTTGCCGAAGTGTGCTGCGTTATACGCTGAACCTAACGTTTACCAAGATTCGGGCGGTGGCCTGACCGGTCGGATCCACGCGCAGCCGGAACGCCGGCTTCAGCCGACAGAGTCGCTCGCTGAGCAGGCCGCTGCCAGCTAAAGCTGACGTTCCGAACCACTCCGGAACGTCGGCTTCAGCCGGCAGCCCCCTCCCGCCGCCAAGGCAAACGTTCATACTCATCGCGCCCCTTTGGGTTCCCCATGGCCACGACTTCCGCTCAGCTACCAGCCTGGCTTTCACCGGGTTGTTCTTGGTATAACGAATCGCCCGCTGCAAATGCGCGGCATCCCGAATCAGCGTGTCGAAATGCTCCCGCTCCCAGAAACGTCCGGACTGCCCCAGCAATAAATTCGCCGCCCGCCCGCTTGCGCCCTTCCAACGCCAGATCAGACTCGAGAACGTCGTCGTCCGGACGTCCACCACAACGTGTACGTGATTGGGCCACGGCCCAGGCTTGCAGACGATAAAGTCTTCCGCGGTTCTTGCGTAGTTCCTTTTCCACCACTGCTACTCCCGCCCGGCGCAGCCAGCATTCGCCGTGGCCTCGATCCAGCCAGGTTTCCAGTTTGCGACGACGCCCAGAGTCATTCGGATCGTTGAGAATGCCCTCCCATTCCGCACGCCGAGTGGTTGGAAAGGAATCCCACAGCATGTAGGTGACGAACTGGGTGCCCCAAGGAGCATCAAAGTGCGGCAGATAACCCCGCTCATGCCAGCCGAGAAAGATGCCGCCTCCGATGGAATGCGGCACACCGACGCTGCCGACTGAAGCCGGCGTTCCGTCGTGCCATGACAAGCGCAGAGAGAGGGGCGGGTCTCGGAAGACCCAAAACTCTCTACCGGAAGTCAGTGGGTACACTGGAATCCCACCCGGGAAAAGCTGGCCACCCCCGGAAGCGAGTTTTGCGTCGTCGTCCGCGAGGGCGGCACGAAGCGTAAACAGCCAGTGCTAAAGCCGTGTCCTCGAGCCTCGAAATAAGGCAAACCGATGGCAAGCCGGCGAACGAGACCCAAGCAGCCGGGGAGTAGGAAGGGAGCAGTCAGGGGCAACGGCACCGTGCGGGAGCAACAGGCGCGACCCTCTGAGGTCGCAGCACCTGTACCCAAAACCCAACGGATAGCGCTGGGAATGCAGCGAAGCCGTGCCGCGAAGAACCGTAGGCTTTAATTGGGCTAGTACGGGACTATGGGGGAGCCGGTGGGGAACCACCGGCTCTACCCGGAAACTACTCCGGAACGCCGGCTTCATCCGGCAGTCCCGCTCTGCTATCAACTAAGCGGCCCAGAGACGTCGCGCGCTATTTCGCGTCGGCTTTGGTCTTGGCTTTGTCGCGGAGATCGTTGGCACGCTTGGCCAGGTCGGTGCTGGCAGTGGCTTGCGCCGCCTTTTCCAGCGGCTCAATCAGCTTGGAGGCCACTTTAGCCGCGTCGCCTCCTTGCAGGAGTCTGTCCGAGATGTTCACCGTCCCGGTGCTCGCCTCTTCCTTGGTCGCAGCATCCTCCAGATAGGGCTTGATTAGCTCGATCGCCTCGGCGGAGACAATGCCACCCAACGCGGCCAGCAGCAGCTTCTTCTCATCGTCTTTCTGCACGAGCGGGGTAGCCTGGCGGCACATCGTCAACCGCTGGTCGATGGGCAGGTCGCCGTGGCTGGCGAGCGCGAGATAGCCGCGCAGGCAGAGCATCTTGTCCGTGGCATTGCCCGCGGTCTTGGCCAACTCGAGCAAGTCGGGGGCCGCATCAACGGAGGTCCAGCCGCTTAGCGTACGAATTGCCACACCATGAACCTCAGTATCGGAATCACCGACTGCAGCACGGATGGCCTTGAGAGCGTCCGCTCCTCCGATCCCTCCGAGCAAGCGCAACAAAGCGCACTTTTGGTCGGGCTTGGCTTGGGATAGGCGGGCTTCCACCTCGCCGACGCAGGCAGCGGGGGTTGTGGATTGAAGAATAATTGCGCTCAGGGCCTGTTCGGTTGTTTCCAGATCTTCGGCGTTCTTGGCTCCGGCAAGCAGATCCAGCATGGCTGGCAACTCGGCTGGCCCGGCCAGTTCACCGAGCTTCCTCACGGCGGCAGTGCGCACCTTCGAATCCGAGTTCCCGGCGGCGTCAAACAGAGCGGGAATGGCGGTGGTCATCCGGCGGCGGACGATAAGCTCCATGGCGGTGATGCGGTGGTTTGCCGCGCTATCAGCCAGCAGCTTCATGATCGCGGTATCCACTTCCTGGCCGCTGAGAGACGCGAGGCTCTCCTGGGCCGCCGCGGCAATCTCCTTGTCGGCATCACCCAGCAATTCGACCAGCACGGGAATTGCTAGATTGTCCCCCATTTCCGCGAGTGCTCGTATGGCCGCGACGCGCACGGGTTGCTCACCGCTCTGCGCGGCATTGAACAAGGCCAGCAAGGCCGCGGAATCGGCCCGCTTGACACCGAGGGCCGGGATGGTATCGGAGCGCTTGGCCAGGGTCTGAATCACCAGGATTTGCCGGTCGGTGGATAGCCCGGGGAGTTCACTTGCCAGGAGGCGAGTCACTTCGGGACCCGGCAGTTCCTGCGTGGTGCGAACAGCCGCCAGCACCATCACAAAGTCGTCGTTGCGCAGTGCTTTCGAGAGCAGGGATAATCTGCCTTCCGTGCGGGTGAGGAGGGCGCCGCGCAGAGCCGCGGTGCGCACTTGATGGGGAGCTGGAACCTCGCGCAGAAGGTTGTACATGTTCTGGGCTGCTTGGCAGTCACCCTTGACCGTGGCCGCTTCCGCGCAGCGCAGCAATCCCTCGCAAAAAGCAAGCTGGTTGGCGGCTGACACGTCCGGCAGAGCATGTTGAAGCGCCTGGGCGGCAGCGGAGTTGCCGATGCTACCCAACGACCGGGCCGCGGCTTGGGCCACGTCGTTGTCCGGGGAATGCAGCCGCCCGGCCAGGATTTTGACCGCCTGGGTGTCACGGCGCACGCCGATGCTGCCAATGACGCCCACGAGCTGTCGGCCCTGGAGTTTTTCTGCCGCCTCGCGCAGGACATCATCTACGGCTGGATCCGGGATGGTCTCCAATCCGTAGCGGGCCATGTGGGAAAGCTTCTCGTCGGGCAAAAGCGCGGCCAGCGGAGCCACCGCGTCCTTGTTGCCGATGCGAGCCAATTCGCGGCAGGCGTCGGCTTTCTCTTTTTGCGGGGCGTCGGATTTCAGGACGGCGACCAGCTTGTTGACCTCGTCGTTGTTAGCAGTTTGGGCACTGCTGACGAAACAGGTGGCGGCACCCAGCAGGGTGGCGAACAGGAATGGGCGAATATTAAGCATAGGTAGATTAGTTTAAGGGTTTAGATGATCCATGGAGCACGCATGGCGCGGGAGCGGAGGCGATTGGCCTCCACGTCGTTAACGAATTCCTCTTTTACGGGGTCATATTTCATATCACGCTTGAGCCACATGCAGATGTTGGCGGCGTGGACGGTGGACATCGAACGGTGCATCATCTCCGGGTTGGCCACGGTGGGGCGACGGGTCTTGATGCAGTCGAATAGATTCCGCACGTGGCTCATCGGCCGTTCCGTGCGCGCCATGTAGTCTTTGACCAGCTTCGAAAAGTCGGCCAGCAGGGCAGGGGAGGAAACTTCCGGCTTGGAGTAGCCGTCGGCCACCGCCACCCAGCCTTCCGTTCCTTCGTAACGCACGCCACAGGAGCCGTGCCACCATTGGTCGCCGCGGGACAAGACCATCTTCACTCCGTTGGGGAAGACGGTGACCATGCCGTCGCCGGTGGGATTATTGACATAGCCGTATTCGACGGCCGAGGTGTCCGCGGCGCCGATCGCCACCTGGCACTGCGCGAAGGTGTGCGCCCCCCACTCGCCGATGCAACTGGTGTGGAAATCGTAGTAGCCGCGCCAGCCGCCGCGCACGTATTCCGAGTTGTAGGGGCGCCAGGGACACGGGCCGAGCCACTGGTCCCAATCCACTTCATCCTTGGGCGGCAAGGGTTCGGCGGGCAGCCAATTGTATTTCATTTCCGCCGCGTCCCAGGGCGCGATGTGGGCCCGGACGGTGTGAACGTGGCCGAGCCGCCCGGTGCGGAGCAATTCGTTGGCGAAGGTAAAATTGTCCTCGCTCAGGCGCTGGGTGCCGGTCTGATAGATACGCCCGTAACGCCGCGCGGCGGTCACGACGGCCTGGCCCTCGGCCACGGTCATGGATGAGGGCTTCTCTGAATAGACGTCCTTGCCCGCGCGCATGGCCATGGTGGCCGCGGTCGCGTGCCAGCGGTCACCCGTGGCGATGAGCAGCGCGTCAATATCAGTGCGCGTGGCCAGAAACTCGCGCATGTCGCGATACATCGCGCAGTCCTTATTGCCGTACTTATTATCCACCATGCGCTTGACGGCCTCGCGCTGGGACTTCTTGGCATCGCAAATGGCGACGAACTGCACATCCTTCTCTGGCAGCATCCAGTTCAAGACACCCGAGCCCCGGCCACCCACGCCCATACCCCCGAGCACGATGCGTTCGCTGGGAGGAACAGCGCCGTTGAGGCCCAGCGCGGAAGCGGGGATCAGGCAGGGGGCGGCAACCGCTCCGCCAGCCAGTACGGCACGCTTAAGAAACTGCCGTCGGGTGACGCTAGACGAGCCGGAAACTGGGGGCGATGACATGGATTTGCGAGGTTCTGGAATTGATGTATGCACAGACATTCGCGAATTCTGCCATCGTCCCTCCTCCCAGTGCAAGAGATTTTCTGCGAGAAATTCAACTCGACATTCTTTTTGAATCAAACACACTCACGCTCCGTCCGGCTTAAGATCATCATGTTGAAACGCAATTTTACGTGGTTGGCCACAATTGTTCTGGGTGCGAATTTGTCTAGCCCTGGCGGGCTTTCGGCTGCCGCCCATTCCCCGGCCCAAACCTGGCAAGCGCCCACCGAGCTCGTGCTCTCGGTGGATGGACGCCAGCTTTTTGTCGCCTGTGCTCGCTCCCACCGTGTTCTCATTCTGAACTCGGAAACCCTGGCCATCACTGACTCCATTGAGTTTCCCGCCACGCCCACGGGCCTGGCGGTCTCCACCAATGGACGCACCCTCTACGTCACCTGCGCCGCTCCCGCCGGTTCGCTTTCAATTGTGGACATCCCCCGCCACAAGATCCTGCGGCGCATCTCCGCCGGCCACACCGCGATGGCCCCGGTGCTCTCCCCGGACGAAAAGACCGCTTTCGTCTGCAACCGCTTCAATAACGACATCTCCGTCATCAATCTCGCCTCCGGCAAGGAAACCTCGCGCATCGCGGTGGACCGCGAGCCGGTGGCCGCCGCCATCACTCCCAACGGAAAGCTGCTCGTGGTGGCCAACCACTTGCACAACAGCACCGCCGACGCTTCCCGCGTCGCGGCCCGCGTCAGCCTGATTGACGCTGCCTCAGGCGAGGTGCTCAAGCACCTCCGGCTCCCCAACGGCAGCGGCCTCCTCAATGACGTCCGCATCTCCGCCGATGGCCGATACGCTTGCGTCACCCATGTCCTCGCCCGCTTTCAGCTCCCCACCACCCAAGTCGAGCGCGGCTGGATTAACAGCAACGCCTTGACCCTGATCGACCTCGAGACCCTCTCCATTCTCAACACCGTCCTGCTCGACAATGTCGAAAGCGGCGCCGCTTATCCCTGGTCCTGCGGCTGGTCCCAGGACGGCACGATCTTCTATGTTACCCACGCCGGCACCCACGAGGTCAGCGTCATCGACTTCCCCGGCCTCCTCGCCAAACTCGCCCGGCTCCCCGAGACCCTCGATAACCACCTGACCGCCGATTACGCTACAGTCTCGCGGGTCAAGTCCGACGTGCCCAACGACCTGGCATTCCTCACCGGCTTGCGCGAACGCATCAAGCTCAACGGCAAAGGACCGCGCGCCGCCGCCGCCAAGGGCGCGCGCCTCTACGTCGCCAGTTACTTCTCCGACACCCTGGAACTGGTCGAACTCCAGCGCTCGCCGACGCCGATTGTGCGGCAGGCACGCCTCAGCGCGGATCTGCCCATGTCGGTCACCCGCCTCGGTGAGTTCTACTTCAATGATGCCACCCTCTGTTTCCAAGGCTGGCAAAGCTGTGCCAGTTGCCATTCCGACGATGCCCGCGTGGACGGCCTTAACTGGGACCTGCTCAACGACGGCATCGGCAACCCCAAGAACACCAAGAGCATGCTCCTGTCCCACCGCACGCCCCCGGCGATGAGCCTGGGAGTGCGTGAAACGGCCCAGACCGCCGTCCGCGCCGGGCTTCGCAGCATTCTGTTCACCGTCCAACCGGAGGAGGTCCCCCAGGCCATTGACGAATATCTGAAGAGTCTGGTCCCGATCCCAAGTCCCGTGCTGCTGTCAAATGCGTTCAACGCAAAAATCAAGGCCGGCGAGAAGATCTTCAACAGTCCGCAGACCCTCTGCTCACAATGCCATCCGCAGGGCGGCCTCTACACCGACCTGAAACATTACGACGTCGGCACCCATAATCAGACCGACAAGCCCGGTGAAACGTTTGACACTCCGACGCTCGTGGAAGGCTGGCGGACCGCCCCTTACCTCCACGACGGCTCCGCCGCCACCATGCGCGAGGTGCTCGTCGAGCGTAACCCTTCCGACCGCCACGGCCGCACCTCCCACCTTACCCCTGACCAACTCGACGCTCTGACCGCCTACTTGCTCTCCCTGTAGCAGTTGTAGGTAGTCCCACTTTAGCCGGCCAGGTGTGGATTCGCTGCGGATCTGCAAGTCAGGTGTGGGGCAGACC
>SESF01007687.1_pt1 | contig 10715 bp, 9 predicted proteins | sample 3171521 | NCBI WGS metagenome assembly SESF01 (sample SAMN10866945, study PRJNA518727) | freshwater metagenome | biome: subpolar coniferous forest; feature: holomictic lake; material: water; isolation source: holomictic Lake 227, 6 m and 8 m depth | place: Canada: near Kenora, Ontario | collected...
ATTTCCACCGGAGGCCACGCATGGGAAAACCGCCAGTCCTTGTCTTTGCCCATCGCGGCTTTCGCGCGATCGCCCCGGAAAATACCCTCGCTGCCGCGCGGGCCGCAGTCGCCGCAGGCGCGCTCTGGTGGGAACTCGACGTCGCAGCGAGCTCCGATGGCGAGCTGGTCGTCATCCACGATGACAGCCTCGCACGGACAAGCGACGCCGCAGCGCGCTTTCCCGCACGAAGCCCCTGGTCAGTCTACGACTTCACCCTTGCCGAGCTCGCGAGCCTCGACGCTGGCTCATGGTACGCCGCCAGTGATCCCTTCGGCCAGGTCAAGGCCGGCCGCGTCGGTCCCTCCGATCTTGCCCGCTTTGCAGGAGAGCGCATCCCCAGCCTCCGCGCCTGCCTCGAGTTCACCAAGGCCGCTGGCATTTCCGTCAATGTCGAGATCAAGGATGCGGAGGGGCGGGCCTGTCACTCCTGGCTTGCCGAGCGCGTCGTCGAGCTCATTCGGGAACTCGACATGGTCGACAGAGTCCTTTTGTCTTCCTTCAAGCACGAGTATATCGTCAGGGCCAAGCGCGCTGCCCCAGGCCTTCGGACCGGCGCCCTCGTCGAAGGGGCCTCACCCGATCCAGTCGCCCTCCTGGACCAGAGCGGCGCCTCTTCATACAACCCCGACCTCGAGACCCTGACCGAAGCCGCAGTCCAAGCCGTCCGCGCCTCTGGTCGGGATGTCTTTGTGTGGACGGTCAACGAAGAGGCGGACATGGAACGCCTCATCGATTGGGGTGTCAGCGGGATCTTCACTGACTTTCCCGACCGCCTGTTCCGCGTGTTGCGGGAAGCCCCCGTCACGGAATACCCACCCCCAATTCATAGCGATTCTTGAATAGTCCGTAGTACCAGACAGCCGGCTTGTTCGGCGCTGTGTAGGTAATCCTGTGGACGACAAAGGCCGGCTCACCCGGAGCGGTTTCGAGGAGCAGGGCTTCCCCCTCGTTGAGGAGGTGGGCTTCTATTTCGACCTCGGCCCTGAGCAGGGGGTAGTCGGAGTTCCTGACCAGGAGCTCATGGATAGAGCCGATGCCAGCGAGGTCCAGGGTAGCCAGGCTCGGGAGGAGCTTCTCCTCGAGATAGCGCTCTGAATACGAAACTGTCAGGCCGCCGACCCGCCTCCGGCGAGCGAGGTGGAGGACAGCCGAACCGGGGAGCAATCGCAGGCGCTCGGCTATTTCCAAAGGCGCGGAAATGATCTCCTGTTTGAGGGTCTCGCAGATGGATTCCCCTTCCGGGCTTTCCTGTCCTTCCCGATCCGTGGTCCTCGCCTGTTCCGATGCAGACAGGAAGCGGAAGGGTATGGCTTTGGGATGGAGGGCCCGGACAAAGGAACCGATGCCATGCTCGGTCTCGATGAGCTTCTCAGCCTCGAGCTGGGCTATCGCGTTGCGGACTGTGCCCCGGCTCAATCCATAGCTTCCGATCAGGTCTTCCTCTGAGGGGATGCGCTCTCCAGGGGCTATCTGCCCAGCCAGGATCTGGTTCCGGAGGATGATGAGGAGCTGGCGGTACTTGGGCATGGCCCCTGAGGTGATCCTTGGCGATGGAGTGTCCATGGAGAGCCCTCCTTGATTCAGTGTGCACTGGCACTTGACGACTCCAGTGTGCCATGGTACTCGTATATACGTCTATACGAGATTCGAGGTGAGCATGGAAACATACCTGAAGGTTCTCGATCCAGACGATAGCTCTGCTGGCGGCGGCTCTGCTTCTGCCATTGCCGGAGCCATGGCTGGGGCTCTCTTAGCCTTGGTAGCCAGGTTTTCCAGACCCAGCCTGCGAAAAAAAGCCTTCAGCGCGCCTGCGGACCTGGCAGAGGGCCTTTCTGTGGGCTCGGCGGGCGCTTCACCTGACGCGCTAGATGACGCTGCCTGTGAAGGCATAGCCCTGCGTGCCATAGCCCTGTCCCAGCGCCTCCACGCGGGGGCCCGGGAAGACACCGAGGCCTTCCAGGCTGTCCGCGACAGCTACCGGCTGCCCAGGGCCAGCGAGGCGGAAAAAGCGAAGCGTCAGCTGGAAGTGCAGGCTGCCTGGGTCCTGGCTACGCGCAAACCCCTTGAAAACGCAGAGGCCTGCCTGGCCCTCCTTGAGCTAGGGCGCGAACTCCGGCTCACTGTCAATCCGAACGTCCACTCCGACTACAGTTCGGGGATATATCTTGCGCGGGCCGGACTCCTGGGCTGCCTCGACAATGTCAGCATCAACCTGCCATCGCTCAGGGACGAGGGCCTGGCCGCCGCGATCGCCCTCCGGGCAGCTGCCTGCCGTGCGGGATGTGAAGCCCTCGCGGCTCTGCCCGGGGCGCAGGCCGGAGGGTCGCCCGGGGCGCAGGCCACCCCGTGACCACTTTGACACAATTGGAGGTACAGGATCCATGAAGCAGGTAGTGCTCTGCGAACCCAACATCAGCGAGGGCATCGACCTCACGCTTGTCGGCGAGGTCCTGGCCGAGATTCAGAAGGTCGAGGGCATCCGCATCCTGGACGTCTCCTCCGATGCCGACCACAACCGCTCGGTCTTTACCTACCTCGGTGAGCCGACCGCCGTACTTCTCGCCACAAAGAACATGGCGAAGGTGGCACTGGAGCGCATCGACATGGGCAGGCACAGGGGTTCCCATCCCCGCCAGGGTGCCGTCGACGTGGTGCCCTTCATCCCCGTACGCGGCATGGAGATCAAGGAAGCCGTGGAGCTCGCCCGGGATTTCGGCCGCTACATCGGAGGCCTTGGCGTACCGGTCTACTATTACGAGGAGGCGGCGACCCGGCCTGAGAGGGCCAAGCTGCCAGACATCAGGAAGGGCCAGTACGAGGCCCTCGAGGCCAAGATGCTCGATCCGGCCTGGAAGCCCGACGAGGGTCCCTTCGCCTTCAACGCCCGGGCCGGGGTCCTCGTGACCGGCGTGCGCTTTCCCCTCGTGGCCCTCAACGTGAATCTTCATAGCACTGACCTTTCCATAGCCGAACGCATCGCCCGCGCCGTGCGCCACATCAACGGAGGCTACCGCCACGTGCGCGCCATGGGACTGGCCCTCGAGGACAAGGGCATGGTGCAGGTGTCCATGAACCTCGTCGATTACCGTGGTACGCCCCTCCATCGCGTCCTTGAGACCGTACGTTCGGAAGCTGGTCGCTACGGGGTGGCGGTAGCTGGTACCGAGCTCGTCGGTCCGGTTCCCCTGGGTGCCCTCGAGGAACTCGTCAAGTTCTACCTCCAGGCACACGACTTCAAGATGGATCAGATCATCGAGAATGCGCTCATCGATTGAGCGCAATTGGAAACAAAGGAGAACAGGATGGAGCCTATAGCAATGCCAGCAGGAAAGCCGGAGATCCTCTATTCAGTGAAGGCTCAGCGGGGAAAGACCCTCCGCTGCAAGGGCTGGAAACAGGAGTCGATTCTCCGCATGCTCGAGAACAACATGGAGGTCGCCGAGGCTCCTGAGCGCCTGGTGATCTACGGCGGCATCGGCAAGTGCGCCCGGAACTGGGAGAGCTACCACGCCATCGTGAAATCCTTGAAGGAACTCGAGAACAACGAGACCCTGGTGGTTCAGTCGGGCATGCCCGTGGCCATATTCAGGACCCACCGCCTGGCCCCCCGCGTCGTCATGGCCAACACCAACATCATGAAGGCTACCTGGGAGACCTTCTACGACCTCCAGGACAGGAACCTCACGATGTTCGCCCAGTACACCGCTGGCCCCTGGGAATACATCGGAACCCAGGGCGTCATCCAGGGGACCTTCGAGACCCTTGGCGCGGTAGGCGACAAGCACTTCGGCGGCTCCCTGGTCGGTCGCATCTACTTCGCCGCGGGCCTCGGCGGCATGGGGCGCAACCAGCCGCGCGCCATGACCATGCACGGCGGTGTCTGCGTCATCGTCGACGCCGACGACAGGATCATCAAGCGTTCAATTGAACGCAAATTCCTCGATGTGCAGGCACCTGACCTCGAGACTGCCATTGCCATGGCCGAGGATGCCAAGGCGGCGAAGAAGTCCCTCGGCATCGGCGTCCTGGGCAACGCGGCCGAACTCTTCCCCAGGGCCCTCGAACTCGGCTGGAAACCGGACGTCGTCTCCGAGATGTGCCCCTGTCACGACCCCTTCTCCTACATTCCTGCGGGATACAGGGTCGAGGAGGCCGCCGCTCTCCGCGAGGGCGACCGAACAAAGTACCTCGAGGTGGCGCGCGAGTCGATGAAGCGCCAGCTCTCCGCGATGAACGAGTTTTCGCGGCGCGGTGTCGTGGCCTTCGAGTACGGCACGAGCATCAGGAAAGAGTGCCGCGACGCGGGCATGCCCGAAAAGGAAGCCATGACCATCCCTGGCTTCGTGGCGGCCTACATCAGGCCACTTTTCATGCTCGGCCGAGGCCCCTTCCGCTGGACCTGCCTCTCCGGAGAGGCCAGCGACCTGGCGACGATCGACCAACTTGTCCTGGACATGTTTCCCAAGGACACGCTCACCGTAAAATGGATCGAGCTTGCACGGAAGACCCTTCCGATAGAGGGCCTGCCCGCCCGGGTCTGCTACCTTGGCTTCGGCGAGCGCCGGTCCCTGGCCCTCAGGATTAACCAATTGATCAAATCTGGAGAACTCTCCGGCCCGGTCGGATTTTCCCGTGACAACCTCGACTCAGGCTCCATCGTCAATCCCACCTTCGAGTCCGAGAACATGAAGGATGGCGGCGACCTCATCTCCGACTGGCCCTATCTCAACGCACTGCTGAACACTGCCGCCATGGCCGACCTCGTCGCCATCCAGGCCAACTACTCAATGGGCGAAGCCGTCCATACCGGCGTCACCATGATTGCCGACGGCAGCGAGGAAGCGGACATCCGCCTCGACGTCTGCATGGCAACCGACTCGGGCATCGGCGTCGTGCGCCACGCCCAGGCAGGCTACGAAAGCTCCCGCGAAGTCTGCGAGGGCAAGGGGCCGCTCACCACCGACAGCATCAAGATCCCCCTCTGGTGGTCGCCCACCGCGACCTTCGGCCCCGAAACGGGAAAGCAGGACCGTCTCGGCAAGCACACGAAGGACTGAGGGATCCATGCCCAAGCCACGGATCGACCTCCTTATCTCAGGCGCAGGGGAAGTCCTGACCTGCGTTTCCGCAGCAGGAAACCCGCTCGGACGCAAAGCTGGCGTCGTGGTGGCCATCGCAGGCGAACACATCGCCGCCATCGCACCATACGCAGAACTCGAGTGCAATTGGGACCTATCCGGGGCACGGGTACTGGACGCCCGAGGAGGCATACTGGCTCCGGGTTTCATTGACTGCCACACACATCTCGTGTTCGGCGGCTCGCGGGCGTCCGAGTACGCGGCCCGCATGACTCGCACTGCGGCAGAAGTCAAGGCCATGGGCATTCCGACGGGGATTCAGGCAACGGTCAGCATGACGCGGGCGGCATCGAGAAGCGAACTGGCCTTCAACGCCCGCATGATTCTCGAGCGGATGTTCCGCGCCGGAACGACGACGCTGGAGAGCAAGAGCGGCTATGGACTTTCGGTGCAGAAGGAGATGGAGCTTCTCGAGGTGAACCGGGACCTCGACGTATCCGGGCCAGTGGATATCGTCAGCACCCTCCTTGGAGCCCACGATTTTCCGCAGGACCAGGGGCGGAGCGAGTATATCGACAGCATTATTAATGACATGATCCCGCAGGCAGCGGCAACGGCCGCTTCCCCGGCCGCGGGTGGCCGAAGCGGGCTCGCCACCTTCTGCGACGTCTACTGCGACGAAGGATACTACACGGCCGAAGAATCGCGCAGGATTCTCGAGGCAGGTCTGCGTCATGGCTTGAAAGCCAGGATCCATGTCGATGCCTACGCCAATGTCGGTGGCTCGAAGGCAGCGGCGGAACTCCGGGCGGTATCGGCCGATCATCTCAACTACACCAGTCGTGCCGAGATGGCCGCCTATGCGAAGGCCGGGACGGTAGGCGTCCTCATGCCGGGCCTCGACTTCGCCGTCAGGCATCCTCATCCCTACGACGCCCGCGCCATGATCGAGGAAGGCATGATCCTGGCGCTGGCCACTGACTTCTGTCCGGCCTGCTGGATGGAGTCGATGCAGACGGTCATGCAGCTGGCCTGTAGGGTTTCCGGGTTCTCTCCCGAGGAGGCGCTCCTTGCTTCCACATCCGGGGCAGCCCGGGCCCTTGCCCTCGATGACCGGGGCACTCTCGCGCCAGGGATGCTCGCCGACCTTCAGCTCTGGGACATTCCCTGCTATGAGGATATCGTCTATCGCCTGGGGAACAACGCGGTGTCCCTGGCAGTCAAGCGGGGACGGGTACATGATTTCAAGGAGGTGCGAGAATGATCGAGCTGACGGGTGACACACTGACGATCGAAGCCCTGGTCGCCGTGGCAAGGCGCCACGAGAAGGTGGCCGATCTGGGAACGGGGGTCACGGCGCGCATGCAGGCCAGCCATGAGTGGGTTGTCGCGGCCATAGAAGGAAAAGGCAGGGTCATCTACGGCGTCAATACTGGCTTCGGTTCACTGGCCAACAAGGTGATCAGCGCAGCCGAGGCACGGCAGCTTTCGCGCAACCTGATCCTTCTTTGTGTCTGCGGAGTCGGCAAGCCCCTGGGTGAGGACATAGTACGGGGTCTCATGACCATCCGGGCCAACATGCTGGCGAAGGGAAACTCCGGGGTCAGACCCCTCGTGGCCCAGACCCTCATAGCTATGCTCAATGCCGGCGTTACGCCGCTCGTGCCGGAGAAGGGCTCACTTGGGGCCTCGGGGGACCTGGCCCCCCTTTCGCACATCGCTGCAGTCCTTTCCCGCGACCAGGGCGCCGGCGATGGCGGCTATTCAGGCCAGGCCTGGTACAAGGGCGAACTCCTCGAGGGCGCTGTTGCGATGAAGCGGGCAGGTATCGAGCGCATAAGGCTTGAAGCCAAGGAAGGTCTCGCCCTCTCGAACGGAATCGACTTCATGGCCGCCTGTGGGGCCCTGGCCGTTTACGATGCCGAGAACCTCCTCCGTCACGCCCAGATGGGAGCCTCCCTCAGCTTCGAAGCCCTCACCGGACTCACCGCGGCCCTCGATCCCAGCCTCCACGAGATCAGCATGCAGCCAGGCAACCGCCAGGTCGCTGCCACGATCCTCTCGCTCTGCAAGGGCAGCCGGCTCCTGGACTCCGACCCTGCAAGGCTGCAGGATGCCTATAGCCTGCGCTGCACTCCCCAGGTTCTCGGGCCGATCCTCGACGCGGTCGCCTTTGTCCGCCAGCGCTTTGCCGGAGCCCTCAACGCGGCCACCGATAATCCCCTCATCTTCCCGACGGCGGACGGCCAGGATCTGCGTGCGGTTTCAGGAGGCAACTTCCACGGCCAGGGACCCGCGCTCTGGCTGGACTTCCTGGGTATTGCGATGGCCGAGGTTGCGGACATTGCGGAGCGGCGCGTGTTCCGCATGCTGACTCCCGAGCTCAGCAACGGCTTACCCGCGATGCTTGTAACCAACAACGGTCTCGATGGCGGCCTCATGATGGTGCAGTACACTGCTGCGGCCCTGGTTTCCGACAACAAGACCCTCGCGCATCCCGACAGTGTGGACTCCATCCCGAGCTGCGCCAACCAGGAGGACCACGTCAGCATGGGAGCCAACGCCGCCAGGCACTGCCTTGAGATCCTCGAAAACATAACGAATGTCCTGGCCATCGAGCTGATGACGGCAGCGCAGGCGGTGGATCTACGCCTCGATGGGCCCGCGCGTCTTGGAGCGGGAACCTCGCGGGTCTACAAGGCCATCCGGGAACGTGTCGCATTCCTCGACCATGACCGTCCTTCGAGTCCCGACACCCAAAGCCTCGCCCAGCTCATCCGGGAAGGAAGCATGGCGCTAGGCCTTGCCTGGAACTGGTGATGTCCCTGGGAGGAAGGCATCGGTGAACCTGAAGGCCATCAATGCTGACATGCATGTAGTTGATAGGATGCATTCGAAGGCCCAGGGCGCCTTACTGGGACTTGTCGCAGGCGATTCGCTGGGAAGCCTGGTTGAATTCCAGTCGCCCCAATCCATCCGGAGGCTCTATCCTCAGGGCCTGCGCGACCTGGTTGCCGGAGGCACCTTCGATACGCTTCCCGGGCAGCCGACCGATGACTCCGAGATGGCGCTTCTCCTGGCCCGCAGCCTCATCGAGCTCGGGACCTATGATGCGCTGGCTGTGCGCGAACGCTATGTGTATTGGCTTGAAAGCGGACCCTTCGATTGTGGCCTGACGATTTCCACTGCCCTGCGAGGGACCCTCAACGAGGCCAGCCAGGCCAACGGGGCACTGATGCGCGTCTGCCCGGTCGGGATCGCAGGAGCAAAGCTTCCTTTGGAGGCCGTCGCCCGTTGGGCTGAGCTTGACGCAGGCCTTACCCATCCCAATCCGGTATGTCTCCAGGTGAATGCGCTCTATGCGATGTCCATCGCCATCGCAGTCCGCGAGGAGATCGCGCCAAAGGACCTATTTAAACGGATCCAAGGGATTGCGCTGGAGCGCTGTGTTGAGGCTTCGGTCATGGCTTCGATCGAGGCTTCGGCCATCGAGGCACCGGCTGATTTCATGTCGAAGATGGGCTGGGTCCTCATTGCCTTCCAGAATGCGCTGTATCAGCTTCTTCACGCTCCGAACCCTGAGCTGGGCATAATTGATACGGTGATGAGGGGTGGGGACACTGATACCAACGCTGCCATTTCTGGTGCCCTGCTCGGTGCCGTGCATGGCCGTGAGGCGATACCACGGCGCTGGGAGGAATCGATCCTTGCCTGCAGGCCCAAAGCCGGCCTGCCAGGCGTACACCGCCCACGCCCCGAGTGCCTGTGGCCTACCGACGTCCTTGACCTGGCTACCAGGCTTGTGGACCTCAGGGCCTGAGGCCTGCCTTTCGTGCCGCGAGTTCGGCGACGATCTTGTCATGTCCCTTCCGCGTGATGGGATAGCTGAAGAGGAAGGGCAGAGCTATGAAGATCGCTGCCGCCGAGACGGGACCGAAGAAAAGCCTGATCCCGAAGAGGGCTTGCTCGGTCTGGCTCTGGTTGGCGACATAGCCGAAGATGGCGAGCGACCAGCCGACCATGGCGATTCCGAAGGCGTTCGTGAATTTCGTGATGAAATTCCACATGCCATAGTACAGACCTTCCTGTCGCTGACCGGTCATGAGCTCGTCGTACTCGATGACGTCGGGGAGCATGGACCAGGGGCAGACATACTGCGCTGAAAAGCCCATCCCGGCGAGTACACCGATCAGGTAAATCAGGGGCGTGGGGTGGTGGGGCAGGAAAAAGGTCCCGACGCAGGCGATGGCTGCTATGCCAAGCCCGAAAGCGAAGGAGGGTCCCTTGCCTATCCTGTCGGTGAGCATCTTCATGGGGTAGAGGAAGAGACCGATCGTACCGAGCATGACGAACATGACCAGGGGCAATTCCTTGGTCATTTCGAGCTGGTAGGTGAGATAATAGGGCAGGAGCGATGTCAGGAGGGTGAAGGAAAGGCTCGTGAGAAGGAAGCATCCCATAAGCCACATGAAGGGCTTGTTCCTGAAGGTCGCGACCACAGCCTTGAAGGGAGGGATCCTGGCGCTCTCCATGTCCCTGGCCTTTTCCCGAACACCGAAGGCGGTGACAAGGATCGCAACCATGGCCAGGACTCCGAAGAAGGCACCCATCGCACTGTAGGAAGCGTGGCGGTCAAGGCCGACAGTCTTCAGGAAGAAGTCCGCCACCATCGTGGTCGTTGCCGCTCCGAGGATGTAGCCAATGACGGTGAAAACCTCGCGCACCGTGGTGATGGAAGTCCGCTCATCGTAGTCCCTCGACAGTTCGGGGGTCAGTGCCGAGTAGTTCACGGTTATGATGGTATGGGCCGTGTCGAAGAGGAGGAAGGAGGTAAAGACGACCCAGAAGGCGGCTGCACCGGTGAGTCCCGTGGGGATGGAGAAGAGCTGCCAGGTCATCAGGGCGAGGGGGACGGCCCCGAAGATGAGCCAGGGCCTGCGTCTGCCCCAGCGCGTTTTGGTGCGGTCCGACAGCCAGCCGAAGAGGGGATCGTTGACCGCGTCCCAGGTCAGTTTCCCGGCCATGAGGGCCGCACCGACGATGGCAGGATTGATGAGCGCCACATCGGTGTAGTAGAACATGAGGAAGAACTGGGTGATCGCAGTGAGCATCGCCGCCCCCATGTCCCCCACTCCGTACATCAGCTTGACCCTTCCGGGAACCTTTTCACTCATGGCTGCTCCTTTCACAGTTAGTCCTTTCGTTGGCGTGGTCCGGCCGATGGGTCGGTTCCGGATACGCCTGCCGCTGCAATTACGGGTGCTGCAGTCGCGGGTGCTGCTACAGCCGCAGTACCGGTCATGGCCAGGCGCGCGGCTACGAGGAACTCGTCAGCGCGCACGACTTTGATGCGCCTGGCGTCGAGGCTTTGCACGAAGCCCGCTATGTCGTCGATGTTGATTCTGTACGCAAAAAGATGGACGCCGATGAATCGTGGCAGTGGTCCCTCAGCCTCTACAAGGTCCCTGATCCCCGAGAGAATCTCCTCCCTCGTCGCGCCGATGCGATCCACCGGTGGCCAGGAGTTGGCGACGAAGGTACGGTCGCCGATGAGGTAAGCAGGCTTCCTCCCCAGGTGGAAGTATCCGGCGACGA
>SESF01021478.1_pt1 | contig 10715 bp, 8 predicted proteins | sample 3171521 | NCBI WGS metagenome assembly SESF01 (sample SAMN10866945, study PRJNA518727) | freshwater metagenome | biome: subpolar coniferous forest; feature: holomictic lake; material: water; isolation source: holomictic Lake 227, 6 m and 8 m depth | place: Canada: near Kenora, Ontario | collected...
AACAGTTTTTTCTTACGAACCATCCTTGTTTATGTTCGGGGTCATTTTCATCTTCGATGAAATCAGCTACCCTTGCAAACTTTGGTTTTTTAGATTCATCGGATTGTTTCTTGAAAGTGTCTGTGAAAATCTTTTTTGATATTTTGAACTTCTTGGAAACGTATTTGAAGAACAGATCAGCCGAAGCTGGATCTTTGAGTTCAATGAAGTTCTGACAGATTACTGAAATTGCATCGGATTGCTGAAAGATATTGTCACCGGCCTGGGTGAGCAACAATTCAGCTTCGGTACAAATCTTTTCTTTTTTGCCGGCATTTGTCTCAAGGAGATCGATATTTTCATCCACGGAATATTCCTCCTAAATCATTAACACCAAGAGCCATTATTTGATCCACCAATTTTACTCTCTCCTCAAACTGATCAGTCAATTTCAAATGAGTGAGTACAGAAATGTGCATATTGATTTCTCTCTCATGAGCCAGGGCAGCTCGCAAATAGGTGTTTTCTTCTTTGAGTGCATAATTTTCTTTAAGCACCCAGTTAAGATTTTGAATATAATCCCAGGCGTACTTCATAATATCACTGGTCCTTTTCCAGAATTTCCAGGATTCAGTCTGTCCCGTTTTTAACTCAGAATTAGCCAACAGGGAATTGACTTCATGGATCCTGTCCATGAGCATACCGGGGGCACCCTCGTATAGTGAGCGTTGTAGTTTTGCCATAATAGTTGAATTGGTTATTTTGGGAGGGGAGTGATCGTGTGTGGCCTGGGGCTGATAAATTGTTTAATCACCGGCATTGAGAATTTTCTTTTCAGAATCAATAGCTGCAATAAGCTCATTTATACGATCCTCAATACGGACCGGAGCCACTGAAAGCCTATTGCCATACTTATCCGTCTGAATGTAGCAAAGTCTTATGCTATCTTGATTCTGAATCTCCTGTATGAGAGCTGAATAATTTCTCAAAGCATCCCGTAAAAGATCGAGGTCCATCCTCGATGTATTTGAAAATGTTTTCATAAAATGTCGTTATTAAGGTTTCCAATTGTTTGAAGGAGTTAGTTCATCTGAACTGATTTTTTTCGCTGACCGGCTTACCGGCCCTTTCGCAGGTCTTCAAGAACTTCCGTTTCAAAGTAAAAAAGCTTCCCTCCCAGTTTATAAGAGCGGACCATTCCTGATTTACTATATCTGTGAAGTGCAGGTCGGCTAACCCCTATAATTTTACAAACATATTTGGCCGTTACGGGTTTTTCGATTCTTAACATTTTGTCCATGATTTATAGTTTAAATTACCGGCGGCGAAAGTAGACATTCATAAGTGATAAAAAAAAATAAAGTTATGAACAACTGCTTGATAGTGAACTATTTAATACAAATTAGTACAGAATAATACAAAAAAATACAAGGATATACAAATAAAAAATTTTGAGGTATCCTGAAGGGATCCCGATATTATTTTTTTGCCCGGAAATGGATTTTTATTTTGCTATCTGAAAAGGTGATTTTCGATAAGAAATAATAGTTCAAAATTAGCGACGGCTAATTTATTTTATAAAAATATTTCAGGTAGCTTCAGCATCTTTGAGCAGGAAATTGCATAATATTACAAGAAGAAACAAGGATATAATGAACGCGCCATTTGCTTACAAATTAGGCGTGCACGATTTGAACACGTGCCAGTAAAGTTGACAGTTTTTAGGCACTACCCTCCAAAACATCAGTATATACAGCCTATCCAGAAGCACTGATTAGTCAGCATAGGGATAATACAAAGACCACAGACATAAGATTTATGTGAGCTGCATCCCAAAAATGGAAATAGAAGGGTTGAATGATCAAAGGAAAAATGCTCATAGATTTGCATAAATGCATGATAGACATCCCGAAAGCGCAAAATCTATAGCAAATTATTGACTACCAATATTAATAAGCATGAAAAAAGCTGCTGCGATTTCCAGCAGCAGCTTAAGAGTTTGAATTACCGGTACTGCCTGCTGTACCGCTCTTCATCTTCAAAGTAAGCCAAAGGATTTCGGTAGTCAGCTTCATCACATTTCAGATGCCCTGCATGTTTGCCATTTGGTTAGTAGATGATTTGTTCGCCTTTTTCGATTGGTTTGCCGCAAGTGTGATATTTACTTGCGAAGCGGGCTGTGATCTGGCGGGGATCCCCGGAATAGCTGTTAAAATTGTTCATTGGTTTTGATTTTGGTGTAAATGAAAAAGCCACCCTGGTTGCCCGGGATGGCTCTATTAAATGAATGGCTTGGTTAAAAGGGGGTGTCTTCCAGGACTGGCTCAAGAACCGGAACTTCGCTGGTCACTTCCGCAGTGATTTTTTTCTTCTGACGCAGAATAAGAAGATTCAATGCCCAGGATATAATCGGCAGACTTTTCAGCCCTGGCGGTAGACCACATTATCCATTCCTGCCTGTCAGTTTATTTAATGGGATCATTCAATGAACCTGCTTGATATGCAATTGAGTCTGTAATGTGAACAAAGGATTTTGATTGATTTTAACCAACCCCAATTCAGGTCGATCAAGAGCTGCAATTAACAACATGACCACTGCAAAGACAATGGCCATCGCGACATTGATTTTGAAGCTTCCTTTTCCGGAAATTCCGAATTGATAGCCGAGCAAAAACATTGAAAAGAATAAGATAACAAACAACACATAAAATACTGTCACAGATATACGGTTCTCAAGAACATAGGTCACGCGTTGATTGTAATTATCAATAAGATCATTTACGGATGAAGTATAAAGTGAATAAACCTCTGAACTCCGGTCCCTCTTTGCCAGTAACTCAGCATAGCTCCAAAGCGTGTCAAAAATTTGCTGGGAACGGGACTGAACTAAACTGAGTTTCGAGAAATCCCGGGTAAGTTCAACACGCTGATCAACATAATCAACAAGCAGTTTTTTAGTGCTGGAACAGATCGGTTCATCTATCAAACCCGCCCGCAGGTATATTGTCCTGATGTCCGTGACTTCTTTCAGAAGCATGGATTTGCGTGCATCGTAATGGTTGGCAGCAATTTGAAACGTAAAAGCCAGTACGAAAGCCAAAAGGCCAAATACTGCGCCTACCACTGACCCAACCGCAGAGTGCTGCAATTCCGGAGATTTTTTTGTACTGTAAATGCCATACCGTTGACCGAGATACAAGGCAGTTAACACGGTAAGTAAAGGTACAAGGAACCTTACGGCTATTTCAAGGAGAAAAGGGACTTGCATATAGTTATCATTTTCGTCGTTCTTGTTCCTCAAACCTGGCTTCTATTTTACCTTTCTTGATTGCACGCTGGAGGGAAGCGTAATCCTTCTCATTTTGGTCAGCATATGCAAAGGAAAAACTGGCAATAGCGTTATCGAATGTATCACTGGTGCCCATATACCCGCTTAGCATCGCTGCGTCCCCTGAGCGGGAATGAGACAGCGCCATCGCCTGACCGCACCAGTCCGCGTAAGCGATCATCTCTGTTTTTCCGAATGTTTCCACCCTCATCGAAATCTTGATATCCCTTAGTTGCCTGAAGAAAAAATGCCGTCCCAGTTTCCCTTTTGTCCAGCCAAGGAACGGATCGCTGAACGGCTGAATAAGACGGTAACCATTTACAACACGCTGGCCGTGGTTTGGGTAAATGCTTTTCCCGGCAAAAGGTTCAAGCACAGAGGGCCGGGCTTCTTTTACCTGAAGGAAGAGATTGTCTCCGTCACTAGTCATAAGCAGTAATACAAAGCATGCGGTACCAACGCTTCCGACGCCCACTACTTTTATTGCTGCATCTCTGAGTTCATAACGGTCAAGCAGGAAACTATATACCGGGGGCAGGGTTTGCCGATAAAGTTCAAAGGCCTCCCTTACCGTATCTGCAATCTCACCGGGTGTATGTCCCTCCACATGAAAAATTGAAGGCAAATTATCTTTAATGAAAGTTGATTTGCCTGGTCCTTCCCCAAGTTGCGGGAAAATATCTTCAGCTATGCTTCGTCCACGTTCTTTTTCCAGGCGTTTTGAACCCCGGGCCATCAGTTTAGGATCTTTTAATTTCGATATCATCATATCGGCAGTGAGTGAAATATGCCAAAGTTCCAGGATTTTCATCTCGCTGTAAGCAGCCATATTCATCCGATAAGCGCGGACACACTCCATGGCCACTTCTCTTGCAATGGACTCACTAAGATTATTGTTTCTGCATGCGACCACAAAACTGGCTGCCAATCTTTTGACATCCCACTCCCAGGGTGCAGGCAAAGTTTCGTCCAGATCATTAATGGAAAAGATGACGTTTCTTTCAGGCGTTGCAAATCCGCCAAAGTTGCACAAATGGGCATCTCCGCATGCCTGCACAAACATACCTGAAACAGGTGTGTTTGCCAAATCAGCAGCCATGTTAAAGGCTGAACCGCGGAAAAATGTGAAAGGCGACCTTGCCATGCGCCCGTGACGAAGTGGCAGCAAATCCGGAAGACGGCCTGCCTCACTTGCGAGCAGTAGGTCAATGGGATCCTGCCGCTTGACAGGAGCCACCCAATTTGCATGGGATGAACGGTGACAGGTTTTTCGCAATTTCTTCCCCATTTCGTACCTCTCATTGCGGGGGGCGTGATGGATACTCAATTTGATGTTGCCAGAATTAGCAGGATTTGCTGCATCAACCGATATCTTATCAATATTTTCCATAATAATATCTTTCAAAATGAATAAATCATAAAATGCAGTTTACTGTTTTTTCATCTCACGCATTGGATAAAATTCGATCCAATATGTTTCCTGTCCAAATCGAACGTTCTTTGCTGGGTTTTACATACAAATATAAATATTGCAATTGTCAAAGTGAATTTACATATATACTCGACGTTAGGTATTTTAATTAATTTTGCAATATGGCAAGAAAATTTGATAGAGTTCAGAATTTGATGACAAGTAATCAAAACTACGGTTTGTTTTTAAAGTTTTTCGATGCATATGCCCCGGTTGGTTTTAGAAATATTGATCCTGCTGATCCGCTAATGGTTGATCTTGAGAATATGATGAAAATAAACGATCAGTTTTTATATATCGGGGCTCTAACAAAAATGGAAATCATTTATGTAAGTAAACGGTCGACTCAAATGATGGGCATTAAGCCGGAGGATCTTCATCCCGACCATTTTATTCAGGCTTCACACCCTGATGATCTCATAAGGGCCAGCCTTGGAAGGGTCAGATTATTTAAAATGGCTCACAATGTGTCAGTTGCCAAATCAGGATATTCCTTTAATTCAAGCAACTTCAGGATGCGAAATGCACAAGGCAACTATACCAATTTACTTATGCAATTGTATGTGTTGTACAGGAAGCTCCCATATGAATCTACTTTTCTTATAAAAATTCACACCAACATTGATTGGTGCAAGAAATTAAAATACGGATATCATTTTTACACTGGGAATGACCTTTCTAATTTCAGGTACCCGGATGAGGAATTGCTGGAGCTGGGAGTTCCATTCTCAAACCGTGAACTGGAAATTATCCAATTGATCGAATCAGGTATGAACAGTTATCAAATCGCTGAAAAAATATTCCTCAGTCCTCAAACTGTGTACACTCATCGCAGAAATATTTTAAAGAAATCAGGTAAAGCGACCTTGTCAGATGTGATTTATGATCTTAAGGAACGAGGAGTGCTCTGAGAAGTTCAAAAAGTCGACAGAATGCCAAATACCATGAATTCCAAAAATACACGCACTAATCGTTGCCTTTAAGCCTGCGCATTAACCTCACTGCGAAGAAGGACCATTGCCATTAAATGAAAAATGAACATAGGCGAGCTTAGCGAGTCTTGTTAAATTTCGCAGTTTTCCCACCTAGGGGCAGAATTTCACGAGGATTGTTACTCCCTTCACATCCAGCGCTTTCCCGGGATTAATGGTGAGGGTGGTTCCGGGTTGAATCAGAAGGTCTTTACAGGTCGCCCCGTCATTGCGAATGACCGGACTGAAATTAATACCCAGGTTCAGTCGCACATTATTGGTGGCTGCCGGAACACCGGTGGGGGACCAATTCAGGGGATCGTCCCAATACTGGCCCAAACCAAGCCATGCTTTGTAAGTTTTTGAAAGGAAGTCATTGACTCCGATATCGGGAGGATTGAGCCTTGCATTTCCATCAATATCGTCGCTGATTCCCGGGATACAAACCCCAAGGTCATCCAGGGCTTCAGGCCCGGTGCAATGCAGATCGTTCACCGAAACGAAATCCGGGATCACCGAAACAGAAAGTTCATCCTGCCTTGGAGAAAATGAAAATTGCCAGTTCGTCAGATTGAGATGGGTTGTACCACATTGAACAGTTCCAATACGGTTGGGATCGGCTGCATAAAGATCATTATGATTGCTGATGAAATTCGACACACTGCATAAGCCGATCGCAAAATTCCCGGCAGCTGAAGGGGTGCCTCCCCAAAGCCTCTTATTGACAAAAATATTGTTGAAGATATTCATCAAGGCTCCTCCTTTTCTGAAAAAACAAAAGGTGGAAGCCATGTTCCCGGTCCCGCCATCGTCGATGTACACGGTATTGAAATAGTACTTATTCTTAACCCCTGCCTGCGAGGCATCATAGAAACCAAAAAAAGCATCATGCACGCAGTCGGAAGTAATGTAACCAAGTGAAACCTCATTATTGTAAAACGTGCAACTGTCGAGGCCACCTGCACTATGCGTATCAGACCAGATCCCGATGACCGTATCCACCACTTCCGGGTAGTAAGGAACCAGGCTCCCGAATTTGTAGATCTTATTATCTTTCACGGCAAGGTTCCGGCCCTTGACCTGTATCCCGAAAACACCGGGATGGGCAGGATAGTATATACCCTGGTAGAGATATTCAGGGGAAATGTCTTTAAGCAGGAAAATCCTGTTGTTGAAGATCTGCCCGTTACAACCGAGATAAGACGCGCTTCCATTACGGATGGTCCCTATACCGACAAGGTCATCCCCGGTTCCAAAAGCCGAAACGGTAATGTTGGCGATCATATTATTACAGATATTGATCACATGGTCGAGGTGGTTAAGGATATAAATCCCATAGGAGGCCGTTCCGCTGCAGGTGATCGTTTCAAGAAGAAGACTGTCACCAATCTTATTCCCGGTATAAAGACCTATATTCACATTCTGATCAAGAACGCTGATGCCCCTGAAAATGCCTGTACTGATCCTGCGAATGATATTCCCATCGATATTATCGGGCTGGCTTACCGATGTGCTGCTTGTGCCCATGACCTTGATCCCTCCTGATATTCCTGAGTTGCCTCCAAGACCGCCGGCTTCGGTTCCTCCTATAAAATTGTTGGTAATATTATGCCAGTTGCCCTTTTGCAGCTCTATAGCGGTCCCTCCATTGGGTATGCCAACCGCGGTCCTGTAAAAACTGTTTCCCGAGATCAGCCAGTTATCATTGCCGTAATCAAGCCATCCCTGTCCGGGAATGGTTGGCCTGGAAATGAAGATCCCGTGGTCAGACCAGTTGTATATTCTGCAGTTTATTATAGAGTTTTGAATGTTTTTATGTTCGAGGGAGTCGGTACAAATTGCATTCTTAAGCTGTGTGGTGACATAGGTGATCTCACAATTATCTATGGTGTTATAACTGTTCCCTGTTGAACTGCTGCCTGAACTCCCGAAATGAATTGCGCCGTTGAATACGCTGTTATTAGCTTCAATAGCACAATTCCTGATCGTATTCGTATTCGCCCCATTCTGGAAACGGATCACCTCACCTTTATCATAGGCATAATCGAAGGTTCTCATTAACAGATTTGTGCCGCTCGGTTCACCGGGGATCCTCCCGTCGATAGTCACATTGCCTGCGCCGTTTAAAATGATCATAGGCCCGGTAAGATCGGTTGATTGATAGGTCCATTTGGCAGGGGTGGTAAGACTTCCCCCCGGCTGGATGAGAATAAAGGAATAGGAGGAAGCTCCTGTTCCGCTGGCATTAAGCATTGCCAGCGTATCATTGGTGATATTGGAAATAATGGAAAGATGAATATACCCCGTGATAGTCCCATCATTTATGCGATCAAAAGCATGTTTAAGGGAATGGAAATGCCCTGCCGAACCCACGGTATATGAAGTATACGCGAATTCGTTGATACCGGGATCGGGAGTCAGGCTGCGGGTGTTGCCGTCAATGTCGTCGGTGATGCCGGTAAATCCTACCCCTGTATTATCCAGAAAGGCATTCGATGTAATGCGAAGATTTGTCTCAGAGTCGAAATTCGGATTCACACTTAACGAAGAAGCATCCATGATAGGGGAGAACGCTCCCTGCCAGCCTGAAAATGTCAATTGTGAACTGCCTCCGTTCACCGAACCCACGGCACTTGTGTTTTTGGCGTACAGATCATTATGGTTGCTTGAAAGATATGTGTTGGAACTCGAATTCACAACCACGGCCAGGTTCTGTGTTACAGAACTTACACGGTTATTGTAGAAAACATTATTGACCAGGGTAACGGGAAAATCGTTATCACGCCTGAAGCAGGACGTAATTCCTGTCCCTGAGCTTGTTCCTCCGACATAGATGGAATTGAAAAAGTACTTATGGTCACTGGTTCCCGTGCCTGAGATTCCCCTGTCGCGGATACCGTAAATGTTAATGCTATTGTTGTTTGTTCCGTTTGAAAGGGCGATCATGTTATTGGAAGCGGTAATTGTACCATTTTTATAAACGACCCTGATCCCGTCCATTTCGGGGAGAGTCCCGGAACCCAGGCTATTGTTGGAGAATTCCGAAATTTGGTTCTTTGAAATGGTAAATGTGCTGTTATCGGCATCCAGGTTGATCCCTTCGACCCAGGTATAATGGCTTCCTCCATTTGATCCGGTGAACTGTGCAATGTTGTTTCCCGACGCGTTAATACTAGCGGAGCTTGCCGATATCCCTATGCCTATTATAGCCGGCCCATCGGCGCTACCGTTGGAATTCAGTTTCTGAACGGTATTGTCGGAAAGGTCGATCGTATTGCCTGGTAGTGTACTGCTGACGGATATCCCTGTAAGAACTGCGGAATTTGAAGTATTATTGATCTTAAGGGATTGCACCTGGTTGGAGGAAATATGAATATCGGGCGCAGCGACATCAGCCCATGCATGGATCCCCGTCAACGGCCCCGAACCGAGCATGATGATATCGTTTAAGGATTCCCCTCCTCCAATATAATTTGCCCCGTCGGTCCCAATGGCTGACTTGCCCCCGTAAGCTTCAATGCAGGTGAATCCGGTGCCCGACAAACTTATCTTGCGTATCATGTTCGAGTTGATATAACACGTTTGCGCACTGCTGCCCGAAACATAGATGCCAAAAGACTGAGAAGTTGTATTGGTATTCGTCCATACGGGGGCCCCGCAACCCGTGCTACCTCCCCCGATAAAATTCCCTGTTATCGCAAGGCTGTCTCCTCCTGTTGCTTTGATCGCGTAATGTTCGTCAGGTGACGAAAACGATACAGTCTGGTAAAAACTGTTTCCTTCCCCTGAACCACCTATGATCCAGCCGTCACCGCAATTCGGGTTCAGTTTGATCCCCTCCGACAGCCAGTCGTATATAGAACAGTTTTTTATCGTGTTCCTGTGATTCCAGGAATTTTCAGAAGCAATACCTTCATTCAATACGCCCGATGCGGTATGAGTGATGTCACAATGGTCGATGACATTATGGGAATTTCCCTGGGATGAAGACAGTCCCGTTCCAAAATGTATTGCTCCTGTGGAAGTCGTATTGTTGCATGCGATATGACAATATTTCACAGTGTTATAAATTGCGTTTTCACGAAGAAGAATTCCAACCCCCATGAAGGTTGCGGCATTGTTGACAAGATAAAGGTTCTGCTCAGAGCCTGTGCCGCCGAGTCGCCCGTCTATCGTTACATTCCTGGCGCCGTCAAGATCAATTATAGCCGCGTTAATGGCTGCGGTCAGGGTCCGGTGGCCTGAAGCGGGGCTCCCTGTCGGCATAATGACCACTGAAGTATACGAAGAAGATCCGGTACCCGAAGCATATAGTACGGCTGAATTGTTATCGGTGATATCTGACATGATATTCAGCTGGATTTCCCCTGTGATCGAGCCGGCGTTTATGGCGTCGAATGCCAGTTTCAGGGTGGCATAATCCCCGCCGCTTCCAACCGTTTTAACTGTTATAGCGCCGGCTATCCCGTTGAGAAGTAGGAGCGCAGAAATGAGAAGAATTTTTTTCATAATCATGACCGGGTCATTTTATAAATGATTTGATCAAAATTAGGAAGGATGGAAGGGAAGCACAACCGGATAAAGGTATTGTTTTGCCGTGCGGGAAATAAGGTGGTTTCAGCGAATCAGCTATCTGACCAAACGCTCTTTCATCGCTTTGATCACGACTTCCGACTTGGAATTGACATGAAGCTTTTTATAGATGTTGTTGATATGGAAACGAACCGTGCCTATGGAAATGCAGCAATTATCGGCAATCATCTTATAACTGTCACCCTCGACAAGGCATTTCAGGATATCGAGCTCCCGTGACGAGAGTGCATAATCATTGTTTTTTGAAATGGCCGGACTCGCAAAAAATTCAAACACTTTCCTTGCAATTTCACCGGTCATGGGTGAGCCTCCGTTATGAAGTTCTCCAATAGCCTCGATGATCTCCACGGCTGATGATTTCTTCAGCATATAC
>SESF01011874.1_pt1 | contig 10712 bp, 4 predicted proteins | sample 3171521 | NCBI WGS metagenome assembly SESF01 (sample SAMN10866945, study PRJNA518727) | freshwater metagenome | biome: subpolar coniferous forest; feature: holomictic lake; material: water; isolation source: holomictic Lake 227, 6 m and 8 m depth | place: Canada: near Kenora, Ontario | collected...
AACTTAAGGGCGGCGGAATCCCAGAGCAGCTTGTATAGCGTCAGGTTCTCCCGGAGTTGAACGCGCAGGGGCACGTTGCCCAGCAGCACGGACTCGGCGAGCGATCCGGCCCAATCGAAGTTCGCCCCCGCCGGCGGGCCGCCTTTGCAGGCACGGATCCACTCCTGGTAGTGCTCGTCCGAACGCGCAATGGTCTTGGCGATCTCACCAATCTCCTTGGCGCGCGACTGCGGATAGACGTCGTTGCCAAGGATGAAGCCTTTGTCCCCGACCAACAGGCGGCCATTGTCCCCCATCGGCTTGCCTTCGGGCAACCCGTCGGGCCGCGCCGGGCGCAACCCGCCGTCGTACCACACCAGCTTGCAGGGCGGCATGGCGACCGCGCCTGCGGCTGCGCCGGAGAGGCCCTTCACGTGGCAGTTGATAGCCTGGGGCTCGGCCGGACGTGCCGGGAACTGGTAGGTCACCATCGAGCCAAGCGGATAGGTCTCACCATTCACGCGCGTGGAAGCGCCTTGCACGCTCAGCGGCGCTCCCAGCTTCAGCGCACGGAAGACCGGGTCCATGGCGTGGCAGCCGATGTCGCCGAGGGCGCCAGTGCCAAAGTCCCACCAACCGCGCCATTTGAACGGCAGGTAGGTCGGATTATACGGCCGCATGGGAGCCGGGCCGATCCAGAGATCCCAGTCAAGCGTATCAGGAACCGGCGGCGTGTCCTTGGGCCGGCCAACCCCTTGTGGCCAGTATTCCTTAAACAACCCCTGCGATGGCCGGTCGGTCCAGATGTGCGCTTCACGCACGTCGCCGATGGCACCCGCCCAGACGTATTCGCAGAGCTGGCGCGTCTGCTCGGAGGCCTGGCCCTGGTTGCCCATCTGGGTGGCGACTTTCGCCTCGCGGGCAGCCGTGGCCAGCCGGCGCGCTTCCCACACGGAATGCGTCAGCGGCTTCTCGCAATAAACATGCTTGCCGCGCTTGATGGCCTCCATGGCAGCGAAGGCGTGGAGATGATCGGGCGTCGCAACGACCACGCCGTCAATCTCCTTCACCTGGTCGAGCATCTGGCGGTAATCGGTGAACTGCTGCGCCTTGGGATACTTCTTGAAGGTGTGCGCCGCGTAGCGCTTATCCACATCGCACAGCGCCACGATGTTCTCGCTTTCCATCTGGCCGAGGTCGTGAGCGCCCTGCCCGCCGATGCCGATGCCGGCCAGGTTGAGCTTCTGGTTGGCAGAGGCTGCTCCGCGCAAGCCCAGCACCCCGCCGCGGACTACCATGAAGGCGGTCGCAGAAAGCAGGGTGCCACGCAGGAATTGGCGGCGGGTGAGTTCGGAGGAGCGGGCAGTGACGTTGGTCTTCATAAGCTTAGGTCTTCTTGTCGCCGATGCGCACCACCGCATAGATAAGCGTGGCGGGAATGCCCGCTACCAGCGCCATGGCGATGAAGATGGCCGGGCCTTCGCCTCGCTTACGAATATCCGTGTAAATCCAGATAGCCGCCAGGATGTTGAAGAGCAGGGCCACCAGGAAGATCAGACCCACCAGGTCGTGGATGGCCTTGCCGCCTTGCGTGGGATGAGCCGGCATGGCTCCCGGCTCGGGCACGCCCATCGCCGGCGGACCTCCCATAGGCGGCGTTGGCTGGCCCATTCCGCGACGACCAGACCCCGCCATCGGTGGGCGGAAGTTCTCCTGACCGGGACCGACCATCGGTCCCTGGCGCCCCTGAGCTGCTCCGAGCCGCTGCATCAGTTGTTCCTGGTGCTGGGCCATCTCGTGGACACTGCGCTCGAGCCGGTCAAGCCGATCACCCGGACCGCCACGATCATCCTCCGCCGCGAACCCCGGCGTTACCCGGCCAAACATCGTCAGCACGGCGCATATCGCCGCCAGACTCAACCGCCATGATAAGTTATTCATTGGATACCTCCGTCCTTGTTAACTGCACGCGGAAACGGCCTTGCGCCTTGGGACAATCCCAGGGTTTGCTTGTGTTGCAAAGCAGCTTCCATTCAAAGATACGCTCAGGCCGAATACGTAATAAGTCAAGCGTTTCGGCGGTCCCAACACCCGCCCCCAGGGCTGCTCTAATATTACTGTGTTACGTCATGAAGCGTAAAAAGCCGCTGGCGAGCATGGAATCATTGATGAACCCCACGATTTCACGGAACAACTCCCACCTTGGAAAACAGCGCGAGTTCTCGTGTATTGCGAGCGACCTAACACAGTAATACTAAAGTCGGGGCGATAGCAGCTAAACTCCCTGAAATCCGAAGACCGAACTCCGAAGACCGAAAGAAGCTCGAAACCCGAAATCCGAAAACGGTCAGCCCCGGCGCGCTACAGCTCACGGGTGCGCCTTTCCTTCGGGCTTCGGATTTCGGATTTCCTTCGGGTTTCGGGCTTCGGGGCTTCGGATCTTGGGACGGAACTGGCCAACTTCAGAGCACCTCTGATCCGCCTCCGCTTTGAGCTTCCCCGCCGCCCCCCAATTCCTATACTCCGGACACCAAACCATGAGATGCTCAATGAAAGCTCGCCTTACCTTCCTCTGGGTCGCCAGTTCGCTGGCGGCCGTCCTTTTCGCCAGCAGCCCGCTCTACGCCCAGGCTTCCAAGGAGGCGATCGTGGATCTCAGCCCAGTGCCGCAGATTCACGAAACCCCAGCCCAGCGTGACGCGCGCATGCAATGGTGGCGCGACGCGAAGTTCGGCATGTTCCTGCATTGGGGACCGGACTCGCTCTCGGGCAAGGAGCTGAGCTGGGGGCGCGACGCGCATCGTCCCTGGGACATCAATGGCGTGCAGACGCCCCGCACCGAGGACGCTTACTACGACAACCTCTACAAGCAGTTCAACCCGGTGAAGTTCAACGCCCGGGAGTGGGTGAAGATCGCGCAGGCCGCCGGGATGAAATACATGGTCCTCATCACCAAGCACCACGACGGCTTCTCGATGTTCGACTCGAAGCTCACCGACTATGACATCATGAACACCCCTTACGGCAGGGATATCGTCAAGCAGTTTGCCGACGCCTGCCACAAGGCCGGCATGAGGCTCGGGCTCTACTACTCAACGCGCGACTGGTATCACCCCGACTACCTGGTGGGCGACAACGCCAAATACGACAAATGGTATCGCGGCCAAGTCGAGGAACTGCTGGCCAACTACGGCAAAGTGGACGTGATATGGTTTGACCACGTTGGGGGCCGTGACTGGGGGAAATGGCGCTTCGACGAGCTGTTCGCTACGATGTACCGGCTCCAGCCCGGGCTCGTGATCAACAACCGCGCCGCCCGGTTCTGCGGTCCGGCCACGCCGGAAGACCGGGGGCCCGCAAGCCCGGAGATCAGCAAGATGACCGACGGGGATTTCGGCACGCCCGAGCAGGCACTAGGGACCATGGACCTCAAGCATGACTGGGAGTCATGCATGACGCTGGTGGGTGACCAGTGGTCCTGGAAGCCGGACGGCAAGATGTATGCACTGGACGAGGTGGTCGGCCTGCTCGTGAGTTGTGTGACCGGTGGCGGAAACCTGCTGCTCAATATTGGCCCGATGCCGACGGGCGAGATCGAAGGGCGGCAGGTCGCGCTTCTCAAGCAGGCGGGCGACTGGATCAAGCCCCGCGCCAAGGCCATCTACGGCACCCGCGGGGGGCCCTTTGCCAACGGCGAGTGGGGCGGGTCATCTCACCGTGGAAATACCGTCTATGTGTTCGCCAAGAAGTGGCAGGACGAGACGTTGTCACTGCCACCTCTGGCGCAGAAGATCAAGGCCGCCAGGAAGCTGATCGGTGGCGGCAAAGTCGCCTTCAAACAGACCGACAAGGGCGTTGACCTGACTTTGTCCGCCGACCAGCGCGATCCCTTCTTCACCGTAGTGGCGCTGACGCTCGACCAGCCGGTGCCAGCCGGGACTGTAGCCGGGGGAAAGCGCTGAGTCGTATCTACGCAGTCGGCGAGTGCCAGGGAACCGCAGAGACGCGACGGACACAGGGCGGCCAAGCCGCAACCAAGACCAAATCGGGCTTAACGCAGAGACGCAGAGGAACGCGGAGAAACGCAGAGAAGAAGAACTCTCTGCGAATCTCTGCGATTCTCTGCGCCTCTGCGTTAAATCTTCGCCGCCTGCGAGCACAGCGGGATATGGGCCTTCGTTCTATTGTATAGCTCCGACTAAGTGCGTCAGGCAGCGATTGCCGCACCACTCATCAGGGCCGGTTAGCCGGCACGCGTAAGCTGGAGATTGCGGCGCGGCTGAGGCGAGAAACGACGCTCTCGACAAAAGCGATTGCCACGCGGATGCATCTGGGTAGCTCAAAGGCGGCAAATCGGAGCCTGCACCGCTACATGCGCGGGAACTCAGTCGCCAGCGCGGGCCAGGGGCAACTGGGGATATGACCAACGGAACTGCCAGAAATGACCCGGGCTATGGGTTGACCACTTTAACAACAACGCCCAGGCATGAATCCGGCGCCCCGTCTGACGCCAAGTTCAATCCGGAGGAAAGCCGTCAAACCGGAGATTGGAACTGGAGCCGTGCGCGTCGTGGGTGGTTCACTTCTGGCCACGAAGGAGGTGGATTGGCTGACGGCATTTCGGGCTGTGAGGAGGAGAGTGGTCCTCTATTTGGTCGCAGCGCCAGGGCTGCTGCCACCTAATCTCCCAGAAAACGAAGAGCTTCGTTGCTTGGCTGCCTTCTGTTAGAATCACGGACAATCAAGTTTCCGCAGTAATGTTTCGGAGGACGGGAGCGCAGAATACGGAATCTGCACCACAAGTAGCTCAACCGCAGACTCTTAAGCGCACTACATGGGAGCCTCGCCGGACCTGCGCCGGGGCTGCGCCGTCTATGCCTAGGGCACGCCGGCGCACCCGGAGTCACACTGCTAATCTCGTAAACGTCTCAATATCAGTGCCTTGTGCAACCCACGTCAGGCCGCCCCCAGATCTCCCCCATACCGCCCCCATACTGCCCCCATACCGCCTGGCTTGCTGCAAAGCGCCCCCGAGAGGACGAAGGAAGAATGCAGAAGGCAGAAGGCAGAATGAAGAAAGGCCGGGTGAAGCCACCTCATGCGACATCAATGCGACATTAAAGCCACCTCAAAGCGTGTTGCTAGCTAGGCGGTAGCCACCCCAAAGCCACTCTCATGCGACCTTCAAGCCACCTTCATGCGACCTCAAAGCCACCCTCATGCGACCTCAAAGCCACATTGCTTTCAGGCTCCCGGGACCGGACATCTCTCCTGTCTTGCCTCGGTTTGCTCGTCGGCATAGGCTGCACTGGAATCGCATGAAACCTATCCGCCTGGCGCTGGCCGCCTGGAGTGCCGCCGTGCTGGTCACCGCTGCTACCGCGCAACCGGCAGTAACACCGGACGCCCCGGTGATGAATCTCGACGAGCTGGGAGTCTATGCCGTTGGCTACGCTTACCGCGGTCAGCCCGAGCAACAGTTTCCCGTGGGCTGGTCGGACTTCTTTGAGGAGCACACCGGCGTGGCGTGCGAGCCGTTCGGCACACAAAATGGCGAGCGGGCGTTCCTGCTGCACTCCCCCTGGCGCAATGGCACCGGCATCACCTTCCAGCAATTTGTCTTCAGTCTGCCAACGACGGCCACACGCATCCTGCTGCGCGGCGCAACCGCGATGCGGTCTGAAAACGTGACCAACTCCGACGGTGTCACTTTCCGCCTCTACGCCAACGGCACCAAGCTGTTCGACTACCACCAGACGAATGACGTGTGGCGGCAGTTTGAATATGATTTCAGCTCCCAGCGAGGATCGAACCTGGTAGTGCGCTTCGAGGTGGACCCCGGCCCGAACAACAATCCTTCGTTTGATTATTCGCTCTGGGGGAATCGCGAACTTGTGCTGGAAGGTTACAACCCGCCGGTCGTCAAGCACCCGCCGCCGCCACCGCTGGTGCTTTCAAACCTCTGGTCCGGGCAATCGGCGGATGTAGCGCCCCAAAGCGGGTTCCCCGGGACCTCCACTGCGAGCCTGTCGAACGGCGTGGCCTGCTTCCGGTACACCGGCCCCGACGGGGTGCTCGAATACCAGTGGCGCGGGCCCGAATCCCCCCGCGACGGGCTCTTCGGCACCATCACACTCACTGCGCAAGCAACCGGCGACGCCCCGGTCACTGTGCCGGTGGCCAATACGGCCACGCTCGCCTGGAGCCAGCCCGCTGAGCCCATTGCGAGCGGGTGGGCATTGATCAACTCGGCCACGACCATGCAGTCGAAAGCGGCCTTCCCCCTCACCCCAGCCCTCTCCCCAAGGGAGAGGGAGAACCTTGGCGGCGCACGGGAACAGTCTCTGCCCAGTGAACAATCCCGAGCGGCCGAAAGCCGCTCCCTCTCCGCTGGGGAGAGGGCCGGGGTGAGGGGGAACGGATCGCCCAACTTAGGTGATGCCGCTTCCGGCTGTACCCTTTGGCGGACTTACAACGTCGGCTCAACATCGGCCACCGTCCGCATCACCGGCCAAATGGTGGGTAAGAGCCTGGCGCTGGCCATCGCGTGCGATCAGTCCGCGGTCGCCGCACTCGACGTCGGCGGCTGGGGTCTGGTAATGCGACGCCATGTTTTCGTGCCCTATTACCCAGGCAACGTGTATTATCTCTCGCGGGAAAACCTCTTCGTGAGCGCAATGCTCGACTGGACCGCCTCCGCCGCTTCATCGCACAGTGGCACGCGAGCTAACTGCGACCTGCGGACCGACGGCACGCGCGTCCCATTGCGAGAGCGCGCCATCTTCTCCGCCGCCTGGCACCTGGCGGAAGTGCTGCCCAACCCGCCCAATCCTCCTTCGCCCTGTCGCGCGTTTTTGGCCAACAAGATCGTGCTCGATATCTGGGGCGGCACCTTCACGAACATCGCCGCCAACCTAACGACCCTGGCCAGTTACGGCATTACTAACTGTGTTGCGCTCATTCATGATTGGCAGCGGAGCGGCTACGACAATGCCCTGCCGATGCACTACCCGGCCAACGCCAGCTACGGAGGCGATGCCGGGATGAGCCACTTGGTCGCAACCGGCACGCGCCTTGGCATCCGTTGCGCGCTCCACGAGAACTACGTGGACTACTACCCTAACTACGATTTCTACAACACGAACGACATCGCCCTCGATTCAGCCGGGAAGCTGCAGTTAGCCTGGTATAACCCCGGCACACGAATCCAGTCCTTCGCCGTAAAACCCAACGCCATCCTTCCCCTGGCGGCCACCCAGTCGCCCGAGATTCACCGCCGTTACCGCACCGAGGCCAATTATCTGGACGTACACAGCGCTGTGCCGCCGTGGTTTCACGTAGATGAGCGCGCCGCCGAGGCCGGCGCCGGCCAGTTCAGAAGCGTGTGGGACATTCACCGGCAACTGTGGTCTTACGAACGCGACATGCACGGGGGCCCCGTGTTCGGGGAGGGCAACAACCATTGGTATTGGAGCGGGTGTCTGGATGGTGTCGAGGCCCAGTTCGGCAGCGGCTGGCCGGGCAATGGCGGCTTCACTGCGCCGTTGGCGGTGGACTTCGATCTGCTCAAGATACATCCCTTGCAGTTCAACCACGGGATGGGGTATTACAGCCGCTGGTGGCCGACCGAGAGCTACGCGACCAATTGGATGGGCCCGGCGCCGATGGTGGTGTTGGATCGCTACCGGATGCAGGAAGTGGCTTACGGCCATGCCGGATTCCTCGACAGCTCCGTGTATGCAAACATCCCCCTGGCCTGGCTGGAGCACCATTTGCTCTCAGCGGTTATGGCGCGCTACGCGACAGCCAAGCCGCTGGAAATCCTGTATGAAACCAAAGGTGCCTGGCTCGACGCTACCGCCATGGCCAAACTCGACAGCCGCGGCGCCAGCGACCACGTGCGCATCCGCTACGACAATGGCCTCACCGTGACCGTCAACAACGCCTCGAACGCATTTGCCGCGGGCACATGGCATCTGCCGGATTTGGGTTGGGTGGCCGAAGGCGCCGGGGTCACGGTTGGCACCACGCTGCGCGACGGGGTAATCACTGACTTCGCCGACACGGGAGCCACCTTGTTCCTGAACGCCCGAGCGGCCACTGACTGGAACCTGTCAGGCCACCGGCGCGTGCAGCCAGGCGTAGCCTCCTTTCAGCAAACCGGCAGTCGCGCCTTCCGGGTTACTTACCGGTGGGAGGTGCAAGATCGACTGGCCAAAGACTACCAATGCTTCGTTCACTTCTGCACAAACGGCGTGATTCGCGCCCAGCAGGACCACCCGCTCTCGTCCCCCGCCTCGCAATGGCAGCCCAGCCAAACCATCAGCGATGGCCCGTGGAATATCACGCTGCCGGGCAGCCTCCCCGATGGCGATTACGACTGGCTGATCGGCCTGGTTGACGTCGCGGAGGGCAGCCGGGTGATCCTGCAAGGGGTGGACGACGGAATCTCCCGCATCCGGCTGGGGGTGCTGCGCCTGGCCAACGACGGCGCCCTCCTGTCATTCGTGGCCGAAACCAATTCTCTCTCTTTCAATCCGGCCGCGTGGTATAGCCAGCATCTAAACCACTCGAATCGTGTGGTGGACTTTGGGGACGCACGAACCGATGGCAGCGCTTGGCTCCGTCGCGAAGGAAATGTCTGGTTGCTTAAGACCTGGCCGCGCGAACGCAACTTCACGCTCGAATTGAGCCGACAACGCTTTGGCCAGCCCGCCAAAGTGCAATGCGTCGGCGGCGGCGCCTCCGAAGTCATTCCCGTGCCGACCGGCTCGCGCTGGCGTCTGCCGCTCAACGGCGCGATGGAATACCGATGGACCAACTCCACCCCATGACGAACCCTATGAACATAAAAACCCTCTTACTGAGGAGGATGTTTGAGCGGACTGACGTCCGCTGCTACTCCCAAAGCTGCCGCGGCTTCTCCCTCTCCCCCTTCCGAAGGGGAGAGGGCTGGGGTGAGGGGTTGCTCCGTGTCGCCTATCCCGCGGTCTTGGCAGTAAGCGCTGCATTGGTCTCGCTATCATTCCTGCCGACCGCACTCGGCGGTGAAAGCCCCTGGCATAACGTCCGAGATTTCGGTGCCGTAGGCGACGGCAAGACCATCAACACCGATGCCATCAACCGCGCGATTGATGAGGCTGTCACACATGGAGGAGGCACGGTCTTCTTTCCCGCCGGCAACTACCTGAGCTACTCCATTCATTTGCAGAACAACATATCGCTCTACCTCGACCAGGGTGCTGTGCTCATCGGCACCCAGGAGGCCAATGGGGTTGGTTACGATGAAGCCGAGCCGAACACGGCTTACGACAAATATCAGGACTTCGGGCATAACCACTGGAAAAACAGCCTGATCTGGGGCATCGGCTTGCACGATGTTTCCATCCTAGGCCAGGGAATGATTTGGGGGAAGGGGCTGACCCACACCAATCGTTTCGTCAAAGGGGCGGGGAACAAAGCCATTGCGCTAAAGGAATGCCGCAACGTGACAATCAAGGACATCACCATCTTTCATGGCGGACACTTCGGCATCCTGGCGACGGGCGTGGATAACCTCACGCTGAGCAACCTGAGGATCGATACCGATTGCGACGGGTTTGACGTGGACTGCTGCAAGAATGTGCGCATAGAGGGTTGCACCGTGAACTCGCCCTATGATGACGCCATCTGCCTGAAGAGTTCCTATGCGCTGGGTTACGCCCGGCCCACCGAGAATGTGACCATCGCCAATTGCCAGGTCAGCGGCTACAGCCTCGGCTCGCTACTGGACGGCACTTTCAAGCGCGCCTACAAGGATCACGCGCCGGACGCATGTCCCAATGGCCGTATCAAGCTGGGCACTGAGTCCACGGGCGGCTTTAAGAACATCACCATCGCAAATTGCATATTCGACTGCTCGTTTGGGCTGGCGCTGGAGACGGTGGATGGGGCACCGCTGGAAGATATCGCCATCTCCAACCTCACCATGAGGGACATCGTGGACTGCCCGATCTTCATCCGCCTGGGCGGGAGGATGCGTGCTCCGGCGTCCGTGCCGATGAGCACGTGCCGGCGCATCAGCATCAACAATGTCGTCGTCTCCGATGCCCACTTTAAGTGCGGCTGCATCATCAGTGGGCTGCCGGGGCACAACATCGAGGACCTCACCCTGGGCAATATCACCGTCTATTACAAAGGGGGCGGGACTAAGGAGATGGCGAAGCGCCAGGTGCCAGAATACGAGAAGGACTACCCCGAGCCAGAGGACTTTGGCACCATGCCGTCATACGGGTTCTACTTTAGGCACGTGAGAGGCCTCAAGGTTCATGATGTGCAGACCCATTTCCTTGGGGAGGAGCAGCGCCCGCCTTTCGTCTTGGACGATGTGCAGGACGCAGCGTTCCATCATGTAACGGGCCAAAAAGCAGCAAAGACCCCGGCGTTTATCTTAAGCAACGTGAAGTCTATCACCGTGCGCGATTGCACGGGCGCGAAGGACTCCGCAATCCGGGTTGCGCGAAAGCAGGAGCTGTAGCAGATGATAACTATTCCGTGTCCCCTGCTCCAGGGCTGCTCTAAGGTTCTCCCGTTTCCAGCGAGCAGCGCTCAAATCCGAAGCTCGATAACCGAAATCCGAAGGGCGTGCTGGCGGCTGGACCTTTTCGGTTTTCGGGCTTCGGATTCCCTTCGGATTTCGGTTTTCGGTTTTCGGTTTTTGGGCAGATCCTAACCGACTTTCCGGGTAGAGCCGG
>SESF01018925.1_pt1 | contig 10711 bp, 17 predicted proteins | sample 3171521 | NCBI WGS metagenome assembly SESF01 (sample SAMN10866945, study PRJNA518727) | freshwater metagenome | biome: subpolar coniferous forest; feature: holomictic lake; material: water; isolation source: holomictic Lake 227, 6 m and 8 m depth | place: Canada: near Kenora, Ontario | collected...
TGATGACTCATGGAAGTCGCTGCGCGAGATGCGGCCCTGGTTAGTACAGTTCATCGCTCTTCCGATTGGCATTGTCACAGCCGAACTCGTCGTCGTTCTATGGCTCGCCATCACACCGTTATGCCTCGCCGAGTTTGCCACGACACCGATGCCGTTTCTGGTTTCGTTTGTCGGCATCGTGGTTGTTCACGAGTTGATTCATGCTGCGGTCCATCCGCTGGCAGGACGTTCGTCGCGCTCGATTCTGGGGTTCTGGCCGTCGTGCGTGATATTTTACGCACACTACGACGGGGAGTTGAGCCGTAACCGCATTCTTACGATACTGCTGATGCCGTTATTTGTCATAAGCATTGTTCCGCTTCTTGTAGCGGCGGTCCTACAGTCCGCAGCCGGGTGGGTAGCGTCCATTTCCTCTTTCAATGCCCTGCTGGCTTGTGGCGATGTGCTTGGTGTAGCCTTGCTTCTCTTCCAGATTCCGGCCAACGCCACCGTGCGCAATCAAGGTTGGAGGACATACTGGAAGGAGCACAACAGAGTGGCTGGGCATCTGCCGTGCTGACTGCCAAAGTGCCGGGCTAGCGTTGCCGGGACAGCCCTACGCCGCCAGTTTGAGCGCTTTATGTACTGAAGAGGGCGGCATCCTCAACTCACGGGCGATCGCCCTGATGCCCAACCCCTGCTCCTTGAGATTTCTGACTTCGTCGGCGCGGCCATTGATGGTTGCCGGACGGCCCAGAAGGACACCACGGGCCTTGGCGGCTGCCAACCCCGCATTCACGCGCTCCTTGATGATCCTGCGCTCAAATTCTGCCACGGCCATGAGAACGCCCAACTGTAACCGCCCAGCCGGATTGTCGTCGCTGGTGTCAATTCCCTGGCTGCTGGCGATGAGGGGCACCTTGAGCCGGTTCAATTCGTCGAGGATCAGGGCCAGGTGAGTTAACGACCGGCCAAGCCGGTCCAATTTGAAAACGAGCAGCCGCTCGACCTTCCCGGCCCTGATGTCCTGCATCAGCCGATCCAGTTGGGGCCTGGACGCCTTGGCTCCGCCAATCTTGTCCACGTACAAGGTCAAGGCTTCCCAGCCACGCTGGCGGCAGTAGCCTTTCAACTCCTGCTCCTGGCTGTCGGTGCGCTGGCCTTCGGTGCTGACCCGGATGTATAGCGCGGTGTTCATAAAACTACTGTTTGCTGAACAAAGACGGCCATCGCAGATTCCTCAACAAAGTGACCGTTTTTTTGGGGCTGAATTGGGGGATGATTTGTGAACAGCTCTACGCTGCATATATCTATATGGCGAATGTGCGCGTGAATCATCTGGCCAGGATGGCATAATTGACCTCACGACCGGCGTTGGTGCAGGCGCGGCTGTCTCCTTAATTGGCTGTCGCATTGAATGAGCTGACGGTCGCGCAGGCTTTAACTCATCCGGCCTGAACCAGGCTACCGTATCACGCGTGGAAGGCCGGTTCGGCTTCCGTGCTGAATCAGGCTCACCGCTCCGTGCTCAGGGTATCGCGCCTTTTCTATCTGCGGGTCAGTGGATTCGGCGAAAGTAGCGGAGCAAAATCGCCGTCCAGACCACCGTGCCTATCAGAAACGGGCCGAGCACAAGGAGGAGCATTGAGTTGGAAAGGTGTGGCAGACTCTGCTTGTTGGCCTGGACAATCGAATACTCAATCCCCATCACAAACCAGACGGCTAGGCAGGCAAACCAAATGGAATGACGAACCAGATAATTCGACGTGTCTTTCCTTCGTTCCGGGGCCAGCCAATAATCTCGATCTGGAATGTTCACGATGCCGGGCACGAACCGGGTGACGTAGGAGAGAACTACGACAAATGAGGGGAAGAACAGGCTGAGCAGAAGCACGAGCCATTGATTAGCCGAACGGCTCATCCATCCATTGGGTTGCCCGCTGAGGTTAAAATGCGTGGCAATCCGTTCTGGCAACTGAGAGGCAGACCAGGCCCAGCAACCCAGGAAGCACAGGTAAAGCAGGACAAGGAGGATGATTGGTGCGCGGAAGGATTTCATGCCTTCTTAATCGGGTCCAGGATCACGATGAGGAAAGTGCAAAACGGGCCACCAAACAGGGAGGCGAACCACCAACCCAGCCCACTCCTGCCCTTCGCCTGCGCCAGACCAGCGTTGATCAGGGAAAGCGTTAACCATCCGACAGCGTATTCACCGGTGTTCGTGTTCATGGCTGATGTTCTATTCGCACAGGCAGAAACGACTGTCGATTACAAATCCCACCTGCATTTGGAGACCGTTGCTCACCGCAGATTTACGGAACGCCGACGAATCCTGGTGCTGAGCAACGAGCCTCACAGGCCCCCCGCTGGATTCGCCTCCGAGCCGGTTCCGGTCGCTGGTCGCCGAAATACCGGACCTCACCGAACGACCGAACACGAAGATCAGGCGACTACTGCTGGTTCTGCTCGTAGTTGCCGGTGCTGCCCGTGTTTCCTACTGGCAGCGAACCGGGAACCTGTGGCCGCACGCCGCAGCTCGGTAATATTCAGTTTTCTTGGTTGCCGTCATGATCGGGCTGGTTCCTCCGCGCTATGGCTGAACCGCAAATTGGTTTTGGGTCATGGGCATTTACGGGCTCGCCAAGGTTGCAGAGGCGCTGGAACAGCCGGTCATGAACCTGACGAAGGTGGTCAGCGGGCGCACCCCGAGCATCTCGTTGCGGCGGTGCGGGTTCGTTGTTCTTCACGCAGATCAGTATCTTGACAATGGGGGGCTCTTCGGCTACGGTTCAAGCGCGTGAGTGAGGCTGAACATCTAGCTGCTTTGCTGCTAAATGATAATTCGTGGCGGCGCAAGAGTGTGCGCTTTGTTCAAGAGGCTTTGGGCTGCACCCCGCTCCTAGCCACGGCTGCAAAAGTCGCTAGAGCGCTTGCCGACGCAGGGATTCCTCATGTTTTTGTCGGCGGTTTGGCTGTGCAGCAGCATGGTTATGTGCGCAACACCTTGGATGTGGACGTTGTTGTTTCGGATGTGGATGCGGCGTGTGATCGGCTGGCGGCTAACGGGTTTACCGAGAATCCGGGTCCGGGCGGTTTTCGCTGGCCGCATATCAAGGTGGTTATGACCGACAAAGCAAACGGCGTTGACGTGGATGTGATGCCTGCTGGAGCTAGGGTGGGCAACGGTGGGTTGCCCTTGCCCAAGCCTGAAAGGGCCGAGACTACGCCCCAATACGTAGATGCAGCCACTTTGGTCAGCCTGAAACTGTCTTCCTGCCTGGCGGACCCGGTTAATCGGGCTAAAGACCAAGCGGACGTTATCGAGCTTATCAAAGCCAGATTGCCGCAGGATTTGCCGGTAGATGGCTCCGTTAAGACCGAATATGCTCGGCTTTGGAGCGCATTACATGTTGAACCGCTGGGGCCTCAAGCATGAGGCTGCCTGTTTACCGACGCCTCCGGGTTAGGTGAAGACCGGGAATAAGTTGGAATGGGTCGTAAAGGGCGGTGGAATGGGTTGCGGCGGAAGGGGCGCAATGGGTCCGCATGGGTGTCGCGGAAGCACCGCCAGAGGGTCACCAATGTCCTAAGGGGCATTGCTCTGAGGCTAACTTCGTCTTGGCCGAGATGAAGCAGGCGCAGGCGGAGCAGCGGGAGAAGGATGTGAGTCCGTTGAACCGGGCGAACTTGGCATCTTTGCTGCGCGAGGCGTTGGGGCATTGGCGGCAGGCGTCGCGGCGTTGCGAGATGATGTCAGCGCTGGACAGGCCGATGCCCAGGGCGGCCTTGCTCAGGCCAACTACGCCGTCGGCGACAGTTTGGAGCGCTGATTTGTGGCAGTCGCCGCAACTCATATCCCGACCTCTAACTGCGCGCAGCTTCCGCCGGGACCGGGCGGGACCAGCGGCTGGCATTTCGTGGGGTCGGGCAGGTAGTCGGGACAGGGTAGGAGTATGCCGGCGGGCATGTCCGGGGCGCCGTCGGGGATGGCGCAGAGAGACTCTACCCAGGGCGGCGCGCAGAGCGGCGGCGGGTGTATCCCGAGGCATTCGGTCGTGAAGTCTGTCCCGCCGCATTGACCGTGCGGTTGCTGCCAAAGCGGATCAATGATGCCGGGCACGGCGATCCATTCCCTGATCTGGTTTGGGTGAGCCGGCGCACCCATGCCGTAGGTTTGGCCGTTGGGAAACACGTCAGATTCGTTTGGGGAGAAGCAGATCACGGATGGCTCGCAGGGGGTGCGGCGAAGGCAATGCGGCGTGCAAGCAAAGTCGAAGGTGTTGTCGCAGGCGTTGAGGGTCCAGGCACGCAACGTGAAGTCGCCTTTCGGGTCGGCGTCGTGCCATTTGTAGTGCGGGGCTCCGTGGCTGATCACATACCAGCCGGTGACGGTCGGGACTGAGGTTCCGGCCACTTTGAAGGCGGTGTCGGAGACGATCTCTACGACCGTTTGGCTACCCAATACTACGGTCGGGGTGAAGGATGTGTCGTAGGTGACAAAGTCCACCAGGTCGCCGACTCGCAGCCAGGGCGCGGCGGTTGAGAGGGTGAACTGCAAATGGGTATTGCTGTCGGCCAGATCGACGGTGGACACATCGCACCGGCCGCAGATTGGCCAGGCGGTGGGCCAGCGGATTGGGGCCACCCAGCCGCCGCCTTCGGTGTTGAAGTAGCCGCCATAGGACCACTTGAGGTCGGGAGCGCCTTGGAGCACTACGGTTGAGCCTGTTTGCGAGGATACGGTATAGACGCCGTCAGCCAGGCCGGCTACGCCCGCGATTCCAAGCAGGGTGCCCGATGGCCAGGGGGTGGTGGGCGTTCCGAAGAGGGTAAGGGTGGGCAGGGACACGCTGCTGACGCACTCCCATTCTCCCTCCTTGACCATCATCCGGTCCTCACCGCAGGGCCGGAAGAAGTTCATGGATGGGTCAGCCTCTTTCGTGATGGCCCATTTCTGGACGTGCATGATCCCGTCATAGACGAAGGTGCCGCCGGTCATTCGGCCCATGAGAGAGTAGGCTCCTGGAGGGTAGTTGGCTCCGCCGGACGCGGTTGATGCGGAACTGGTGCCATCGTCGGGGGCGTTGCTCCACCAGGTGGCCGCCAAGGGTATGCCGCTGGGGGTCCAGCAGCCGGGAGTCGCGGCGGAAGCAGGGTCCCACAAGAGGCCGAAGGCGTAGTGGCCTTGTTCCTGGCCCGGTAGGTTGATGCCATAGCCGGGAGGGTTCGGAATGCCGAGGATGCGACCGTCAAAGTCGCTGCTGTCCTCCCATGTGGCGCAGGTGCCCCAGCCGGTCATGGCATCCGTTGGACTGGCGGTGGCATCCTCGTTCCGGCGCACTACGGGCACGCGGGCGCACAGGTCGTCCGTGCGCCACGGGAGGACCATGTCGTTGGTCAGTGGGTAGTAGTCCAGTAGGGCTACGGCGTCGGCGTAGCAATCGGCCACGGAGTATTCGTCGGTGAGGTCACCGCTGAATGTGAGCGAGCCTAGCCAGCCAGTCTCAACCCCTTCCTCGGCAACTCCGGTGATGGTGACGCTGAACTCGGTCGCGTGGACCCAGCGTCCGCCCATTCGCCAGCCGGTGGGCATGTTGTGGGCGAAGGTAGCCCACAGAACCAGTTGGCCAGCCGGAGATGATGGCGTGTTAAGACCTTGATCCTCACCCCAGCCCACGTTCACGAAGTTTCCACAGGCCAAGGGCGTGCCGATCCAACCCGGCCACCAGGGCATTACGTAATTTTCACGCGGATACCCCTCGACCTCTGCGGTTTCGGAATCCAGGGTCCAGCCATCGGTGCAATCGGTCAGGCTGATGATGCCGGTGTCTTTGTCCACTTCCGCCTCGCGAATGATGGACAAATTGAATTTGTAGTAAGGATAGGTGGTGAGGGTGCAAGACCCGGAAATGGCGCGGCGCTCGTGCAGGTAACGGGTGGCGCTTTGGGGGCAGGTGCAGGAGTCGTAGGGCAGTGAGCCGTGGTGGGTTTTGTCGGCGCGGACGGCTTTCCACCCGGTTTTGTGGCAGGTGCTGTAGTCCCACTTTCCGGCGGCGAGGGTGATGGCGTGCGCGGCGGGGGTCATGGCTTGCTTTAGGCCAGGGGGGAACAGGTGGACATGCCCGCCCGCGGTGGACACGTCCCCACAGCCTGTCGCCACCAGATACCAGTTTGGGTCGTCGGCAAATTGAATGCGGTTGAGCGGGTGGATGGGGCCGGTGCCGGCGGCGGCCAGGTTGATGATAGTGGCGCCGAGGTCGTAGCCGGTGGTGTTGGTGGTTGCGCCGGAGGCGGTGCCAATGGGTGGCGGGGCGTAGCAGTTGCCGTCAATGGCGCGGTCGGGTTTGCGCGTGGCAGAGCAGGAGTCGGGGGGGCCGGCAGTGCCCTGGACTGGAGTCGAGGTGTCCACCGTGGTCACGTTGGACATGATGGTGATGTCCTCTTCGGCCTTCTTTTTGTGCTGGTAGCAGCCGATGCCGGTGGTGTTCAGGGGGCCGAAGCCGCCGCAGGGGGTGCGATAGGGCGGGGCGGTGTTCATAGCCGAGAGCGGAGAGACGAAAAGGGTGAAACGTGAAACGTGAAACGTGAAGGAAATTTGAAATCCGAAGGCCGACGGCGGGGCGGGGCTGGGTTAACCATAGGAGCAGGGGTTGTTGCCGCCGCCGCCTACCTGCACTACATCGGCGCGGAGGAGCTGGCGCACTAACGCCTCATGCCCGTCGCCAAAGGTGGCCGTATCCACCCAGCCAATCGGGATGTGGTTCGCATCCGGCAAGGGCGCCGAGGTCCACGCGCTCTCCGTTGGCGTAGTCCAGGACGGCGTTGGATCGGTTGCGGGGTCGGGCGTATAGCTGGCGGAGGTGGGGGTCGGCCCATAGCGCACGATCGCCGTCCCGTCACCGATTTCGAGCCAGAACCAGAATTGCGCAGAACCAGTGGGGACCCATATCTCGGGCACCGTGGCCGGTATGTATTCCCCGTCCGGATCCCCGTCAGACACCCCATCGGCATCCGCATCCGTGCCGGTCGCGTCGGTGGCCATTACACGTCCGGCGCGGACGATGAACTTGCGCCAGTCGTTCGTGGGGTCCTCGACCGATCGGAGCACGTCCGGCAGGGTGTAGAGCTTGAAGGGATGGAAGTCCACCAGGCGGCGGGAGGTAAACTGGAGCGCGGCTAACTGGCTGCGCAGTCCGGCGACGGCTGACGCCTGGCCGGCCAGGCCGCTGGCGAGCTGGTTGATGGCGACCCAATTGTTGCGCACGCTGCCGCCCGCCTGGGGAAGTTTTACGTTGCTGGAGGCGCCGGGGCCGGTCTTGCCGGGGGTGCTTAGCGGGGTCTGCATTGGGAAATGATAATGATCGAACTGCCGTTCGATGCTACGCAGTTGGGTAGAGGTCGGGGTCCCACTGGCCAGAGGGGGCGCCGAGCCATGTGCGAGTCAGCTTCCAGAGCCCATTGTTCCAAATCACTTCGTCGGATTGACGGAGCCAACTCATGCCGGCGGAGGAGACGTAGCCGGAGAAGGTGCCGAAGGGGAACTGGATGAAGCCGCCATCGCTCGCAGCCGGCGCCATATAGCTGAACATCGTGTGCTGAAACTTCAACCCCGCCAAGTAGAAGTTCTCCTCACCTTTCAGCCACTTGTTAACCAGCGCTGTCGTCAGGGCATTGTTCGCTGTGCCCGCGATCGCCGCCATGATGGTCGTACTCCCTGCCGCCGTCGCCGAGTTAAACGCCGCCTTGGCCTTCTTCCGATCGGCATCCGTCAGGCTCGCAAAATAGACATGCTTCTCGATGGGGGGCTGGATCTCGAATGGCGTCAGGGAAAACTCGTCTGGCGGCATCACGTTCAAGCTCAGGTAGTTCACCGTCACCACCCCTTTGCCGCCCTTGGCCAACTCGACGGACGCGTCTTCCACTGAGTAATAACCCACTATAGCGGCAAACCCCGTCCCCACCTGGATGGTCCAGACGCTGCCGCGGTGGTGGGCGTTGGCATATAGGAAGGCGTCGTTGAAGCGGCCCGCTAACCGTTCCGTGTAGGTGATGCGCTCGGCGAACTTGAGACTGTTGCTCTCGGGCGTGGGGACCAGCGGTCCGGGCTGCCCGTCAATGGCGCCGTTGCCCTTCCAGATGAGGGTGTTGACGGCCATGCTTAGCCCTTCGGCGGTTCGGCGTTCATCGCGGCCAGGACCGGCTCGACCAGGTCGAATAGTTCTTCCATTGGAAGCGCGACATGGGCGAGGCCGTTCGAGACGATCAGGCCCTCGGGGCCGACCCGGACGGATCGGAATGCGCCGCCCGGTAGGTTGTGGCCGACGGAGTGGTGATAGACGGGGGCTTCGGCCCAGGGCTCGTCGGTGGCGGTGCCGGTTAGTTTGCGTAGTATTTTCATGAGAGGGGTGAAACGTGAAACGTGAAACGTGAAGGAAGGGCCAATAGCCGAGCGCCGAGAGACGAGAGCCGGGAGCCAATCAAATGGGGGTCATTACGCATGGGTATTGGTTATCTCGCCCCCGGCGGTTATGAAACCTATCTCCATTGCATCCAGGGCCGGCTGCATCAGCATTACGATTACGACGAAGGCTCGTTCATTCTCTGGGGCAAGGGCCAGCCGCTGTGCGAAGACTTCGGTTATTACGGGCGCGCCACGGCCGCCGACCACAGCCGCCTGTCGCCCGGCTGCCGACGGACGGCCTGCCGCCGATGTTGTTTTACATGGCCGGCGTGACCGCCTGGTCCTACTTTTCCGAGTGCCTGAACCGAACCTCGAGCACGTTCATCGCAAACGCCGGCATTTTCGGCAAAGTCTATTTCCCACGGCTCACCGTTCCCTTGTCTGCGGTGATTTCCGGGCTGATCAAATTTGGCATCCAGTTCGGGCTATTCCTGGGCTTCCTGTTGTTTTACTGGCTGAAGGGCTCCCCGATCCACCCTAATCTCTCCATTCTCCTGACTCCGATTCTGCTATTGCTGATGGCCGCGCTCGGCCTCGGCTGCGGCATCATCGTATCGGCGCTCACCACCAAGTACCGCGACTTGCAGGTGCTGGTGGGATTCGGAGTCCAACTGCTCATGTATGCCAAGCCGGTCGTCTATCCGATGTCTATGTTGCAAGGGGGCCGTTTCCGCTGGCTCATTTTCGTCAACCCCCTGAGTCCGATCATCGAAACCTTCCGCTACGCCTTTCTCGGCGCCGGCACTTTCAGTCCCGTGTATCTCCTGTATAGCGCCCTCACCACCCTCCTGATCCTCGCCATCGGCGTGGTGCTTTTCAACCACGTGGAGAGAACGTTTATGGACACCGTTTAAGCAAATGGTGAAAGTAGAAAGCAGAAAGCAGAAATGAATAGCCGGCTGCCAAAGGAATTCCGAGACCGCACGAAGTACTTTGCCGCCCGTATTATCCGCCTTTTCGTGAAGCTCCCCAAGACGCAGGAAGAGGTGAGGGTGCTTGGAAGGCAATTGCTTCGCTCGGGAACTTCCGTCGCCGCCCATGTCCGGGAAGCCTCCCGCGCACGTTCAGACGATGAGTTTGTTTCCAAGCTGGGCGGTGCGCTCCAGGAAGCCGATGAAAGCCAAATGTGGCTGGAACTGCTGCGCGAAGAATGTGGAATTGAACCCGCTCTCACGGAGCCGTTGGAAGCTGAGTCTTCCGAGTTGATGGCCATCTTTACGACGATGATCAATCGCACCAAAGGAAACTTGTGAGAATTTCTGCTTTCTGCTTTCCTAATTTCTGCTTTTAGAGAATGAGCGACGTCGTAATCCAAGTCGATTCCCTGTGGAAAAAGTACCGCCTGGGTGTGCTGGGTACCGGCACGTTGCGCCACGACTTCAACCGCTGGCTGCACCGGATGGCGGGCAAGCCCGCCATCTCAGAACGACGGCTCGGGCTTGAAATAGTGATCAAATGGCCGTAGGTACGAGTGTATGAATATGGGCCAAGTCACGATTCCATATCCGGCAGGTTTAGAGGAAAGCGTCCAAACGACCCCGGGAGAAATTGAGCAACAAATCCGGTTGATGGCCGCACTCAAGATGCTCGAACTTGGCAAGCCGTCCTCCGGCAAAGCGGCTGAGCTTGCCGGCTTGTCCCGGATCGGCTTCTTCGAGGCGTGTGCGCGCTACAAAGTCAGTGTGTTCAATTATTCAGCCGGCGAGCTTGAGGCGCAGATCCGCCAGGACCTCGAAAACGCCCTCCGGATGCATGCCGCGTGATCATCGTGGCGAAGTCTTGTTGCTGCTGGATGACCGGGCTGGCAGAACTGCCGCACAGAAACTCGCGCAGCCTCTTACCGGGCTTGCCGGACTATTGTTATTGGCCAAACGCCAAGGCCTGGTGACAGCCGTTGCCCCCTTACTGGGGACGCTTCGTGGCCTCGGCTACTGGGTTTCCGATGAGGTGGTCGCCGTCGTCAAGAATCTGGCTGGAGAATAGGCATCTCTGAGGCCTAAGATAGAAGATCAAGACGATGACGTTTGAAGATTTGGATGCCTGGAGAAAGGCGCGAATGCTCGTAAAGGCCGTTTGTGTCCTGATAGCGGACGCAGGGTCTTTGGTTTCGGGCTTGATCGCCTCGACGCGCAGACGGCTTGTTGCCAAAATCGCCGGAACCGCCACCCTGATCGCCATTGTCGGATGGTGCGGGCTCCGCTTCCTTTCCTAACTCCTTTCTCCGATCTCCTGTCCGCTATCTCCGATCTCCAACTGCAATTCAGACACTGG
>SESF01028529.1_pt1 | contig 10711 bp, 12 predicted proteins | sample 3171521 | NCBI WGS metagenome assembly SESF01 (sample SAMN10866945, study PRJNA518727) | freshwater metagenome | biome: subpolar coniferous forest; feature: holomictic lake; material: water; isolation source: holomictic Lake 227, 6 m and 8 m depth | place: Canada: near Kenora, Ontario | collected...
CTGGTGCCGCTGGACACGCATATGCGGCAGGTAGCCATGCGCCTGGGCATGACCGCGCGCAAGGATACCTCGATGAAAACCGCCGCGGAAATAACGGCGTTCTTCAGGAAGATCTCGCCGGGCGATCCGGTGAAGTACGACTTTGCCCTCACCAGGGCCGGCATCCGCGGCAACAATGTTTGATATGTTGTAGAATATTCTGCAACCCGCTTTTGCCCGTAAAAAGAAAGAATAAGGAGAACAAAAATGAAGCTTAAAGGGACACAGACAGAAAAGAACCTGCTTGCCGCCTTCGCGGGAGAATCGCAGGCCAGGAACCGCTACACCTATTTCGCCAGCGCCGCGAAAAAAGAAGGCCTTATGCAGATAAGCCTGGCTTTCGAAGAAACGGCTAACCAGGAGAAAGAGCACGCCAAGCGCTTTTTCAGCTTCCTAGAGGGCGGAGACCTGGCCATAACCGCCACTTTCCCGGCCGGGAAGGTAGCCGACACCAAAGCCAACCTCAAAGCTTCCGCCGACGGCGAGAACCACGAGTGGGGCAGCATGTACCCGGCTTTCGCCAGGACCGCCCGCGAAGAGGGCTTCGAGCCGGTAGCCAAGACCTTCGAAGCCATTTCGGTGGCCGAGAAGCAGCACGAGGCGCGCTACCGCGGCTTCCTGAAGAACATCGAAGAGGGCAAAGTTTTCAAAAAAGACAAAAAGACCGCCTGGCGCTGCATCAACTGCGGCTACACGCACGAGGGCGACGCGGCCCCGGAGAACTGCCCGGCCTGCGCCCACCCGAAAGCCTACTTCGAAGTGCTCGCGGCGAACTGGTAAACGGACACATAAGGAACTTTTATGGATGAAAATATAAACGAAGAAGTGAAGAAAGAAACGGTAAAGCGCACCGTCACCATGCAGGGCCGGCCCATGGTCCTGCAGGGCGACGAGATCAAGGTAGGCATGACGGCGCCGGACTTCAAAGTTACGGACAACGACATGCTGCCCATGAAGTTCTCGCGCGTGTACGGCGGCAAGGTGGCCGTGATCAGCGCGGTGCCCTCGCTGGACACCCCGGTGTGCGACCTGCAGACCCGCCGCTTCAACAAGGAAGCCGAGGCGCTGGGCCCGGACGTAGGCGTGCTGACCGTCAGCATGGACCTGCCCTTCGCCCAAAGGCGCTGGTGCGGCGCGGCCGGCGTGAAAGCGGTGCGCGTTTTCTCGGACTATCAGAAGGCGGACTTCGGCAAGACCTGGGGCATACTTATAAAAGACCTGCGCCTGCTCGCCCGCGCCATTTTTATCGTGGACAAGAACGGCATAGTGCAGTACGTGCAGCTGGTACCCGAAGTTACCCAGGAACCTGACTACAACGCTGTGCTGGCCGCCCTGAAAGACCTGGTGTAACAAGGAGAAAAAATGACCCAGAAGAGACAGATCTACACTTGCGAACTATGCGAGAACCTGGTGGAAGTGCTGCACGAGGGCGCCGGCACGCTGGTCTGCTGCGGCCAGGACATGAAGCTGATGAAGGAGAACGCCTCCGACGCGTCCAGGGAAAAGCATGTGCCCGTGATAGAGAGGACGGAGAAGGAAATAAAGGTCAAGGTAGGCTCGGCCCCCCACCCGATGGAAGAAAAGCATTTTATCGCGTCCATCGAAATAATGGCCGACGGCAGGCTGTTCAGGGTCTTCCTCAAGCCCGGCCAGCCGCCGGAGGCTGCCTTCTGCCTGTGCTTCAAGCCTAAAACGCTCGAGGCCCGGGCCTATTGCAATCTGCACGGGCTTTGGAAAGCCTGACCAGCGCGGTTTTAAAGGAGATAACAATGAAAAAATACGTATGCAAGCTTTGCGGCTACATCTATGACCCCGCCGTGGGAGATCCCGACAACAATATCCCCCCCGGCACCGCCTTCGAGAAGCTGCCCGCCACCTGGGTCTGCCCCGTCTGCGGCGCAGGCAAAGAGGAGTTCGAAGTAGAAAGCTGAGCGGCACGCCCGCGGGAACGGCCGGGAGCAGCTTCCCGGCCGTTTTCATTTATATGGCTTGGAACGGGCTATTTCGCGGAGGCATCCACCTCGGCGTAGACCAGCGCGGAGATGTCGGTTATCACTTTCTCCAGGGCTTTGAGGTCGGAACCCCTTGTCATTATCCCCAGCAGGTACGGGGTTTTTTTATGGTATACCACGCCGCAATCGTGCAACTGCATAAGCTGGCCGTCACTCGTACTTAGCAGGCGCTCGCCGAATTTATGGGCGATCTTCACGCCCGGAGGAACGCCGGCCACCAGCCCCGACCGGAAATGCGAATCAGCCAGGTAGGCAAGGGCTTTCTGGGACATCCCGATGGACAGGTAGGAAGCGTTGTAAAGGGAAAGCAGCAGCATCATGTAATTCTTTACGGTCACGAAAGGGACCTCTTTATCGGGCATCTCGATGCCGTAATCGTGCAGCACCCGCGCCAGCCCCCCCGGCAGGAAGTTCATCTGCAGGTTATAGGCGGCGTTGTTGTCCGATTCCGCTATCATGTGGCTCAGCAGGTGCTCGACCGTGTAGGACCTGCCGAAAACCAGCTCCTGGTCGGGCTTTATCTGCGGCAACGGGGCCGTGTTGTTAGCGAACAGCCAGGAATAATCCTTAAGTTCTACCTGCTTATGGAGCAGCCCGGGATCGGTCTCGGCCGCTTTAAGGAACATTACCAGAAGATAGCCTTTCAGCAGGCTGGCCGGGATGAACTTTTCCTGCTCGTTTATGCCGAACCAGTAGCCGGTGGCCAGGGACTGAAAATAAACGGAGATGTGCCCGGCAGCCCCGGATCCGATCTGCCGCCGTACCAGTTCTTCCACCTTCAGCTTGGCCGGCGGCAGCGGTGTCCGGGCCAGGTTCTTCAGGGAAGGATTGACCAGGGGATACCTGCCGGCGGTTGTGCAGCCGGCGGCCAGGAACAGCAGGGGGAACAATACCAGCGCTCTGTATTTTTTCATCGCAGCTTCTACCGCTATGATACAAAAAGTCAGGCCGGTTCTACCGGCCGCGTCAGGGCGGCCTTCCATACTGCCGCTTTACGCGCGCGGGACAGCGCCGCGTGGGCGGGGCTGGTGGACGGCAGGCGGCGGTACGTCAGGCCCGCGAAAACCGCCGGCAGCGAGGGCAGAACATATTTTCTGTAGCAGTCCTGGGCCTTCGCGCCGTTGAAGAACACCCGCTTTATGCCTGGATGGCGGCGGAAGAAAGCGGCCAGCTCGTTGGGCCGGATGGAGGACTTTTTAATATCCGAATCCGCGCTGCCGGGGCGGACGCAGGAGAGCAGGACGTCCCAGAGAGCTATACGGTTGGCTTTAAGAAGGCGCAGGCGCGCGGGATAGGACGAAGGGAACACGCCGCCGAAGGTCCCGGCAATTATCGGCCAGAACAAGTTGCGCGGATGGGCGTAATACTCGCCGGCTTTCAGCGAAGCCCTGCCCGGCATGCTGCCCAGTATAAGCGCGGCGGCCCCGCGCCCGGCTACGGGGGCGAAAGACCTTACTTTAGACATAGTCATAAAGGTTTGCCGCCGGTCCTGCAGCGGCGCGCGCCTGAGAGCGCGCCCAGCCCCATCAGGATGACCGCCGGCCAGAAAGAGACGAAGAACAGCAGCCCCAGCCCTATGGGATTGCCGCCGGTACTGCCTGAAACCAGCTCGTAAAGGATATAAAGCAGCAGCGGCGAGGCGCCTATGACCAGCAGGGCCGCCCCGGCCCTGAAAAGCTTAGTCCGCAGTATTTCTTTGAACATCTCCCCTCCCCGGCTACTCCGCCCGCAGCGCGTCGGCGGGCTTGAGGCCCGCGGCCACCCACGCGGGGTAGATGGCGAACACGAAAGCCGTCAGCACGGCGATGAAGACCGACACCAGCGGCATCCACGCTTTTATGTCGCTCGGGTCCATGCCGACCATGATCTTTACCGGCCCGCCCCACAGCCACCCTATGGCCGAGCCCAGCACGCCGCCTATAAGCCCCAGCATCACGGCCTCCACGATGAACTGCAGCATGATGTCGCCGCGGCTGGCGCCGATGGCCCGGCGTATGCCTATTTCCTTCGTGCGCGCGAACACGGTGGCCAGCGTCACGTTCATGATGCCGATGCCGCCGGCGATGAACGCCAGCATCCCCAGCGAGATCGTGACCAGCGAAGCCTTGATGCTGTCCCCTATGCGCTCCCTGATAAGCTCCAGCTGGTTCTCGATGATGAAGAATTCGTCGTCGCCGTAGCGGATCTTCAGGAAGTTCTTTATGCGCCGCAGGGACTCGTCGAAGGTCTTCTCGTCCCCGGTATCGATGCTCACGTCCAGCGACTGGCCGGGGCTGATGAAATTAAAATGCGAAAGGGTGGTGAGCGGCGCCAGCACCTTGTAGTCCCCGGAAGAGCCCAGGATAATGTTGGGGCGCTTGGAATAGGGAAGTTCCTCCAGGATCCCGACCACCGTGAAAGTGAACCCTTCTATCTTCAGCGTTTTTCCCAGCAGGTCGTTATGCGCCACCAGGGTGTCGAACCCCTGGGTGAAATCCCATTTTTTCATCATGCTTTTGAAGAAGCCGTTGGTGGGCGGCGGCGCGCTTTTGCGCATCAGCACGCAGACCCTCAGCTTGTTGGCGATGTCGTGCCAGTCGATGAAGCGGCCCCTGAGCTTGTAGACGAAATCGCGCTTGATCCATTCGGGGGTGACGCCCATCAGGTTCGTCACCATGCGCCGGCCGTCGTATTCCACCACGTCGTGCCAGTCCTTCACTTCGGGCGAGATCATATAGAACTCCGGCATTTTTTCCCTGAAGCTGACCACGTCGTCGTAGGTGAACGCGGGCGGCGCCACGTAATCGTCGGGAGAGGCGTAGGTCTGGCTGTAGTTCTGCGTGATCTTGAGCCGCGCCATGCCGGAAACTTCCTTCTGTTTCTCCAGCCGGTCGTAGGTGGCGAAAATGGCGGAGAAAGCGTCGATGAAGACCACGGAGCCGGCCGCTATGGCCAGAAAGCTAAGCACGGAGCGCATCTTATGCGCCCAGATCTCGGCGAAGCCGGTCTTTACCGCGTTAAGCAGCGCCCTCATTCTTCCAGCCTCCCGTCGCGCAGCCGTATATTGCGCCTGGCCCTGGCGGAGATCTCCTTATCATGCGTGACCATCACCACGGTGATGCCCTCGGCGTTGAGCCCGAACAGCATATCCACTATTTCGCGGCTGGAAACAGAATCCAGGTTGCCGGTGGGCTCGTCGGCGAGCAGCAGCTTGGGGGAATTGGCCAGCGCCCGGGCTATGGCCACGCGCTGGCGCTCGCCGCCGGACAGCTCCAGCGGGGTCTTGCGCTCTTTGCCTTTCAGCCCCACCTTATGCAGCAGCGCGGCCGCGCGCTCTTTCATCTCGGCGGAGTCGGCTCCGGCGTACATCAGCGGCAGGCACACGTTGCCGAGGGCGGACAGGCGGTTGAGCAGATGGAAAGCCTGGAACACGAAACCGATCTCCCCCAGCCGCGCCTCGGAGCGCTCCTGGTCGGACATGGAAAGGACGTTGCGCCCGTTGAACTCGTAATGCCCGGCGGTGGGCTCGTCGAGCAGGCCTATGATGTTGAGCAGGGTTGATTTGCCGCAGCCGGAATGCCCGGTGACGGCCACGAACTCTCCCGCCTTTATCTCGAACGAAACGCCGCGCAGGGCCGGCCAGCCGGCCTTGCCGCCCTCGTAGGTCTTGATAAGATCGACGCACCTTATGCTCATCTATTTAAGCGTCTCCGGAGCGGCGGTGAACAGCTTGTCCCCGGGCTTCACGCTGCCGCCGGCCAGCTCCACCTCTGACTCCGAACGCAGGCCGGGAAAAACTTCCAGCTTCTCGGCCGTGTAGCCTTCGATCTGGCGGTACACGAAATGGTTCAGCCCTTCCTGGAAAAGAGTTTCTATGGGCGTCTTGAGCACGTTCTTCTTCGCCTGCATGTTGGCGGTCACCACCGAGCTCATGCCTACGCGCATCTTCAGCGTGGGCCTGTCGATGTTTATCACCACGCGGAAGACCTTGGAGCCGCCGCCGCCCCAGTTGCTGGATTTGGTCTCGGCCATCGGCGCGATAACGTCCACCTTGCCGGTGAATTTCTCGCCGGGGATGGAGGTGAAGGTGATGGAGACGGGCATGCCCAGCTTCAGCTTGAAGATGTCCAGCTCGCTGATCTTCAGGTTCACCGCCAGGGATTTCATGTCCACTATGCGTGTTACGCAGGTGCCGGCGCTGTCCACGCGCTTGCCCTCGCGCACCTCGTCGTCGCTCTGGCCGTAGCGGCTGATGCAGCGGGTGAGCAGGCCGGAGCGGGAGGCCACTATGGGCACCGGCACGTACTGCGTGGAATCTATGCGCTCCCCGCCCTTGAACATCATGATCTTCTCGTTCTTCTCCACGTACTCGCCTTCTTTCTTGACTATCTCGACGATAAAACCTTTGCTGGGCGGGAAAACGTCCACCGTGTCGCGGGACACCAGCTCGCCCGACTCCTCCAGGTCAAGCTTCAGGTCGCCTTTGGTGACGGTGCGCAGAAAATCCGCGATATCCGGGCGTATGGACATTTTTTTATACCGGGCGTACCCGGCGTACCCCCCGGCGCCCAGCAGCGCCAGCACCACTATCCAGATCGTCGGTTTTACAATTCTTTTCATAGTCACTCCCAAAAACTCTCGCCCAGCAGCACCTTGTAGCCCGCCAGCGCCAGGTCCAGGTCGTTGAGGGCGGTTATCTGGCTGTTGCTGGCGTCCAGCAGCTTGGTCTGAGAACTGTCCAGCTGCAGAAAAGCGGCGTTGCCCACCGAATATTCGGTAAGCAGGTTGTCCGTGGCGTCCTTCTGCGCGTTCACCTGGAACTCCAGCAGCTGGCGGGATTTAACCTGCAGCGCTATATCGTTCTGCGCGGACAGCACGCTGGTCTTCAGCGCGCGGACGGAATTCCTAAGCTCGAGCTCGGCGGCCTCAAGCACGGCTTTCTGCGTATCCAGCTCGCGGTAGTTCTGCACGCCGGCGAAGCCGAACGGAAAGCTCAAAGTCGCGCCCAGGCCGTAGGACGGGTTGCCGCTCCAGGAACCGCTCCTGGTGCCCAGAATGCCCAGGGCCGACTTGCCCCAGGCGGCGTCCACTTTTACCCGCGGGTAATTGGACAGGCTGCCGGAGCGGGTGGAAAGCTTGGTCTTGTCCAGCGCCAACCGCTGCTGCCGCAGGCCTAAATTGTTCTCCAGCGCCCTGGCCACGTCCTCTTTGGGCAGCGGCAGCGATATATTGACCGATTGGGTGCTGACCTGCACTTCCTGCTGCGCGTCCGGCTCGGCGTCTATCAGTTCGTTGAAGGCCATCAGCGCTTTGCGCTCGGCGGCTTCGGCCTGCGCCAGCGCCAGCTCGCTCTGCAGCTTGTCGCCCTCGCTCTGCGTCACTTCTATTTTGCTGCGCGTGCCCGACTGGTACTGTTCGTTGGTGTCTTTGTACTGGCGCTCGCGCGATTCCAGGTTCATCTTGGCGATGCTTATCTTCTGCTGCGCCGAATACAGCGAGTAAAAACGGTTGAGCGCCTTTACGGCCTCGTTCTGCCGGGCGATAAGATGGGCGAGCCTGGCGGATTCAAAATCCAGCTTGGCCGTTCTTACTTTATACAGCGGCCCGGCGGCGGAATCGTACAGGTTCCACGCCGCGGACAGCCTGGAATCCACGTCGCCGCGGCTCAGGCGCGGCGCCGTCCGCTGGTCGCCGTAAAAAGTATCCGACATGCTGAAAGTGAACGCTGGCAGCGCCGCGTCCAGGATGGTGTTCTTATAGTTGTTTTCGGCCTGCCTGAAGGTCTGCTCGGACCTGCGCATGGTCAGCGAGGCGTCGAGCGCGGCCTTGATGTACGCTTTCGGCGTAAAAGGCGCCGCCGCGCACGGCACAGAAAGCAGGAAGGAGAACAGAGCCGGCACCAGAAATTTTTTCATAATACGCCAAGCCTTACACGCAAATTCTACTGCCCGTTGAGAATAGTCTACTAAATTAGACGAATAGTTGAAGAGTTCTTACGGCCCAGACGGGCCCGGCCAAAAGCTTCTTGCGATTTGGGCCTAAAGGCTCAGGTAGGGTACTGCCAGACACCACTGGCCGCGCACTAGTCCGGAAATTGAGCGCTTCAGCGTTCGGCCGCACCCGCACGTTTATAGAGGCAGTCGGCCTCGGCGTTGCGGCCTTCACGGTCGAACAGCGCGGCCGTGCGCTCCAGGCCGTCACGGTCGGCGGTGAGGTCGTAAAGGAAAATAGCATAGCCGGCTGTAAAAACAGGTTTCCTGGCCTTCAGCCAGGCGAAAGTTTCTTTATCGGGGGAATAAGCCCCCTGCAGGTTAGTGGCGGAAACGGCCAGCAATAGCTTTTTCATGCCGCCGTCCTCCTGAGCGGCGGCACAGACGGAAGCCCCTGAACCTGCCAGCTCTATATACGCCGCGGTTTCCAGCGGCACGTACCTGATGCCGTAACTCTCCGGGCGGGCCGCGCCGAAATACGAAAGAATTACCGGGGGATCCCCTGCCCGCTTCAGGTATTCCGCCAGCGTTTTTATCTCCTGACCCCGGTCCAGGGCCGAATCCACCAAGAATTTGTACCCGCCGGCCGGCCCCCCTGCCAGTTCGTTGAAATACGCCGGGTAATGCGGGTGCGTACGGAACATTAAAAAGCCCCAGCCCAGTGAAAGCAAAACTCCCAGGGCAGCAAGATAGTATTTACGCTCCCTAATTATGCGGTCGGCTCCCAGCCCGGCCGCCAGGGCTACGAAGGGCATGACCGGCAGCAGCCGCCCGTAATCCGGCCGCGCGGTACCGGCCAGCACCGCGAAATAGGCCGCGGGCGGAACCGCGGCCCAGAGCAGGACTTCCCGGTTCTTTTTATAGCAGGCAGCAAAGCCGGCGCCTGCCAGGAAAAGCACGGCCAGCGGCGTTTTTACTGCGAAAGCCAGCGGCAAGGACCACCACGCGCCGCCCGTTGGGTAATGCCCCCAGACAAAATAGGAACGGGCCTGCCCGAGCCCGGAGAATGCGGCGGAAAACTCTTCCAGGTACAGCCCCGGCCGGAACCGGTAGACCAAAGCCACAATAAAAGCGGCTTGCGCTAGGAAAACCGCCGTGTACCAGGCTGCGCGCCCCGGCTTCAGCCCCCTGTTCAGATAAGCGTCCGCCAGCCACAGACCCGCTATAAGCGGCGCAAGCAATATCATGCTGAACCCGGAAGCCATGGCCAGGCCCGCCAGGATGCCGGCTAAAACCGTCCAGCGGAACAAAGAGCGGACTTCGCCCGGGCGGGACTTCTTTTTATGGACCGACGCGGCGGCCGGCTGGCGGCAGGAACGGAAAGCGGCCGCGATAGCCCCCAGGAAGAACGCCCCTGCGGCAGGCTCCGGCGCGGCAAGGGTATCGCCGGCCAGAAAAGCCGGCAAGAAGCAGAAGATAATAACGGCCGCCAGCGCCGCGTCAGTGCCGCCCAGGCCCGCCGCCAGGATATAAAGGAATAATATAAACAGGAAGGTCCAGAGAAAGAAAGTGAAATAGCGCGAGGTATTGAGCAGGCGCCCGGCCGGCACCGAATTCTGGTACAGGAACAGGTCGCCGAAAGCGTGCGGCATGACGTTGGCGAAATACGGGTGGGAGATGAAACTTCGGGGCTTGAGCGCCGTCAGCGGCAGGGCAGACAGCAGCTCCGCCAGCCGCGGGTATTGCGCGGCGTTCATCAGGCAGCTGCCGGTAGCCAGGCAGGAGTAGCCGCCGGCCAGCTGGGCGGGCTCTCCGGCGGCAGGCGCGGCGGAGCGTATGAAGGCGATGCCGGCGAACAGGTGCCAGGCCACGGCCGCCGCGGCCAGGCCCGGCAGTATTTTATTTTTCAAGCGCGTTCAGCCCTTTTTTTTAAGCGCCGCCAGCACTTTGTCCGGCGTGAACGGCGCGTCGAACAGCCAGATGCCGCAGGCATTATAGACAGCGTTGGCCACCGCCGGCAGCGGACCGTTGATGCCTATCTCGGATACAGATTTGGCGCCGAAAGGCCCGTTGGGCTCCCAGGTGGGGATTATGAAAGTGCGCACCGGGGGCGTGTCGGCGGCCGAAAGTATCTTGTAGCGGCGGAAGCTGGCGTTGAGCGGCGTGCCGTTGGAGGAGAACTCCATCTCCTCGGACAGCGTATGGCTGATGCCGTTGACCACCGCGCCGTCGTTCTGGCCCTCGGCCAGCTGCGGGTTGATGGCCGTGCCGCAATCCACGCACGAGACGTAATCCAGTATCTTTATCTTGCCGGTCCCGGTGTCCACTTCCACGTCGGCGAAGTTCGCCTGGAAAGGCGGCGGAGAGGTATGGGCGAAATGCGAAGCGGAAGCCGTTATCTGGTGCTGGTTGTAATAGTAGAGCGAAGTGTTGGCCACTTCGGACAGGGAGCAGGAGGCGCCGTCCGCGGCCACCACTTTGCCGCCCTCCAGGCGCAGGTCCTCTTTCTTCTGGTCGAGGATCTTCGCCGCCACCTCGATTACCATGTCCCGCACCCTCTCGGCGGTCTTCTTCACCGCGCCGCCGGAGATGAACGTGGTCGACGAGGCGTAAGCGCCCACGTCGAACGGCGTGATGTCGGTATCGGAGGAGGTCACAATTATGTCGTCGGCCTTGATGCCCAGCACTTCGGCCGCTATCTGGGCGAGTATAGTGTCGGACCCGGTACCCAGGTCGGCCGCGCCTACCAGC
>SESF01020583.1_pt1 | contig 10710 bp, 8 predicted proteins | sample 3171521 | NCBI WGS metagenome assembly SESF01 (sample SAMN10866945, study PRJNA518727) | freshwater metagenome | biome: subpolar coniferous forest; feature: holomictic lake; material: water; isolation source: holomictic Lake 227, 6 m and 8 m depth | place: Canada: near Kenora, Ontario | collected...
TGCGCTCGACGTCTTTGGGAAAGCAGCAGGCCGGGAGCTGCCTCATGCCCAGGTGATACTGCAAGCACTCGCAGCAGACGCCATGCTTTTCGCAGCCGGGATAGGTGCAGTTACAGAACCGCGCGTTGCTTGCTTTCTTGCATTCCATGACTTGTGCTTGGATTGAGGCTCTTCGCTGGCGCTTACCTGCCGGCAATGCCGAGGCGGCTTGCCACACTTTGTCCCTGTATCGCCGGGGCCTTCCTGCTGCTCTGAAGCTCAGCCAGGTATTTCACCACCTCGTTGCAGACATTGGCCGGGGTGAAGCCAAGCTTCTCGTCCAGGACCTTGGCCGGGGCGGAGTAACCAAAATGGTCCAGACCCCAAATCTTGCCCCGAGCTCCAACGAGCCCGAGCAGCGTTACCGACAATCCGGCGGTTAAGCCAAAGGTGGGCAGGTGGGGCGGGATCACGCCGACCTGGTATTCCACCGGTTGCTGGCGGAACAAGCCTTCCGAGATCACCGAGACCACGCGCACCTTGAGACCCTTCTGCGCGGTGAGCAATTCGGCCCCGCCGATCAGCGTGGATACCTCCGAACCGCTCGCCACCAGCACGACATCCGGAACACCATTGCAGTCGATCGCCACATAGGCTCCTTTCTCCGCTTGCAAGGCATCCTGGTAACGGGTTGACCCCGCTTTGGCCGGGACGTCTTTAATGTTCTGCCGGGAGAAAAGCAGGGCGGTGGGCGTCTTGGTGTTCTCCAGCGCCATCTTCCAGGACACGGAAGTCTCGGCCGCATCGGCGGGCCGCAACGCCAGGAGGCTCATCTGGCCGTGGTGGTTCTTGAGGTGTTCGAGCAGGCGGATTTGCGCTTCCTGCTCCACCGGCTGATGCGTGGGGCCGTCCTCGCCGACCCGGAAGGCGTCGTGCGTCCAGATAAACTTCACTGGCAATGCCATCAGCGCCGAGAGCCGCACGGCCGGTTTCATGTAATCGCTGAAGACGAAGAACGTGCCGCACGCGGGGATGACCCCTCCGTGCAGTGCCATGCCGTTGCAAAGCGATGCCATCGTTAGCTCGCTGACCCCGGCCTGGAGGAACGCGCCACTAAAATCGCCCTTGGTGAACTGCTTGGTTTGCTTCAGGAAGCCGTCAGTCTTGTCGCTGTTGGACAAATCGGCCGAGGCCACGATCATGTTCTCGACCTTCCTGGCCAGCCAGCCCAGCACAGCCGCGGAGGCGGCGCGGCTGGCGATGTCGGGCTTTTGGGCGACTTCCTCGAAGTTCAACGGCGGCAGCTTGCCCGAGAAGAACTGGTCGAGTTTATTGGCCAGCGCCGGGTTGGCCTTGGCCCATTCCTCCTGTTGGGCCTTGCGCGCAGCAGCTTCCTTTGCCTTCTGCTCTTTGGCATTGCTGTAAAGTTCCGCCGCCTCGGGGAAGATGACAAATGGCTCTGCCGGGTTGCCGCCCAGGTTCGCGATGGATTTCTCGAAGGAGGCGCCCGCCTCGCCCAGCGGCATCCCGTGGGTGGCACACTGGCGCTCGAAGTTGCTGCCGTCGGCCTTCACCGCTCCCTTGCCCATGATGGTCTTGCCGATGATCAGGCTGGGCTTGTCCTTCTCATCCAGGGCCTTGGTTAGGGCGGCACGGATCTGGTCGGCATTGTTGCCTTCGATGGTCGTCACGCGCCAGCCCCAGGCTTCATATTTCTTGGCGGTATCCTCGTGTGTGACGGCGCTGGTATCGGTCGAGAGCTGGATATCGTTGGAATCGTAGAACATGACCAGGTTGCTCAGCCCGAGGAACCCGGCGATGCGGCCTGCGCCCTGCGAAATCTCCTCCTGCACCCCCCCGTCCGAGATGAAGGCAAACGTCTTGTGCGCCATCCACTCGCCGAAGCGGGCGCACAGGAACCGTTCGGCGATGGCGGCGCCTACCGCGCTGGTGTGGCCCTGGCCGAGCGGCCCGGAGGTGTTCTCGACCCCGCGGCTGACATCGAGCTCGGGGTGGCCGGGCGTGGCGCTGCCCCATTGACGGAAGTTCTTCAGCTCCTCAAGCGTGTACTTCCCGCTCAGCGCCAGCACCGAGTAGAGCATCGGCGACATGTGGCCCGGATCCAGGAAGAACCGGTCGCGCATGTGCCAGGCCGGGTCGGCGGGATCATAGCGCAGGAACTCGGTGTAGAGGACATTGATGAAATCGGCTCCGCCCATCGCCCCTCCCGGGTGCCCGGACTTGGCCTTCTCGACCATGGCGGCGGAGAGGATGCGGATATTGTCGGCGGCTCGATTCGTGGTCTTATTATGCATGTTGTTGGAATGAGATTATTGGATTCCAGCGACAATTATCAAGCCCAATGGTCCAGGGTCGCTGGGGGCGCGCCGTGTCGCTCTGCTACTATCTTCAGGTGCTTAAACAGATCTAACTCGTCGAGCCAGGGCCGGGAACCCCGATACTGCAAACGCCAATATTGAGCCAGATCGCCATTGTCCTGCTGGCCCTGGCGGTAGTGGTGCTGGGTTGCGCGCCGAATTTGCTGCTTGGGCCTCTGGTCGCCGCCATTCAAGCTGCACGGCCATATTCCAAGTGGCTTTCAATATGAGCCGAACTGCCCCTCACCCTGCCCTCTCCCCATCGGATGGGGAGAGGGTGTCCGCAGGACGGGTGAGGGGCAGGTTCGGACTTGCTGGCGGAGTTAATCTCAGGTTGAACGCGAACTGGAATTAGCCCTCCGTCATTACTCGTCGAAGAACGGGAACAGCTTTTACCAATACGGCAGGTTCTTCCTGGGTCCCAATCGCTCCGTTGTCCCGAAGCCCATCGACGAGGCCAACCGTTGCATTCTGAGGCACGTAGCGCCAAAAACGCTCCAGAAAGCACTATATGTGGGGTCCTTCGAAAGCGGCTGACCACTACAGGTAGTATGCTTTGGCTGATCCCAATTTCCTTTCCCAAAAGCGCCCCAAGGCGGCGTGAACGTCCTGGACGAGAATATCCCCCTCGACCAGCGATCTGCTGCGGACCTGGGGCGTTCACTGCCGGGCATTGGCCAGGACATCGCGCCAATCAGCATCGGGGTCATCAAGCTCCACGCGCTGCCGCCAAAGCCTGGGAAAACCACCTGAGCGGGCCCCCGCACGCGCAGTGCATTTCAGCTTTCAGCCTTTCCGCATGGGCGCCACCAGGCAAATCCTCATCCGCTGCCATTGAGATATTCTCTAGTCGCCACTTGTGGCGATTTGATTGACTTTTTGGACTTTATTCGCCATACATGACGCGTTATGAAAATCACAAGACAGGCCACGGACGAAGCCCTCCTGCGCGAATTAGGCGGGCGGTTGGCCCAGGTGCGCTTGGAGCGCAATCTCACCCAGGCTCAACTGTCGGCGCAGGCCGGCCTTTCCAAACGCACCGTGGAACGGTTGGAATCGGGCAGCGTGGCCACGCAGTTGTCCGGCTTCATCCGCGTGTGCCGCGTGCTGGATGTGATCGAGCGCTTCGACCTGCTGGTCCCGGAACCTGTGCCCAGCCCGGTCGAGCAACTGAAGTTGCGCGGGTACAAGCGGCGGCGCGCCTCAGCAAAAAGGCAGCCGAAAGCCCCATCAAAAAGGTGGCAATGGGGAGATGAACCATGACCCTGGCTGAGGTCAAACTTTGGGGGCGAACCATCGGCGCCGTGTCGCTGGCGGACGGAGCCCGTTTCGCGGCTTTTCAGTATGACCCGGCCTTTGCGGGGAGCGGGATCGAGGTTTCGCCCCTTACCATGCCGCTGGGGGATCGAATCTATCTCTTCCCGGATTTGCCGGAGCCGACCTTCCATGGCCTACCGGGTCTCCTGGCCGATTCGCTGCCGGACCGATTCGGCAACGCCCTGATTGACGCCTGGCTCTCCACCCAGGGCCGGACGCCACAAAGTTTCAACGCGGTCGAACGGCTTTGCTACACCGGGGCGCGCGGCATGGGAGCCTTGGAGTTTTTGCCGGCTTTGGGACCGAAGCCGCAACCCGCCAGGAAGATCCGGATTGATGCCCTGGTCGGACTCGCGTCCGAGATTCTAAGCCGGCGCAAGAATCTGGAAGCCAGCTTTGCGAGCGACCGCAGGAAACACGCTTTGAACGACATTCTGCGCGTCGGCACCTCCGCCGGCGGCGCGCGGGCGAAGGCGGTCATTGCCTGGAATCCCGAAACCAATGAGGTTCGCTCCGGACAGGTTGCCGCGGGAGAAGGCTTCGGTTACTGGTTGCTGAAATTCGATGGGGTCACCGGAAACAAAGACAAGGAACTCGAAGACCCCAAGGGGTACGGAGCCATCGAATACGCCTATTCGCTCATGGCGAAAGCCGCGGGCGTGACCATGAGCGAGTGCCGTCTGCTCGAAGAAGGCGTCCGACGCCATTTCATGAGCCGGCGCTTTGACCGGCTCGAGGGTGGCGAAAAGCTGCACCTGCAGTCCCTGTGCGCCCTGGCCCATTTTGATTTTAATCACGCCGGCGCATACTCCTACGAACAGGCCTTGCTGACGATTCGCCAACTGAGCCTGCCGATGGCAGCGGTGGAGGAACAATTCCGGCGCATGACCTTCAACCTCATCGCTCGCAATCAGGACGATCACGTCAAGAATATCGCTTTCCTGATGGACAAGACCGGACGCTGGTCGCTGGCGCCCGCGTTCGATATGACCTACAGCCACAACCCGGCCGGCCGTTGGACCGCCACCCATCAAATGACGATGAACGGCCGGCGCGACGGATTTACCCTGGCGGACTTTCGCGCCTGCGCCCGGAGCGCCCTGATGAAACGCGGCCGGGCCGAGGCCATCGTGGAGGAAGTTCGCGCCGCCGTCGCGAGCTGGCCGGACTACGCCGAGCAGGCGCGGGTGGCCAACGACTGGCGCAAGCAAATCCAACAAAGCCACCGCCTGGAATTCCCGCGCGTCTGACGATCAAGATCAATTTCAATCAATCCACTGAACCTGCTGCTCCTCGCATCAACTCCGCCAGCGCCTGGTCCAGCAGCCTCTTCTCCTCCAGTCGGGCCAAGCCCATCCAGGAGATCACGCGCCTGAAGTTCGCCGAGCCGCTCGCAGAGCCGCGAATTGCTGGCGGTGCATCACACGGGATTCATTCTGGCCGAAGCCGGGCAGATCTACCGCGGCTACAGGAACAGCGACCACGGGATTGATGGCGAGATCGAATTCAAGGACGACTGGGGCCGCGCTTCCGGGAAGCGCCTGTATGTGCAGCTCAAGTCCGGCGACTCCTACCTCAAGAAACGCCGGAGCGATGGCGCGGAGGTGTTTCAGATCAAGAACCCGCGCTGGGCCGATTACTGGCAGCAGCAGGCTTACGCTGTCATGCTGGTCATCCGCACGTCGGACGGCGAAATCCGCTGGATGGACGTGAGCGCCTACCTCAAACGCGAAAACGCCAGCGGGAAGACGGTGAGGCAAGTCGCCTTTGCGGGCGAGCGGTTCGATGCGGTGAGCGTGCAGAACTGGCGGAAGAAGATGTTGGTGGGCGGTTGAACCACCTGGGTGCTGATGAATGTGGGGGTCAGAACAAAGTTTCTTCAATAATTGGCCCTTTCTGGTTGTGAAGTTAACCGATCCTGAATCTCCAAAATCATGGGCTGTTCGGGGAACCTGCGACACGGCGTCGTTGGGTTGTCGAAATCAGCGGCTGTCTGCCATTAGAGGTGTTGATGTTGCGGGAGGACGATACGGGGAGTTTGGAGCAGTCGGCGGCTTTTGGGGGAGCGTGGCGAATGGTTCTATGGTACCATGTCAGGTCCAGGGTGGTACCATGGTACTGCCAGGGTCGCAAGAGGGCGCAGTTGCCCTTCTCATTAGTACGAATGCTTATACAAGCCGCTCAAAGCTGCACCTCAAGCCACACCAAAGCCACGCCAATGCGTCCCTAATGCGTCCCTAAGGCTCCCACAAAGCGCCTGCAAAGCCAGGCAGGGTGAATGCAGAAGGAACAATGCAGAATGCGGAAGGGGTGGATTGACTACGGGACGCAGGGACAAATACCGAAAAGCTGAAAGCAGAAAGCAGAAATGGGGATCGCATTTCGCGCTCGCCAAGGCGGGGTTCGCACGCCACACTCCGCCACCTTATGCGCTGGTCACAAACACTGATTCCCACGCTCAAAGAGACGCCCGCGGAAGCGGAGATCGCCTCGCACAAACTGCTTTTGCGCGCCGGGCTTGTTCGCAAGCTCACGGGCGGGCTCTACACTTTCTTGCCGCTCGGGCTGCGCGCGCTGCGCAAGGTCGAGCAGATCGTTCGCGAGGAGATGAACCGGGCCGGGGCGCTCGAATTGCTGATGCCGGCGCTCCAACCGCCCGATATCTGGCAGCAGAGCGGCCGCTACGAATCGGCCAAAGACGTGCTGTTCAAGGTGCGCGATCGGGCTAAGAAGGAATGGGTTCTCGGTCCGACGCATGAGGAAGTTATCACCACGCTCGTTGCCGGGGAGATCAACTCCTATCGGCAGATGCCGAAGAACTTCTACCAGATTCAAACCAAGTTCCGGGATGAAATCCGCCCGCGCTTCGGGCTGATGCGGGCCAAGGAGTTCATCATGAAGGACGCTTACAGCTTCGACGCCACGGACGAGGCCGCGCAGGTCAGCTATCGCAAGATGTATGACGCCTATGCGCGGATCTTCCAGCGTTGCGGCCTTAAGACGATTGCGGTCGAGGCCGACACCGGCGTCATGGGGGGCAAGTTCTCGCACGAGTTCATGGTGCCAGCGGCGACGGGGGAGAATGAAGTAGCCTTCTGCGACGTGTGCGGGTATGCGGCGAATGTGGAGAAGGCGACGAGCGCGGTGGGGAAAGCAGTGATCAGTAATCAGTTATCAGTAATCGAGAAGTTCGCGACGCCGGGGGTGGTGACGATTGAGGCGCTGAGCAAGGCGCCATACGATGTCGCGGCTGAGCGGCAGATCAAGACGCTGGTTTATCTAGCCGAGGGCAAGCCAGTGCTGATACTGCTGCGCGGGGACCATCAGTTGAATGAGGCGAAGCTGACCGGCGCCCTTGGCACCGGAAACTTCCGGCCCGCCGCGGCGGAGGAGATTTTTGCCGCTCTGGGTGCGCACCCGGGCAGCCTTGGCGCTGTGGGAATCACCCATCTGCCGGTTTACGCGGATGAAGTCCTGCGAGACGCCTCGGACATGACCACCGGCGCCAACGCGGACGGCTTCCACCTGCGCAATGTGGCTATTGGCCGCGACATTCAAGCGGCGCATTGGGCGGACCTGCGCCTGGTGCAGGCGGGCGAGCCCTGTCCCAAATGCGGCAAGCCGCTCAAGATCCAGCGCGCCATCGAGGTCGGGCATGTGTTCAAGTTGGGCACGAAGTACAGCCAGGCCCTCAACGCGCTATTCCTGGATGAGGCCGGCAAACAGCAGCCGGCGATTATGGGTTGCTACGGCATTGGGGTTACGCGGACGCTGCAAGCCGTCATCGAGCAGAGCCACGACGATAACGGCATCATCTGGCCCATCAGCGTTGCGCCTTACACGGTTTGCATCACCCCGCTGAACGCCGCACCCGAGAGCGCGGTCATGCAGCGGGCCGAACAGATTTATGCTGAACTCACCGCTCGCGGCGTGGACGTGATCATCGACGACCGCAGCGACCGGCCCGGGGTGAAGTTCAAGGATTCGGAGCTGGTCGGCTTCCCGATCCGGGTGGGCATTGGAGAGAAGTCGCTGGCCAAAGGCGAGGTGGAAATCAAGCCTCGCGCCGGGGCGCTCATACTGGTAAAGGCCGAGGAAGCCGTCGCCAAGGTGATGGAGTTGATCCAGCAGGGGTGAGGACTTTGTTAACCCCGAAATTAAGCTTGTCAGCCGCCGCAGGTATGCGAAAGTGATGGGGTAGTTGTTAACAATCTAATAGTTACAGCAAGTTTGGCAGATTATAGCCGCATGAACAAATTCCAGCCGGGGAGGCCTTCTTGAGCCGCCCCTTTCCTTCTCGTTATTCCCGTGAACCGCTGCATCGCCGAAACGGGAAGATCCGTGCCCGCGAAGTGCGGGTGCTGGACGAGACGAAGCAGCAGCTCGGCGTCATGTCCCTCAACGATGCGCTGCGCCTGGCGATGACCAAGGGCCTGGACCTGGTGGAGATCGCGCCCAACGCAACGCCCGTCGTGTGCCGGATCGTGGATTACGGCAAGTTCATGTACGAGGAGGCCAAGAAGAACAAGGACTCGCAATCCAAACAATCTGCCAGCAAGATGAAGGAGCTGCAGCTCTCGCCGTTGATCGATCCCCACGATTTCTCGATCAAGCTGGGTCGTGCCATCGATTTCCTGTGCGAGGACATGAAGGTGCGGATCAAGCTGCGCTTCCGCGGGCGGCAGAAGGCGCACACGGAGTTCGGGTTTCAGGTGGTCAATCGCTTCGTCAAAGAGGCCGGGCTTTGGGGCCATGCCGATTCGCCACCAAAGATGCTGGGCGACCGCGACCTGAACGTCATTCTCAATCCGCTGCCGCGCAATAAGCGCGCCAAGAACCCCCGGCAGGGCGAGGCGCCGGAAGAGCCGGAGTCGGAGCAGCCAGAGGAGCCAGAGGAGCCGTCGCAATCGGATTAGGGTCCTCGGCGCTTCCAGTGGACCGGGGCGGGTAGATGCGAGATCCGAAGCCCGAGGTCCGAAGGAAATCCGCAATCCGAAACTCGAAGGCCGAAGCGCCTATTTGGCTTTCGGCTTTATTTGGAGCGTGGACACGACTTCCCGCACGCCGTCGGTTTCCATGGCCAGCATGATTGCCTTGCTGATGTCCGCGGAGGAGGCAACGGCGCCTGATAAGGTGACCACCCCGGCGGTCGTATTGACCGAGATGTTTAGCGCGGACAGGTCACGGAAGGCGACGAGCTTAGCCTTGATCGTAGCGGTGGTGCGGGCGTCAGCCGTGGCGTCGGCAATGGCCTGACCGGCCTCCGTCGCTGCGCGGCGGACCACCTGGCCGCTGCGCGCCAGCTCATCTTTGATATCCTCGGGGCGGAGGTGGAGCACGCGCAATTCATTCGTGGCGGTATCGCGGGCAGACTTGGCGGCAGTCTCGACCTTTTCCCCGGCGGACCGCACCCGGGGATCAGTTCGATAGTTGCCGTAAAACCAAACCGCCGCCGCGCCAACTGCGACGCCCAGGACTAACGCCAGTAATGTTCTCATACGCGTGGAAGCTTACTCGTTATGGGGAATCTTGATCGTGCTGCCGCCGATGAATTCGCGGATCACCGCGTCGCCCGGGATGAGGTCGTAGCCCCGGACTTGTTCCTTCTGTAGCCCCTCGACCGAATCCAGCAATCGCTTGACCCGCTCATACCGGATGCGCGCATCCAGGAAACCCGTGTAGGACTGAAAATCCTCCGGGCGGGGCAGGTAACCGTCCGGACCACAGAAGAACGGCTTGAGCGCCGGCAGGTCGAAGGGAAATCCGCCATTGATGACGTGATCGGCCAAACCGCTTAACGGGATAATGCTGAACAGTTCCCCCGAGCGCACGTAATGCCAGTGCAGGATGGTTAGCAGCGGGGAGTGGTTGCGGTGCTGCACATCGCGCAGCATCCGTCGCAGCAGGCGCACATCGGTGAACTGCGTGGGCCGCCCGGTGCTGCCGTCGCCCTCGTATAGAACGTTCTGCGTCTCGATGTAGAGGCGGAACTGCGCGGCGGCCGGGATGCCTTCCGTGATAGGCGGATACAACCCGTGCAGGCAATCGAGCAGCAGAATCTGGTCGGCTTCCAGCTTAATGCGCTTGCTGGCAGTCCGGCGGCCTTCCTTGAAGCTGTAAGTCGGCTTCTCGATCGTCTCGCCGGCGAGCAGGCTGGCCAGGTGGCAGTTGAGCAACTGGATGTCCAGCGCCTCGGGCGTCTCATAATTGCGGTCGTTGATCCAATCGGTCGGGTGCTCGACGAGCGACCAGAAATAGTCGTCCAGGTTCAGCATCAGGAAGCGCAGGCCATGCTTCTGCAGCCGATCGGTCAGCTTGACCGTGGTGGTCGTCTTGCCCGATGAGCTTGGGCCGCTGACCCAGAGCATCCTGAGCGGATCACCCGTATTGAGCCGCCGCAGGACCTTCCCGGCAGCTTCATCGAGGGACTGCTCGTAAAGGGCGATGGATTCATCCACCAGCGGCTTGATTCTCCCGCTGCGGACGATCTCATTCAGACCGGCGACCGTGTCGCAGCCCCGCTCCCGGTTCCAGGCCAGCGTCTTTTCCATCTGCGCCTGAGGGAAACCGTTGCCCATAAACTTGTCCACCGGGATGGCCCCCTCCCGGAGCCAATGCCGGCCCCAGCGATAGCATTCGTAGGCGTCCGCGGTGTTCTGGAACCCGTAGCTGCGCAGCGCGTGGAGCACTTCGTCCTGGATGTCCTCGATCGTGGGCGGGAAGTTCGAGATCAGGTGGTGCGGATCAGAATTGAGGCACACCACCACGGCGTCGGCCAGAAACCCGGCGATACTGTCATCCGTCGTGTAGGCGTTGAAGATAGCCTCGTTGACGCCGACGGCGAAGTCCTGGCGAAAGCCGCCAATGGATTCGGCGGCGCGAAGAATGGCTCGCCGCACCCGCAGATCGTCAAACTTCACCAGGGCGCGATTGCGTTTCTGGACCTTAACAATGCGGTTTTGAACTGCCATGAAACGTGACTATACATCAGCGCCTCCGGCTGACAATGCAGTTCATCCTAAAAACAGCAGTTGAA
>SESF01008026.1_pt1 | contig 10696 bp, 4 predicted proteins | sample 3171521 | NCBI WGS metagenome assembly SESF01 (sample SAMN10866945, study PRJNA518727) | freshwater metagenome | biome: subpolar coniferous forest; feature: holomictic lake; material: water; isolation source: holomictic Lake 227, 6 m and 8 m depth | place: Canada: near Kenora, Ontario | collected...
AGCCTGTTTCCGAGAAAATTTGGATACCCTGTTGAGGAGAATAGTGGGTGATGTAGGATTCGAACCTACGGCCCGCTGATTAAGAGTTAGCCAGTATACTAGATTCATAATGAAAAATCAATAACTTATAGCACACTTTTTCAGTTGTGTAAAATACGTGTAAATCAACCGTATGCTGGACCAGCTGACTGACTTTGGGGCCATTTTGATGTGAACATATGGCCAACTTTGAAATCGACTTTGAAAATGAGTTTCGATATGTTATTAAAGATTATCATATGATTGACTGATGATCTTAATCTTTGATGTAAGCATTATTGCAATCATTAAGAGTATATTTCCTATGGTCGAGCAGCTGACTTATTTGGAGGGTGGTTAGGAATATCATTGTTGATGATTTCGTGAAGATTGTGGCTGGAGGGTTCAAGACGGTGGCGAAGGGTTTGGTGACGGTTGATGACGGTCGAGAGGGTGACCGCCATTGATTGGTTTGACTACCCGCAATCGTCGAAATGCGCATTTCTGCCCTGGATTTGGAAAAAATCATCCATGAAACCGCAGGTCCAAGCCGCCGACACGGTAAATTTGCCTGTGATCGCAATGGGTATGGTCCGATCACTGGTATCCAAGCCGGAGGTTTTCCCAAAAATACAAACTCATTAGATAGTGTTGCATTTACTGCTCCATCTCAATAATCTTTGCTATTCGAGGAAATCTAATTGTAAAGCAAACTCCTTGACCGACATCTGATTTAAGATCAATACGGCCCCCTAATTTGCCCACCACTAAGTTATAAACAATATGTAACCCCAAGCCAGTACTACCAAGGTTTCTACGAGTTGTAAAAAATGGCTCGAAGACATTGTTAATTGAACTTGGTGAAATTCCTTTGCCATTATCTCTATAAGTTAAAACAACACAATCAGGCTTAACCAGAACAGCCATGATTGTAAGAATGCCGTAATGGCCATGTTCAAAAGCGTGAACAACAGAGTTGGCTATCAAATTAGTCAGAATTTGAGAGATAACTCCAGGGTAACCCTCAACTTCAATCGGCTCCGGGCAAATCAAATCAACATTGTGTCCAGGGTGCCGCCAAACTGGTCCAAGGGTGTAAACAACATCAGACAGGCAGCCACCAAGGTCGAACTTGCGGCGTTGCTCGCTGATCTGATCGGCTGCAACCTGTTTGAAACTCTGAACAAGATCGGCCGCGCGACGAATATTTGCGAGCAGTAAGTTGCTGGCTTCCTCGGCGATCTCGATGAAAGTCTCCATTTCTGATTTTCGTAACCGATTGGAGCGATAATTATCAGCCACATCATGAATACGATCTGAAAGAAGTGATCCAGTCGTCAGAGCTACCCCTATAGGGGTATTAATTTCATGAGCAGCACCAGCAACTAATCGTCCAAGAGATGCCATTTTTTCAGCTTCGACTAAATTATTTTGAGTAGCAAGTAAGTCTTCGAGAGTGCTTTCTGCCCGTTCTTTTGCTTCATTTAGAGCAATTTCAATACTTCGTCGCTCGGTAATGTCAACCATCATAGGAATAAAATAAAGTGGAGTTCCATTATCATCCTTCATTAGCCGTACTGAGACATGCACCCAAATTGGCTCACCGTCTTTTCGAAGATATCGCTTTACTTCATCAGCCTGTGAAATTTCCCCTGCAAGCAGTCGCTTAGCACTTTCTGAACTAACTTCTCGATCATCAGGATATGTAATATCCGCAACTGATTTAGTACAAATCTCTATTTCTGAGTATCCAGTAATTCTCTCAAACTCACGGTTTGCCCTAGTATAGTTTCCACCAAGAGAAACAATAGAGGCGCCTATTGGCGCTTGGTCAAAAGTTCTAGAAAACTTCAACTCACTTAATCGAATTCTTTCACGCTCTTCTTTTAGAGCGGCCTCTCGGGCGTCGATAGTAACGACAAAATGCCGAAAAGCCCGGCCAAGATCACCGATTTCATCGTCCGCAGTAATCGGAATCGAGACATTCCGGTTGCCATCGACCATATCCAGCATGCAGTCGACCAATTGACGCAAACGCCGGATGACGTTGCTGTTGATATAAATCAGGATCACCACCGCCCCAAGCGCGCAAACCACGGCGATCACAAATAGAATTTTGGATTGCCATCCGGCCTGTCGATCGATCTGCTCGCTACGAGCAAGAACGCCGGTTTCAATTTCCTTGGTTAGCGCGGTTACCACGGTAAAGAAATCATCGGACAATTCCTTATTCCGAATCATCGTGGTGCGCACCGCTTGTTCAACTTCGAACCGCTTGGCGATTTGCGCAAATACACTGCCTTCTCCTTGTGCTAGGCAAGCAATCCGCTGATGCGATGCCAGAAGGCGTTCGCCAAGCGCAGGCGGGAGCTTCGCAAGCATGGTCTCGGCCAGGGTAATGCTCGCACTCGCGGTGCTCCGCTGCCGCTCCAGAGTTTCCGGGTCGGGAGTGCCGATAGCCAAAGCCAGCAAGGTCAGGATGTGCCGTTCACTCAGCAGCCATTGGCTGAGGATTTCCGAGATTTGACTATCTTCGGCTCCCGACTTGCCCCCGGCTGCGGCTTCTTGCAACAGTGTCAGGACCTGTTTGGTTACCAATTGTTCTAGCGCGTCCAAATCCCACGATAATTGATGAAGCACCTTGCCGAGATCAATTCGTCGGCCAACCTCCTTGCTCAGCGATTCCAGAGCCTTGCCCAGTTCTCCGCCGAGACGCGCGGCATTTCGGACCATCTCGTTCGCGTTTTCTGAGCGGTTCAGCCGGTCAACCAGTTCCCTCATCCATGTGAGTTGGTCATTGATGCGCAGCATGGCTGCGCGCCTGACCGGTTGCGAATCGGCCAGGACCAGCGCCGGTGCGCTGCCGATGATTGACTGCGCTGTCTGAGCGAGTTGCGATGCCTCAACTAGATTGGGCAGGGACGTGGCCGCGGTTTCCTGGAATGCCGCTCGATAGTTGTCAACCGCCAGACGGCCCACCAAACTGGCGGTCACCGCCAGCGCCGCCATAACCGACAGTCCAACCAGCAGTCGGAAGGCCACACCGCGACTGCGCACAGTTGTTTGCGGCATACAACCTCACCAACACCAGGCCACGAAGAGCCTCTGTCGCGATTTCGAAGACAGCACTTTAACCCAAATCGCGGTCAAACACACCCCTTCGACCGCTACAGGCATTATGAAATAAGTCCTGCCGGCGATCAACCACCGTGAACAGAACCTGTGGCAGGACCGTGCTTAAGGGCATTTCCCGGCGTTGCCAAGACGAGCGAACTCGGTTTCTCGGTGATTGCAAGCGACATGTGATAGGCGACGCGCTGTGCCGTTTAACATAATCTCCCAACCGGAAGTTCACGTCCCTGCAGCCGCCATGTCAGAAGCGCACGCCAGCGGTCAGGTAGAACTGCCGCGCGATCGCCGGACCGCTGGTCATGTAGACCTGCTTGGACTGAACGTTGACGGCATTGACCGCTAACCAGGCATTATCGGTGATGTTGTAGGCGATGCGGGCATCGGCGGTAAACGAGGGCGGCACAGTGTAGCGGGTGAACTGGGTTAACAGTTTGGTATCCTGCGAATTGTTCGGAACGTCATACCGGGTGGAATAGCGGCCGAACAGGTCGAAATCCCACTTGCCGAAGGTGTAGCCCCCATGCGCGCTGAACAGATGATGCGGGGCACCGCCCTCGAAGAAGAGGGGGAAATTCAGCGTGCCATCAGCATTGACGTTGCTGAAGCGCAAGGAATCGTGGATCCATTCCATACGGTAATGACCGCCCCAGCGCCAGCCGGACTCGGAATGACCGTCGATCCCCCATTCCGTGCCCAAGGCACGGGAATCGCCGACATTGTCCGGCGCAAATATCCCCGGAAACGGGCCATTCAGGCAGTTGGTGATGTTGCACCGGGTCCAGGGATTGGACGAGATCAAGTTGCTGTTGGTCTGGTAAAAGACAACGACCGAAGCCTTGGACCCCGCGTCGGTGAGATCGCGGGTGTAGGCGAGTTCATAATTCTCAACCAGGGTCGGCACCAGCTTAGGGTTGCCGGTCGCAACTGAAAAGCCGGTCGGGTCGGGTTGATAATAGGCATAATCGGCTAGCGGCGGCATCTGCAACCCGCGGCTATAGGAGGCGCGGAAGGTGTCGATATCTGTCGCCTTGAACACTAGGCCGGAATTGGCGCTGACCTCGTTCAGGACTTGGCGGTTCCAGTCCCGCGCACTGTAGGGACCGCCAGTGGGCATCAACCCGTCATATCCCAGCTGGAGATGATCCAAGCGCACCGCGTTGGTCAAAGTGGTCTGCGAGGTCAGCGCCCAGTCCCACATCCCCGAGGCGGAGGAGACGGAGTAATGGGCATTGCCGCCCGAGGTCGGCACCGAATTCATCTCGTTGTACCGATACTCGCCGGCAATACGGAAGGTGTGGTCAACACCGATCTTGAACATATCCTGGAGCTTGGCCGTGGTCACCGCATTTTGGAATGTCGTGGTCGTGCCATCGGGCGCTTCGATCGTCTCATGCACACCATTACGGTATATCTGACCGTCAATGAGCCCCCAGCCGGTGTTGGCGCTGATGCTGGCTTTGATCGAATCCGTGGACGACCGGTCCGGGAGCGCGAAATAATAGAATTGGTACTGGTTCTGGTACGACATCGCGTGGCTGGCCTCGAAACCGACGACAATGTCGTCGGTGGCCTGCATCTGAGTGTCGAGATTGATCGTGCGCTTGTACGGGGATTTCGAGTAGGGATCAGAACCTGCCGCCCAAGGGCCCGAAAACCGGTCGCCGATCGGATAGTTGTGGGCATCATAGCCGCCGGTCGACAGCCTCAGGCCCATCCGGTCGCCGACCTTCTGGCTGGTCACGGCCGAGACTTCACGGTAGCCCCGGGTGCCGACCCTCACGGAGGCATCGGTGAACTGATCGAACAGCGGATTGTAGGTCAGAATGTTGATGACGCCGCCCACGGCGTTGAAGCCGAACAGCGCGGTGTTGGGACCCTTGACAACCTCGATCTGACGAATCTCAGACAGTTGGACGGGGATCGTATCCCAGTTGGTGAAGCCGTAATAATCGACGTAGACTTGCCGCCCGTTAACCAGCACCAGCAAGCGGGGATTGAGCGAGGAGTTGTAGCCGCGGACGCTGACGTCGGCGTCGCCTCGCGACCACTGCCAGACGTCGAGGTCAGTGTATTCGCGCAGAATGCCCGGAATGTCGGTCGCTGGCGAGTGGCGAATCTGGTCCCGGGTAATGATGACCATCGACACCGGCACATCACTGGCCCGTTGCGGTTTGCCGGTGGCGCTGGTAGTCACCGGTTCGCCGAACAATTTCTCCAGCTTGTCATACTGGATCGCTTGCGCCAAGCTGTCCGGTATCGGCGCCAGAACCGTCAGCACCAGCATCAAGGTCACGGCCCGAACCGGACGGAAACAACGGGTCAGGTGCGGATGGTTTGACATCATGGCCTCAGAACTCGGTGATCATCATGCGGAAGCTCTCGTCAAACATAACGACAGCGTCCTCCGATGCCGCGTGATTGACGAGAACCCGAACCAAAGGTTGCGATACCACGCCCATCACACACCGTCCCGACCTCACGCAATCAAGGTCTGCAGACATGGTCAGAATCGACTTGCCCTTGGTGCGCTCGAAGATGGTCTGAAAATGAGACTGGAGGCCGCTGGTCAGTAACACAAAGTGAAACTTCTCGATCCGAGCCAAGTCGCTAACAGAAACCGGGACCAAATGAACGGTCAGCGTCTCGGTCTTGATGCCGCTCCCGGCCGCGTCCACGAGAGCGGTCTTTTCCTGCTCTGAAACTGCCAGTCCGGGCTGGTAAATCAGCGCGAGATCGAGACTGCCGGAGGGTGGATGTTTCAGAAAATCAAGCGATCGGACACCGATCAGGACATCCCTGACCGTGGTGCCGGCCAGTGCCTCGGCTGCGTTCACCAAAAGTCCAGCCCCCAGCCCAACCAAAAGCCCCACGCGCTTCACCCGCTGAGCGGTTGTCTTGAAGGATCGAGGATGGGGCGGGTTCATTGCTTTCCGGAGAGCGAGGCAAACGTTGTTCGTAGTCGTCATCACTCATTGTTGACAAGAGTGATATTAGTCGTGCGCAATAAAGACACGGCCCCATGTTGCAAGCACAACACAGGTTGCGCGGGGGCGAAGCAGTGGGGGAAAATTTCGACCGGGCATCGACCGCGCTACCCACCCGCAATATTCAGCCCCAGCATTATGACTGGCGAACTCACGCAATGAACCGTTCAACCACTCGCGAAAGATTTTTCGACCGGTTTCCAAGGTTGTTGGCCTCTGATAGGGTGCCCAGTATAATAACGACAACTGGGGAGGCCATTATAAAAGCCGGCGAAAGAGTTATTCCGCTACTAACCCATGCCAATTGCAATAAAACTTACAGAAGATCACGGAATGATAGCAATAAATGACATCATCCATAAAGCAGCAGCATAGCGATATACATATGATGTCCCTATCCCCCGATTAATATGTAGAAAAGACATCTTACAAAACACTGTTATAGACAAAATAGTTTGTCAAGACATGCCCACCATTAGCCTGCCAATGCTTGGATCGTAACATAGTCGGTCTTCCCAGTTCCGAGCAAAGGCAACTTGTCCACGATGCGGAACATGCGCGGGACCGCTAGTTCGGGCAGGCCTTGCTCTCGGAAGTGGGCGAGTACATTTGCCCGTTCCGCCCCGGCATGGTCGGTAACAAGCACCAACTGTTCGCCCTTGCGCTTATCTGCGACTGCGACCACGGCATGGTGCGAGGAGGGCCACAGACTGGCGACTGCGCTTTCCACCGCGCTGAGCGAAACCATTTCCCCGGCGATCTTGGCAAAACGTTTTGCCCGGCCTTGAATTCTGATGAAGCCAAGCCCGTCGATGGTCACGATGTCGCCGGTATCGTACCAGCCTTCCGGTGGCGGCTCCAGTACGCCAGGGTGGTCAACTTTCAGATATCCCCTCATAATGTTGGGACCGTGGACGAACAGCCGTCCGCCTTCAGTGATCCCGGGCACCGATTCCAGCCGGTATTCGATCCCCGGCAGCATCCTTCCAACCGAACCGGCGGCGAAATGCATCGGCGTGTTGATGGCCAGTACCGGCGAGGTTTCGGTGGTGCCGTAGCCCTCCATGATGCGCAGGCCGAACTTGTCGGCCCAGACACGCCGCGTCTCGTCCTTGACCTTTTCGGCCCCGGCAAAGACGTAGCGCACCGAATAGAAGTCATAGGAGTTAGCCACCCGGCCATAGCCGGCAAGGAAGGTGTCGGTGCCGAACATGATGGTGGCGTTGCTGTCATAGACCAACTCGGGCACGATGCGGTAATGGAGCGGACTTGGATAGAGAAAGACCTTGAGCCCCGATAACACCGGCAGAATCAGGCCGGCGGTCAGGCCAAAGGAATGGAACACCGGCAAGGCGTTGAACACGATGTCCTGCCGGTTGAACGAAACCCGCGCCGACATTTGGTTGCAGTTGGCCAGAATATTGCCGTGGCTGAGTACGACACCCTTCGGCATACCTTCCGAGCCCGAGGTAAAGAGGATCACGGCGGCATCCCCGGCGTTCCCTTTGGGGCAGAGATTGAACGCCGAGGCCAGCATCCCATAAAGCTTACCGGCTAGTCCGATGCCGGCGCCAACATCCTCAAGATAGAGCAGGCGGATATTGGTCGAGAGTGCCTCGACCATCGCCTGCAACCTTGCCTGCTCGATGAAGCGACGCGAGGTGACCACGGTGGAGATTTTCGCGGCGGTGCAAGCTGCCAACACATTGGAGGCTCCGGTCGAAAAATTTAGCATCGCCGGCACCCGTCCCCTGGCTTGCAGCGCGAAGAACGTGACGGCGGTCGGGTTGGCGTTAGGCAACAGCACACCCACCGGTTCGCCCGGCGCGGTACCGGCGGCAAGAGCGCGGCCGAGTGCATGGCTGCCGACGACTAGCTGGTTATAAGACAGCGGAGCGCGGTTAATATCCTCCAACACCGGCGCACCGCCGCCATTGATTACGCGGGCATCAAGCAGTGCCTGGAACAGGGTGCGATCGCGATTGGCGGTTTCGAACATCATGCCCGACATGACGTCGTAGAGCGCTGCGCCGATACGCTGGCGCCGAGCCCGACCCTTGATCTCCTCCGGCACCTCGAACCGCCGGGGTGGCAGCACAGTGACCTTGATGTTCGGGAACCAGCGCCGCCGTACCTTGTCCTTGAGACGGGAGAAAGGCGTGTATTGGGCGCCATCAATGCGCACAGGCACGACGATGGCGTCAGCACGATCGGCGATCATTCCCGGCCCCTCATAGACCTTCATTAGCGCGCCGGTAACGGTCAGCCGGCCTTCGGGAAAGATCACCAGCGTCCGGCCCTCGCGCACAGCACGGATCAGCGACTTTGTAGACATAGGGTTGGTAGGGTCGAGCGGGAAGGCGTCGATCACCGAAAGAAATGGCCGGACCCACCATTCCTTAGCGATAAAGGTGTTGATAGCGAAGGTAGGCTTACCAGGCAGGAAGGTGGCCATCAGAACGGCGTCGAGGAAGGAGACGTGGTTTACCACCACCACCACCCGTTCGCCCGCCTTGCCCAGATGCTCCAGCCCCTCGACCCGCACCCGGTAAGCCAGACGCAGCAGCCAGCTGAACAGTCCCTTAAGCACAGCGTCAGGCAGAAGGCCGCAGATATAAACTGTGACCCCGAGATTGGCGATCGCCTGGGTCAGGAACACACCGGGCACCGAGAAGCCCCTGGCCAACATCACACCACTCGCCAGGGCTGAGACCACCATGAACAAAGCGTTGATAATGTTGTTGGCGGCGATGGCGCGGGCGCGCGAGCCTTCGTCACAGCGGCTCTGGAGGATGGTGTAAAGAGGAACCACGTATATTCCGCCGCACAGTGCGATCATCATCAGATCGATCAGTACCCGCCACGCTCCAGGATGATTAAGAAACTCGACGACAGTGGCGAGATGTCCGGGGTCGGCACTGACGGAGGTGCTGGCAAAAACCAGATCAAACGAGAACAGGGTCATCCCCAATGCCGCGAACGGCACGTGACGGGCTGAGATTTCGCCCTTCAACATCCGCCCGCACAGCATTGAGCCGGCACCGATGCCGACCGAGAACACGGTCAGTAACAGAGTGACGACGTTCTGGTCGGCGTACAGCACATCCTTGGTAAAGGCCGGGAATTGCGCGAGAAAGGTCGCCCCCATCAGCCAAAACCAGGAAATCCCCAGTACCGAAAGAAAGAGGTCGCGACGACCAGTGATCAGCCTCATCACCGCCTGAGATTCGACGAGGATGTTCGTTGTAATCCGGACCTCGGGATTACCGGGGCTGGTGTCGGGCAGAGCCAGAGTGGCGGCATAGCCACCGAGTGCCAAAGCCAGCATCAACCCCGCGACCAGCGGCGTGCCGTCTTCAGTCAAAATCAGCACGCCGCCAATTACGGTTCCAAGTAGAATGGCCAGAAACGTGCCGCCTTCGATCAGAGCGTTACCGGCGAGCAGTTCACCACTTTCCAGAAGTTCCGGCAGTACGGCGTATTTCAACGGTCCGAAAAAGGTCGCCTGAACCCCGAACAAGAACAACACGGTCAGCATCAACGGCACCGAAGCCAGAGTCAGCGCGCCCACGGCGAGCAGCGCCACCCCGACCTCAGCCAGCTTGATCCAGCGGATCAGCCCGGTTTTTTCATAGCGATCTGAAAGCTGGCCAGCAGTGGCCGAGAGCAGGAAAAATGGCAGAATGAACAGCCCGGCCGCCGCCGTGACCAGAACTTGCGGTGCAATCCCGGTGCCTTCGCCCAACCGGAACAGAATCAGGATCACCAGCGCGTTCTTGAAGAGATTGTCATTGGCCGCACCGAAAAACTGGGCGATGAACAATGGCAAAAAGCGACGACACGCCAGTAAAGCGACAGGACCGGTGTGCATGGGGCAAGTTCCTACTGAAACGGAAAGTTGAGAGAACGCAGGCAGGAAACAGCGATAGCATCCGAATATCTGAAAAGTGGGGCGCAAAACGGCTATAGACCAACCCAACAGCCGGTTGGAGTAACAACCCCAAAACCATCATTGTCGCCATTCCGCTGGACCAGCATCAAAAAACAGAACAGGGTTAAATCTGTGTCAAAGAAACGGCAGAACTCTACGAATATTACCGACAGTCACACTTTGAGGTTTCAACCCAAGTTTTCAACCACCCATTTTCGAAGTAAAGCCGCAGCTGGTGCTGCTGGATTTTTGTTCAAGTTCCGATGGCATCGCGCATGAATGTCCTAGCCCTGTGAGCCATTGTTGTCTCACTTTAATGCCAACCATGCCGACGTCAAGGCCGAATTCTTTCACACAGACACACTGCTGTCCGGTTAACTGAGCTTCGTAGGGCGAAAACGCTAATGGTTCCTTGGGGTTAGGGCAGAAAATAGGTGGTGTCGATTTCAACTTCATGCGCCATTCCCTGGGATTTCCTCGGGGAGACGGCCATGCAAATCGGAAAGACGCTTTTCGCCCAACTCATGGATTTTCTGCCATGGACGACGTTCACGCGCATCGTCGGCCACTACGGCGGCGATTCCCGAGTCCGAACCTTGACGTGTGCCGACTTGACGTGTGCCGAGCAGTA
>SESF01021856.1_pt1 | contig 10694 bp, 13 predicted proteins | sample 3171521 | NCBI WGS metagenome assembly SESF01 (sample SAMN10866945, study PRJNA518727) | freshwater metagenome | biome: subpolar coniferous forest; feature: holomictic lake; material: water; isolation source: holomictic Lake 227, 6 m and 8 m depth | place: Canada: near Kenora, Ontario | collected...
TGGTCGTGTGCGAATTGATGCTGGTCGAGCTGTATCTTAAGCTACGCAATGCGGCGATCTTTCCCCAGCCGTTAAGCGCTGCCGAGGCAGCAGAGCGGTGCCAGAGTTTTCGCCAGAACGCGAACTGGCTTTTGGCCGAGTCCGCCCCGTCATGGACCAGGTCTGGAGGCTCGCTTCATCCAGAGACTTCGCCTTTCGCCGCATCGTTGACTCCCGGCTTGCCCTCACGCTGCGCCACCACGGGGTCAACGAGCTGGCCACGACCAACGAAAAAGACTTTGCCGGATTCGGCTTCAGCCGCGTCTGGAAACCGCTGAAGACATCCCTATGACCCTAAACGGCTTGCGACGATTTCCATGACTTCTCTCCTCATCCTCACTGTCGGCACCGGCACGGCGGGACTACACTCCGACGTCGCGTCCGGGCTGGCCCGCACCATTGACCTTACCGCGCCGAGGCTGTTCTGGCTCGTGCCCAGCGCGTCCGAGAGGTCACGGCCCGTGGCCGACATCATTCGCGAGTCGGTCGAGCACAAACACCCCGGCGCCTTCCAGCCCTGGTCCACAGACGAGCCTTACCGCACCATCGCTGACCCGGACGATATTCACCAGTGCCGCAGTGTGCTGCGCGAGGTGATCGCGGCAGCTCGCCAGCAGCTCAAGCCGGGCGAACGCCTCATCGTCAATCCCACCAGCAGCACCAAGCAGATGAGCGCCGGGGCCACCCTCGCCGCGCTCGATGAGGAAGTGGACCAGGTTGATTTTACCAGCGGTGAGCGCGTGGATGGCGTGGTCAAGACCGGCTCCGAGGTCGTCCACCCCTTCGACCTGCGCGGCTTCTTGTTCCAGCGCGACCTGCGCACCGCCGCCGAACTCTTCCAACACGGCGCTTTCTATGCTGCCGCCCAAGTGCTAAAAGTGTATGCCCTGCCCGAGGCTGTGCGCGCTCGCGAAACGGCCCTCTGCCTCCACGAATGGCAGCGGATGAATTACCCCAAAGCAGCCAGCCACGCAGCGAAGTTTTCCGAGGGCTTGCGGACGCACCTGAGCGCCTTGGCCAAGGCCGACGCCTTCAGCGCGTCTGTGCTGGGCGACCTTCTGGCCGGGGCGGATGAACTGCTCCGCTGGGGCGACTGCGAAGAAGCCCTCGCTCGTTACTACCGTGGTGCCGAACAAGCGGCCAAGGTCCGCCTGGCTGAGGCGCTTTCGATCCGGCCGCCCTACCGGCTTGAGAGCGTCCTGAACATTCTCCCTCCCGGTTGTTGGCTGGTCGGAGACCTCCAGCGCCGGGGATCACGGAATGGCGTAATCCTGCTGACCGCACAGAAAGTCTGGGATGTTTTAGCTGCCTGCGACGATCCGATGGCCGCCAGTTACTTCGCTGACCAGAACCTGCAATATGGCCTGCAGCGCCGAAACGAGAGCATGTACGGGCACGGCCAAGAGCCAGTCGAGGCCAGCCAGGTTCGCGCTGTCTGCGCCCGCTTGCGCGCCCTCCTCAATGAACACATGCAGGCCGCTTTGACTTGCTGGACTACGGCGCGTCGTCCGAGTGCTCTGGCTGAACCCCGCCCTGCTGCCTAGCGCGGTTCTATGCCCCCGCCCGCAAGCTCGTTTACGATTCGCCCCGGTCCTCAACCACGAACCTAAAAGGAGCCGTTCAACCACAGATGAACACCGATGGACACGGATTAGCAGCCGATTGCCGAGCAACCCCGCCTCACCCACAAGGTGAACGCCTTGGCCGGGGTCGGCATCAGTGTTTATCGGTGTCTATCTGTGGTTTCATCGTTTCAACTGCCGTTTTTAGGCTGAACCCAGGCGAACTGCGGGGGGCACTGCGGATTGCGGATTGTGGACTACGGATTTAATCTCCCAAGACATGCGCTCGCACGAATGGATTGATGAACGTAGCCTGGCGCTGCACGAGGCGGTCGCAGCCAGGCTCGAAGCCGATCCCCAGCTTCTGGAAGTGGCCCGCGCCAACCTCAAGCGCTGGCTCGCCGCGAACCCCGCAGCACCCCTCCGCGAATGGCAGCGGCTGCTCGATACTTTGTCACTGCCCCAGTTGCTCCGGCTCCTGCGTGCTCGAGATGAGGAATCGGCACGGCTGCGCCAGTCCAGCCCCTTCGCCGGCCTGCTGCCCCCCGCCGAGCGCCAAGCCATTCTGCACCGCTATGAATCGCGCCTCGCTTGAGCACATCCTTCGCGCCGCCGCGGCCATTACCAACCAGCGCGACATCGTCGTCGTTGGCAGCCAGGCCATCCTCGGCCAGTTCCCCAACGCCCCCGACCTCCTGCTCTCTTCCATTGAGGCCGACGTCTTCCCGCGCGCCGACCCGGCCAAGTCCATTCTCATAGACGGTGCCATCGGCGAATTGTCCACGTTCCACGAGACCTTCGGCTACTACGCCCACGGGGTGGATGAATCTACGGCCACCCTGCCGCCCGGCTGGCAAGAGCGGCTCGTGCCCATCCACAACGAGAACACCGGCGGTGCCACCGGGTGGTGCCTCGAAGTCCACGATCTGGCCGCCTCCAAGCTCGTGGCCGGGCGGGAAAAGGACCTGGACTTCGTTCAGGTGATGCTGCGCGAGAAAATGCTCAGCCCGGAAACTCTGGCGGAGCGCACCGCGAGCCTGCCCGTGCCGCCCGACCGCCTGAATTTGACGCGTGAGCGCCTGCGCCGCCTGCAAGGCGCCCCGTGAATTTCTGCTTTCTGCTTTCCGCTTTCTGCTTTCTCATTTAGCATCCCACTACCCATGAAGAAATCCAAGCCCAAAGCCAAGACTGCCCCCTCACCCCAGCCCTCGTTCAATCGCGGCGAGGCCATCGCCATCGGGGAATGCTTGCGCCAAGCCTACGTGGACTCCGGCATACCGGTTGTGGCGGTGCCATTCATGACAGTTGCAGAACGGACCTCTCTCGTGATCCGAGAATTGTCCCTCACCGACCCCACGAGCTAACTCTATGAACCAAGCCACTTCCCAAGATCAGATCCCAGCTATCATCCAAGTCGTCGGTGACCAGACGGTGCAGAACCTCCTGCCGATAATGGCGTTGCACCCGAGCAAAATTATCCAAGTGCGCAGCCGGGATACAATCCCGACTACCAGGTTCAAGGACGCAGCGGATAACCTCTGCTCGGCTGTGGCCCATCTAAAGGAAGAGCCTGGTTTTGACAACTATCGGCCCAACATCTCTACTGAGATCATCGAGCAGACATCACCAGGAATCGAAAACACCCGGTCGGTGGTCGCTTCCCTGCTGGCTGTGCATCAGGGGGCTCTTGTCAACTTCACGGGTGCCACAAAGCTAATGAGTATCGGTGCCTACCAAGCTGCCGCCGCGCTCGGCGCCCCATCGCTCTACTGCGATACTCAAGAACCATGATCCCCATTGAAATATGAAGAACACCAAGAAACCCTCCACTCCGCGCAAGAGTGGTCCGCCAGAGGGCACGCCTGCCGGGCAGGTTGTCTTGCTGAGCGTCACTGGCATGTCCCCCGCCGTCCTGACCGAGACCGTCTGGGCGCTCGCAAAAGAGACGCCTCCGATTATCCCGCACCGGGTGGTTGTCCTGACCACAACTGAGGGGCGTGACACGCTGGTAAAGGAACTCCTCTCACCGCCCGAGAACTGCGTCTGGGATCAGTTGCGCATGCGGTTGGAAGGTCTTGGGCACGACCTGACCGGCCGTCTGCATTTTGGGCAAACACCCCACGACATCCGCGTCTTCACCATCTTCGATCCGAAGCTAAAGCGCACCCGCGAACTGGCTGACATCGGCTCTGAGGAGGAAAACATGGCGGCCGCGGACTTTATCACAGAAACGGTTCGCGGGCTGGCGATGGACGACGAGGTGCGTTTGGTGGCATCGGTGGCCGGCGGGCGAAAGACCATGAGTGCCCTGCTGTTCGCCGTCATGTCGCTTCTGGCCAAGGAAGACGATTTGCTCACTCATGTGCTCATCAACGATCCGTTCGACTCGCGTGGACTCAAGCCGCGATTCTACTTTCCACCAGCCGCACCGGTAGTCCACCGGGGAACCGACCGCGAGGGATCCCCTGTCTCCGCGAGTAGCGAGACCGCAAACGTCCAACTCGGCAAGATCCCTTTCGTGGCGCTCCGCAACCTCTTTGAGCGGGACCTGAAGAAGAAGTGGAGCTACAGCCGACTGGTGCGAGAGTGTCAGAACGAGGCGAGAGAACACGCGCGGCAAAATGTGCGCCTGGCCATCTCCCGCTCTCGACTGAGCATGAAGGTCAACGGCATCGCGATCTCGACGTCCGTCAGGCAACACGCGTACTTGCTATTCCTGGCCGAAAGAGCCGCGGCCGAAGCGCCTCCGCTCCCGAACTACGCCGCGGCTTTCGCCGACTTCAACCAGTTCTGCAAGCGGCTTTACGGCGAGCAGAATCCCAAAGACATTACCGATTGGCGCGGGGCTTCTGAGTTGAAGGACTTGAGCCTGGACTTCAATCAAATGGAGCGGTTCTGCATCAAGATGAAGAATGAACTGAAGGAGAAGCTCGAGGATATTGGCCCCAACGTAATCGCTCTCACTAGCCTCCTGCCCCAAGCCAAGCGCTTCTCCCTCGACCTGCCTCCCTCCCGGGTCACGATCACCGGCTGATTCAGTCGGCCCATTCCTGCGCGGGACCTTCCCGGAGGTCCCATCCTCCACGCTTCCGGCGCCTGGAGCGTAAGCTTCACACCATGAAGCTAAACGTGTGTTTCCTCCCCAGCAGGGGCTGGCCGGTTGTGGTGCGGTTGGCCGCTCCGCCCCACGGCCTCCCAAGCAACACCGCCGCCTGGGGAAGGCCAACCCGCCGGGTAGGGCCACCCGCAAACGACAGCAGCGTCCTGCCAACCTCCCCGGACGTCCGACCGTCCCAAAGACACCCCGAATGCGTGTATCCTGTCCGCATGTTAAATGAACAAACTGCGTAACCAACACCGAGAGACCTAAACACAGAAACCAAATGAATACTGAAATGAATCCCAACCAGCAACGCTCAACCCTCCCGCGCTACCAACGCCTCCTGGTGTATGCCGTGCTCCTGCTCCTCGGCTGCGCCGCCGCGCGGCACCTGCTCGCCTGGATCGAGAGGAAGGGCCGGAGGAGTTTGTGGTAAGCCGGTACATGAGAAAGAACTCACGCCATGAACAATAACTTCAATATGTCGTTCTGGAAAAAGGCCCTCAAGTGGGTCAGCCTCGCGCTCGTGTCCTGCGTCGTTCTCGACTGGCTGCTGGACGGCCGCCTGCGTGAGCGGTTGCCATTCCGCCGCCAAGGGAAGCAATCCCCTACCCAATAGTGCTATGACCAGCCCCAACCCAAATCGTCCTCGACGGCTCCGCAGCATAGTGCGCGACGTGGTCGTGCTCGTCCTTGCGGAACTCCTTGCGCTAGGGCTGGCCTGGTGCCTGTCGGCCCAGGGAAGGGCGGTGCTGGCCCGGTTGTTCCGCACCAAACGGCCCGCCGACGGCGGCCCCCACACCACCAGCATCACTGACGTATGACCCCAACCATTCTCTCGATTCGCCGCTGGCTGCCCCGGCTTCTCCTGGGGGCCGGCCTCGCCACTCTCGCAATGCTGGCCCTGGCCGTCATCTTCATTGCCGTGCCCCTCACTCGCTGGGTTCTCATCGTGGCGCTCGCCCAATGGATGCTCGGGGGGCGCCTCGAATCGCTCGCCGTGGACCTGGATCTCCAGCCGAACCTGCGGTGGATATTCACCCTGCTCATCGTCCTGCCAGTCGGCTTCGGCCTGGCCCGCGCAGTGATGGCCCGCACATGCAGCAGCGCCCTGCGCGGCCTCGCGCTGGCCGCCGGCACTTTGCTGCTCCTGGCAATCGCCGTCTGGTGGAACACCCGCCATTTCAACTTCGATGCCAAAGGCCGCCCGGTCCTCTATCTCAGTTTCCGGCGTGACGGCGCGCACAAGAGCTATTCGCCCGGCATTGACCGCGTGACCGGGCGCGCCAAGTACCAGGCGACGATAGATCGCGTCGCGTGGCTCTCCGATTTGGCCCGCCAGCCGGTGCGCCCAGTGGACCCTGCACTGGAGACCAACTGGTTCGATGCCAATTCCGGCGAGCCCAACCTCTGGTATGTGGAGGTCGGCACCCATGAATGGCAGTTCTTCAACCGCCCGCATTTCCATCAACATCTGCGGGTCGAGGTCCTTCCCATCACCCCAGAAGTGATGGCGCGATGGCAGGCCGAGCACGAGCGTCAGGTCGCGGAAGGCGAAGCGCTCCAGCGCCGGCGCGAAGCCGAGGCAAAGGCCACCGCCGAAAGGGAACGCCAGCGCCAGGAATCCGCCCAGCGCGAGCACGAAGCTGCCCTGGCTCGCGCTCAGCAAGAAGAAGCCCGGCGCCATGCCGAGCAGGACGCTCGTGAAGCGGCGGCGGAGGTGGCACGCCGCCAGCGGCTGCAAGAGGCAGCGGAAGCGCTTAGGCACCAGGCCGTGCTTGAGCGCCGGGCGCGAGAAGCCACCGCCAAGTTTACGGACCTGGATTGGCTCCAACCCGCGGAACTCATAATCAAAATCTGTCCCGGCCTCAACGTCGAAAGCTTCCGGGCCCAAGCCTTCGAGGAGGATGTTGCAGGCCGCCGGTTCCGGATCTCGGGCCGCCTCTCGGTCATGCAGCCAGCGGCACAGGAAGCCTCTTTTGAAGCGGTAACCATCGGGCGTCTCCATGTGGTCATCCAGGCAACTTTTCGATCCGACGCCTTCACCCGCGTTCGCTTGGACCGCCCAATCACCATCGCCGGCACTGTCGCCACTCTTCGCTTCGTCAACGGGGTAACAAACATTCACGGCCTTGACGGCCAGATATGTCTGATTCAACTGGGTGATGCCGTCGTTTTCACAAACGATACCCCCATCTCGCAAGTTGCGAGCAGCGCGACGCTTTCCCAAAGCCGCTCGGTGGCGACGTCCGTGTGGGCGACACCAAAGCCGGTCAGCGGACCAGTCGCCTACGCGTCAACCCCGCAACCGCTTTACCATTATGCCACTCCGCCCTCCTTCGTGCTGCCACCCCCGCCGTCGGCGGTCTGGGTGCCGTACGGCTGCGGGACACCGCGCGTCTCCTTCCCCCGGTTTCAGCCAGGCGCCTGTTACCAGAGATATTCCTACGGCCCTGCGACCCGGATCTTCGTCAGTCCCTCGGTTTCAGGACGGTATAGCTATGGCTACCACCCCCACAGGTAATCGAACAACCCTAAACCTCACCGCGGCAGCAACCTGCGATGCCGGAACCCCGAGCCATATTCCGTCGGGCAATTCCGGATAAGGAAGGTTTCTTAAGCATGATCCTGCTTCCTGACAGCCCTAGTACGTCACGCGCTGGCGATCAAGCTAACGATCAGTTTTCCAGCGGAGCCGGCGGCGGCATAAAGCCCTGCGCCGAGGATCTCGTCTCACCGGCCAACGCCAGCGCGGCTTGGGCTCGCGTCCGTCGGAATCGCGGTTGCGCAGGCGTGGACGGCATCACGATTGCGGAATTGGAACCGTGCTTCGGACAAACCTGGAGAGCCATCTCCGCGACTCTCCTTGATGGCAGCTATCGGCCGCAACCCCTGCTCCGCGCCCGCATCCCCAAACCGGCCGGCGGCCTCAGGCTTCTCGCCATTCCAGCCGTGACCGATCGTGTCGTCCAGCAGGCTGCCGCGCAGACCTTCGCGACCTATTGGGAACCGCGCTTCTCGAACCACAGCTTTGCTTATCGCCCCCGTCGTGGCCCACACGATGCGCTTGCAGTTCTGGAGGATGAAGCTAGCCGCGGCGCCGAATGGCTTCTGCACCTGGACATAGAGAATTTCTTCGATTCGGTGCCGCACGCCATCGTCTTAAGCGCCCTGCGCAACGAACTCGGCGACCCCAGGCTTGCCGCGCTGGTCAGCCGCACGTTGACGTGCGGCGTCTTCGAGAACGGTCTTGTCCGGCCCACAGAAATTGGCCTGGCGCAAGGCAGCCCACTGTCGCCCTTGCTGGCGAACATCGTCTTGCACCGCCTGGACGCGCGACTCGAATCCGACGGAACTCAATTCGTGCGTTACGCCGACGACTGCTGCGTTCTTCTTGGGGACAAGAAACTTGCGCCCGGCATCAAGCAACTCGTCACCGAGTGCCTCGCTGACCTGGGGCTGCGACTCAACGAGCACAAAACAGCGTTTGGTCATTTCACCTGCGCCCGTTTCCTGGGTTTCTCCTTCCAGCGAAATTCACGCGGCAAGGTGGTTCGGTTGGCCAGTCCTGAATCAATGGCGGATGCCGAGGCCACATTCACGCGCCTGGTCCAAAGTGCCGGCGGCAGCGGCGAGGACGTGGCTGCGCAAGCCGCCGAAATGCTGCGCAGTTGGCTGGCCTACTTCTACACCTCGGAGGACGAGGCGCGGTTGAAGGCCCTATGGGGAACAATCCTCGCCGCCTGGCAAGCGCGCTTCCCGAGGCTTCCCATACCAGACTGCATGGCCTGGAACACACTCCTGGCGGGCCGTGTCGCCGGGGATCACCTGGACTATTCAGGGAAGTTGCGTGAAGATTCTCCGTTCTTTAGCTCTGTGGACTGGAGTCAAACCCTGCAGTGCCTGTTGTTGAAGCTTCTCCGCTCCCGATGGTGGGGTGTCGAATACGATCTCGGGTTGGGCCGCAGGCCGCCGGCCCTGCGCCTCCGTTTGGGCGGCCACCGTATCAACCTTCGCTTCTGACCATGCCCATACTGAGCGTCCAAACCCCGCGTTCCCAGGTGTCGCTCCATTCCGAGCGGCTTGTCGTTCTCCAGCATTCCAGCGAGGGCGAAAGCTCAAAATCAGAAGTGCCCCTCGCCGAACTGGAGCGCGCGGTATTCTCCGACGGAGTTCAAGTCTCCACCCCGGCCTTGTGCGAACTGCTCGCGCGACGAATTCCGGTTACATTTCTCTCATGGAATGGCCGCCTCCTGGGTTCTTTCGAGCCGCCGTCACCTCCGCGCGCCGCCTCCCGCCTGCTTCAATACCAGCTTGCCTCTAGCCCTGCCTGCTGCCTCGCCATCGCGGCGAGGCTGGTCCACGCGAAAATCGCCAACGCTCGGCGTCTGCTTCAGCGTGTTGATGCCAACCATCATCGCCTGGCGCCGGACGCTCTGAACCTCCTTGAGACTTGCGAGCGCGAAGCCTTGCGGGCGTCTGATTTGCAGGCCCTCCGCGGTTACGAAGGGACCGCCGCCGCGGTCTTCTTCGACCTCTGGTCCAAGTTCCTTCCCGCAGAGTTCCCTTTCGGCGAGCGCTCCACTCGCCCGCCCCGCAACCCGGTCAATGCCTGCCTCTCCTACCTTTCGGCCATCGTCTATGGCGAAATCCTGACCGCCTGCGTCCTCCGGGGACTCGACCCGGCCTTGGGCTGCCTCCACCAACTCGAAGATGGCCGGTGGTCCCTCCCCCTGGACCTCATGGAGCCGTTCCGTCCGGCGATCATCGAGGCCCTCACCCTGCGTCTCTTCTCCCACCGCATCCTGCAATCGGCTCACTTCGAATCCCGCGATGGCGGAATCTTGCTCAACCTGGACGGCCGCCGCACACTACTCCGGCACTACGAGCAGCGCATTCAGCGCAAGTTCTATTTCGAACAGGCCGGCTGTCGTACGTGCGTCCGGCAGCAGTTCCAGCACGCCGCTCTCCAGTTCAAACTGGCCTTGACCTCTCCCGAAAACTATGCGCCCTTCCGGCTCAATTGAACCCGCCACGCCAAACCGATTGGTGGGACGACCTCCTGCCGGCCCAACCCCATGCGCACCCCCCGGGTGCTGATGAGATGCTTCGCGTCGTCGTCTATGACGTTGCCTGTCCTCGCCGCCTAAGGCGCGTGGCCGAAGTGTGCCTCGACCATGGTGTTCGTGTCCAGAAAAGCGTCTTCGAATGCTGGCTCGACGAAGACCGCTTCGATGCGCTCTGGCACAGCCTGCAACAGGTGATCGAGCCCAGCGCAGATCGGCTTCTGGCTTACACTTTGGACGCCGCCGCCGCACGCCGTCGGCGCGTGGCTGGCACGGCATCCACCTTAAGTGAAAAACGGAATCACTATGTGCTGTAGCCGGGCCGCCCGAGCCCAGGTCAGAGCTCCCGCCGCCACAAAAACGGGGGGTCTCGGACCTTTTTCACAACCCACTGTGGGAACGACGCTTAGCCCTAACCACCCGCTTTCTCAGCCGTTAACTCAGGACAAGAAACCTGCCCCGGCGGCAGGCTCGGACCTGAAACCGACCTTGCGCTCTGCGCCGCAATCGTTTAAGAAGCTAGCTGTCGCCAACGGGCGACGCGCCGAAAGGCAATGGAGACGCCGTCCACCAATGTGCCGACGAAACTCACACGCTTCCGTCGCCAACGGGCGACGCGCCGAAAGGCAATGGAGACTGTTTATTCCTGCGACGGTCCAAATGCCGCTGTCCTGGTCGCCAACGGGCGACGCGCCGAAAGGCAATGGAGACCTTCCTCTCGGCGGCTTGACCAATAATCGGACGCCACTGTCGCCAACGGGCGACGCGCCGAAAGGCAATGGAGACAAAGACTGTTTCGTGGAATTGATTTACGCCGCCCAAGGTCGCCAACGGGCGACGCGCCGAAAGGCAATGGAGACCCGGACCGATTTTAATTCCATATTCGTCTTCATCGCGTCGCCAACGGGCGACGCGCCGAAAGGCAAT
>SESF01007512.1_pt1 | contig 10690 bp, 3 predicted proteins | sample 3171521 | NCBI WGS metagenome assembly SESF01 (sample SAMN10866945, study PRJNA518727) | freshwater metagenome | biome: subpolar coniferous forest; feature: holomictic lake; material: water; isolation source: holomictic Lake 227, 6 m and 8 m depth | place: Canada: near Kenora, Ontario | collected...
GCGCTACGCTGCAACAGGTTCAGGTGACGGGCAGCCGGACTCGCTCGGCCATTGACGTTGCCAGCGTCGAGTCCAACACCGTCTTCACGCAGGAGCAACTGCAGAATCTGCCGGTGCCGCGCAATGTCAACTCGGTCGCCTTGCTGGCTCCGGGCGTGGTCAAGGGCGACGCAGGTCTGGGTGATGGCGGCATCCCCTCCTTCGGTGGCGCATCGGTAGCTGAAAACGGTTACTACATCAACGGTTACGACGTCACCAACATCCGCAATTTCCTGTCCTACGCGAACCTGCCGTTTGACGCGATTGCCGAGCAACAGATCAAGACCGGTGGCTACGGCGCGGAGTATGGCCGCTCGCTAGGCGGCGTGATTAGCTTGGCGACCAAGCGTGGCACCAATGAATGGAAGGGAGGCGTTTCCATGTACTGGGAGCCGGCTTCGCTGCGATCTGCCGGCAAGGACGTCAAGGACAACGAGCCCGAGGCCGCTGGCAAGGGTTATACCCTGTTCCAGTCCGCCGATACCAAGTCCACCTTCAGCACCAACGTTTATGGCGGCGGCCCGATTATCAAAGACAAGCTGTTCATTTTTGGCCTGATTGAAGCCACCAACAACACCACCAACCAATTCAACGAGAACCAGAGCACAACTCTGACTTCCAAGAAGCCCAATGGCTTGCTCAAGCTTGACTTCACGCCCAGCGACCAGCACCGTTTCGAGCTGACCGCAATCAACAACAAGAAAGAGACCGGGATTGTTGATTACACCAACGCCACGGCGTACAGCACCAGTCATGATGGTGCTGGTGCCAGCAGCACGCAAACCTCTGGCGGCGATGTCACGATCGGCAAGTACACCGGTTACCTGACCGATAACCTCACAGTCTCGGCACTGCTTGGCCGTGTCAACTACCAGCAACCGCTCACCACCGGCGCACGCACCGCGGGCGCGAATTGCCCCGTTGTTTATGTTCTGCCGGGTACCACCTACGCCGGTTGCTGGAATGAGCCCTTCCCGGGTCTACCAGGTCGCGATCCCAACGCACCACCGACCGACAGCGACACGCGCACATCGAATCGCTTTGATATTGATTACACCTTCGGCGATCACACCATCCGTGCAGGCATCGACAACCAGAAATTCAGTTCCTCTGAGGCTGGTGGTTCTTCCTTCAGCGGCGGTCAGTACTTCCGCGACTTCACCTCCGCCGGTTCGGTGGCGGGCGTCGCCGTCCCGGTTGGCACCCTGTACACGCGTCTGCGTGAACGCAGCGCGACCAGCGGCGTTTACGACGTCGTCAACAAGGCGTTCTATGTCGAGGACAGCTGGAAGGTGCAGAAGAACCTGCTGCTGTACGGCGGCCTGCGTTGGGAGTCGTTCAACAACATGAACGGCGACGGCGACAGCTTTGTCAAGAAAGACAATCTGCTGGCGCCGCGGGTTGGTTTCTCCTGGGATTTGAACAGCGATTCTTCACTCAAGGTCTACGGCAATGCCGGTCGCTATTTCATCCCGGTCGCATCCAACACCAACATCCGCGCCACCCGCGGCGAGTCCTACACCGAGGCCTACTACACCTTCAGCGGACGTGACCCGGTGACCCAGAAGCCTCTTAATCTGGTGCAGATCGGCAAGACCAGTGTCATCAGCGATGGTGGCCTGGCCCTGCCAGCGACCATTGCGGATATCAACCTGAGTCCAATGTCGCAGGATGAGTACATTTTGGGCTTCCAGAAAGCCATCGCCAAGGGCTGGACGGCCGGTGTGAAGTACACCCATCGCAAGATCAACAACGGCATGGATGACTGGTGTGATCCAACGTCGGTTGGCATCTGGATGAACGCCAATGGCTACCCTAAGTTCGACGCCGCCACCATGGCAGGTTGCCAACTGGTCAACCCTGGCCGCGACGTTACTTTGATGATGGATGCAAAAAACGATGGCGTGCTGGTGCCAGTCACCATTCCGGCCACCGCAACCGGTCTGACCCTGTACACGCGGACCTATGACGCCCTGGAGTTCTCTTTCGAAAAGGCGTTTGATGGCAAGTGGGGGCTGGCGGGTTCCTACACCTACTCGCGCAGCAAAGGAACAGCTGAAGGCTATGTCAACTCGACCATCAATCAGGAAGACGCAGGCGTCAGCCAGGACTTCGACTTTGGCACTTTCACGCACGGCGCTGATGGCTATCTACCCAATGACCGCACGCATGCCGTCAAGCTGTTCGGCACTTACGGCGTCACCGAGAACTTCCGTCTCGGTGCCAACCTGAACTCCACTTCAGGACGCCCCTTGAGCCGGATCGGATTTGTGCCCAGCACGACACCGGGAGATGCCACGCTGTACACCTCGGCTTCAACTTACTACTACCTGAACTCGGCCGGCGTCACCGTGCTCGGCACCCGTGGTAGCGAAGGGCGCACACCGTGGAACCACACGCTGGATCTGCAAGCCGCTTACACCATGAACATGGGCAGCAAGAACAAGCTGACGCTGCAAGCCGACGTGTTCAATGTGTTCAATGCTCAGCAACCCAGCGAGCTCAATGAAATCAACGATTACAGCCGTGGTACCACGACGGTGGGACTGCCTGGTCGTCTGAGTATGAACTACGGCAACCCGACATCGTTCCAGGCTCCGCGCTCGGTCCGTCTGACGGCTCGCTACGAGTTCTGAGCGAAGTTCTTCGCTGAGTAAAAGGACCGCCTTGTGCGGTCCTTTTTTTTACTTGCGCCCCTTGATCCAGCGAGCCCCTGCCACGAGCAGGCGGTAGAACCAGCGCAACAGCACCAGAGCCAATAGCGCTTCCACCAGCGTTTGCACAAAGGCCAGCGCCGGGTTGCGGACCTCGGCGCGCCGGTGGAACTTGGCGATCGCCCGGTCCCGCGTGATCTCGATGCTGTCATAAAAGGTCGGCACCACCAGCAGCGTCAACAAGGTGGAGGTGATGGTGCCGCCAATGATGGCCACCGCCAGTGGCTGGTAGAACTCGCCGCCCTCGCCCATGCCCATCGCTATCGGCAGCATGCCGGCAATCAGGGCAAACGTGGTCATCAGAATGGGACGCAAACGAACGCGACCCGCATGCATCAGCGCTTCTTCACGATCCACCCCTTCAGCCTCGCGTTTGCGCGTCGCGTCGAGCAGCAGGATGGCGTTCTTGGCGACCAGACCCATCAGCATGATGATGCCGATAAAACTCATCAAGTTGAGCGTGCCGCGGGTCAACAGCAGTGCCAGCACCACACCGATCAGCGACAGCGGCAGCGACAGCATCACCGCCAGTGGCGCCGTGAACGAGCCAAACTGCATCACCAGAATCAGATACATCAGGCCAATGCCTGCCAGCAGCGCAATCAGCATCTCGGTGAACAACTCTTTCTGGTCCTGCCCGGCGCCACCCAGAGAGAGGCCATAGCCTGGCGGATAGTTGAACGATTTGGCCAGTTTCATGGCATCGTCAGTGACCTCGCCATTGGAGCGCCCCTGTGCGTTCGCTGACACCGTGATATTGCGTTTGCCGTTGGCGTGCTCAATGCCCGAAGGTCCCTGCCCCATGCTGATGGTGGCAATCTGGTCCAGCGGCACCATCAGGTTGGTGCCGGAAACGGCAATCGGCAGGCGCTCGATATTTTCCTTGCTGACGCGGTCATCGGGATGCAGACGCACAGCCACATCGCGCGTCTCGCCGGTCGGGTCGACCCAGTCTCCCACTTCAATGCCGGCAAACGCGACACGCAGGGCCTGCGCTGCATCGTTGGCCGAAATGCCCATCGAATTGGCCAGACCCCGGTTGAGCTCGATCTTCAACTCCTTCTTGGGGTCTTGCTGCGACAGGCCGACATCGACGGCGCCAGGCACCAGGCGCAATTTATCCATGTAGTCGCTGGTGATCTCCAGCAGCTTGCGTGAATCGGGGCCGGTAAAGTCAATCTGGATCGGTTTGCGTGCGCCGTTGTTCAGGTCATCAATCACGGTGTATTCAGCACCCACCAGCGTGCGCACCTTTTCACGCAGTTCGCCTGCAATTTGCTTGGCGCTGCGGCTGCGGGTGTGACGTTTTCCGATATCGACGTAAATGCGTCCGCCGCTGGCGGTGATGTTGCTGTTGGTCTCCTTGGTCTCGGCAATGGTGCGGGCCAGTGCCGCAGCGCGTTCCATTTTCAGGCGGGCATATTCAACCGATGAGGAGGATGGTGTGCGCACATCAATCATCAGATTGCCGGAATCGGTGGCGGGCAAAAAGGCGCTGCCACCCCACATGGCCTGCATACCCAGCGCCACGAAGAGACTGAGCACCGCAATGGCCGTCATCCAGCGCCGGTGATGCAAGGCCCAGGCGATGACGTTGCCGTAGCGGTCGGCCTGGTGGTCAAACCAGCGGTTAAAGCGAGCCAGCAGCGCGCTGATGCCGGTCTTGGGCGCGTTGTGGTGACCGACGGGGTCACCCCAATAGGCCGACAGCATGGGGTCCAGCGTGAACGAGATGCCCAGGCTCACCAGCACCGAGCAGGTCACCGTCAGGGCAAAGGGGCGAAACCACTCGCCCGAAACGCCGGGCATGAAGGCTACCGGTATAAAAACAGCAATGATGGAGAAAGTGGTGGCCGCAACGGCCAGTCCAATTTCGGCCGTGCCTTCCAGCGACGCGGTGCGCCGATCCGAGCCGCGCTGCATGTGTCGAACGATGTTTTCCCGCACCACGATGGCATCGTCGATCAGCACCCCAATGGCCAGAGAGAGACCTAGCAGGGTCATGAAATTGAGGGTAAAGCCACACAGCCAGACTGCAATGAAGGCGGCAATGACGGAAGTGGGCAAGCTCAGTGCCGTGATCAAGGTGGAGCGCCAGGAATTCAGAAAAGCGTACACCACGAAGATCGTCAGAACGGCGCCCAGCATCAGGGACTCGATGACGTTGTTCAGACTGTGCTGCGCGTCAACGCCACCGTCACGGGTGATTTCGAGTCTGGTTCCGGGGTGGTCTTTTTCGAACTCGACATTGATTTCCTTGACCAGTTTGCGCACATCGTTGGCCACACTTACGGTACTGGCGTCACGCGAGCGGGTCACAAAAATGCCGACATTGGGCTTGCCGCTGCGAATGCTGAAAGAGTCGATGTCGGCAAAGCTGTCCTTAATACTGGCAACCTGCGCCAGGCGAACGATCTGGCCGTCAAAGCGCTTGACCACAATGTTCTGGAATTCTTCGGGCGACTCGATGCGACCCACCAACCGGATGCTTTCTTCTTCAAGCTTGCCGCGCACTTTGCCAACCGGGGCGTTGGAGTTCTGTGCCCGCAGCGCGGCAACCACTTCACCCACCGACACGTTGTATTCACGCAGCTTCTGCGCACGCAACAGCACCGACAACTCCCGCTTCAGCGAGCCATTGATGTTGACCGTGGACACGCCGGCGATGCCACGCAGTTTGTCAGCCAGCATATCTTCGGCCAGGCGCGAAATTTCGGCGTGGCTCTGCGCGCTGGAAGACAGTGCCAGGTTCATGATCGGTTGCGCAGCAGGGTCAAAACGCCGAACGACGGGTTCGCGCATCTCGATGGGCAGCTTGTAGCGGGCGCTGGAGATGACAGTACGAACATCATCGGCCGCTTCAATCATGTTCTTCTTGAACGAAAACTGGACCCAGAAACTGGCGTTTCCTTCGCTGCTGGTCGAGTAGACCTCGGTCGCGCCGGGGACGCTTTGCAGTGATTTTTCGAGCCGGTTAACAATCTCGCGCTCCACCGAATCCGGCGATGCGCCCGGGTAAGCAATAAAGACCTGGATGCCCGGAATTTCCACGTCGGGGTTCTGATTGACCCGCAACTTGTTGAGGGCCAGCAGGCCCATCGCCATCAAGGCGATGATCAATACGACCGTGGGCGTGGGACGTTTGATGCTGAAGTCGGACAGGAACATGCTTATGTCCCTTTGCTGGCGGATGCGGCAGATGCAGCAGCGGCTGGCGCTTTGGCGCTGACGATCTCAGCGCTCTGGCCTTCCTTGTAGCTCGAACTCGGGCTGCGCAGGATCACGTCCCCATCGGCCAGACCGCTACGCACCTCGAAATTGCCGGTGCGGGGGTCGCGCGCGCCCAGTGCCAGGTCGATCTGACTCAAGGTGTTGGCTTTGACACGCCACACCGAGGCCTTGTCGCCAGAACGCAGCAGCACCGATTCCGGCAGCGTGAGCGCCTTCATATTGCTCGCTTCTATTGTCCCTTCCGCAAACAGCCCGGCGACGCGAGCCTGCCTGGCCTCGTCCAAGCTGACCAGGACCTCTACCTGACGCGTCACGTCATTGGCGCTCGGGTCGACGCGGGTCACCTTGCCACGAAATTCCTGGCCGGTGTAGCCGTTGATGCGAAAGCTCACCGCCTGCCCGACTTTGACCACACTGATTTTGTCAGCCGAGACGCGGCCGGCAAAGCGCATGCTGCTGGGGTCGATCACCTTGAGCAATTCCTTGCCAACCGAGGCCGTATCGCCGGCCGACACCTTGCGGTCACTGACTACGCCGTCAAACGGCGCACGCACAATGGTGCGATCGAGTTGCTGTCGAGCCAGCACGGCACGCGCCTGGGAGGCTGACAACTCACTCTGCGTGCCATTGCGCCGGACCTCGGCATCGTCGAGCGCCTGCAGGGATGTCATGCCGGAGTCACGCAGTGTCTTGAGGCGCTGCAAATTGCGCTCGGCCTGATCCAGTGCCTGGGTGGCGTTGCGGACGTTGGCTTCGGCCGACTGCAGGTTGTCACGAATCGAGGTTTGGTCCAGTCGCACCAGCACATCCCCGCGCCGAACCACATCGCCGTTCTCCTTGAGCACCTGCAGCACGACGGCCGAAATTTCGGCCCGCAGGTCAGCCTTGCGCTCGGGTTGAATGGAGCCGGTCACGACCGGCCCTGACGACAGGGCGCTGGCCTGGATGGTCAGTACGTCTTCCGGCGCAATGACCAGTTTGGCGGGTGCAGCAACGGCGTCCTTCTTGTCTCCCTTGCCCGGAAACTTGTCGCAAGCAGAGAGGCTTGCAAGCAGTGTGACCAAAATAAAAAGAAGGCGCAGCATGGGGAATCCTCCGGGAGAAAGCAATTTGGCTGGGATTATGGCGTCAGCAACCGATACTTGTGCGTACAGGGGCATACCTTTGCGACCAATGACCGCGGCGTGCGATGAACTGCGGATTTCGCAGTCCCGGCTGAGTCATCCCGGACGCCACAGCTGTCATCCCGGACTCGATCCGGGATCCAGTGCCACACCACCACTGGATTGCGGGTCGTGGCCCGCAACGACAAAGGAAAGGGCTGGATTGCGGGTCTTGGTCCGCAATGACAAATCAGTTGTCATCCCGGACTACGCTGTCATCCCAGACTACGTTGTCATCCCGGACGTGATCCGGGATCCAGTGCCGCGCCCGCGCTGGCCCTGAAAACACTGGCGCAGGCGGCACGGGTCTCGTCCTGTTCAGGCAATTTTGCGCAGACGGCATCCATCTGCAGCTTGAATCTGCTCAACACGGCGCTGTGTCGACCACCCTTGCTCCAGGCCTGTAAGCGCTGCCCCATTTTCTCCAAACCACGCCGGTTGCGCTCGTAGAAGGTCTCCGGCACCGCCTCAAGTTCAGCCAGCACACCGGTGACCGCCTTTTCAATGCGCGCAGCATCCTGTGGCGCCAGATCGATCAGACGGTTCACATAACCACTGCCCCACTGCAGGCGTGTGGCCGGCCCTTTGGCCCCGTTCCAGGCCTGCTCGGACCAGTCGAGCGCACCGGCCTTGTCGCCACGCTGGCGCGCATTGGATGAGAGCACCAGCATGTGGTAGTAGGGCGAGAGCGCCTTGGGCAATTCGGGCTTCAGCATGGCGTCGGACTCGGCGAGCAAACCCGCCTCGCTCAACACGTCAGCGGCATTCGGAATCACGGCCTGACGCTCATACGTGCTGCTGGCAGCCTTGTCGGCAGCCAACACCGCAGCGCGCACCTGCGTCAGCAGTGCCGGATCCAGCGCCGTCTTGTCGTCCTTGGCCCGACCGACTTTGGCCAGCGCCACCTTGCCAGCAATGGCAGACAGACGATCGGCGTTGGAGAGACCAGTATCGGCGGCAAACTGGTCCAGCGCCAGATTCCACGATGCCAGCAGACGGGTGCGCTCACTGCTGCCTGCAGCGCTGAGCAACTCCAGCAGATCGGGCGCGTAGTTCACCAACTGGTCAAAGTTGCTGCGCCGCAGGGCTGCGTCGGCCAGAATCTGCTGCACGCGCGCCAAGGCAGCCGCTTTGTCTGGCAGCGCAGACTTGTCCTGCGACGCAGCCACCATCGCCTTGAGGGCCAGTCGCGAAGCCGCTTCTGCCTGCGCTGGCGGGCAAGCTCGGGCCAGTTTGTCCAAAGTCTGCGCACGTTCCTTCTGCGCCACCAGTTGTGCCTCGTCCTGCTCCCAGGAGTAATAAGCCAGTTGTCGCCAGGCCTCGGGTGTCAGCTTGGCCTGAGAGCCGCTTTGCACCGCGGCCAGCGCTTCCTTGACCGAGCTGCCTGAAGCCAGCCCCAGATTCAGTGCTTCCATGTACTGCGAGGCTTGCACCTCACCCGGTAGACGCGTCAACTCGGTGCCGTCGGGCCGCAGCAGAATCATGGTCGGATAGCCGCGCACCTTGAAGCGGGTACCGAGCTTTTGTGCGCCCGCTGTGTCACCGTCCAGGTACACCGGGACGAACGACTTGCTGCGCTCGATGAAGTCCTGCCGGTTGAAGACCGTCGCCTTGATCTGGTTGCAGGGTGGGCACCAGACTGCGCCCCAGTACAGGAACACCGGCTTGTTGGCGGCCTGGGCCTGGGCAAAGATAGCATCCATATTGGCGCCATCGGGCTTGACCCAGGCCACCGTGGAGGCAGCTGCATGCGGGGCTGCTGCCGCCGGCGCCTCGGGCGCCTTCGAGCAGGCTGGCAGGAGCAGCGTCAAGGCCAGCAGCATGGTCCACCCAGCTTTGTCATTGCGAGCGAAGCGCGGCAATCCATTCATCTCATGCTCCCTAAACAGCGGCGGCCAGGCCGCGCGGAATGGCACCCAGCAGTTGTTGTGTATAGGGGTGCTGCGGCCGGGCGTAAATTTCCTCGGCGCTGCCGCGCTCGACCACTTCACCCTGACTCATCACCAGAATTTCGTCAGCCATGTACTTCACCACGGCCAGGTCGTGGCTGATGAAGACATAGGTCAGGCCAAACTCGTCCTGCAGATCCAGCAGCAGATTGAGCACCGTGGCCTGCACACTGACATCAAGTGCGCTGACACTCTCGTCGCAGACGATGATTTCGGGCTTCATGGTCAGGCAGCGCGCAATCGCGATGCGCTGACGCTGGCCGCCAGAAAACTCGTGCGGGTACTTGCCGAAATCATCACGCGTCAAGCCCACTTTTTCAATCAGTTCAAGGGCCAGTCTTGCCCTGTCGTCTTCACTCTTGCCGATACCATGAATGCGCATGGGCTCGATCAGGATCTGACCGACGGTAAAGCGCGGGTTCAGACTGGCGTAGGGGTTCTGAAAAATGATCTGGATGCGACTGCGGTAAATCCGCATCTGGGCCGCGCTGAGCTGAGCCAGATCGACGCCTTCAAACATGATGCTGCCGGCGCTGGCCTCGGTCAGCCTTGTCAGCATCATGCCGATGGTCGTCTTGCCTGATCCAGACTCCCCCACCACGCCCAGCGTGCGCCCTTTGTAGAGCGAAAAATCGGCATGCTTGACGGCGCTGAAAACGCTGCGCTTGAACAAACCCGACTTGAGCAGGTAGTCCTTGCCCAGATCTTTCACTTCAATCAGTGCGGCGCCAGTGATGGGCGCAGCAACGCGTTGCTCGGTACACAGCGGGCGCTTGTTCACAATGTCGTCGATCACGGCGAGTCGGCGCGGCCGCGAGTCCAGGCGCGGTCGGCAGGCCAGCAAGGCCTGTGTGTAGGCGTCGGTCGGGGCACTGAAAATGCGCTGCACGCTGCCGGCCTCGCGCACCTCCCCATTGCGCATCACTACCACCTCATCCGAAATTTCCCCCACCAGGCCAAGGTCGTGACTGATGAACAGAATGCTCATCTTCTGGCGCTGCTGCAGTCCGGCCAGCAAGTCCATGATCTGACGCTGCACCGTCACGTCCAGCGCCGTGGTCGGTTCATCGGCAATCAGCAGTTTGGGTTCGCAGGCGATCGCCATCGCAATCATGACGCGTTGCTGCTGTCCGCCCGAGAGTTCGTGCGGGTAGGACTTGAGCCGTTCCTTCGGATTCGGGATACCGACTTCGGTCATCAGATCGAGTGTGCGGTCCAGTGCCTGCTTCGAGTTCAGTTTCAAGTGAATGCGCAGCACTTCGGCAATCTGCTCGCCCACCGTGAAGACCGGGTTGAGCGAACTCATGGGCTCCTGAAACACCACGGAGATATCCTTGCCGCGCAGCCGGCGCATGTCTTCCAGTGGTGCTGCCAGCAGGTCACGACCGTTGTAAAGAACTTTGCTGTGCTGGCCCAGAATGGCGTTCTCGGGCAACAGGCGCACGATGCTCATGGCACTCACACTCTTGCCGCTGCCCGACTCTCCCACCAGCGCCACCGTGCTGTTGGCCGGGATGTCAAAACTCACTCCGCGCACCGCCTCGACGGTGTCGGTCTTGCTCATGCGAAAGGACACGTGCAGATCCTGCACACT
>SESF01006713.1_pt1 | contig 10688 bp, 7 predicted proteins | sample 3171521 | NCBI WGS metagenome assembly SESF01 (sample SAMN10866945, study PRJNA518727) | freshwater metagenome | biome: subpolar coniferous forest; feature: holomictic lake; material: water; isolation source: holomictic Lake 227, 6 m and 8 m depth | place: Canada: near Kenora, Ontario | collected...
GCGGCGGCTGCCGCGCTGGCCAATCAGGCCAAGAGCATCTTCGTGGCCAACATGAGCCACGAAATCCGAACTCCCATGAATGCCATCCTGGGCTTTGCCCAGGTATTGGAACGCGACCCTTCGCTTAACGCCGGGCAGGCCGAGCATGTCCGGATCATCACCCGCAGTGGCGGATACCTGCTTACACTTATCAACGATATCCTGGAAATGTCCAAAATCGAAGCCGGGCAGATCATCGTCAACGAGACTGCTTTCTGCCTGCATGACCTTCTGGACGACCTGGTGCTGATGTTCCGCTCCCGTGCCGAAGCCAAGGGATTGCAGCTCCTCATTGACTGGGACGAAAGCGTGCCGCGCTACGTTACTGCGGACGAGGGCAAGTTGCGGCAGGTTTTTGTCAACCTGATGGGAAACGCCGTCAAGTTCACGGAAAAGGGCGGGGTCGCGGTGCGTGTTCGCGCCGATGCGGTAGCAGGAACAATCGTGGGGGGGAAGGCAGGCCTCCTCCTGGTGGCCGAAGTGGAAGACAGTGGGCCGGGTATCCCCAATGAGGACATAAATCGGATTTTCGATGCCTTTCAGCAGGCGGCAACAGGTGTGAAAGTGGGCGGCACCGGCTTGGGGCTGGCGATCAGCCGCAGGTTCGTGGACCTGATGGGCGGCCGCCTTACGGTAGAGAGTCAGGTGGGCAAGGGGAGTTGTTTCCGGCTCGAAATACTGCTTGAGAGAGCCCAGGAGCTTGCCCGACTGGAGGAACCGGTCTCGCATCGCGTCGTCGGCTTGCAACCTGGCAGCGGGCCGTATCGCATCCTGGTGGTTGACGATATTGCAGACAACCGCACCCTCCTGCTGGTGTTGTTGCGATCTGTAGGCTTTGAGGTTGCCGAGGCAATAAACGGCGTGGAAGCCCTGGAGGTCTTTGAGCGCTGGTCGCCCCATGCGGTGCTCATGGACATGCGCATGCCAGTCATGGACGGCTACGAAGCTACCCGAAGGCTCAAGGCTACAGCAGCCGGGAGTGTCACCCCTGTCATCGCCATAACTGCCAGCGCCTTCGAAGACGAATTCGAGCGGGTGATGGCCACCGGCATTTATGCCCATCTCCGCAAGCCCCTGCGATCGGAAGACCTGTTTGAGGTGCTGGGGAAATGCCTGAACCTGCACTATGTCCTTGCCGATGAGGCAATCCCTGTCCAGGGCCATCCGAACCTGGCGCAGTTGAGTGCGAAATCGCTGGCGGCCCTGCCGCGGGAAATAATCGGGGCCATGCGACAAGCCGTGAACGAATGCGACGTTGCGCGATTGACGGAGCTGATCGCTTCAGTGGAACAGCTTGATGCCGCTGCAGCCCGCGGGCTGCAAGCCCTGGCGGACAGGTACGACTACACAAGGCTCGGCCAATGGCTGGGAGAAGTAGACGATGAGTGATGCACGGGAAACCATCATGGTGGTGGACGACACCCCGGCAAATTTGAAACTTTTGCAGGAAATGCTGCAATCCAAAGGCTATCGTGTACTGGCAGCTCCCAGCGGAAAGATAGCATTGAGCGCTGTCGCCAGAAATCCGCCCGACCTTGGCCTGTTGGACATCAACATGCCCCAGATGAATGGCTTTGAGGTATGCGCCCGCTTGAAGGCCGATGCTGCGCTGAGGGATATCCCCGTGATCTTCATCAGCGCCCTGACTGAGACTCGCGACAAGGTCACTGCCTTTGCCACCGGCGGCGTGGATTATGTAAACAAGCCCTTTCAGTTTGAGGAGGTTCACGCCCGTGTTGAAACCCACCTCCGTCTCCGTGCGATGCAACGCGAAATCGAGGAGCGCCGCCAGGCCTTTCTCCTGACTTCCTTGGATGGCTATTGCCTGGCTGACGCGAATGGCAGGATCCTCGAGGTCAACCAGACCTATTGCCGCCTCTGCGGTTTCAATCAGGAAGAACTTCTGGCCATGAACCTGTCCGACCTCGAGGCCAGCGGGCAGAAGATTGACATATCCGCCTGGATACGGGAGTTTGCGGAACTCGGCGAAGGCCGCTTCGAAGCCCTCCATTGCCACCGCGATGGCAGCGTCTTCGATGTCGAGGTGAGCGCGAAATTCCTGCCTGACAAAGGAGGTCGGCTCATCCTTTCCCTCCATGACATCTCGGGGCGAAAACGGAGCGAACTGCAGCTCCGGAAAAACCTGGCGGAGAAGGAGGCGCTCATCGCCGAGATTTTCCATCGCACCAGGAACAATATGATGGTAATTATGTCCATCCTCTCCTTCGAGGAGGACCTGGCCAAGGATGGACTTGTCAGCGCGATAGTGGACCGGACGAACTCACGCATCCAGTCCATGTCCCTGGTCCATGAAAAACTCCTGGCTTCGCAGGACATTTCGAGCATCAACCTGGGTGACTATGCCAGGGACCTGATCAGCTCCCTCATGAAGGCGAAGGCCTTTCCTGGGACGAGGATCACCATGAAGATCTCGACGGAAGCGGTACCCCTGCTTATCGACGCAGCTGTCCCCTTCGGACTTCTTCTCCATGAACTCCTTTCAAACGCATTTAGCCATGCTTTTCCGGGAGACAGGAGGGGAGAGGTCCGGGTGAAGATCACAAAGACTCAGGACGGAGAGATCCAGCTCGATGTCTCTGACGATGGAGTAGGGTTGCCCGAGGATTTCGATTCCCGCAAGGCAGGAAAACTCGGCTACCAGCTCATCCATGGCTTGGTAGAGCAGCTCGGTGGCATCCTGAGCCTCGAATCGGCAGGTGGTCTGGCCTGCACGGCACGCTTCAAGGAGTCCCAGTTCACGAGGAGGGTTTAGGCGTGGGAATCATCCTGGGCTCCCCAGCGCCATCGAAAAAGCCGCAACAAGTACACGCTTCCCGAAATGTGATGGTCTGCTTTGGCCGCAGCCTGTACGCAAGCCTTGTGCGTTCTGGCATCCTGGCCCGGTATACGCCGACAGGCCACGGCTCTCCCCCTTGAGTCTCATCGTGACTTTACTTTTATAAACCATCACTTTAGAATGGTTGTATGAACCTGCATCGCTTGCTGGAAGCCCGCCTTGTCTCCGAACTCGACAGGCCCACCGCCACCATCCTTTTAGGACCGCGCCAGGTTGGGAAGTCGTTTCTCTTGAGGCGCCTCGAGGAAATCGCCCAGCAGCAGGGTAAGAGCACGACCTTTTTTGACCTTGAGCGGCCAGACCACCTTCGCCAGCTCTCGGGGAGTGACGAAGAACTCCTGGGCCTCTTTCAATCAAGCGGCGATGTGGTATTCCTCGATGAGTTCCAGTATCTGAAAAACGCCACGAGGTTGTTCAAAATCCTCTCAGACTCGCGGTCCGGACCCAAAGTCATCGCCTCGGGTTCTTCGTCGATCGAAATCCACAAGCACCTGAAGGAGAGCCTTTCCGGTCGCTTCCGTGCTTTTCTGGTGCATCCCCTGGAATGGACGGGAGAGTATGATCAACTAAGGCAGGCCTCGTGGCCAGACTACCTGCGATTTGGAGGATTGCCGGGCCTGCTTCACGAGACTTCTGACGCTGATCGCATGGAACTATTGTCAAACCTGGTATCGACCTACCTGCTCAAGGACATCAGGGCGCTGATACAGGAAGAGAATGTCCGGGCCTTCAATGCCTTGCTCTACATGCTGGCGCAAAACCAGGGGAGTCTCGTGTCTACCGCATCCCTTGCCCGTGAAATCAGGCTTTCGGAACCGACCCTGGCTCGCTACCTGGACATCCTTCATCAGACCTACACGGTGTTTCCTTTGGGGAGCTTTTCCCGAAACCTTGCCAACGAGCTGAAGAAATCCAGGAAGTACTATCTGTACGATCTGGGGATCCGGAACATGCTGGTCAAGGATTTTTCGCTCCTTGCATCACGTCCAGACAAGGGAATCCTTGCCGAAAGCGTGGTGGAGGCGAGCCTGCGGCGGCGATTGCAGCCCAACGAAACCCTCCATTTCTGGCGTACGAAACAGGGCGATGAGGTCGATTTTGTCCTGTGTCGTGACCGGACTCCCGTACCGATCGAAGTCAAGGTGAGCTTCCATGGCAGTCAGGATTTCCGGGGCCTTCACAAGTTCCTCGATGCCTACCCCGATGCACCGGCTGCCTATCTCCTGACGCTTGAGGACCGGTCCCCGGAGTCAGGTCCCGCAGAGTATTCCTATTCGGGAAGAACAATATCTGTCCAGTCCTGCCAGTCTGCTGCAACAATGGAGTTCTTCGCTTCATAGCGGCTCTTTCAGATATACTTGCCATGAAATGACAGTCAGTTCGATTTCCGTGGTATCCAGAGAGTTCCGCATGATCAATCAATGAAAGTATCGGAGGGGCAGGGGGGGGAGCCGTGGAGGAGGGTGCAGCGACGGCCGGGCTCGATTGGTCCTTGCTTCGACGAAGCGTCGGGCGAAAAGGCCCGGGCGCGCGGCGCCTCGGCCTAGCCCCCCTCGTTCAACGCGGCCACATCTCAAGTATCAGCTTCGCCAGACCCTTATAGTTGTTGGAAAAATGGTGGCCGCCTGGCAGGATCTTTACCTTCGCCCCGGCTGCCGCGAGCTCTGCCGGGAGGCTGTCTTTCTCCTCGCTGCCGATGATGGCCATGACATCGCGATCCTTGAGCTTGGCCACTTCCTGCACGGTTGGCCATTGCTTTTCTCCGGCTGCCCCGAACCAGCCGGCAACCTGGAACTTGAAGCTTGCGTAATTCGAAGGAGCTATCATGACGAGACCCACGACGCGATCCGCGACAGACGGGGGCAGGCGGGTCATCGCAAAGGGAAGGACGTCAGCACCGAAGGAATAGCCGGCAAGGATGACTTTGTCACGGCTCCATTGGACAGCATAGCTGTCGATGACCCGCGCGAGGTCCAGGGCGAGGCCTTCCGGATCGCGGGCCTTCCAGAAATACGAAAGGGAGTCGAAGCCGACCACGGGAAGGCCCAGGCTGTTCAGGTACTCCGCCACGCTCCGGTCGATGCTGGCCCAGCCGCCATCACCGCTCAGTAGTATGACGAAGTATTCTGGCTTTGCAGCTCCAGAGGCCACGGCCGTGGCTGTGCCCGTGCCTGCAGGTATGCCCGGCTTGACCGGAAGCTCCACCAGGGGGAGCCCTTCGGTGGAAGTGGCCGATGAAGGGGAGGGGAGGCGAGCGACAATTTTTTCAAAAGCATCGGAAAAACCGGGAGCCCAGCGGGAGCGCACCGAGAATCCATGGCCGACTTCGGGCAGGAGAATAAGGGAAGCACCCGCGGTGCCTTCGACAAAAGTTGTGGTGATCTTGGGATTCACAACCTCGTCGACAGTTCCCTGGAGGACAATCCAGGGGTTCCTGAGATTTTTCGCGGCCTCGAAACTGACCCCATGTTCTGTTTTGGTGGCGTAGGGCTTCGAGGCCAGGCCATATCCCTTGCAGAATTCCCCGGCGACCGCGAGATCAGGTGAAAAGCCGAGGCTTATTGCGCCGGCGAAGGTGCCGGGAGGAGCCTGGACCAGGCAGGCATAGACCAAAGTCGCGCCGGAGGAGTAGCCCACGAGAATTGGCGGAAGGTAGTCGGGGAGCTTGAGGCGGGCTTCGATGTCCTTGCCGAGCTCATCGAAGTCCATCGCGAGATTGATGCAGTCACTGCGCTTTTCAAGGACCTTCATATAGGCTGCGCTGTCAAAGCCTGCAACGATCGCGCCTCTTTCTACGAGGATGGTCGCCATGTCGACCACGCCCTTGTTCCATCCCCCGTCGCCCGAGGCAAAAAGCACCAAGGCCTTCGGTTTTTCACGGCTCTGGTAGAGGGTCACATTCCCGAAGACCCCCGATTTTATCGTCTGGACCCGCGCTGCCGGGGCGGACGAGGCTCCGCCACCCAGGGTGCCCGCAGCAGCCTGGGCTGTCGCGCTTCCCGGAGCGCCTTCACCTGCGCCGCCCAGAGCCACCACGAAGGCTGCAACTAGTACGAGCTGCGATGATCTCCTCATGTCTTGCTTTCTCCCCTGGCTACGAGGGCGGTGATCTCGGCCGCGATGATCGGCAACGCGAGCCTTCCGCGCGAGGCCAGGTAGACGGGACTCCACTGGGGATCGTACTTCTCCTTGTAGCGCCTGAGGCCCTCGAAATTGTACAGGCTTCCGCCTGCGTTGTAGATCAGCGAGATCGCCTTGTTCCAGATCGGCCCCGCCTCGCTGCTCTTGACGCCTGACATCGGGGCTATGCCGAGGTTGAACCAGGAGTAGCCTCCTTCCCTGCCCCAGAGCATCAGGTTGGTGAAGAGGAACTCCATGATGCCGTTCGGCGCCTTCGGGTCGTGGCGCATCAGGTCGATGGCCAGCTCGCCCCCCGGGCCTGTCGCCCAGACATCGGCAAAGGCGTGGATTGCGCCGTCCTTCTCGATCACCGCACAGGGGAAATTCGCCAGGTAGGCTTCGTTGAAGCGACCAAGGGAAAAGCCCTTTTCCTTTCCCTTCTTGTCCTCGAGCCAGGCTGTCGAGATTCGCTTCAGATCAGTGATGACTGCATCGAGTTTGCCGCTATCAATCACGCGGAAGCTGTAGCCCTCCCGCCTCATCTTGTTGAAGGGCGTCCTGAGCTTGGCGCGTCTGCCTCCCTCGAGGGAGAAATCTGAAAGGGGAACGCGGGCCTCCTCGCCCGTCTTCATGAGCGTCATGCCAAGCTCGATGTAGACGGGGAGGTGGCGGTTGGAAATCTCGTAGAACACGACCCTCGTGCCGTTTTTTGCCTGCTCCTCGCAGAAGCGCCACAGGAGGTCGGAATACAGCTCCGGGTCGCCGACGGGATCGCCCATCGCGATGCAGGAACGCCCGCTCACGCCGTACATGATAAAGGCGCCCTTGTCCGGGGCGAAGGAAAAGAACTTGTCGCCAAGGAGGGCGAGGTTGGCACTAGCGGCGTCATTTGCTGCGATGCAGGCCTTCACGGCTGCTTCGTTGCCAGCGAGCCCTTCCCCGACCTTCCGGACTTCGGGCAAGAGGAGTTCCCGCGCGAAGATCACCAGGCCAAGGAGGGAAACGCCGAGCGCCGCGCGGAGGAAGCGGGGCGCGCCGGCCTGGAATTCGAATTGCCACCACAGGTCGCTTGAGTACTCGACATGTTTCCAGGAGAAGAAGCCGAGCCAGCCGGCCGAAATGACGACGACGACGAGGGCTATGGCCCAGCCGAGGCCGCGGTCGCGAGTGAGTACAGCCGCCCTGCGGTGAAACAGTCCGCGAAGCGGGACAAGGAAGGCCAGCATCACGAGGAGGAAGAGGGCTTCCTCGTACCTGAACCCCCGTAGCAGGGAGAATAGTGCGCCGAGGGCCAAAAGGACGCAGCTCAGGAACCACGCTGCGTTGATCCTTCGGTGGAGGGCTTCGGCCAGCACGAGGAGGCCCAGGCCCGTCAGGCTGGCGGCGAAGTGGGAAAACTCCATCACGCCAAGGGGCAGGACCAGGCTGATGAAATCGATCCTGTCCTTGTGCGTCGGATAGGACACCGAGAGAAGGAGAAAGGCTCCTGCGATGAAGGTTCCCGCAGCGATGAGGGTCGGAATCGAGGGAAGTATGAAGCGGGCGATGACCTGGGCGCCGCTGGCGAGCCTGCCGCGCTCGCGGAGGAGCTCAGCCGCGAGAAAGCTTATCAGTGCCAGTGCAAGGGGCGCGAGGTAGTAAATGAGGCGGTAGACGAGAAGGGAGGCGAAAAGTCTGTCACCGGGGATCACTGATGAGAGCGAAGGCACGATGACCGTCTCGAAGACCCCGAGCCCGCCGGGGACATGGCTCGTCACGCCAGCGATCTGCGCCATCATGTAGATCGCGAGGAAGTGGAAGAATCCGAGACCCGAGGCAGGCAGGACCGCGTAGAGTGCGAGTCCCGCGCAGAGCCAGTCGAGGCTGCCGGAGAGGATCTGACCAATTACGAGGGGTGGCCGGGGAAGCTGTATCTCGAAACCCCGGAAGCTCAATCCCTTGAAGCCGAACAGGGAGAAAACGAAGTACAGGACGATGGTGGCCGCAAGTGCGATGCCGATGCCCCTCCCCCAGGCAAAGAAGGCCGGAAGCCCGGCGACAGGTGCCGGAGGGGCGAGGATGAAGGTGATGGCTCCCATCGAAAAGAGGCCTACCCAGAAGGAGAAGACGCAGAAACCGATGACCTTGGCAATCTGGGCCGGGGCGAGCCCCCAGGCCGAGTAGAAGCGGTAGCGGACTGCGGAAGCCCCGAAGATCGAAAGCCCGACATTGTAGCTGAATACATAGCTCAGGAAGGAAGTGAAGGCTGTCTTGGGCCATGAGAGGCTTGCGCCTGCGTAGCGGATGCCCATGGTGTCGAAAAGCGTGAGGACGACATAATTGAGCGCTGTAGCTCCCGCTGCCGCAGCCAGTGCCCAGCCTGAGTAGCCTGAAACCGCTTTTGTTATTTCATGTATGTTGTAGTGCCGCAGCTCGCCGTAGAGGAGCCAGAGCGCGAAGGCGAGCACGGCGCCGATGCCAAAGGGCGCAAGGCGCTTCAAGGTGCTCAGAATCTGGTCTTTGTCCATATTCCTCCCGGTCATGGCATCAGCTTGGCACATAGGGAAGGGCATGGCAAGAGCGCGGTCCATTGCGCGCTGCGCCTATGCATAGGCGCGTCTTCATCCCCGGCGCTATGATGCCCTGCCCGGGGCCCACAGTCACGGCCACAGGTGGCAATGCCCGATGAGGGACGCCGCAGGCAGCGACGCCCGACGGAATCACCAGGAGAAGCACCTAAATGCAAGCAAGTAGTCGTATATGCCTTTCGTTACCCATCCTGGCCCTCCTGTCTTCCTGCGCCTCCCTCCCCGGCGAGGGCGCCATCGAGGAATTCCTTTCGCGCAACACGGACGCCGGCTCAGCCCCAGTCCTGTACATCCACGGCGCGGGCGACGGACCCGCGCGCTGGGCGGCCGGGCTCGCGGACAGCCGTGGCGGCTTTGCCCTCGACTGGAAGACGCTGGCCAGCGACCGGATGGCAGCACCGGCGAAGGGCTACGGGCTCGGCCTCCGCCTGGCCCGAATCCTTGGCCCGGGAGAACGTACTATCTACGCGCATTCGGCCGGTGCCTGGCTCGCCCAGGGCCTGGCCGACGGCCTGGCGGCGATGGGGAGAACCGACAAACCCACACTGGTCTTCCTCGATCCCTTCACCGCAGAGTCCCTCTTCCAGCCCTGGGAAGGGAAGCGCAGGCTGGGGCTGAACGCCGCCGGCGCAGAAACCTGGTACACGCTCCGCGATCCTGTGCCCTTTACCGGCGGGGAGGTGGCGGCGGGACCTTCCCACGACATCGGGCCCCTCCTTGATCCGGCAATCACCGGGAGCCCGGCGCATTGGGCTGTCATCGACTGGTACTTCGAAAAGGGACCAGGGGCCGAGGGGAAGCCCTGACGGCTTTTAGCGAGTCCAGGCCTTTGCTACACTGCAGCCATGAGCTTCATCCTCTACATCATCTACGCGACCGCTGCCCTTGCCCTGCTGGTGGCCGTGTTCCTGCGTTTCCTTGCCCGGCGAAGCCTGGGTCGGCTCGCCCTCTGCCTCGTCCTCTTCGGGCTATTCTGGGACAACCTCATCCTTGCGCTCGGCAATCTGATAGGCGCTGGCCCCCTCCTCCTGGCCCTCAGCCTGCCCCGATTCTGGCTTCATCAACTCTTTCTCCCCTGGATCATCCTGACTGCGATCGAGCATGCAGCTTCAGGAGGAGCCGCCTGGGCTGAGGGTCGAAGAGCCCTGGTCTGGGGCCTGGTTGCCATCCTCGCCCTCATGGCGGCCGGCATCATGACCCGGCTTGTCGGCCTCCAGCTCCAGCCAGAAGTGATGGATGGCGTACAGCGCTATGTGGCTACGACCAGCAAGGGACCGCCCTTGGTAAGCATCTTCGGCATCGGATTCCTCGGAGTGGCCTCCTTCCTTGGACCCCGAAAGCGGGGCTGGCACTGGACCTGGGCCTTGGTCGCACTCACCTTCATCATCGAGGGAGTTCCGGTCGAAGCCCTAAGGCGCGGCGCGGGTTCAGCTGTCGAACTTGCCTTGATGGGCTCACTTTTGCTGCATGATTTGCAGCCGAGGGACAGCTAACCTTGAACTCCGGCCTTGGAGGCAGACAGGTTTCTCCTCCGCTGAGACCTGTTTCCCTGGCTCCCCCCATGATTCGGTGCCAATGGGGTCTCTTTTCTTTCCGCAGCCCCTAGCCACGACGGCCATCCCCTTGCTATAACCTGCTAGCTCGGCAGAGAGGTATCTCCGCTGGGCAAATCGGCGGGGCTCCCCAGCCCCGTAGCACAGGCAGGAACGGCGCGCCCTCCCGGGTACGGCCGATCGGGACCCGTGCAAGAGATCTTTGGAGGACCTATGAAGGACAGGATTCGAGTCAGGCTGAGAGGGTTTGATGTCCGTCTTATCGACGAAAGCGCACGATCAATCGTTCAGACGGTGCAGAAGGCAGGTGCCAAGGTTTCCGGCCCCATCCCCCTTCCGACGAGGATCAACAAGATCACCGTGCTGCGCTCCCCGCACGTCAACAAGAAGGCGCGCGAGCAGTTCGAGATGCGGACCCACAAGCGCCTGATCGACATCATCGATCCGACACCCGACGTCATGGACGCACTGATGAAGCTCGAGCTTCCAGCCGGCGTGGACGTGGAGATCAAGCAGTAAGCATCGCGACTTCCGGTCGCGCGCTGGATTCGG
>SESF01025940.1_pt1 | contig 10685 bp, 14 predicted proteins | sample 3171521 | NCBI WGS metagenome assembly SESF01 (sample SAMN10866945, study PRJNA518727) | freshwater metagenome | biome: subpolar coniferous forest; feature: holomictic lake; material: water; isolation source: holomictic Lake 227, 6 m and 8 m depth | place: Canada: near Kenora, Ontario | collected...
TATACGGCGTTGCCATAATCATCGTCATAGACGTAAAACCAGCCGTGCATATCAGCTCCTCAGTAATTGCAAAAGAGCGTGGATGTCACCACCGCCCGAATAGACTTGTCCGCCTGTTGCGGCTTCAACAACATCAGTTTGATCTTGCGCCGAGGAAGCAGGCGTCTGCTCGGCTTCAGAAAAATCATGGCCGAACAACTCTTTGAACGATTTTATATGAGCCACATCGTTTATACCAGCCATCTTTAAGATGTCTAATGGGTCTACGCCGTAGCGAGAAACTGTGGGTGCGGCGGTTGTTGCGGTTGGCGTTCCTGCTGTTGGCGTTCCAGCGGTGGGTGTGCTTGCTTTTGGTGTTCCAGAGGGAGAGGTAGCTGGTGCAGCACCAGCTTTGTTTTCAATCTGTGCGCCAGTCTGTGCCGTGCCAGTGATTGGCGTCTTGTAGTCGTAAACAGTTTGTTCACCAGTGGCTGGGTTAGTCCATGTCCATTGGCCTGTTTTGCTGTCAACTGACCAATCTTTCATGCTGGCAAGATTGCCTGAATTGCTATTGTTTAAAGGCCCAGCTTTGCCTGTATCTACCTCTACACCGCTGCTGGTGTCAATCCAATGTCCATTGGTTTCATCAATATAACCATTGACCAAATTAGTTCCGCCAGAACCATCCCCCGTTGCAGGCGCTATGTAACCTTCTCCGCCGGGAGCAAAATAACCCGTAATAAAGTCTTTAACATCTGGCGCAGAACCATCAGTTAAACCTGCACTTTTTAAGCTACCAATAACATCGTTTTGAGTGGAGTTGGCAAACTTACTGATAGCGCCTATTACAGCTTGTGGATTACCAGACAAAACAGATTGCAATAGCTTTCCGTTTTTCATTAGGTCACCAACTGTATAGCCAGTGTCCCCAATCTTAATGTCCGCACCACCCGCCATGCTGGCCGCGCCCGTAACGGCGCTCATCAAGTCGCCACTGCTGGCTGCTTGCGCTACTTTTACAGCCTTGGATATATCACCAACCGTGTAGCCCGTATCGCCAATTTGAGTGCCAGCGTTTGACATTAGCGCTGAAAAAGCTGCCGCCTTCAACGGATCACCGCCCGTGATTTTTGCTAGACCCGCTTGCAGTAATGCAGCCCCCGCCGTAGTGCCAACACCCAATGCACCGCCAAGTGCTGCGCCTGCGCCGGGAAATCCCATGCCCAATATTGCAGGGCCAAGGAACTTAACCATGTCAAGGGTAGTACCCCAACGACCACCAGTAGGCCGAACCGATGTTAAGTCCCCATTGGTATTGTAAATATATAAGTCGTCTCCAATCTGTTTGGTGTACCCGCCTACACTACTAGCCGCCGCAATTTGGGCGGGAGTAAGGTCTTCCCCTGAAGGAACATCTGTACTAAAATCTGAAGTTCGCGCTATTTGATACCCGTTAGCAGTTGTTGGTACATATTCAGCTTGCCCAGAATTGTCGTATCCACCATACTCAACCATTGAACCAACGCCCTGCTTCGTATAAGCATCTCGCAGAGCAGCCAAAGTAGCTGGATCAAGCTTTGCATATTTTGAATAATCTGCCATATCAGACCTTCACTTTCAATACGTTGCCTGCGGTCGTGTCTCGATACACATCGCCTTTTCGGAGCGTAGTCAGTGCCGCCTCAGTGGGTAAGGTGTTTAAATCAATGTTCAGCTTGGCAATGTTGATTGGCTGCACTGCGTTGATCTGTTGGAAGAACAAATACAACACGTTAATGAACCCCGACATATACGGCTCGTTATAAACTGCGGGTGCAGACGGCAAGCGGGGCGGTGTGGCCGTAGAAAATAAACTCATGTGTTACCTCTGCCGCCATCTTGGCGGATGTCCAGACGATGAGAACCCATTTGCCATGTGCAGCCAATTTGATTGGAACTCATGGTCAAAATCATTTGTCGCCCACGCACACGGATAAACACTTGCCCAGTGAATGCTTCAATTGGGACTGTAGCCGAACGAGTAATCAAAGCGTTTGCATCGCCCCCAACAGACTGTGGGTTGTTGTACCCTGAGCCAGAGTTTTGCATAGGAGTCAGAGTCAATGTAACTTGCGGGTTGGCTGCTGAAGAACCAGCAAACGTAACGTCCGGCAAAATACGGCGTACAAAACCAAATCTGTCACCGTCATCAATGTCAAATTCAGCCGTGGAAATCATGGCGTAAATAGGTAGGGTGGTGTCGGTTTCATTGTCGTCCACACCGTATTCATGGTTGACCACATTGTAGTTGTACGTTGCAGCCAGCGGGTAATTGCGCAAACCAGAGTCCAGCCATGCGGTACGGCCCAGCGTGCCATAAGACCAAACGCCTTCGCCGTTGTTTTCAAAGTAGTTGTAGATTACATACTTGTCAATTGCAATGGAATTGGCAGAGCAGTAAAAGAACCAGACCTCGTTAAAACCTTCGTTGGTTGTGGCAAAGAACTGCGATGCCTGAGACAAGTTAATGTCGTTGTAAATAAACTGCCGCAAGTCGCAACGCAAGGTTTGAACCCGGCCATCGTACTTGTAGAACTTGTCCACGCCCATCCAATACGCAATGCCTGAAGCCAAAGCTACGGCGTTCGGGCCAGCAAGCGACAAATTATCTCCAAGCAACTGCGAACCCCAAACCGCTGGTGGGCCAGAGTATTGCAAGGAATACAAGGACGAGTCTGTGTAAACCAAGATTTCTTGGCGCGACTGCAATACAGACACAATCTTTGAGCCATGCGACAAAAGCAAACTACCCGCTTGGTTTGTGGCAGATGGAGTCCAGTTTAAATAATCTTCTTGGTCGGACCACCGGATTAGCATGGGGTTTAAAACGCTGCTGCCGTAATCATTGGTTCCAAACGCAAACGTAAACCGCGAGGCGTCCGATACCAAAAGCAGGTTTTGGTAAAGCGGCACATCCACCAGCAAAGAGATAGACACCCCACTGCCCGTTGAGGATGTATTAACCAAAGTTCCAGAGCTATTGGCAATATTGAACGTTAACCCGCTTGGGTTTGCCACGTAATAAGTGGTGGCCGCAGACACGCCAGTAGGCAAAGAGCCACTTGCGGAAAACTGCATGGGCGTCCCAGCAGAAAATGTTGTAGTGGCTGTAACCACTGTGGGGCTTGCGCTTGTAAATGTCACTGCGCCGCCAAGACTGGAGATCAGCACCCCGCGAGTGGTAAGAGAGCCACTGGCTTTCCAAATGTATAACCCACCACCGCTGGGGCCAAAGATTAAATCTTGCCCAAAGTTGTTTTGGTTCCAAAGGCGAATTTGAGTTGTGCTTGATGCGCCAATGCCCCATGTTCCTGATCCCCAAGCTCCCGCTCCCCAGCCAACCAACGGGATTTCATAGGCCATACCGACATTGATTTGGTATGCAGCTACAACAGAGGAGCCGCCGCCTACAGCATTAGACGTCGCAGCCGTAGCCGCCTGAATTGAATACGTGGTTGTACTTGTTCCAATCGTAGTAAGTTGATACTCGCCATTCAGGGTCAACCCACCGACAGCCGTAGCGCCACTGAAAGTTACAAAGTCGCCGTTAACCCATCCTCCCGTAGCGTCTGTGACTACAACGGTCGTGGACAGGTTTGAAGTGGCAAAAGGATTTGCACCCAGCGTTGCCGCAGGGACAACACGCAGCGGAGTAATGTCGTTGTATGCCCCACCATTCTCAATGTAAAACTTCAGGTTTGTACCAACGCCGAGCAAGTTCTGCCCGCTAAGCGTAATCCAGTTCCACAAAGAACGGCACACGCCTTGAAACGTTGTGCCAGAAATGCGTTGCCAGCCGCCAATTTTCTCAGGCGTACCTTGACGAAAACGGACCTTCTCCGACTCGTAGTAGCCATTTTCATTGGTGTAGCGGGTGTTCTCTCTGTTTACACCGGCTTTCTGGACAAGCTTTTTTAAAGGCACGGATTACCTCATGCGGTTAGGACACTGAGGGCGGTGTTGATGTGAGCAACCCTATCGTCAAGCCCAATTGTGCCACCGTTAATCTTCTTTGTCATCCCCACGTAGTCCTTGGCGTCAGCTTCTTTGTTCAGGTTCCGTTTATTCCAGAACCACCCGGCAGTCAGGGCTGCGTACTTAGGGATGGAAACAAGGTCAGGGCTGTGCATAAAGTCCACGCCTAGAGCGTCTCCAGCTAGTGTGTAGGAATCCTTGCCCGTCAGTTGGATGCAGCCCCGCCCAATATACAGAGCGCCATCACCTTCTTCGTTGTTGCCCATCCGGCCAGAATAAACCTTGTCGGCAATCATGTCAGGGTTTCTATGGAAAGGTTGAGCGGCCTCCAGTGAAGGAAAACGGCTGGGCCAGACCTTGCACAAGCGTTCTGCGCTGTAGTTTAGGTTCTCGCGCAAGACCTTAAAGCCGCCGGATTCATGGGAACACTGACCTATAAACGCAGCCATCCGCAAGGGGGTGCTGATGTCGTACCGTTGAAATGTGTCGTTTAAAGGCTCCAGCCACTCGGGGTCGATCTTCAGCTTTTCCAGTTGTTCAACAGTAATCATTTTGTGGGTGTGGATTGGTGGAGGAGATCGTCTTTAGCCTGTGAGCCTGCGCTGCTGCCAAAGTAAAACGCAATGATGCCTGTCCACGCAGTGCCAAGGGAGCCAAGCATAATGTCAATCTGAGGCGCGTGTTCAATTTGACCAAACATCAAACCAAACAAAATGCCAAAGAATCCAAGGGTTACGCCAATTGCAAGGGTGGGCGGTAAATAACTTTTGGTAGCCACTTGCATATCACGAGCAGACTTGCGGTCTTCAACATTGAGCTTGGCAAAGTCCAGACCCATCTCTTGCGCCCGAGCCGCCATTTGAATTTCAGCTTGCTTCAAGAGCATGATCTGGTCAGCGCTAAGTTTGCCCTCGCTGATGGTGCTTTGAACGTCCTTGGGGTCAATGCCAATGGCTTTTGACACCGCCTCAATAGCGAGGCCAGCAAGAGGGCCACCCAGCGCAGTGGCTATGGTGGGCGCAATCGTTTTTAACCAATCCATTATTTTCCTTTCTGACGCTCTTCGAGCAAGGTTACTTTAACAAACAGGCTGTTTATTTCTTTGTAAATTTCTTCCTTGAGCTTGTGCCTTGCTTCAGCCGACAGAGGGCTGTCAGTAGGGACACCTTGGCTTGTAATCAGCGCAGGCATTGAACCTTCAATTTTGGTCAACCGAGTGTTGAAAGAAGATACTTCGCCAAGGAGCCACGCAAGTGATGCCACCACAATGGGGATCACCGCTTTCATCACATCTGCCCAGTTCATATCAGTTCCTCAGTTTGTACATAATAAATGCAAACGTACCCCAACCAACAAACCCTGCCGCAAGAATAGAAGCAAAGCCAATCAGCAGGATGTTTACCGTTTCTGCCAGATTCTCCCGTTTCAGCTTGGCCTTGGCTTCTGCCTCACGTTCTTCCCGTTTTCGTCGGGCAACAATCAGGTTGTACTCAGCTTGAATCGCTTCCCACACATCTCCGTTTCCAGAGTAGATCAACTGCTCTTTCAATTCCTTTTCGGCCTGCCGTAACGCCCTTGCCTGAAACACAGCACTGGCCGCTTGGGTAAACTCTGAACCGGGCTTCTTCCTTTCCAGCACCGCAGCTTTGGCTACCGTGTCTCTGTGCTCAAAAAACTTAAGCAAGTCCCCAGAGCATTCCTGAATGTCTTTGCCGAGCTTGATGGCTTCTTTGACGCCAGCAATTGTGCTCTTGGCTATGGCAAACGCAGCGCCGATGGTGATCGGGTCGATCATTTCTTTTCAACCTTTTTCCACTCAAGACACCACACGATCCTGTGGTACACATCACCAGCCCACGCCCAACGAACACACACGTATTCGGGGTTTGCCATCAGCATTAGTACAACAACAAAGTCCATGCTGGGCTTTCAATTTGGGGCAGACTTTAACCCAATAGGATGGTCTGCCAGCACCCCCTTTACCCGGAGTTACGGTCTGGGTTATTCGGTCTCCTCTGGAGGTGCAGGAATTTGCGGGATTGTCTGCGCCCTGATGTTTTGCACCAAGTCAGCAACTTGCTCGTAAGGCGCTTTAGCCAAAGCAGACAAAACCATATTCACTGCGCCCAAAGGCAAGGTCAGGTTGATGGACGTGTTCAGTTCTTCACTCATATAAAGTTCTCCAGTACCGCTGAGAAGGGGCAGCGGCGTAACCCCGTGTTGTTTTAGGCAGTAGCCCAAGGAACGCCAGCGGCGGTTACAGGGTTCTTAAGCAGTTCAATCTGCTGTGCAAGGCTTGCTTCAGTAGCGTCCTTTGAAACCCCATTATTCCAGCACCAATCCAACACCTCTTGCTCAGTCACGCTGGCGTAAGGTATGGATGGCGTAGCAGTGGCAAAGCTGCAAGTGGAATAGGCAGAGGCAGTGTAGTCACCATCTACTGCTGTTGCTGTCCAGTGTGCCGTGGTAATGAAGCCATCAGCGACAAGGTAGTCGGTCTGTGTGATTGTCCAAGTAGTAGTCATACTTTTTCCTTTTAGATGCCTGCGGCTGCAAGGCGTTTACGTAATGATTGAATTTCAGCAACAAGGTCTGCAATGACCTCAGAAGTGCTTGCTTGCATGGTCTGATAAACGGGCTTGCCTTCAGCATCCACAGCGTCTTTAGCGCCCGTCACGCTTGTTGCATACACCTCTTGAAATTGGTGCGCCAAGAAACCGCGAGTGCGTGAGCCATCAGAGTTCCATGTGTATTCAATAGGCTGAAGTGCGTCAATGCGTTCACCTGAATTGGATACAGCGCCAATAACGGTTTTTAAACGGTAATCTGAAGTTACGTTGTAAGCAACAGTTGTAGATGTTGGCTGTGAAATAGAACCAGCTACTCCGTTAGCAGAGTTAAAAAATCCAACAAATGTTTGTCCAGTAGTGGCTGAGGTGTTTTTAATGTCCAAACCATCTTGTGAAACCAAACTTGTCTCAATACGAATTTTTGCCCCTGCTGTTGTACCCCCCACCAGCAAGTTACCGCTGGAGTCTATACGGGCGGTTTCTGTAGCATTACCAAGCCTAAATATTTGCGTATCACCATCAAAATAATTAGTACTTGCGCCGCCGTTACCAATCAGTATTTGAGATACACCACTTGTAAATGCTCTAAATATTGTTCCAGAAGAAGGGTTGACGTCTAATTTTGCGCCGGGCGAAGTAATTCCAACACCCAAATTCCCACTGGCATCCAGCGTCATCGCCTGAGTGAAGGTGATGGCATTACCTGCTGTGCCAGAGGGGGCTATATGCCATTCATGTTGAGCAGTTGATCCTGAGGTAAGTTGCGTGTACTTAGATGCTGCGTTTGTATTTTTATATTTCCAAGAACCAGAATTAAAATATGCGTTACCCGTCATGTGGACTTGGTTTGTATAAGCGCCAAAACCGCCCCATGTGTTTACATCAAATCCTGTAATAGTAGTCCAAGCACTCGGAGTAACACCCAGTCCAAGGTTACCGGAGGAGTCGAGTTGTGCGTATGCAGAGCCGTTGTAGCCCAAATACAGTGTGTTGTTTGCGCCGTTGACAAAATCCCAATAGCTTGTTGCGCCATTGTTGGTTAACCGGATGCCGCTTCCAAAACCATCACCGCTTGATTGTTTAACGTGTAATTTGCTTGCAGGCGAACTTGTCCCAATACCCAACCCTGTGCTGGTCAGGCGCATACGTTCAGTAGGTGTAAAAGTATTGCCAACTGTCAGACCTGAATCAGTTGCAAAAGCCATGTCTCCCGAACCCAACATTTGGATTTGAGCCGAACCTGTGTTTTGTGCAGTAAAAACGCCGCCACTTGACAATGATGCCGCGCCTGAAAAGTAAGATTGGCTTGAGTAACCAGACAAATAGCAAGGCCCAGCTTGAACGCTTGAACCATTGGTAGATACTGAATTAATCCCAAGTTTTGTCCCATCAAACGTCAGCGCAGAACCAGTAGCCAATGCACTTGTAGAGCTTGCGTAAACAACACCGCCAGATGTGAAGGATGTTAAGCCTGTGCCGCCGTTGGTGGTTGCCAATGTGCCTGCAAGGGTCACTGCGCCTGTTGTGGCTGTGGATGGTGTAAAGCCTGTTGTGCCAGCGCTGAAAGAGGTAACTGAAGCTGTGCCCGACACTTTTACATAGTCCGTGCCGTTAAAATAAACAAATGCTGTCTCGCCTACAGCAATAGAAACACCAGTCTGGCCCGATGCTTTAACTGTTACGGTGCTGCCTGTAGCAGCATTCACCACTACGTATGTACGGCTGGACGATGGGGCCGTCAGCACTTTAGCAACTGTGAGCGTTCCCGTTACCCGGATGAGGGCAAACTGCGCTGTAACAGTCCCCGCGCCTGTTAGGCTTGATACGATGTTGGTTGCGCTTGAATCGCCGTTGGTCAGCGACAGGGTAACTGCGCCGTCATTGGTCAGAGTTACAGTTCCCGCAACAGCAATATCCAGATACCTTGTGATACCGTTGTCTACCGTGTCTCCCCATGTGCCCGAGAGTTCACCCGTGACTGGAAGAGCCAAACCAAGAAGCGTTGAATATGCTGTAGTCATGTTTAAAACCTTAAGTTACAACTTCTACCCAGTTGGGGGTTTGTGCTGTTTCAATAGCGCCCCAAGCAGGCGTTTGTGAATTACCGATATTCTGCCAGTTTGCTGTCTGGCTGTCATCTATCAGTTTCCAATATACCGCAATTACATTGCCAACTTGACCTGTTGCGCCCACCCCAGTCAGGGCTTTAATCCGTGCAGCAATCGTCATTGTGCCAACCGCGCCAGACCCGCCCACGCCTGTCAGTGCAACGCTACGATCTGCTGTAACTGAACCTACTGCGCCATTGGCTTGGTTGGACGGGAGTGGGACAATAACCCCGCCTGCTACGCCCTGCGCTGCAACGCCCGTCAAACCTACTGAGGCAGACTGAACAACCGTACCAACTGCGCCTGACCCCGCAACGCCCGTTATTGCTACGCTCTTGTCTGCACTGACTGTGCCAACCAACCCAGAAGCCAGAACACCCGTCAGGGCCACTGTTCTTGACGGTACAACCGAGCCAACACTGCCCGACCCAACAACCCCGCTCAAAGCGGCTGAGACTTCCTTGACGACCGTGCCAACAGCGCCAGTACCACCAACACCTGTTAGGGCTACCGATACTGAGATACCGACCGTGCCAACGTTACCTGTGGCCGAGTCCCCTGTGTCTGGTACAACGTCAGAGCCAACAACTGTACCTACATTACCCGTAGCAACTACACCTGTAAGCGCAATCTGGCGTTCTGCAACTGCAACCGACCCAACATTACCTGATGCCGCATTCCCAGTCAGGGCGACTGAGACTGTATTAACTACCGTACCAACCGAACCTGTGCCGCCTACACCTGTGAGAGCAACTGTTCTATCAGCCGTAACTGTGCCAACAGCGCCCGTGGCCGCGTCACCTGTAAGGATGGTCTCGCCATTGCCCCAAGTGCCCAAGCCCCAAGCGCCAGTGCCCCATCCGGCCATGACCTACCCTTTAAGTGGTAGACAAGCGCAGCAAAGCGGTTGTAGTGCTGTTTGACGGCATGGTCAGTGTGAACGTACCCGCCGTAATGGTTTGTGAGCCAAACGTGTGGACAGACACCGCCTTGTTGGACTGTGTGCTGTTGTAAATTAAGACCGCATCAAACGCCGTGCTCAAAGTCACAGTCGTATATGTGATCGAGGCTGAAGGAGTCCAATACGCCACGCCCGCCGTAGCCGAGGAGTTGGTCGCAATCGGAGCCGTTGCATTGGTCACCGTCACACCGCCCGCCGTGTAGTTTGTGCCCGTCACTTCACCCGTTGCAGAGTATGCAGTGGTAGCCGCATTGACCGTGGCCGAAGTCAGGTACAGAGCCGCTTTAAACGTATCGGCAGTGGTTGCCGCACGGATTGGCGCTACACCAAAGTTATGGGTAGCCGTCATGAGTTCACCCATGAACGAGGTTGTCATCGCTTGAGTATTAGCCATTTTGTATTCCTTTATGAAATTGCTGCTGCTTCGCCAACAGCGAATGTGGGATTTGTTTTCAGTGCAACATGCGCCGAGCGGTGGACAAGTTCACCCTCCAGCCAGTATTCAACCCATGCTGTGTACTCGTTGTCATTTTCCACGATGCCTTCTTTTTTCTCAAGAAGAGAATCGTCCATATCGCCTTTGGTGGTGGTAACGATCAATTTGAACTCCTGATAAGCGCAGCCGTTGATGTGTTGGCTGGCATGGTGATGAGAAACGTAGTGGTAGATGTCTTGTCCGAACCAAAGTCCAGCACAGCTACAGACTTGTTGCCCTGAGTCACGTTGTACATCAAAGCACATCGAGCCGTTACTGCGGTTGTCCAGCTTACATTATCCCAATTAACGTAGGCCGTGTAACCATCACTGCTGATTGCTACGCCCGTCATAACCTGACCGCCTGCTGTATAGCCTGACGCTACAACTTCATTGGTGCTTGAATAAACGGTGGTAGCTGCGTTTAAATCTGCGGCAGCGGTATACAGAGCAATCTTGATCGTGTCGGTAGACAAGTCGTGAATGCCCTGATACAGCTCTTTTTTGAAGCTGGTGGTCTGGGTTTGCAGGATGGAACTCATGATACAGAGACCCTAACTTGCCCGTCGCGGTAAGCAT
>SESF01030251.1_pt1 | contig 10685 bp, 5 predicted proteins | sample 3171521 | NCBI WGS metagenome assembly SESF01 (sample SAMN10866945, study PRJNA518727) | freshwater metagenome | biome: subpolar coniferous forest; feature: holomictic lake; material: water; isolation source: holomictic Lake 227, 6 m and 8 m depth | place: Canada: near Kenora, Ontario | collected...
TAATTTATCTACCGGTAGGTAAGTTTTATATGAAACCACAAACAACCCCCAAAGTAACCAAGGGCGGCAGGACCCGCCAGCGCATCCTGGAGACGGCCTCCGCGCTGATGGCCGAGCGCGGCCCCGACGGGGTCTCGATGCGCGAGATCTCCGCGAAGCTCAAGATCACCAAGCCGGTGCTGTACTACTATTTCAAGAGCAAGGAGGACCTGGTGCGGGCCGCCTTCATGGAGGGCACCAAGCATTTCCAGGAGCTCCACATGGAAATAACGAAGCCCGGCCTTTCGCTGGAGGACAAGCTGGAGCGCATTTTCGCCAACCACCTGGATTTCATCAAGCGCTACCCCGACATGCCCAAATGCGCGCTGAAGATAATGGCCTCGCCCGAGACCGGCGTGCTCAGCGCCATGGCCAGGGAGCTCAAGGCCCGCAACCGCAAGGAGCTGCGCCTGATGCTGAAAAAAGACGATCTGCCGCCCCAGACAGCCGAAAGCGTACTGCACATGATCAGCGCCGTAATTGGCTATTTCATGATAGAGGCCCGCGAGCGCGGCGCAGAGGCGCTGGACAAGCAGCTGCCCGCCCGGCTGGCCCGACTGATCAGCGCCGGCGCCAGGCACCTGAAGATCGCTCTGGTCATACTGCTGCTCTCCCCCCTGCTGGCTTCGGCCGGCGCCGTGGACCTCAGCGTGGACGGGGCGGTGGCCCTCGCCATGAAGAACAATACCTCCGTGGCCAACGCCGAGCGCGGCCGGCTTATATATAAGGAAAAGATCCGGGAATACTGGGGCGGGGTCTACCCGCAGCTGAGCGCCAGCGCCCAGTACACCAGGAACATAGAAAAATCCGCCATCTTCTTCGGCGGCAAAAAGATGGAACTGGGCTCGGACAACGCCTACGCGGCCTCGCTGGACCTCAACCAGGTGCTGTGGGCGGGCGGCAAGGTGCGCACCGGCATCAACATGGCCGGCATCTATTCCGACTCCAGCACGGAGCAGCTGCGCTCGGCGCAGAACGCGGTGAAGAAAGCCGTCACGCAGCTTTACTATTCAGTGCTGCTCACCAAAACCATGGCGGACATACAGAAGGAGACGCTGGAACTTTCGAAACAGCACCTGGTCACCATCGAGGCCCAGTACAAGCAGGGCCTGGCCAGCGACCTGGCCGTGCTGCGCCAGAAGGTGGAGGTTTCGAACAACGAACCGGCCGTCACGCAGACCCTGAACTATTACGAGGAGGGCCTGCTGGAGCTGAAGAACCTGCTGGGCCTGGAACCGGACGCCGAGGTGGCGCTTTCGGGCAGCATGAGCTGCGCGGCGCCTTCGGCCTCCGGCCTGGAGGAATTATACGCCCGCGCCATGGCCGCCCGCCCGGAATACAGGCTGGCCGGGCTTGCTAAGAAGCTGGCGCTGGAGAGCATTACGCTGGAGCGCGCCGGGCATTACCCTTACCTGGCCGCTTTTGCCTCGAGGCAGTTCCAGGGACAGACCAACGGCACGGTGCCGGACAGCACGCAGCGCAGCCTGAGCCTTACGGCGGGCATGCGGCTCAGCCTTCCGCTGTATTCGGGCGGGGCAGTGGGTTCCAAGGTCAAACAGGCCGGGCTGCAGCTGGACATAGCAGGAGAGAACCTGAAGAACACCGGGCGCGAGCTTAAAATAGCCGTAAAAAAAGCCTGGCTGGAACAGAACGAGGCCGCGCAAAGACTGGGGTCGCAGACTACCGCGGTGGAAACGGCAAGAAAAGCCCTGACCGCCACCGAGACGCGCTTCCGCAACGGGCTGGCCGGCCAGCTCGACCTCAACGACGCCACGCTGGCGCTGAACAGGGCGCAGACGCTTTACACCCAGGCCCAGCACGACACCTGCTCGGCCGAGGCCCAGATGAAGTGGGCGATGGGGGAATAAGGATCGGGGATCGAAAACAGTGAAGTCAAGAACAGAAGCGGGAAATTAATTTATGAAAACAATAAAAACACAGCTGATCATCTTAACGGTAGCCGCGGCGGCGCTGGCGGCCGGATGCAGGAACAAAGAAGTGGAGGCGTTCAACAGCATCGAGAAAGACCGCTTCCTGGTAAAAACGGAGAAGGCGCAGGTGCGCGACCTGGAAGAGTACATCCTGCTCACCGGCTCCGTGAAGGCCATGGACGAGGCCACGCTTTTCCCCAGGATCTCCGGCAAGCTCCTGCGGAACATCCTTAAAGAAGGCGACCCGGTCAGGAAGGACGAGGCCGTGGCGCTGGTGGAGCGCGACGAAGTGGGCACGGTCTACGAACCCGCCCCGGTGCCGTCCACCCTCACCGGCGTGATAGGCCGCATCTACCAGGATACCGGGGCCAGCGTGACCCCGGCTACCCCCATAGCGCTGGTGGTCAACCAGGCGCAGGTGCGCGTGGCGGTGGACGTGCCCGAGAAATACAGCGGGAAAGTTTTCCAGGGCCAGCGCGCCGCCATAAAAGTGGACGCCTTCCCCGACCGCCGCTTCAACGGCAAAGTTTACAGGGTGAGCCCGGTGGTGGACGCGCGCTCGCGCAACACCATGGTGGAAGTGCTGGTGGACAACGCCGACGGGCGGCTTAAATCGGGCATGTTCGCAGAGGCGCGGCTGATAGTGGCCTCGCGCGGCGCGGCGCTGTCGGTGCCGGCCGGCGCGGTGATCAGCGAGGAAGGCGGCAATTTCGTGTTCGTGCCCGCGGCGGGCGGGCTGGCCGCCAGACTGCCGGTGACCACCGGCATAAAGACCAGCGAATTTACGCAGGTCAGCGGCGTAACGGAAGGCGCGGACGTGATAACTTTCGGCCTGTACGGCCTGAAGGACGGCAGCAAGATAAAAGTGCAGAACTAACGATAAAGGATCGGGGATCGAGGAGCGACAGCACATAAACGATCCCCTTTCCCTGATCCCCGATTCCTGATCCTCGATCCTCCGATTGGTATTTATTTATGAAAATAACAGAAATTTCCATCAGCAAGCCGATCTTCACCACGATGATGATAGTCACCCTCGTGGTGCTGGGGGCCTTCGCCTACCTCCGTCTGGGCATAGACCTGATGCCCAACGTGGAATTCCCTTTCGTGATGATCCAGACCACCCTGCGCGGGGCCGGCCCCGAAGAGATAGAGTCCTCCGTGACCAAGCCCCTCGAGGAGGCGGTCAACACTATCTCCGGCATAGAGGACATAACCTCCACCAGCTACGAAGGCATGTCGGTGCTGCTGATCAAGTTCGCGCTGGAGAAGAACGGCGACGTGGCCGCGCAGGAGGTGCGCGACAAGGTGAACTCCGCGCTGAGCCAGCTGCCGCAGGGCACCAACCCGCCGGTGATAGGCAAGTTCGACATCGGCGCCGCGGCCGTGCTCAACGTGGTGGTGTACGGCAACCGCGATCTGATCGACCTGACGCAGATAGCCAAGAAAAAGATCAAGGAGAACATCGAGACCGTCAGCGGCGTGGGCGCCGTGGACATAGTGGGCGGCCGCGAGCGCGAGATACATCTGGTGGTGAACCCGCTGAAGCTCTCGGCGATGAACCTGTCCATCAAACAGGTGAAGGACGCCATCACCCAGCAGAACATAGAGATCCCCGGCGGCAAGGTGGAGCAGAAGGACAAAGAGTTCGTGCTGCGCACACTGGGCCGCATAAAAGAAGTAAAGGATTTCAACGACATCGTCATCGCCAACATCAACGGCGCCCAGGTGCGCGTTGCCGACATCGGCCGCGTGGAAGATACCGGCGAGCGCATGGCAACGGCCTCCTTCTATAACGGCCGCCCTTCGGTGACGCTGGTGGTGAAGAAACAGTCCGGCACCAACACCGTGGCCGTGGTCAAGAACATCAAGGCGCGCGTGGAGGAGTTCCAGGCCTCCCTGCCGCCCGGCGTGGAGACCACGATCATCGGCGACCAGTCCATCTTCATCAAAGAATCCGTCAACACCGTGACCGAGCACCTGGTGCTGGGCGCGCTGTTCGCCGCGCTGATGGTGCTGGTCTTCCTGGGCGATTTCCGCTCCACCATCATCTCGTCGCTGGCCATCCCCACGTCGCTCATCGGCACGCTGATCTTCATGCAGGCGGCCGGCTTCACTATCAACACCATGACGCTGCTGGGCCTGACCATAGCCGTAGGCATAGTGGTAGACGACGCCATCGTGATGCTGGAGAACATCTACCGGCACATGGAGGAGCATAAGATGAGCCCGCTGAAGGCGGCGCAGGACGGTTCGCGCGAGATAGGCTTCGCCGTGCTGGCCATGTCGGCGGCGCTGCTCGTGATCTTCATCCCGCTGGCCTACATGGGCGGCATCATAGGCCGCTTCCTCAAAAGCTACGGACTGACTATCGCGTTCGCGGTGGCCATCAGCGTGTTCGTGGCGCTGACGCTGACGCCGATGCTCTGCTCGCTGTTCCTCAAGATCAAGCCGGACGAGAAGACCCGGCTGGAGAAGTTCACCGACCACATCAACGAGTGGCTGTCGGCGCGCTACATAAAGATGCTCGAGTGGGCGCTGGCCCGCCGCAGGCAGATGGTGATCTATGCGGTGCTCATCATGCTCTCCATGATCCCGCTGTTCATGTTCCTCGGCAAGGACTTCATGCCGGCCGACGACACCGGCCTGTACCAGATAAATATCACCGCGCCCGAAGGCACGAGCCTGGCGATGATGAAGGGGATTTTCGCGCAGGTGGAGACGGAAACGCGCCAGCTGCCCTACGTGAAAAGCATCCTCTCCTCCATCGGCACCGGCACCGGCGGCCACTTCGGCGCGTCGGCCGCCAACGAGGGCTACGTGCTGGTGGAGCTGGCTGACCTCAAGGACCGCAGCCTCCCCCTGCAGAAACTGGTGCTGGGCTCGCGCGAAATGATGAGCAAGTACAAAGGCCTGCGCGTCTCGGTAGCGCCCGCGGGCGGCTTCGGCGGCGGCGACTCCGAGCTGATGTACAACATCTCCGGCCCCGACCTGCTCAAGCTGGATGAATATTCCTCCGCCGTGGCCGCCAAGCTGCGCACCGTAAAGGGCGCGGTGGACGTGGATACCAGCTTTTCCTACGCGAAGCCCGAGTACCGCGTGGAGATAGACCGCAGCCGCGCGCACGATCTGGGCGTGAAAGTGGAGGACATAGCCACCTCGCTCCGGACGCTGGTGGGCGGCGAAGAGGACATCACCAAGTTCAAGGACGGCGACGAGCTGTACCAGGTGCGGCTGCGCGCCGAGGTGGAATTCCGGGACCGGAAGGAAGCCATCGAGGCGCTTATGGTCCCCGCCTCGGGCGGGCGCGTGACGCGCCTCGACAGCGTAGCGAACGTGGTGGAAGGCGTAGGCCCCACGCAGATAGCGCGCTTCAACCGGCAGCGCAACGTGCAGGTGAAGGCAAATACCGACGGCATCCCTTCCGGCACGCTGATCAAAGAAGCTGACAAGGCTTTCAAAGAGCTGAAGGCCCCCGCGGAATACAAAGCCGGCGTGACAGGCCGCGCCAAAGAGCTGGGGAACATGCTCAAGGAGTTCTTCATCGCCTTCGTGCTGGCGTTCATCTTCATCTACATCGTGCTGGCCAGCCAGTTCGAGAGCTTCGTGTACCCTGTCTCCATCATGATAGTGCTGCCGCTGACCATCCCGTTCGCCATCATCTCGCTGTTCATCACCGGGCAGAACCTGACGCTGTTCTCCATCATGGGCATGTTCATGCTGTTCGGCATCGTCACGAAGAACTCCATCCTGCAGGTGGACTACACCAACACGCTGCGGGCGAAAGGCCTGCCGCGGCACCAGGCGATGCTGGAGGCCAACAAAACCCGGCTGCGCCCCATCCTGATGACCACGCTGACGCTGATAGCCGGCATGATCCCTACGGCGCTCGGCACCGGCGCCGGCTCCGGCACGCGCCGCACCATGGCGCTGGTCATCATAGGCGGCCAGACGCTGTCTCTGCTGATCACGCTGCTGATGACCCCGGTCACCTACTCGCTGATGGACGACGTGGAGATCTGGTTCAGGAAGAAATACATGGGCAAGGCTGGAACCGCCGCCTGACCGGCCGGCCGGAGCCGGCAGCCGGCAAAATACCCGGCGCAGACACTGTCTGCGCCGGGTATTTTTTTGCCGGATAAGAAACTCAATCCCAGCTTATTTTCTCGAACTTCGGCGCCAGGCGCTGCCAGGCGGCCGCGTCGGAGGCGGCGGGCGCGTAGCCGCCCTTCGCGTTGTAATAAGCTATGGTGCTCATCGCGAAGCTGATGCTGTTCTTCATCTCGGAATAGGCTATCTTAAAGAAGCCGTTCTCGCCCCAGCCGGGGGTCCAGCTGTTCTTGACGATAAAGTACTTCTCCGCGTCGTTGTAGCCTACCAGCAGCACGGCGTGGCCGCCCAGCTTTTTGCCGGTGGTGTAGGAATAAATGCCCGTCTTGTAATGCATGAAGTCCTCGTACACCCACATGGCGGTGGGCAGCGGGCCGTACTTCACCAGCGCGGTCTTAAGCGCGTCCACCGACTGGGAAACGGAGCCCCAGCCTGTTACTTTATAGGCGGCAGTCTGCCAGCCGGGCGCCGCCGCGGAGCAGGTGCCGTCGGTGCCGGTATAGGCGTACGCGGTTTCCAGGGGCAGCCCGGTGGACTTCAGGAAAGAGGCCGTAAGGCGGCCGCCTTTGCAGGAGCCCGCGCCGCTGCAGGAGACCATCACCTGCTCGGAAAGGTCCAGGTCGACCCCGGGCGTGCCCTTCTGGCGCAGCACGTAGGATTCCAGGCCGCCGGTCATGGCGAAGGCCCAGCAGGAGCCGCATTTTTCCTGGTCGCGCGCGGCGGTGACGTAATTGCCGTCGGCGTCGCGCCAGTCCAGGGCCGAAGGCACGGCGGCCACGTCGCCCAGCGGGGCGGGCTCCGCGTTCATCGGCTCGTAGTCGAAACCCACCAGGTACTGCCAGTCCGCGCGGCTGAGGCCGGAAATGGCGGTCTCGCCGGCCGTCCACTTCGCGCCTTTCTCGGCTATGGCTTTCTGCACCTTGGCTATCTGGTCCCTTGTGTCACCGGCAAGGTCCTGCTGACTGAAGGCCGGGCCGGCCGCCAGCAGCGCCGCAACGAACAGCAGACTTTTCATTTTACTCATTAAGTTCCCTCCGTAAGTTATAACAGTCTCAGATCCTTTCACCGCTCCGTGAATATCTTATTAGTAATTCCCGGGCCGCGCATGAGCCAAAGGCCCCGACCGGGGGGACGGTCGACTTACGTCGGCGGAGCGCGCCGCAGCGGCATAATGGTGATACGCCGGGTCATTACTCCCGACGTGAGAAGAGCGGCGCCAAGGCCGCGTTTTTTTACGGAAGGGACTACGCCGGCTTTAATTCCCGGCCACGGCCGCGGAGCAGTTCGCCGGAAATTACCGGCGCCAGGATATATTTTTCGCAGGTCGTCTGAAGGGTTCTAAGGTAGAGCCGGAAATCGAAGACATAAGCGAAATGCCAGGTCTTGGGGTTCTTAAGCAGGAAGAGGTCCAGCAGCGCGGCGTTATGCAGCGAATGGTCCGCCTGAGCGGCGAGCCTTACGCGCATCTCCACCGGGATGGTCCAATCGTCGGCTATCAGGTTCTGGTCGGCGGCCTTTATCAGGTTGGAAAAATAATCGTTCCTGGCCCAGACGTTCAGCCAATGGCCGGTGTTCTTCGGCTTGGCCACGTAAGCCTGCAGCTGGCCGGCGTTTATCTCCAGCTTCATGAAGATGCCCATCCACCAGCTGCCGGGCACCAGCGGAGAGCCCATGGTGATCAGTTTATCTATGCGCACCCCGGGGCTCGAGACCGCCAGCCTGTTCAGGGCCGTATGCGCCAGCACCGTTCCCCAGCTGTGCGCCACAAGGTAAACCGGGCGCCCGTCGGCCCTGGCGGCGGCGAAGATCCTTCTTATCTCGCTTTCCAGCAGCGCGACCGCGGCCACGCTGTCCTCGGGGTCGCGCGACCAGCGCACCGGCATTATTTCGAATTCCTCCCCGGGCAGGATCCTGGCCAGGTTGGCGTCCAGGTAATCGTCGGGGTATTTAGTATCTTCCCCGCCCGCAGCGGCGGCTTCGCCGACGCTTTCCATCGCGGCCGAGAACAGGTTCTCGTCGGGCTGCGCGCCCGGCTTATAATGCTCCGCTATCTCCTTGATATAGGCGCGCTGCAGCTTGCCGAAACCTATCTTGGTGAAATTCACGCCGACTATGGAAATGACCGCGGCTTTTTTCGCGGCCTGCGGTACCGGCGGGGCAGGCGGCGGCACGGGCACGGCGGCTACGGCGGGGCAGCCCGCGCCGGAGAAACAGGCGCCGTTCAGAACGGAAGAGGCGGCGGAGGCCGCTCCGGAACAGAGAACCGTGAAAAGCAGGAGGGAAAATAGTTTACGGACCATGCTTTAACGATATTACATATATTCACGTCCCGGAATCAAACCCGGGAAAGCAAAGCGCCCTCCGCGGGGAGGGCGCCAAGCGGCAGCGAGCTTAGCTTCAGCTGCCGGCCCCGGCAAGGCGCGGCTTGTGGCCGGACAGCCCGTAATAGGCTATGTACAGGTAGCAGAGCAGCGGCAGTATGAACGCGTGGTGTATGCCTATGGAGTCGGCCAGGAAGCCCTGCAGCACGGGGATTATGGCGCCCCCCACTATGGCCATGCACATTATGCCGGAGCCCTTGCCGGTATGCGAGCCCAGGCCGGCTATGCCCAGCGAGAAGATGGTCGGGAACATTATGGAGTTGAACAGGCCGATGAGCAGGATGGACCACATGGCCACGCCGCCGGTGGTCAGCATGGTGACGGCGGTAAGGAAGGCGGTGGCGAAGCCGTTGAAAGCCAGCAGCTTGCCGGGGTTAACCTTGCGCTGGATGCCGGAGCCGATGAAACGGCCCACCATGGCCCCGCCCCAGTAGAACGAGACGTACTTAGCGGCCACGGATTCCGGCAGCCCGCCGACGAACGATTGGCCCAGGTAATTCACGAGGAAGCTGCCTATGGCGACCTCGGCGCCGACGTACAGGAAAATGCCCAGCGCGCCCAGTTTCAGGTGCCTGTAGCCCCAGGCGCTGCCGGGGTCGTATTCCTCTTTGCCGGATTCGGGGTCGGTGGTGCCGGCCTCTATCTGCGGCAGCTTTATCACGGCGAACACGGCGGCTATCAGGAACAGCACGACGGCCAGCCACAGGTAAGGCGTCTGCACCGAACCGGCCTCGGCGGCCTGGTAGGCGGCCAGCTCGGCCGGCGGCAGCGCGGAAATGTCGCCCGCCGATTTAACGGCCACGGCCAGGATGAAGATGGAGCCGAGATAGGGCGCGATGGTGGTGCCCAGCGAGTTGAAGGCCTGGGTCAGGTTCAGGCGGCTCGAAGCGGTGGCCGGGCTGCCCAGGATGGTCACGTAGGGATTGGCCGCCACCTGCAGCAGGGTTATGCCGGAAGCGAGCACAAAGAAAGCGGTGAGGAACAGCGGGTAGGAACGCATGGACGCCGCCGGGTAGAAAATAAGGCAGCCCGCGCCGGCTATGGCCAGCCCGGCGCAGATGCCTTTTTTGTAGCCTATCTTCTCTATTATCGAGCCGGACGGCAGCGACATTATGAAGTAGGCCATGAAGAAACAGAACTGTATCAGCATCGACTGCGCGTAGTTCAGCGTGAACACGGCTTTCAGGTGCGGGATCAGGATATCGTTGAGGCAGGTGATGAAGCCCCACATGAAGAACAGAGAGGTGAGCACTGACAGCGCGAACGAATAATCCGCGCCCGGCTCCGTAGTTACTTTTTGCGTTCCTGAAACTGGGATTGATGCCATAGAGTTCTCCGTTCGGTCCCGGCCCGCCGCCGGCAGATTTCAACTGCGTTTATGATACAAAAAATACCGGCGCGCGGTATCGGCCGCTCAGCTCATTTCACCAGCAGGGTGGAGATGGAGTGCGGCAGGCCGTCCACGTCCACGGTCTTGCCGGCTATCCACAGCCGGTACTGGATCCGGTCCTTGCTCTGGTTCATCACCACCACGGCCAGGCTGCCGTCCCTGTTAAGGAAAGCCGTGGTCAGGAGCTGCGCGCGCGACGAGGAGCTGGCCACGCGCCGGGCGCCGGGCCGGATGAACCTGGAGAAATGCCCTATATAATAATAGGAGTTCATATAATGCAGCGTGCCTTTTTTCGTGTCGCCGTGCACGGGGGCGAAGCAGAAGTTCTGCACGTGGTTCGGCCCGCCGGTCTCGTCGAGCAGCACGTTCCAGTCGGTCCAGGCCACCGAGCCGTTGTTCAGGTCGTTGATGATGGACTTGCCGTACAGCTCGCCCCAGTTCCAGTCCTTCATCGTAGTCCAGCTGAACGGGTAATTGCAGGCCTCAGTGAGCAGCAGGTTCGTGCCCGGGTAGGCTTCCTGCACCCGCTTGACGTTCTCGAAGATGGAGTCGCCGTGCCAGCGCTCGTACCAGTGGTAGCCTATGCCCCAGATGTACCTGGCGGCCCCGGGATCGCCCAGCAGCGTGTCAGCCCGCTGGAACAGCAGATCGCGGTTATGGTCCCAGCCTATCAGTTTCTTAGAGGACATCCCGTTCTGCCGCAGCGTCGGGCCCAGGTAATTCTTGATAAAATCCCGCTCTTCCTCAGCGGTGTAGATGCAGGATTCCCATTTCTGCGTGGCCATCGGCTCGTTCTGCACCGTCAGGCCCCACACCGGCACGCCTTCTTTTTCG
>SESF01029480.1_pt1 | contig 10683 bp, 9 predicted proteins | sample 3171521 | NCBI WGS metagenome assembly SESF01 (sample SAMN10866945, study PRJNA518727) | freshwater metagenome | biome: subpolar coniferous forest; feature: holomictic lake; material: water; isolation source: holomictic Lake 227, 6 m and 8 m depth | place: Canada: near Kenora, Ontario | collected...
GAGCAATTCCCATTCAACATGCGTTTGATTCGCAACTGATTGAATGGACAAAGCAATATGCTTTTCATCATTAAAAGTGGGCATTATGATAGATACCTTCATATTGAATATTTGGTAGTTTGTAGTTTATTTTTTGGTGTAAATACCTATTTTAGTTAATATCAAACGTACGATTCTGATTTCTTTGAACAAGTACAGAGGTACAATAAACTGATCCAGAAAACGGAATAGAGTAACTAAAAAATTAATCTTCTGACTTCTCTGCGTGTATTCGCTGTATTTTTCATTAATGATATTATTGAACTCTGTTGCCCGTTTCTCCCAACTATGCTCTGTAAAAGCCCTTTCACGAGCTTTTAAACCTAATTCTAACCGTTCAGTTTCATTATTAAGATAGTAATCTATTGAATCGATCCATTTGTCTGGGTTGTCGACACTTACAACTTCATCTTTATCAAAATATTTGACTACCATTTGTTCACCATTACTTATCTGACAACATCCAGCCATGGCAAGGTCGAACAAACGATTATTAGCATCCATTTCCTTGTCAATTCCTGCAAACTGACGGTCGTTATGTATGTTGACACAAATCCTTGATTCATTGTAAATTAGATTTGTTTCATCACCATGATTTACAATTTGATAAGGAAATCCAAATTTAGCCCAACCAGATCCGGCCAGAAATACATTCAATTTCTTTGATTGGGCATATTCAATCAATTTTTCAATATATTTTTCCCTTCCAAAACCACTGTTAGCATTTCCCAAAAAGGAAATATCATATTTTTTTTCAATAATAAGTGGCTTAAAAATCTGCTCATCAGAGCCAAAAGGGAAATGATAATATGGAATTCCGACTGATTTATATTTCTCGAAATTCAGAGTAGCAAAATCAGGATTATAAGCAAATAATATCCTTGATTTCCAGCGTTTCAGAAATGATCTGTAAAAACAAATGTAAGCATTGTAAACGCTCAAAATTACCGGTCCTTTAAACTTGTGCATTGCTTTTGCAGCCAATGGTTCTCCACCACTACCAATGCTAACAACCAATATATCTCCTTCAATATCTGCTAAATCAGTTGTGAACTTTACATTCATACCCTTAACTTCAAGCTGTTTGAAAAAACTCGAATACATACTCCCAAAAATAGCATTATTCTGGTCGTTTTTAAGGGATGGAAAGTAAAAACAGATTTGCATGAAACAGCTATTAATAATAGTTATTAAAGATCATATCTTCCTGATTTTCTCAAAATTCCATGAACTAAAGCAATCAATATTGCTCTGAATTTTTTGAAAGAATCTTTCTCAAGTACCAGTTTTATCGCCCTGTAAATAACTTTATAGCGAAAAAAACTTAGTTTTTCATTCAACCTAAAATTTTCAGGGTAAAGGCACCAAGTTAAAAGAGTATTTCGTATAATATAATAGGTACTTTGAGCTGAATAATTACTTACAACTAATCCGGTTGAAGTTTTACGTGCATATCCACCTTCATGATTTAAACTGATTTCAGGAAAGCACACAATGCGAAACCCGTTTTTCTTAACCCTGAAACCGTATTCTATATCCATCATGTAAATAAGAAAATCTTCCGAAAAATATCCTATTTTATTGAATATATTTATATTATAAACAGAACCGGAAGTAATTGCATTATCAATATCAACCATTTTTTCAAAAAGTTTATTTGAATGATTTTTTGTTGATGCAAATATTGCAATAGTATCTGAGCTATTATTCTGAATCAGTTTCTTATATTCTTCAAACTGATTATCCACAAAGCTACTATCCTGATCCATTGTCAGAATATGTGTAAAATCTTGTTTTTCAGCCCACTTTATACATTCATTAAAAGGATATGCGAGAAATTCATTTTTGCCGGTAGTTCGAAGTTCTATTTTGGAGTTGTTTAACTTACTGATTAGCAGCTGAATAGTGCTTTCACTTTTTGGAGTATTTTCCCATACAATCAGATAGTCAACCCCAACAAGATAACTTAGAATATTGTGTTCAAGCTCAATTAAATCGGGATAATATGTAGATACAACAGCTAGTAATTTCATTTAAATTCTTTAATTGTCTGAATAGCTACCTTATAATAATCGATTGGATGCAAAGCTAATTTTTTAGCAGCTACCAATGGCCATTTCCAGTTAAGATAAAGCGAAGCGGCTATACCGGGTGCTAAAATCATTGCCCATGTTGAGAATGTGGTGAATTTAAGTAGTAAAAGAAGCAAAGTAGATGAGAAAATGCCTGTAATTATGGATGATTTCATGTATGGAACTTCATTCCCACTTAAAATAAATGAATTGGCAATGCCATAATTTGATTCTAATAGTGCAAAAAATAACATAACAATTATCATCATCGACGAAAGCAATTGAGTTTTACTGCCAATTAGTTTCAGAAAAACAGGACCAATTATAACTAAGCCAGCACCACAAACAATAAAAACAAAAAACATTGCCAATTGGCTTTTAATATATACTCGTTTCAAATCAGATTCTTTGTCATTTACTCTGTAAAGCGTCATTTTGGGGTAAAAGGTAGCAAACCATAAGGTGCCGAGCGACATAATGAGATTAATCATTTGCAAAGTTGTACCATACGAACCAACAGTTGGCAGTGTTATCGATAATAAAGGTGCTACAAGAATAACTATTTTGGTAGTTAAAAACCAACCTAAGGTTGTAACGCCAATTTTTATTGCATTGGGTGTCATTATTTTCATCACATTCGTAACCGGAGTAACAACTGCATTCTTCAGATGTTGGCGTAAGTCCTTATCATAAAATGCCATATAACATAATGCCCTATTGACTACATCGCTAACCAACTGCCCGATTACCAACGCTACAATACCAAATCCAAGAAACAAAAAAAGCAAGGAAGTCAGTATTCGACACATTTGCCCCACAACAATTATTTGCTGTAGTTTCTTAATCATACCCCTTCCTGACAGCAGCGAGCTGTAATAATAGGTATAAAGTTGGTATGCAACCAAAAAACCGTAAATAAACCACGATATCCATATCGTAGATTTATCTCCTGAATAACCTATAAGTATTTTGCTCAAATACAATGGACTAACTAACAGGAAAAGACCAAAAAACACAAGTGCTATAATGCCATAATAGCGGCGCATTGCGTTTATTACACTTTTAAGTAAGTCATAGCTTATTGTCTTGTCAGTATAATCAGCCGATGCATATCCTTCAGCTTTAAGTTCCTTAACACCACTGAAAATATAGGTTATATTCCTTCCAAATGAGTTCATAAAGCCAAAATCGAGTAATAAAGCCAACCCTCCCAATTGAATATATATATTCCACAAACCGACATCAGCTTTTGAAAGTTGAACTAATACAAGTGGCATTAAAATGACTCCTGAAGCAACCCTCATGATTGTTCCAATAAAATTCCATGCTATATCTTTTTTTCCAATCTCCATTTTGACGAATTTAGTTGCGAATTTTTGCAACCGTGGCAAATTGCTTATACATTGCATCGTTGAAAAAGCCAAAAGTCAGAATATTAAACAATTTCGCCTTAAGTCTTGTGTCGGGATTAATTCCTTTATGAACTAAAATCTCGTATCCTTGTTCCCGAAACATCCTGCAAATACTTTTGGTGGTAAAAAAACGGATATGCGTATCATCCAGAATTCCACCTTCAACCTTGTACTGAAATTCACCATGATATAGAATTTCAATAATTAAGTTAGACATATAACGAAAATTGGGTATGGAACTAACCAAAACTCCGTCTGCCGAAAGCAATGACTTCACCATTCGAATAGTATCCCATGGAGAATATATATGCTCCAACACATCATTAAAAATAATACAGTCAAAATGATTCTTGGGTAGTTGGTCATAAATACTATTAAAGTCACCTTCAAGCACAAAAGTAAAAACATCAATTGCTTTCTCAGCCGCATCCGGATTCATTTCGACACCCCAGATTTCACGATCATCTCTCTTCAAACCTTTTGAAAACGCACCTTCACCACAACCAACTTCCAGAATTCGTTTAGCATTTTCAGGAATAAATGCTAACATTTCGAATCGATTTGCCTTAAAATAGCCTATTTCTAATTTTTCCGACATATAAATTAAGCAATAAAATTTAAGATCTCGTAAGCAGCAAATTCTGCCGCTTGCCCTTTTCCGTATAAATCAACAGAAAAATCAGACTTTTTGGTTTTGAAAAACTCATAAGCAGTTGCCAATTTAACGCTATCACTACCTACTAAAATATTGAATCCATTTTCAACCAATTCAACCCATTCTGTTTGTTCGCGTAGAGTAATACAATGCTTCCCAAAGAAAAAAGCTTCTTTCTGAACGCCACCACTGTCGGTTACGACTAATTCGCAGGATTTCAACAACATAATCATATCAAAATAACCAACAGGATCAATCAGTGTAAACTCTGGAACTATATTTTGTTGAGCCAAAATGTTACGGGTACGTGGATGAATTGGAACAACAACCGGAGTATTACGGTTAATTTCATTAAGACCTGATATGATATTTCTCAGATTTTCAGGTGAATCGGTATTTTCTTGTCGGTGAATGGTTCCTAAAACGAATTTTGGCAAATTGATTTTAGTCAGAATAACTGATTTTTGTTCAGCTTTGGCTGCGTAATAAATAGCTGCATCCTGCATTACATCGCCATTCTTAATAATCTGAGCCTGCAAAGTATCAAAACCTTCACGTTTCAGATTATTCACAGCTGTATCGGTTGGACAAAATAGAATATCTGAAATTCGGTCAGTGAGAATACGGTTAATTTCTTCCGGCATTTGCATGTTGTACGAGCGTAAACCGGCTTCGACATGAATAAGCGGAATATGAAGTTTTGATGCAGCCAAAGCACCAGCCAAAGTCGAATTAGTATCACCATAAACCAACACAGCATCAGGCTGTTCTTTCAAAAGAATGGTTTCGATTCCTTCTAGCATTCGTCCGGTCATTGCACCATGTGTTAGTCCATGTATATCAAGCTGATAAGCAGGTTTAGGAATTTCCATCTCTTCGAAAAACACTTTTGACATGTTGGCATCAAAATGCTGTCCGGTATGAATTATTAACTCTTCAATACCTAACAATGCAAACTGACGACTCAATGTGGCTGCTTTTACAAATTGTGGACGTGCTCCAACTATTGTTATAATTTTCTTCATAAAGTATTCAATAAATTGGCTAATTCAGCGGTTAATGAACGACGCGAAAAACGTTCAACTGAAGTTGATTCAATTTTTAGCGAACCTGCTTTAAAACGGGTATAATAATCTAAAATTGCCTCCTTTGTTGCTTTTTCATCTTCAAAATCAACCATTTTACCTGCTCCGGTTTCTTTTAATACGTTCGCAGCATCACCATCGGTAGGTCCGACCGCCAAAATAGGACGCTTTGCAGCCAGATATTCATAAAACTTACCTGTCAGAATTCCTTTGGCATTTCCGGAATTATTAATTAATAGCATTAAAACCTGTGACGATTGTTGCTTGGCAATAGCTTCAGAATGAGATAAATAATCAATTTTAAGCAGATTTCCTGTCAGACCCCTGTTTTTCATATCCTCCATCACCGAAAAATCAACTTTTCCCACCAACTGAATTTGTAAATCAACTTTGAAATCAGCATTTTCAGCACAAATATCGCTTAAAGCTTTCCAAACAATTTTAGGATTACGAGCAGCATTTAATGTTCCGATATGTGAAATGGAAAATTTCACATCCAGCTCAATCGCTACTTTATGTACATCTGATTCATCGTAACCATTCGTAATTACCTGAATATGTTTTGGTTTCATCAACTCATATTCTTCTTTCATGCCATTCGACACAACGACAACACTATCAGCATGTTGAATAACTTTCTTTTCTAAACGATGATGAATTTTATCGGAAACCCAAGACAAGTTCAAATCTTTATAAAAATCAATATTAGTCCACGGATCACGAAAATCAGCTATCCAGGGCAATGTCGGAAAATTCTTTTTCAATCTCAATCCAATCAAATGCATGGAGTGCGGAGGACCGGTTGTAATAATCGCATCGACTGGATTTTGAGTCAAATAAGTAGTCAGAAAACTGACAGATGGTTTAATCCAAAACCGGCGAGGGTCAGGAATCAGAAAATTCCCCCGAATCCAAATGGAGAGTTTATCTTTCCAACCTTGTTTCTTGTTTTCCGAAATAAATCCGGCATTAATCGCCTGATTTTTCTTTCCGGTCAAATTACGGTAAATAGTATATGGTTCCCAAATTGGAGTTTTAATCACCAGTATATCAGCAGGAATGTCTTTCTCAAAAGAAGTGTCAATCGATGGAAATTCGGGATTTTCAGGAGTATAGATTATAGGTTCCCAACCAAAATCACGCAGATATTTGCTGAACTTTACCCATCGTTGCACACCAGCACCACCGCTCGGAATCCAGTAATATGTTATGATTAGTACTTTCTTCACAACTTATTGAATTGTAATAAGATAATAACCGCAAGTTGTTATAAAATTTCGAAAATACGGAATGGCAAAAATTCCAGATAAAACTCTCGGTTTCAATCCGAATTTGATTTCATAATTTGGATTTATGAAATATAATGTTCTTTGCAATTGTTTATAGCCATTTTTGGCTACCAGTTTTTCAAAGCGTTCCAAACTTATTCCGGTTTCTTTAATTTCCAACAAACTGCCTATCTTTCCATCTTTTTCACCAAATAGTTTAAGCATAGCTTTGTAAAGTGGCACAGGTAATAAATGATAATATGGCAAGGTAGATAGAATCTTATTTTCACAAATTTGCTGGTGTCCTCCAAATGGATTTTGCCATGGTGGAAATGCAAAAAATGCAACTCCATTTGGTTTCAAGAGCGTTTTCATTAGTCCGAGAAACTTGTTCTGATCGTGGATATGCTCAATTACATCGCGCACAATAATCAGATCGAATTTAGCTTCAAACTCTTTTGTCTCGTAGATATCTTGACTGATAAGATTGATGTTGACAACATTTTTATGAGTAGCATAAAAAGCCTTGCCTTTCTCTATTTTTGGTGTGCTAAAATCTACTCCTGTACAAACACAACCCATATCCAAAAATGGTTTAAGATTTCCACCCTCACCGCAACCAATTTCAAGTACCTGCATTCCGGCAGTAATAGGTTTCGACGACTCAATAAACGGCACAATATGCTTCTGTGTGCTGAGAATCTGTTCATTCAAATAGCGAAGTGGATCGGTATGGCGTTTTTGCATAGTTTTGTGATAGAATCAACCTAAAATCTCAACGGCTGTTTTTAAACGTTTAATAGTTTCCTCTTTCCCGATAACAGCAGTAATATCAAACATGTGTGGACCTTTCGATTCACCAACAACCGATAACCGGAAAGCATTCATCACTCCACCTAGGTTATATTCTTTATCGGTAATCCATTGTTTTACAATCTCTTCAGTATTTTCAGCTGAAAAAGATTCTATACCCGACAAAACCTCACAAAGCTCCAACATTTGTTCGTGGGTTTCAGCTTTCCAGCGTTTTTGAACTGTTTTTTCGTCATAAGTAGTTGGGGCTTCAAAGAAGAATGACGATTGAGCCCACAATCCGTTCACAAAGTTAGCACGTTCACGAACCAGCGAAACGACTTTCTGTACTTTTACAAAATCTTCTATTATCTCTTTTTCAATCAGGATTTCTTGAAACAATTCAGTTATTTCTTCAACGGTTTTACTTTGCAGATATTTATGATTGAACCATTTAGCTTTTTCATAATCAAACTTTGCACCACTTTTACTTACGCGGTCGAGCGAAAACTGATTAATGAGTTCCTGAATGGAAAAAATTTCCTGCTCAGTTCCGGAATTCCAACCAAGTAATGAAAGAAAATTTACAACAGCTTCCGGGAAATAACCCGCTTCGCGATAACCTGATGAGATTTCACCTGTTTTATTATCTTTCCAGTTTAGTGGAAAAACAGGAAATCCAAGTCGGTCACCATCACGTTTACTAAGCTTACCATTGCCATCGGGTTTAAGCAACAGCGGTAAATGAGCAAATTGAGGCATTGATTCTGTCCACCCTAGATAACGATATAACAAAACGTGAAGAGGTGCCGATGGCAACCACTCTTCCCCACGAATTACATGCGAAATCTCCATTAAATAATCGTCAACCACATTAGCCATGTGATAAGTTGGCAGTTCGTCGGATGATTTAAAAAGTACTTTGTCATCAATTATAGAAGAGTTGATAATTACTTCGCCTCGAATCAAATCCAGAACTTTTACATCTTCATTCGGTTCTATTTTGATACGAACCACATATTGTTCAGCATTTTCGATACGTGTTTTGACTTCATCTGCTGATAAAGTTAATGAATTGTTCATTAAGCCCCTTGTACCAGCATCGTATTGAAAATTAGCAATTTCAGCTCGCTTGGTATCCAATTCGGCTGGAGTATCAAAAGCAATATAAGCCAAACCGGCTTCGAGTAACTGGTCGACATACTTTCGGTAAATGGTTTTTCGTTCGCTCTGACGGTATGGAGCATGTTTGCCAATTGTTTTTGCACCAATTCCTTCATCAATTGTTATTCCAAGCCAGTTTAGTGATTCAACAATATATTCCTCAGCTCCCGGCACAAAACGGGCTGAGTCAGTATCTTCGATGCGAAGCAACATATCTCCACCATGTTTTTTAGCAAAAAGATAATTGTATAATGCGGTACGAACACCGCCGATATGTAAAGGTCCCGTTGGACTGGGTGCAAAACGCACTCTTACTTTTCTCATTCTAAATTGTGATATTAACTTCCTGAAGCCGATTGTATTTGAAATGCAAAAATAAGAAATTTTGACGACAATCCGGCAGAATAAGGCAAACAAAAAACCTCCCGATAAAAATCGAAAGGTTTTTTAAATAACTGTCAACTGTCAATCTACAACTGTCAACTTATTTCTTATTCCTGATTCAACGTTACACGTTTAAAAGCGATGCAGGTTAAATGTTTTTTTGCAAGCAGTTCTTTTACTGTTATTTTTCCTGCTTCTTCACCGCCTCCTTCGTACTTTTGTTCTACAAGGGTATATTCTTTGAAGAATTTCGCCATACGTCCAGCGGCAATATTGTTTACTTTCTGTTCGGGTAATGTCGCAGATTTTTCTGCAACGACCGTTGTTTTTATTTCGCGGGCTTTTGCTGCATCTTCTGCGGTAATCCAGCCTTTTGTCATATTTGATTCAATGTGGTCTTCGCTATCAACGTGTGCGGGGTTTATACCTGCTTTTTTCAATGCGACTTCAACTTCTTTTGAAACAAGTTCGAGTTTGGTTTTTTCGATAGCCACTGCCAGCTCGTTATCTTTTACCTTTTGAGGTACAGCGGATTCATCAATAGCCACAGGAGACATTGCCGCAATGTGCATTGCTACGCCGCGTATGGTTTCGTATTCTGCGTTTTCTTCAGCAAAAGCAACTATAGTAGCTAATTTATTTCCCGGGTGAATGTACACAGTAGTCGAACCACCATTAACAAACTCGTAGTAGTCCAATTCCATTTTTTCACCGGTAATACCAATACGCTCAACGATTAATTCAGAAATAGATTTACCCCCTATCTGCAAAGCTGCAAGCGCTTCAGTTGATTCTGGTTTTTGAGCCAGTGCAACATCAAGAAATGATTTGGTAAGAGCCACGAAATCAGCATTTTTGGCCACGAAGTCAGTTTCACATTTCAATGCTAAAACTGCTGCAAAACCTCCGTTCGAAGCTGCTAACACACAACCCTCAGAAGCTTCACGGTCACTGCGTTTAGCAGCAACTGCCTGTCCTTTTTTACGAATAATTTCAATTGCTTTTTCAAAATCGTTTTCGGCTTCGATCAGTGCATTTTTGCAATCCATCATACCGGCACCGGTCATGGTGCGCAATTTTGAAATTTCTGCCATTGTTACTGCCATAATTGTAATATTTTAATTGTTTTATATTTGTATTTTTTCAAGAAAAACGAGTTACAAGCTACAATGATTATAACCGGTAACTCGCTTAATTTTAAACTGTCAACTAAAAACTGTCAACTGATTTGTTATTCTTCCTCTTTAATGAATTTCTTTGCAACATTTAAGTTTAAAGCTTCTTCATCTTCTTTTTGAGTTCTTGGTCTTTTTGTAATTCTCGATTTCTTCTCTTTAGCAGCAGGTATTTCAGCAGTTGCTTCAGTATCTACTTTTTCAACTTTGCGTTCTTCCAAACCTTCCTGAATAGCAGCAACCATGGCAGAAAGAATTACGTCTACTGATTTTGTTGCATCGTCATTAGCTGGAATAATAAAATCAATTCCAACAGGATTTGAATTTGTATCCACAATACCAAAAACTGGTATACCCAAACGTTGGGCTTCCAATACGGCAATGTGTTCTTTCATTACGTCAACAATAAAAAGAGCTGAAGGCAAACGGGTCAAATCAGCAATAGATCCTAAGTTCTTTTCCAGTTTTTCGCGTTGACGGGTAATTTGTAATTTTTCGCGTTTTGAGATATTATCGAAAGTACCATCAGTTGCCATTTTATCAATGGTACTCATTTTCTTTACCGCTTTACGGATTGTAGGGAAGTTGGTTAACATACCACCTGCCCAACGTTCTGTAATATATGGCATTCCAACAG
>SESF01013862.1_pt1 | contig 10675 bp, 9 predicted proteins | sample 3171521 | NCBI WGS metagenome assembly SESF01 (sample SAMN10866945, study PRJNA518727) | freshwater metagenome | biome: subpolar coniferous forest; feature: holomictic lake; material: water; isolation source: holomictic Lake 227, 6 m and 8 m depth | place: Canada: near Kenora, Ontario | collected...
CTGAAATCAATGCTCGCTGTCCGTTTAACATCCTTCATGTTTGCGATTACAATGCTGAATATGCCAGCTACGACGCCGTGCTCGATTACCCCGGACAAGTAGTGAATTGCAATCCGCAGCTTACCGAGAAGTTGCTTTCATGGAAAGAGGTTTCAGCAATGTTTAAACGTCCGGCCATGGGCGGTATGCCTAAAAAAGGTGTTATGTACAAAGGTTCATTCCAGGAAATTGAGAAGGAAGTTCAGCACATTCTGAAAGACGCTCCGAAGCAATTTATCCTTGGGTCGGAATGCACTATCCCCAGCGATATCGACCTGAAAAATGTACAGAAAGCGATTGCTGTTGCACACAACTTTGCCCGTTAATCATGAATAATAAAAAGGATTAGAAATAAATAGCAACTGTATTTTATGAAGAAAACTTACAAATTTATCGACCTGATCCCGTTGAAAATGGCAACTGTTTTCCTTATTATTACAGTTTTTAGCATTTCGTCTAAACCTGTGTTTGGGCAAAACAGTACGGTTGAACTCAATATGGCGGATCCGAATCTTTGGACCGTTGACGTGGTTCACCTTGGGTCGAAACAGATTGATATTTCGTATGACGCAAAAGATAATGCCGCGGTCATGCTCCCGAAGTGGTCGAAAGATGATGCTAACTCAACTGATATAGCCACGCGGAATGTTGAAAATGGTCGGCTACATTCGTACCAGCACATCCCGATGAGCGACTGCAGCCAGTCCGAAGTGACCTTCGAGATCAACATTCCGCAGGAATACATCGATGAAGGCAAAATGGAGTTTGTTTTCTCATTGCAGGCGGGTACTGCAGGTGATTATCTGTTTAATGGGCACACCTTTAAGATGTCGGATTTTGCCGGTAGCGGCGGAAAATACAAGAAAATGTTAGTTGTTCCGGCTGATTTCCATGAACCTTCCATCAAGCAACGGAAAATCGAGCGGGTGAACATCGTTTTCGAACGTCGGGGTTCGGTGGTTTCGGCACCCATCAAAATCCGCAACCTGAAAATCAAACTCAACGAAGATAAAATCGTTCCTGAGCCACCAGATCCGGTGGTGATCAACCCTAAATCATATTACCAGTTCAATTATAATAACCAGGAAGCCATTGACAAACTGGAAGTGAGGATTTCAGCCGAAAGTATGGATATCACCCGTCGGCTATACAAAGCTGGAAAAGGCATGGCGCTAATTCCGCAATGGGGTGAAGGTCAGATCCTGCAGGGCCACACCGGCGATGTGACCATTTGCCAGTCGCTTGGAGCACCGCACAACTTCGAACCGTTTAAAGCTGAATATATATTTAATATCCCGAAAGCTTATTTCGACGAGGGAATGATGCAGATTACACCTTTTGTTCAGGCCGGCGAAAAAGGGTATTATGTCTGGAGCGGCGTGTCAAGAGACTTGTCTGGGCTTTCATCAAAAGCAGGTCAGGATTTAGTTTTAACGCTATCTACCGAAGATTTTTTGGTGAATAAACAGAAGAAGAAAAACCTCATCGAAACCGTTGGTTTTAAATTGGACCGGCATGGCTCAACATTGACCGAACCTATTATCCTGAAAAGTATCACTGTTAAGCTGGATGCAAAGGCAAGCAAATAAAAAGGATGAATAGAATTGGCCTATATCAGCAATTACAAAATCTCCAATAACAAACAAGGCCTCCTGAAAAGGGGGCCTTGTTTGTTATTGCCTGAAATTATTTAGTCCAGTTCTTTTATTTTTATGTCTCGGTACCAAACGTCGCCGCCATGATCCTGAAAAGCGATGTATCCTTCTTTGGCCACATCAGCCCAGTTTGGATTCAGCTCAGGGAATTTGCTGTCTTTAACCAGTTTTTTCCAGTCGTCAGTCCATAAATGATATTCAAGAACTTTCTCGCCATTTTGTTTGTGAACAACCGTTCCCTGATACACTATGATTTCGGCAGTGTTCCATTCGCCAATCGGTTTGGCATTTTGTGGCTTGGCCGGAATCAGATCATACAACGAACCAGCTTGCCGGTTTCCATCTTTTCCGAGTGTGGCGTCAATGTGATTGATGTTGTCCAGTACCTGATATTCAGGAGCTGTTTTCCAGATTTGCCATCCCGGAACTTCCTGCCCAAGATAGAAAATTCCTGAATTGCTTCCTTTGGCTATTTTCCACTCAACTTTTAGGTCGAAGCTTTTGAATTTTTTGTCGAAAATGATGTCGCCACCATTTTCAGCGCCAGCTTCTCCCGTACCTGAACCAACGCAATGCATGGTACCGTCAGTAATTTGCCACCCCGCTGGAAACGATGTTTTGTTATAACCTCTCCAACCGGTAGATGTAGTGCCGTCAAAAAGAAGTTTCCATCCTGAACTGGCTTCTTCGGCAGTTAACTTGTTCTTTTCCGGAGCCTTTTTTTCGCAACTTTGAAATGAAATTGCCAATACAAAAATGCCTGCCAGTAAAAGTGAATAGATTTTTTTCATGGGATAATTTTTAGTTTATTGAAAATTTAAATTGGTTTACGGCTTAGAAATGAATATTTTATGATAGATAATAATGCTGATTAAAAAATATAATCGCACCAAAGTTCCTTCAGACAAATAAAAAACAAATTTTTTAAAGCTGAATGGTAAAGTTAAAAAAACTTCAGAAAAAATTGAATGTTTCCAATTCGTTAAACCTAAAAACGGATTGCCTGAAAGTTGATTTGTTTTTTTAACTTCGGTATGTTTTCAGTGATGTTGACCGAAATAATAAAAATTTATGATCATGAATAAGACAGGAACAAAAAGGATAGGAATTTTGACTGCAGGTGGCGATTGCCCAGGATTAAACGCAGCAATCAGAGGGGTTGGAAAAACTGCGATTGTTGAATATGGCATGGAGGTTATTGGGTTTTCATCGGGATATACCGGCTTGATTTATAAACAATACGTAGAGTTGAAAGAGAAGGATTTGTCGGGTATTTTAACCCTTGGGGGAACTATTATTGGAACCTCACGCGAAAAACCTTTCAAAATAGTGACTGAAGAAGACAATGATAAACCAGACCTGATCAAGCAAAATTACCACGATCTGGGATTGGATGGATTGGTTTGCATTGGTGGAAATGGCACGATGAAAACAGCCAATCTGTTGTCGAAGATCGGTCTCAATGTAATCGGGATACCGAAAACCATTGACAACGATGTATGGGGAACTGACCTGACTTTCGGGTTTGATTCTGCTGTGATTATAGCTACCGAGGCGATTGACCGTTTGCACAGCACTGCTAACTCCCACGGTAGGGTGATGATTATTGAAGTGATGGGGCACAATGCCGGCTGGATTGCACTTTATGCAGGAATGGCCGGAGGCGGCGACATAATTCTGATTCCTGAAATTAAATATTCAATGGATTTGGTTTGTGCCAAGATCGAAGAAAGGTATGCAAACAACAAACCATATTCCATTATAGTAGTTGCGGAAGGAATTGACCATCCCAAAACCATGTCGGCTGCAAGGTTTCTTTCTGAGTCGATTCAGGCAAAGGTTGATGTGGAAGCACGCGAAACTGTTTTAGGCTACACCCAGCGTGGCGGAAGTCCTTCGCCCATGGACCGTATTCTGGCAACTCGCTATGGAGCATACGCCACAAAATGTATTGCCGAAGGAAATTTTGGAACAATGGTCGCTTTAATCAACAATGAGCTGACTACAGTTTCGCTCGAAGAAGTCGGTGGTAAGCTCAGGCTCGTCGATCCGGATAATAATCTGGTAATTAAAGGACGTAAAATGGGTGTTTCGTTTGGTGATGAGTGAAGCGATTTTTGTTGAAAAAAACGTAAATCTTTTAACAAAAAACTCTTAGTGTTCAAATGTGACAGTATAAAATACAATATTTTAACATTAATTTAATATTAGAAAGAATTATTTGCTTTTTAGAAATTTAGGTTTCATATATTTGGAGACTTATGAACAACAAAAGTCAAATACCTATTTCTATGAAACGATTCATTTTTCTACTCCTCGCATTTGTTTTCTCCGCCGTTTCAAAGGCAAGTGAAGCTGATTTGGTAATTCCTGAATTATCGCCGCAACAAAATAATTTGTTGATGATGGGTTTTGTTGTCTGCTTTTTAGGAATTGGTTTTGGACTTTATATTTTCTTCCGGATTAAGCGATTGGATGCTCATCCGTCGATGCTTGAAGTTTCAAGTGTGATTTTCGAAACCTGCAAAACCTACCTTATTCAGCAGGGTAAGTTCATCGTGGTTTTGTTTGTGGTTATCGGAAGTATCATCGGTTTTTATTTCGGTTTCCTGCAAAGTTACCTCATGTCGCAGGTAGTGCTGATTCTTTTCTGGACTTTAATTGGAATACTGGGATCATACAGCGTGGCCTGGTTTGGAATCCGGATGAACACTTATGCAAACAGCCGGATGGCTTTTGCGTCTTTACAACGAAAACCCGTAAAATTATTAAACATTCCGCTCGATGCCGGTATGAGCATTGGCGTAATGTTGATCTGTGTTGAGCTGATTATGATGCTCATCATTCTGCTTTTTGTCCCAAGGCAAATGGCTGGTGCTGCATTTATCGGATTTGCCATTGGTGAATCACTTGGTGCCAGCGCTCTGCGAATAGCCGGAGGGATTTTTACCAAAATAGCTGACATAGGCAGCGATTTAATGAAAATCTATTTCAAAATTCAGGAAGACGACCCAAGAAATCCGGGTGTAATTGCGGATTGTGCCGGAGATAATGCCGGAGATAGCGTTGGCCCAACAGCCGATGGTTTTGAAACATACGGAGTAACCGGAGTTGCACTGATTAGTTTTATCGTTCTTGCTATTGGCCAAAGTATGCCGGAGAGCGAGAAACTCATGTTCCAAAGTACTTTTCTGACCTGGATATTCTCCATGCGCATTCTCATGGTTGTCACTTCTATTGGGGCATTTCATCTCAACAAGCAGTTCACCAAGCTTTTCCACGAAGAAAAGGAAGATATCGACTTTGAAGAACCTTTAACCATGCTTGTTTGGCTCACCTCGCTAATTTCTATTGTTGTCACTTTTATTACCAGTTACTACCTGATTGGTGACCTGCCAGGTTCTCTCTGGATTACACTCTCAACGATAATTAGTTGTGGCACTTTTGGTGCAGCACTTATTCCTGAAATCACCAAAGTGTTTACCAGCCCCAAATCGATTCATGTTTCAGAAACAGTTGCCGCTTCGCGCGAAGGCGGGGCATCGTTGAATATCCTTTCCGGATTGGTCGCTGGAAATTTCAGCGCATTCTGGCTGGGATTGATCTTTACGATATTGATGTTCATCTCATACATAGCCAGTGGTTACATTCCTCCAAACCTGATGGTTTATCCTTCCATATTTGCTTTCGGACTTGTCGCTTTTGGCTTCCTTGGGATGGGACCTGTCACCATTGCCGTTGATAGTTACGGCCCGGTTACCGACAATGCACAGTCCATTTATGAGCTTTCGCTGATCGAAAAAATTCCAAATATTGAACGGGATATTGAAGCTGAATATGGTTTTAAACCTGATTTTGCAAAGGCCAAGCATTATCTGGAAGCCAACGATGGCGCCGGAAATACATTTAAAGCTACGGCAAAACCTGTTTTGATCGGAACAGCGGTAGTCGGTGCCTCAACCATGATATTTTCTCTTATTCTGATTATACAGAAGAAAATAGGAGTACAGCCTGAACTTATTCTCAGCCTGCTGAATCCATACACCATTATGGGCTTTCTGGCTGGAGGAAGTGTAGTGTATTGGTTTACCGGGGCATCCATTCAGGCAGTTACAGCTGGAGCTTACCGGGCGGTACAGTATATTAAAGATAATATCAATCTTGATCCCGATGCCGATTCAAAAGCTTCGGTGGCCACATCGAAAGAAGTGGTAAGGATTTGTACCAATTATGCTCATGCCGGAATGATCAATATTTTTATCGCTATTTTCTCCTTTGCACTTGCGTTTGCCTTCTTCTCAGCTCCTTCAAGCGGAGCACAAAACGGAAGTGCTGCAGGGAACATGTCTGTGTCTTTCTTTGTCAGCTATCTCATATCCCTGGCTGTGTTCGGATTGTTTCAGGCAATATTTATGGCCAATGCGGGTGGATGCTGGGATAATACCAAAAAGGTATGCGAAGTTGACCTGAAGGAGAAGGGCACCCCTTTGCACGATGCAACCGTAGTTGGCGATACGGTAGGCGATCCGTTTAAAGATACTTCATCGGTTGCCTTGAACCCAATTATTAAATTCACCACCTTATTTGGACTTTTAGCTATGGAAATCGCCATTGATGAAGATTTTCGGACGATAGCTCCTTATGTTGGAGGCGTTTTCCTCGTGATCGCTTTAGTTTTTGTTTACCGTTCGTTTTATAAAATGAGAATAATAACTCAAAACCCGATACAGGGAAGTCACTAAAAAGCTTTTACATTGGATTTGATGAATGGATAGGGTGAATGAACCCAATAAAAAATGCCCGACTTGCGGGCATTTTTGTTTATCTCGGTAATGAGTAGTTCGCATTTTGCAGTTGTGATTATCTGCGGTCTCCACCACCACGGTTATCGCGACGGTCTCCGCCACGGTGATCTCCACCGCCACGACGGTCACCACCTCCGCGGTTATCATCACGACGCGGAGGACGATCATCATTGCTGCGTTCCGGTCTCTCAGGACGATCTGGCATTCCTTCCGGTTTTGGAAGCAATACGCGACGTGACAATTTCATCTTGCCATCGCGGTCCATATCAAGCAATTTAACTTCAATTTCCTGGCCTTCCTGAAGTTCTTCTTCGACTGTCTGTAAACGGTTCCAGCTGATTTCAGAAATATGTAGCAGGCCTTCTTTTCCCGGCATGATTTCGACAAAGGCACCAAACGAGGTGATCGATTTTACTTTTCCTTTGTAGATTTCACCTTTTTCAGGAACAGCTACAATCATTTTGAGGCGGCTAACTGCAGCTTCTAACGATTCTTTGTTCACGCTCGAAATCTGAACATAACCAATATCATCGCGTTCTTCAATCGAAATAACCGTTTTGGTTTCTTCCTGAAGTTTCTGAATGTTCTTTCCGCCTGGGCCAATGATTGGTCCAATGAATTCTTTCGGAACCTGAATGATTACCACACGTGGAACGTTTGGTTTGTAATCTTCGCGCGGTTCTGAAATTACTTTCAGGATTTCGCCAAGAATGTGTTCGCGGCCTTGTTTCGCCTGAAGCAATGCCTGAGAAAGAATTTCATACGAAAGTCCGCCAACTTTGATGTCCATCTGGGTAGCAGTGATGCCTTTTGAAGTACCGGTTACTTTGAAGTCCATGTCACCAAGGTGATCTTCGTCGCCCAGAATATCTGAAAGTACTGCGAATTTATTGTTGGCAGGATCGGTAATCAGACCCATTGCAATTCCTGAAACCGGACGTTTCATTTTCACACCGGCATCAAGCATACACATGGTTCCGGCACAAACGGTGGCCATCGATGATGATCCGTTTGATTCCAGAATATCAGATACAATTCTTACTACATAAGGAAATTCATCAGGAATCATTTTTTTCAATGCACGTAAAGCAAGGTTTCCGTGACCGATTTCGCGGCGACCGACTCCACGTGGCACTTTGGCTTCACCGACCGAAAATGGCGGAAAGTTATAGTGCAAAAGGAATTTTTCAACGCCTTGGTAAGTCACGCTGTCGATTTTCTTTTCGTCCATCTTTGTTCCCAAAGTTATGGAAGAAAGTGACTGAGTTTCACCACGGGTAAAAATGGCTGATCCGTGTGATCCCGGAAGGTAATTCACTTCACCCCAGATTGGGCGGATTTGAGTCGTGGTACGACCGTCCAAACGGACACCTTCGTCAAGAATCATGCGTCGCATGGCTTCTTTCTCCACATCGTGGTAATATTTTTTAATCAATTTGATGTGAGTTCCGAGGTCGATTTCGGTATTTTCAGCGTTGGCAATTTTATATCCTGAAATATACTCTTCCACAATGGCATGAAAACCTTCGATGCGCAATGCTTTATCGTTGAGACGTTGAGTTGCCAGTGCATAACAGGCAGGATAAAGATCTTTGAAAACTTTGGCTTTCAGATCGGCATCATTGATTTCGTGGCAATACGTACGTTTGGTTTTTCCAACCAAAGCAGCCAGTTCTTCCTGAGCTTTGCACTGGATTTTAATGGCTTCGTGAGCAATCTGGATGGCTTCGAGCATATCTTCTTCAGAAACCTCGTCCATCTCTCCTTCAACCATCATGATGTTGTCGAATGTGGCAGCAACCATGATATCGAGATCAGCTTTTTTGAGCTGCGAAAAGGTTGGATTCACAATAAACTTCCCATCGACACGTGCTACCCGAACTTCAGAAATAGGAGTTTCGAAAGGCACATCCGAAACGGCAATTGCAGCAGATGCAGCGAGTCCGGCCAATGAATCGGCCATAACTTCAGAATCTGAAGAAATCAGCGAGATCATCATCGCTGTTTCAGCATGAAAATCAGCTGGGAAAAGCGGACGTAAAGCACGGTCAACCAGACGGCCAATCAGGACTTCATCATCCGAAGGGCGAGCCTCACGTTTCATAAATCCGCCCGGGAAACGCCCGGCAGCAGCGAATTTTTCGCGGTAGTCAACCGAAAGTGGCATAAAGTCCACATCTTCTTTGGCATCAACTGCGGCAACAACGGTTGCCAGTAACATCGTATCACCCATTTTTACAACCACCGCACCGTCGGCTTGTTTTGCCAGCCGGCCCGTTTCAATGGTGATGGTGCGGCCATCGCCAAGGTCAATTGTTTTAATAATTGCTTGAATCATAATTTTTTCAAATAAATAAAATTTCTAAAAGGTACTACAAATGGGCGTGGTGGGGCATTTGCTCATCCCGAGTACTCGGGATGAAATTTGCTTTTAAAAACCTGGTACCGTCATGTTTATAAAAGCGTATAAAAATAAGAAAAGGCAATAAAATATTGCCTTTTCGGTGATAAATTATCGACGTAAATTAAGGTCTTTGATAATTGCACGGTAACGGTTGATGTCTTTTTTCTTCAGATAATCCAGAAGACTTCTACGTTTACCTACTAAAGTGATCAAAGCACGCTGGGTGCTGAAATCTTTTTTGTTTAATTTCAAATGGTCAGTCAGTGCGCTGATGCGGAATGAAAACATGGCAACCTGAGCTTCTGATGACCCTGTGTCTACGGCAGAACTACCGTATTTCTCAAAAAATTCGATTTTCTTTTCAGATGATAACATGAATTGTTTTTTAAATTGTTGTACAATATTTAAGCAGCAGCAACGCTTTCGATAACAACCGCTTAAAATTAATTTTTTAAAGCGTGGCAAAAATAATCAAATATCTTTGAAATTCAAGAGGGTAGGGGATTAAATTTTGAAATGTGGAGTTAAGTCAGGATAAACCTAACAGTTGTATTGAGAAGGGGTGAGTAAAAGTTGATAAAAAGTTAAACTTTTCCCTTTCAGAAAGCAATAAATCTACTAAATTTATAATTCAGCAAACGATTAAATCACAATCATGAGCCCTCTCAAACTCTTTGAAAACAAAAAGGTTCGTGCCCACTGGGATAACGAACAAGAAAAATGGTATTTTTCAATCATTGATGTAATTGAAATTTTGACCTAAGTCCCCGACCAAGAAAATACTGGAATGCACTGAAAACCAAACTGCAAGCAGAAGGAAGCGAGTTGTCCCAGAAATTGGGACAACTGAAAATGCAATCAGCTGATGGTAAATTTTATATGACTGATGTTGCCGAAACAGAGCAGCTCTTCCGTATCATCCAATCCATTCCATCACCTAAAGCCGAACCATTTAAGCAATGGCTGGCTAAAGTTGGATATGAAAGGGTTCAGGAAATTGAGAACCCTGAACTTGCACAGGAACGAATGAAAGTGCTTTACCTACAAAAAGGATATTCAAAAGACTGGATTGACAAGCGGCTGCGGGGAATTGCCATTCGCCAGAACCTTACTGATGAGTGGAAAGAGCGTGGAATTAACAACGATCATGATTTTGCCATTCTTACGGCCGAAATATCAAAAGCTACCTTTGGTTTAACGCCATCGGAGTATAAAGAGGTGAAAGGTTTGGTTAAAAAGAGTTCAAATCTGCGTGACCACATGACCGACCTTAAGCTAATTTTCACCATGTTGGGAGAGAAAGTCACTACCGAGATTTCGCAGAAAGAAAAACCGGAAACTTTTCCCAAAAACAAACAAGTTGCCAAACATGGCGGCAGAGTTGCCGGCAATGCACGTCGCGAAACCGAAAAGGAGCTGGGAGAGAGCATAATCTCCAAACAGAATTTTTTAGGAAAAGCACCTGATTCTGACCTAAAATCAATTGAATAGCTTAATATTTGATCAGCCTTGATTATGAACTAATGGATTCCCAGATATAACGAAATCTCTGAAGTTTGTGAGTATTGAAGAATTTCTTCATAGTTATTTATTTCCTGATATTCCTGATAATTTCTCCACATATATTCAAACGAAAGTCCAACACTGATCTTTTTGCCAAGGTCCGATTTAAGGAGTATTGTCTTTATTCCAAACGAAGGTTTTAAGAAGTATTTTCGATTAAATTCGTTCGTTTTTTCAACTCCACTTGCCTGCTGCATGAACCACCAGCT
>SESF01021758.1_pt1 | contig 10673 bp, 13 predicted proteins | sample 3171521 | NCBI WGS metagenome assembly SESF01 (sample SAMN10866945, study PRJNA518727) | freshwater metagenome | biome: subpolar coniferous forest; feature: holomictic lake; material: water; isolation source: holomictic Lake 227, 6 m and 8 m depth | place: Canada: near Kenora, Ontario | collected...
TGGCGCCGCGATGAATTAAAACCGCGGATAATCCAACCAGCGCATTTGAAACAATTTGAGCAAGCCAGATCGGTAGATAATCTCGAAATCCAATAAGTATACCGGCAATGCCGAATGAGACAAGAGATAAGCACCAGTGAAGTCTTACATTTCTATCAGCCCGCATGAAGGCAAGCATACCTAGCCCGGCGCACAAATTCAACGCGCCTGATGAAATTATTACAGCATTTGTATCTAACAAGAGCAACGCATCTTATTCCCGGCCATATTCCTGGGTGCCAACCCTTCCGTTAATACCCTATGGCCAAGAACCATGGCTGTCAATGAATTGAAAATATTTCTTCACCTAGCCCCTCCGCCCAGCCCATGGTTCCATCCGGCCTCCCGCCGCTTGTCCTTCGGTCTCTATTCGTCAGCATCTATACAGATGTGCACTATGTCTGAGGCATTATTACTTACACGGGATCCCGGAACCGGGTGGACAATCCTTCTTCGGTGGGGTCGTGCCATGTGCTTGAGCCGGCGGCGCCGTATGGATGACCGGCGGCGCCTGATGGGTAACGGCCGGTGCGGGCGGCGCCGTATGGATGACCGGCGGCGCCTGATGGGTAACGGCCGGTGCGGGCGGTGCCGTATGGATGACCGGTGGCGCCTGATGGGTAACGGCCGGTACGGGCGGTGCCGTATGGATGACCGGCGGCGCCTGTTGATGCTGAACCGGTGGTTGCGCGACCGCCGGGACTTGCTGTGGCCCTTTGTGATGATGGGTTTCAGGCTGAACGACAGCCGATGCCGGCGGCGGCGCGTGAGGGGCGGCCGGTACAGGCGGCGCTTGATGCCGAATCGCGGCCGGCGCTTGATGCTGCGGCCCTTCCCGGTGATGCCGTTGTTGGTCCGGCGGAATGGTGGCGGGTTCATGCCGAGGCCAGTCGTGATGATGCTCGTGTTCGGGCCGAACAATCACAGGGGCCTGCCAGGGCTGATATCGGTAGATTTCCGGCTGAATAATGACGGGAGCCGAAGGCATGGGGGGCGGATACCGATCAGGCTCAAATGATTGATCCCGATCACGATTCTGCCAACGGTGATGATATCGTTCCCGTTGAATTTCTTCGCAGGCATAAACAGCACCCCGGTCGCATTCATGATATAAATAACGAATGCGACAAGCCTCTTGATCGCCGAGTTCGCATTGAGAGCCAATCAATCGCAAGAAATCTTGACGGCGTTGTTCATACCAAACTTCATAATATCGCTCGCTTTCAATCTCCCGGCAGGAATTTGGATTGCCTCCTTCGCATGACCGATACAGGCGGTGAATACGGCAGGCTTCTTGATCACCCCGCTCGCATTGCCAATGCGTACGCCTCAAGAAGTCTCCGATATCCTGGGCGCCGGCCGGCATGAACATGAAAGTTCCAATAGCCACGACAGCCAAACGGATCAGCAGACTGCGCATGAGGCCCTCCCGGATGATCACTCTCAGTCAACACATTCAGACAGTTTATATTCCACCAGCTTGTTCGATTCGAGCATCCGCCGTCATGCGGGGCAAGGCGCCTTGTTGGCGCTCTAGCAGTTAATACCAACGGCCCCGGTCGAGGACGGTTGGTGACGGCCCTGCCGTGACCTGCCATTCGCTTTGCCGCAATCCCGCGTCTCGATAGCCCATGAAGCTGGTTACCCTTTCTGTCCTTGCTGACGCGGGCTGCCGATTGTCGCTCCGTTGCTCCATTCTGCCACCCACCTTCCCACATGGCGGCCTGATTGGAATCTGGCGTGATCAACGAGGTCGAAAGCGGCGAGGACTACATCAAGGACAAATACGAAGCAGCCCTTCAGAAGGGCAGCCTGACCGCTCCGGTCAAGGCGATCGTTTCCAAGGCATACGAAGGGATCAAAGCAGACCACAACATTATCCGGGATATCAATCAAGCATGAATTTCAGGCGCATGCAAACCCCGGTGTTGAAGCCCATATCTGACTCCGAACAAGCCTTCGCGCGGGCCGGGAAACCGTCCGGCCCGCGTCGGCAGGGGTGTTTTCCGAACCTTGTTGTGGTGAATTTTCTCCGGTCATATCAGTCCGGAATATGTGGAGTTGAATACCATGAAACGATTTTTGCCCGTACTTGTCATGCTGTCCGTCTTCGCGCTTCCGATAGGGAACGCAAAAGCCGACTCACTGATCGGCAACGCCACCGTAGCCTGCGCGATAGGTGCCGGGGCCATGGGACTCGCCACTTATACCGGCTGGGTTCCCGCATTGGTTTCGGGTATCGTGCTCGTCCCATTCTCGGAGATCATCGCCGTCAACGCACTGATCGGATGTGGCATCGGGTTTGTCGGAACCGTTTCCACAACCTTGATCGGTCGGGCCATTGATCCGAACCTCGTCGTCACCAAGTAGTCGGTATGGTTCGCCTGCTGACACGGCGCTTAGCCGCTGACTGAGGCCGATAGCCGACGGCGTGTCGCGATCGTCCCGATATGCCCGAGAGCGCGATCGCAAGCGGTTGCATCGATTTCATTTTCTCGCCGGAGGATATTGCTCAGGAAATAATTCGGATTTCCCGAGCGATATCGTCAAGTAATGTGAAACAGTATCCGAACCATGACTGAAATGACTGCCAGCTTGCGCTGGGAGGGCCAGAGCAAGAACAGCATTGGTGGGGGAAGTACCGAGACCGGAGCTCGACAAGGATAGCGTCAAGCATCTTGCAATTCCGCCCCAATATTCGTTTGGCCGCCAGTACTGTATAAGGATTGATATCCATGGGCGGCATTCTGTTGTGCTATCGGAATACCTATTCCTAAAATCATCAAACTCTACCTCGCCCATGTGATTTAGTTATCCAGCCCCAGCGTCTGAGTTCGCCTCAAACTAACTCTGAATAGTTTTCGAGGCTTGTTTGGAGCAGGGCATGACCCGTTAAACCGGCGGGTCAGAGTGTAAAAACAAGGAGAGCCTAAATGGACAAGGATCGTATCGCTGGTGCAACCAAGCAGAATACGGGCGCCATCAAGGAAATCGCTGGGGCAATGTTTGGCGATGCCAAATTGGCTTCCAAGGGCAAAAAAGAGAAAGAAGAAGGTAAGTCTCAGAATGAGGCCGGGCAAGCGAAAGATTCTGCCAAACACTAATCAGTTTCGGCCCATCGATAGATTTGCATTCAGGATTCCCTGTGTGCATGCTCAACCAAAGGAACTATCATGACGCGTCCGATCACATTTTTCGCAAGTGCCGCCGTCCTCATGGCTGCTTTTGGTGCCCCAGCCTTTTCTCAAGGAGTGCCACAGGCAGTTTCCTTGACGAAAGTTGACCCGTCGTCGCTGGCTACCGGATACCGGGTGTCCAAGGTGGTTGGAAGTACCGTGGTCAACGCCGCCAACGAGACCGTGGGCACAATCAGCGATCTGATCGTTACGGCCAACTCCAATGTCCCGTCCGCAGTGTTGTCGGTCGGTGGTTTCCTGGGTATGGGCACCAAGTACGTTATCGTGCCCTACAGCACCCTTGTGGTTCACGAAAAGCAAATGGTGTTCCGCGATGCGACCAAGGATTCGGTGAAAGCCCTTCCGGATTTGTCGTCGCTGACTACCGGCGACCGGACTTCAAAGATTATCGGTGCCAGCGTCGTTAATGGTGCCAACGAGACAGTGGGCACTGTGGATGATCTGATCGTTACCCCTAACGAGAAGGTGCCATTCGCAGTTCTGTCGGTCGGCGGTTTCCTGGGCATGGGCGCGAAATACGTCGTTGTTGCCTACAGCACCCTCGAAGTGAATGACAAGCAGTTGAAAATCCAAAAAGCTTCTAAAGAAGCGCTGGAAAAGCTGCCGTCATTCACCTATAGCAAGTAATATATCGATCGCAGGGCGACCACACCTGCTGTCGCCCTGCGATATATATTCAATAATTATTTGCGAATTGTGTATCTTCATTACTATATTACGGGTCGAGACTATACCCCATATGATCGGCTTACTGATATTATAAGTGACCATGATATTTCGCCAGACGGCCATGGCAGCCGTACGTTCATTCCGGTCGCCGTCGCTGATGATGAGCAAGCCGACATCGTCCCAGGTGCAGAACGCCGCGCTCAGCATTCTCTGTAAGGGTATGGCTCCGGTTCATCGGACCGCGGTCGCGAACGCCAAGCGGTTGGTCCGCACGCGGTTCAAGTCGTCGTGTCATACCAAAGGCCTTTGATGCTGACACATCAAAGGCCCCCTCAAACGGCGGGCGCCCGCGGTACGGGCTTGCCTTCGCGCCACGAGGCGCGCGGCGGCAGTCGCCGCCGATACCAACGGGATTCTTCAGGTGTGCAAATGGATACACCAGTGCCTTGCCCGGTGAAACCGCCGAAGCTGCTTCAGATCATGGGGCCCGGCCTAATCACCGGGGCCTCGGATGATGATCCCAGCGGCATTGCGACCTATTCGCAGGTCGGGGCGCAGTTCGGGTATGGCCTCGCCTGGACTCTACTGTTCAGCTATCCCCTGATGGCAGCGATTCAGGAAATCAGCGCCCGCATCGGCCGCGTCACCGGGTATGGCCTGGCGGGGAATCTCCGGCGCCACTATCCGCGCTGGCTGTCGAGCGGGATCGTCGGCCTGTTGCTGACCGCGAACATCATCAATTTGGGTGCCGATCTTGGCGCCATGGGGGCCGCGCTCAAGCTCCTGATCGCCGGCCCCGCCTTGCTGTATGTCTGCCTGTTCGGCCTGGTCTCGGCAGCGCTCGCGATCTTTACCCGATATGCCCACTATGTTTCATTCCTGAAATGGTTGTGCCTGTCCCTGTTCAGTTACGTCATTTGCGCGTTCGTGGTGGATGTGCCGTGGGCGGAGGTCGGTTGGGCGACGGTATGGCCGGCGCTGTCGGCAAAACCGGAATATCTGATGGCGATCGTTGCCGTTCTGGGTACCACGATCAGCCCGTACCTGTTCTTCTGGCAAGCGCAACAAGAGGTCGAAGACGACAAGGAAAGGTCGGGCTCACGGCCCCTCATCCGGGCCTCCGAGCAAGCCCGCTCCGAGTTCGCCCGCATCCGCCTCGATACCTATCTCGGCATGGCGCTCTCGAATGTCATCGCGTTTTTCATCGTCATCACGACGGCGACGACGCTCCATGCCCACGGTGTCACGAATATTCAGACGTCGGCCGAGGCCGCCGAGGCGCTCCGGGCGGTCGCCGGGCGCTTCACGTTCGTCGTCTTCGCCGCCGGCATCATCGGCACCGGGATGCTGACGCTTCCCGTCTTATCGGGGTCGGCGGCTTACGCCGTAGGCGAACTCTTGTCCTGGCATGTCGGCTTGGCGCGCCGGCCCTTTCGGGCCAAGGCGTTTTACGCGGTGATCGCCGCGGCGACGCTGATCGGCGTCGGCTTGAACTTCACCACCATCGATCCGGTCAAGGCGCTGTATTGGAGCGCGGTCTTGAACGGCGTGGTCGCGGTCCCGGTGATGATCGCCATGATGCACCTCTCGATGCACCGCGGCATCATGGCCGACTTTACCCTGCCGGTACCGCTCCACGTCTTCGGCTGGATCGCGACGGTCGTGATGGCCGTCACCGTCGTGGCAATGGTCGCAACATGGCTCTGATGAGCTTCGGGACCGACATCCGGGTTATCCGTGCCGCACTTTGCCATGAGCGCCGGCCCCATGATTGCCTGTTTTAGTCGAAGGCGCCCTGGTAGATGACACGGACCGCCTCAATTCGGCTATCCCAACGGAGTTTCGCGAGGTGATGAGAGGGCTCTTCGAAACATTGGCCGGATATCTCGCGCGCGCCCGGGTGGCGTTCCGGGGTGTGGCCATCGCCCCGAAGCCTGATCAGGCGGATACCGAGGCCATCGCGGCGCAGGCCCGGCAGGTCGCGCCGGTGCTCTGGCTGCTCGGCAAGGTCGGTGCCGGCAAGTCCTCGATCGTTCGCACATTGACCGGCGCGACCACGGCCGAAATCGGTTCCGGTTTTCGGGCCTGTACCCGCGTCTCGCGGGTGTTCGATTTCCCTGCGGAAACGCCGGTGGTGAGGTTTCTTGACACCCGCGGCCTCGGAGAAGTCGCCTATGACCCGTCCGAAGACATCGCCTTTTGTGAGAGCCGCTCGCAGTTGCTGCTGGCTGCGGTCCGAGCGCTCGACCCGGTTCAGAAACCGATCCTCGACGCACTCTCGGTGGTCAGGAGGCGTCATCCGGAGTGGCCGGTGATCGTCGCCCAAACCTGCCTGCACGAGGGCGGCCCGGGACCGGCCACCTGCTGCCCTATCCGTTCGCCGATCCGGTTGGCACCGGGGTTTCCGACGATCTTTTGCGCTCGCTGGTGTCCCAGCGCGCCCTTTTTGCGTCAATTCCCGGGCGGGGGGCTTTATTGTTCGTTCCCGTCGACTTTACCTTACCCGACGATAGCTTGGCGCCGGACGATTACGGCCTGGATGCGCTATGGCAAGCCATTGGCGCGGCGGCGCCGCTCGGGCTTGAAGCCATGCTGCGCCACATGCAGCGTGAAGGCGAGGACGGTTTCGCCAAACGGGCGCACCCGCACATCATGGGCTATGCGGCGGCCGCGGGAGGTGTCGATTTCGTTCCGGCGGTCGGCTTGGTCGGGGTTCCGGTGGTCCAGGGCAAGATGCTGCACAGTCTTGCCGGCATCTATGGCGTCGATTGGAATACTCAGGCGATCGGAGAATTCGCGGGATGTCTCGGCACCGGGTTCCTTCTCCGCTATGGACTCAAATTCGGACTGCGTGAGTTGGTAAAACTGATCCCCGGTTACGGACAGACCGTCGGCGCGGTCAGTGCCGCCGCCGTCAGCTTCGCGACCACGTTCGCCATCGGCAAGGCAGCCTGCGTTTACCTTGCCTACAAGCGGCGAAATGCAGTTTTCGATCCAGCGGTCATTGCGAAAAGTTATGCGGACGCCCTGGCCGAAGCCATCGGGGTTGCGCGCAAGCGATACCAACCGGCAGGACGGCCTGATGAGGGCTCGGCATGAGCGCCGCCACAAAATTTCGCCCGCGCGAAGGGGCGCTCACCGCCGTGGCGATATTTTCGCTGCCCTTCGTTTTGTTGATCCCGTTCGGTTATTATTGGCTGTTCGAGCACGGCTGGCTGTGGGTGCTGGCCTGGAGCATCGCCGCGGTTGTCGCCTCCGGGGCCGCCCTGCTCATCTGGCGGCGGGCGCTGAAACGGGCGGCAAAAGCGCCGCCCCCCGTTCCCCTCCCGGACCCGGCATGGTCGCCAGAGGATGAGGCGGCCTGGACCACGGTAATCCGGCTGACCGAAGGCGCCGACGCCACCACGGTGACCACGGCCGAAGCGTTTGGAAGACTGGCGCAAAACGTCGTCGAGTCCGTCGCCCGACACTATCGCGCGGGTGACAAAAAGACGGTCTGGGCCTTTTCGCTGCCGGAGGCGTTGCTGCTGACGGAACGTATCAGTCATGACATGCGCGGCCTGGTGGCCAACAATATTCCGTTTGGCGATCACATCACCGTCGGTATGGCCTTGCGCGCGTATGGCTGGATGCCGCAGATGCGGAAGGCCTGGAAATTCTATGACATTTCCTACAACTTGTATCGTCTCTACAGAATTATTCCCAATATCGCTCTCGCGGGAACCAACGAAATCCGGCTCCGGCTAACCCGGGAATTGTTTCTTCCCGCTCTCGAAGCGACCAGGACCAGGTTCGTCCGACTTCTGCTCAATGAAATCGGGCGAGCGGCGATTAATCTTTATAGTGGTCGCCTGCGTCTCTCCGACGATGAAATCGCCCTTTATTCGACCAGGGCGGCCCGGCAGGACGCCGGGCGGGCACCGTCCCGGGTGGAACCGATCCGGATCGTGCTGGCCGGGCAGATCAACGCCGGAAAGTCGTCGCTGATCAACGCCCTGTCCGGCGAAGTGCAGGCGGCTGTCGACGTGCTTCCGGCAACGCCGGGCTTCACGGCCCATCGGATCAGCCGTGATGGCCTGCCGGCGGCCGTGGTTCTCGACGGTCCCGGACTGGGGGGGGACCGTGAAACGGTGGACCGTCTGATCAGCGAGGCTGCCGACTGCGATCTGGTGCTTTGGATGGCGCAGGCGAACCGTCCGGCGCGATCGACCGACCGGGAGGCCCTCGATCGCTTCCGAAGCACCTTTGCCGAACACCCGAACCGTCGCCGGCCGCCGATCATTCTGGTGCTCACCCACATCGATTGCCTGCGTCCCTATACGGAATGGAACCCGCCTTACGATCTTCGCACCCCGACCACGGCCAAGGCGATATCCATTCGCGAGGCCATCGCCGCGACTTGCGACGACCTGGGATTCGATGCCGGTGACGTGGTGCCCGTCTGCCTCTCCGATCAGGCGGCGGCGTACAATATCGACGCGGTTTGGGCGTGCATCCTGGCCGCGATTCCCGATGCCAGAAAGGTCCAACTCCATCGAATCCTGACCGATGCACAGTCTCGTGTCGACTGGTCGCGGGTATGGACCCAAGCGGTCGGCGGCGTGCGTGGGGTGGGAAAGGCACTTTTATCGGAGGATCGGAAATAGATCCTCATGGTCGCAGTACGGTCGACCGCAATGAGCTACGAGTTACCCGTGATCCATATTGCCCCGAGGACCATTTCCCAGACCGACGCCGACACGACGGCCAGCATGACAACCGTGGCCAGCAGGGCGATTGAGAGCAGGAGGCCATCCTCCTCGAGATAGGCCAGCGAGATCAGCGCGATCACCAGAGCGGGGACGACGTTGAACAGGGGGATCGGCACGAACAGCAGGGTCGTGATTTGTATGACCACGATGGTACCGACGAGGCGCTTGGTCGCCTGATGCGGGGTAGGCCAGCGAGGATGCGCCATCTTCTCGACATATCTCAGTACGGGCACGGCTCTGCGAATCAGACGGGCGAGGTGCCGGGTCGGCAAGGGCCGGACGGCGATCCGGCGGGGAAAGACCGGGGCGGAGTGGCCGGCGATCATCTGGAGCGCCGGGACCATCAGCAAAGCGCCGGCTATGAGGCAAATCCCCGGCGCCATCGCGATTATCGCGAGCAAAAGCATGATAATGCCGAAGGAATGCTTATGCAGGCGGCCTAATAGCCAGTCCAGGGTGAAGTGGTCGGTCGGCGCTTCATCGTGTAACCGCTGCAATACGGCGGAAACGCAGATGAACCTCCCGGCATCAATGGGCGGCTTCGACTCGGGGATACCCACGTACGGCATGGTGTCAGCGCCTGTCCAAAAAAAGGGTAAAGGTGAACTCAGCATCGGGTTTACCGTGGCAACGCCCTGGATGGCCGTCGAGATCAGCTCACTTGGCGAGCTTTCTCCCGACGATGAAACCTCCGATGACCGCCAGCGCGAGCAATTCCATCGGCGAAATCTCGCGTCCCAGTCGCTCCGCCGCTGCCATGATCTCCCGGTCCTGCGGGGTGCCGGCCTCGGCCAACGACCGGAGAAGCGAGGTGACGGTGCCAACCAGCGCCGGAGCCGCGGCGGCGGCGCACCGCACCCGGCGGGCCTGCCGACGGCGCACCGTCCAGACCACCCGGATCGTGACTGCAACCAACCCATAGGCCGCAGAGACGATCAGCGCAGCGACGACGCCCCCCAGCAAGCCGCGAAGATAGCCATAGGCGGCAAAAGTGCCAAACCCCAGGCTGATCGCGGAGAACAAGGTGATCGACATTGCTACGACGATTGCGGGCACGACATCGCGCAGGCTCCGTTCAGCCGCGCCACTCAAGAGGCCCGTCAGCCAGCGGATCATGCCCGGTCAACCGCGCGGACGGCTCAACAGGCCGAGCGACAGTCCGACGCCGAAAGCGATCAGCACCGACGTCAACGGATTGCGCTCGATGCAGGACTCGATGTCGTGCCCCGCCGCGCTCACACTTTTCTGTGCATTGCCGGCCGTGCTTGCGATCTTGTCCGTAACGTCGCCGACGGCTTCGGAGACGCGTTGGCCGGTTGACTGCGTCTGATGTTGCACGAGTTTGGTCAATTTATTGACCATGCTTGTGACGTCCTCGCGGAGAGCCGACACATTGGCGTTGAACTCGTCGGCAGCACTTTCGGTGTTTCTGCTCATGGCAGCCTCCAACATATGAAACCGTCGATGACATCGAACATGACACCGCCCGCGCAAAGCGGCCCAGGAACACCGCCTTATTTACCGCCGAGCCTGTCCTTTCAGATGACGTGGAGCAGGAAAAGCACGATGATGATCGGAATTGGAATCCCGAGCACCCACAACAGGATACCAGGCATGGGATGTGGTCCTTACCGATTACCGCCGGCCGGTCGGCTTTCCGACCCGCTGAGACGGCTTGAGTGTGCACCGATCAGACAGCGACATCATCCCCCAGGGGGGAACCATTAGGTGACGCCCAACTGATTTCAGCGATCACTGCCTTCACCCGAAATAGCGCCATCAATCCGAATCAGAAGCCCCGGAAAATACTCATATCCGCGCAAGCCGTGCCCGTCACACATTCCCTTGCGCGGGCAGAGGGACGTCGTCACCGGGCTTGAAGTACAACGCCGCGCACCGGGCGCCGAGAACGCCGCATGTCACCGGCAGATCGTCGCGAAAGGCATCATCGATGAAGTCGATAATATTAAGATGCCGGTCTTCGAAGTACATTTGGTGGTGCGAAATCCGATTCATT